>Ga0073903_10000939_pt1 | contig 15345 bp, 6 predicted proteins | sample KloWWTKNB14_bulk_FD_66665 | JGI IMG/M metagenome (GOLD analysis project Ga0073903, IMG submission 66665) | Active sludge microbial communities from Klosterneuburg, Austria, studying microevolution and ecology of nitrifiers - Klosterneuburg... | ecosystem: Engineered > WWTP > Aerobic digester >... | reverse complement strand
GATTCCGCTTTCCCGCACCGGAAGGATCGCCTGCGCGGCGATTCGCGCAACCTCCGCTCGCCCCAGGACGCCCCGCACTAGCCCGGCCGCAATCCGCGGCTGCGATGCAGCGCGCGACCAGGCGTTCCCCGCTCCGGCGGTGGAGCGCCGTCCTTGCAGGGCTCGAGAGGGGGGCGACCGATGAAGACGCACGCGAAGGTTCCGCATCCATTGCGCACGCTGGCCGCGGCTCTCGTCACCGCAGCGGCCCTTTTCGCATCCCCGCCCGCGGCGGCGCTTGCGCCCATCACCAACCTGTCGCAGCTCGCGGCGGGCGAGCAATTCACCTGTGCCCTGACGACGACGGGCGGCGTGAAGTGCTGGGGGGAAAACAACTCGGGCGAAGTCGGGGACGGCTCAGGCACGATGCGCACGATCCCGACGGACGTCACGGGGCTCGCGAGCGGCGTCGCCGGCATCGTCGCGGGGCTCAACCACGCCTGCGCGCTCACCACCGGGGGGGGCGTGAAGTGCTGGGGCCGCAACGACGGCGGCCAGCTCGGCGACGGCACGACCACGAATCGCCCCGCGCCGGTGGATGTGACCGGGCTCGCGAGCGGCGTCGCGGCCATCGCGGCGGGGCGCTACCACTCCTGCGCCGTCACCACGGGCGGCGGCGTGAAATGCTGGGGCTTCAACGCCAATGGCCAGCTTGGCGACGGCTCGACGGCGCAGAGCCTTGCGCCCGTGGACGTCTCCGGGCTCGCGACGGGTGTGGCCGCCATCGATGCCGGAAACCTGCACACGTGCGCGCTCACGACCGCCGGCGGCCTGAAGTGCTGGGGCGCGAACGGCAGCGGGCGGCTGGGCGACGGGACGACGACGGAGCGCCATGCCCCGGCCGACGTGGCCGGGCTCGCGAGCGGGGTGGCGGCCGTCGTCGCGGGCGAAAGCCACACCTGCGCGCTCACCACGGGCGGCGGGTTGAAGTGCTGGGGTTATTCGGGAAACGGACGCATCGGCGACTACTCCTTCACCGACCAGCACGCGCCGGCGGACGTGATGGGCCTCGGCAGCGGCGTGACGGCCGTCGCGGCGGGCCTGGGCCATACCTGCGCGATCACCACGGGCGGCGCGATGAAGTGCTGGGGGTACAACGGACTCGGGCAGGTGGGTGACGGGGTGGCCGGCGACCGCTTCCTGCCGACGGACGTCTCCGGCCTGGCGAGCGGCGTGACGGCCATCGCGACGGGCGACTTCCACACCTGCGCCGTCATGGCGGGTGGCGGCGCGAAGTGCTGGGGCGGCAATTCGTTCGGCCAGCTGGGGCACGGCGCCAGCGCGGGCCGGCACGAGCCGGTGGACGTGACCGGCCTCGCGGGCGGGGCGACGTTCCTCGCGGCGGGCGGACAGCACACTTGCGCCGTCGCCTCGGGCGGAGGCGCCCGATGCTGGGGCTACAACGCCATCGGCCAGCTGGGCGACGACACGTCGATCAATCGCCTCGCGCCGGTGGACGTGTCGGGGCTCGCGAGCGGTGTCGCGGCGCTGGCAGCGGGCGAAAACCACACCTGTGCGCTCACCACGGGCGGGGCTGCGATGTGCTGGGGCTACAACGGCGACGGCCAGCTCGGGGATGACTCGACGACGCTTCGGTTGGCGCCCGTCGGCGTCTCCGGGCTCGCGAGCGGCGTCGCGGCGCTGGCGGCGGGTGACAACCACACCTGTGCGCTCACGACGGGCGGCGGGGTGAAGTGCTGGGGGCGCAACAACCTCGGGCAGCTCGGTGACGATTCGACGACCGGGCGCCTGGCGCCCGTGGACGTCACGGGCCTGGGGAGCGGCGTGGCCGCCATCGCGGCGGGGGCTTCGTTCACGTGCGCGCTCACCACGGCCGGCGCGATGAAGTGCTGGGGCGGCAACGGCTCCGGCCAGCTCGGCGACGGCACGACCACGAGTCGCGGCACGCCGGGGGACGTCTCGGGCCTCGCGACCGATGTCTCGGCCATTGCGGCGGGTGCGAACCACGCGTGCGCCGTCATGGCGGGCGGCGGCGCGAAGTGCTGGGGCTTGAATTCGAACGGGCAGCTCGGGGTGGGCCTCTATACCGTCCACCACACGCCGGCGGACGTGTCGGGCCTCGCGAGCGGCGTGGCCAGGCTCGGTGGCGGCAACATCCATACCTGCGCGCTCACGACGGGCGGGGGCGTGAAGTGCTGGGGAGCCAGCCTGGTGGGCCAGGTCGGCGACGGAACGACCGAGACGCGCTTGGCGCCGGTCGACGTGACCGGGCTCGCGAGCGGCGCTACCGCACTCGACGTGGGCGCGAACCACGCGTGCGTCCTTGCCACGGGCGGCGGCGTGAAATGCTGGGGCGCCAATCAGTACGGTGCCCTGGGCGACGGCACGGCCGGCATCCGCCCCCTGCCCGTCGACGTGCTCGACCTGGACCGCGAGCCCGACCCGTTCGGCTTCGCGTCGCAGGACGCGGTGCCCGCGGGCAGCCTGCGCACTTCCGGCACGATCGTCCCGGCCGGCTACGAGGCATCCGCCGCCATCTCCGTCGCGAACGGGGAATATGGCATCGGATGCGCCGGTTTCACCGCCGTCGCGGCGTCGATCGCGCCCGGGCAGTCGGTGTGCGTTCGCCATACGGCCTCCGCCTCGCCGGGGGCCTCGGTGGTCACGACGCTCACGATCGGCGGCGTGGCCGGCACCTTCACCTCCACGACGGAACTCGCCTCGCAGGCGATCACCTTCGATCCGATCGCCGACCGCGTGCTGGCTGACGGCGCCTTCGCGGTCTCGCCGACGGCGACATCGGGGCTCGCGGTCTCGCTCGCCACGGCGACGCCGGCGACCTGCTCGGTGTCGGGCTTCCTCGTCACGCCGCTGGCTGACGGCCTTTGCACCCTGGATGCCGACCAGGCTGGCGACGCGACTTTCGCGCCGGCGCCGACGGTGACGCGCAGCTTCAGCGTGCTGGGCGACACGGTCCCGGACGGCTTCGCCTTCGCGGGCGCCCCCGGCGTCTCGCCCGGGGCCATCGTGACGAGCGAGGCCATCGTGGTGGCGGGCATGAATGCGCCGGCGGCGATCGCGGTGACCGACGGCAGCTACGCGATCGGCTGCGCCGGCGCGTTCACCACGGCCGCGGGGAGCATCGCGCCGGGCCAGTCGGTCTGCGTGCGCCACGCCGCCGCAACCGCGTTCGCGACGCCGACGACCACCACGCTGACGATCGGCGGCATCGCGGGCGCCTTCACCTCGACGACGATGGCCGAGCCGGTCCTGCCGCCGGCTCGCGGCGACGCCAATGGCGACCGCAAGGCCGACCTCTTCTGGACCGACGGCCCGGCGGTGTCGTGGTGGCTGATGGATGGCGCGACGCTGCAGAACGCGACCTACTTCGAGGCCCCGGCGGGCTGGTCGGTCAAGGACGTGGGCGACATCGACGGTGACGGGCGCGCGGACCTCCTGTGGCGGCGCGACGCGGACGGGGCCACCTACGCCTGGCTGGTCTCGGGCACCGGCTTCGCCGGGTTCGTGGACCTCGGCGTGGTTCCCACCGATTACGCGCTCGTGGGCGCGGCCGACCTCGACGGCGATGGGCAGGCGGACCTCGTCTGGCGCTCGGCGGCGGGGCTGGTCTATGGCTGGCTCATGGACGCCGGCGCCGTGTCGTCCCAGGGCGCGATCGCGCATCCCGATGTCGCCTGGACGCTCGTCGACATGGCAGACATGAACGGCGATGGCCGTGCCGACCTCGTGTACCGGCACGCGACCACCGGCGAAGTCTGGGTGATGGCGATGAACGGCCTCGCGATCGCGAGCCAGGCAAGCGCGGGAACGCTCGACTCGGCAGGATGGCATCTGCTGGCGGCGGCCGACTTCGACGGCGATGGCCGTGCCGACCTGCTGTGGCGGAGCGCGGCAGGCGACACCTGGGTGTGGAAGATGGACGGCGCGACGTTCGTCGCCGCGGGCGGCCTGGGCGACCCCGGCGCGGCATGGTCGGTCCGCGCCATTGGCGATTTCGACGGTAACGGCAAGGCCGATCTCGTGTGGCGGCACGCCGACGGCACCACCTACCTGTGGCTCATGGACGGGCTGGCAGTCGCGAGCTACCTGCCCGTGGCGAACCCCGGCGGCGCCTGGGAGATCGTGGCGCCCTGAGCCGGTCGAGCGCGGCGGCCGGGAGCCGGAACTCGCGGCGAAACGCGGAACTGCTGTATCGTTCGGGACGGCGCCCGGCACCGGCCCGGAGTCGCATGCCCGTGCGACCAGAACAACGACAAACCTGACCTTCCCAGGGAGGACTCGATGATCGCTCTTCATCACCGGTCGGCGAGGGCATGGCGTGCTGCCGTCGCCGCGATCGCGATGGCCGCGCTGCCCGTTTCCGCGCGCCTGCTTCCCAATCTCGACGCGTTGGCGGATTCCACGCCCGCGCCTGCGACCAAGTCCGCGCGGGAAGAGGGCCGCGTCTCGCGCATGCACCTCGACGAGCGCCTCGGCACGCCCAGCTTCCTCTGGGTGCGCCCCGGCGCCACGATCGGCGGGCGCAAGTCCATGGCCGGCCTCGCGCCGCAGGAAGCCGCGCGGCGAACGCTCCAGGGGCTCTCCGACCTCTACGGCATGAGCCCGGCGGAAGCGGCGGCTGCCGAGGTGAAGACGGCCGAGCGCCTGGCCGGCGGCGGCCACCTCGTGCGCTTCCAGAACCGGCTGGACGGCATCGAGGTCTTCCGCGAATCGGCCGCCGTGATCCTCTCGGAATCGATGCAGCCCGTCGCGATCGGCGGGCGCCTCGGCCCCACCACGCGCGCGGCGAAGCTCGCGAAGTCGGCGAAGGCGCCGTTCACCCTCTCGGCCGCGCAGGCCATCGCCGCGGCGCTGGGCGACTACAACTTCGGCCCCGAGGTGGTGGGGGCGCTGCGTCCGGTGGCGCAGACGCCGGCCACCGCCGCGAGCGTGGCCGCGGGCTACCAGTACTTCGCCGCGCCGAGGGACCTGCTGAGCCCCGACGGCGCGCGCCTCGACGAGGCCGCGCGCGCCAAGCGCGTGTGGTTCCGCCTGCCCGGCGGGCTCGTGCCGGCGTGGTACGTGGAGCTGCAGATGCGCGAGACGCGGCTGCCGGGCCTCGATTACTACGGGTTCGTGATCGCGGCGGACGACGGGCGCCTGCTCTTCCGCAACAACCAGTCCGCCCATGCCGCGTTCACCTACCGGGTGTACGGGGAGACGACGGGCGTGAACCTGCCGCTGCCGAACCCCGTGGGCCGCGGCGCGACTCCCCACCCGACGGGGCTTAACGACGGCTTCGTGCCGCCCTTCGTGCCCGCGAACCTCGTGACGCTGCAGAACGGGCCCATCTCCACCAACGACCCCTGGCTTCCCGACGGCGCCACGCGCACCGACGGCAACAACGTCACCGCCTTTTCCAACCGCTTCAATTCCGGCACGGCGCAACCCGGCGGCGACGGGCTGGACGTCGACCCGGCGGAGTGCAACACGGCCGTCGCGGCGACCGCGGACTTCCGCGCCTGCACGACCGCGCCCGCCACCTTCGACCACGCCTACGACCACAACGCCGAGCCCCTCGCCAACAAGACGCAGTCGGCCGCCGCGGTGACCAACCTCTTCTACATGGTCAACTGGCTGCACGACTGGTTCTACGACGCGGGCTTCAAGGAGGCCGACGGCAACGCCCAGTTCGACAACTACGGCCGCGGCGGCCTCGGCGGCGACCACATGAAGGCGCAGGCCCAGGACAACGCCGGCGTGAACAACGCCAACATGCTCACGCCCTCCGACGGCGCGCGCCCCCGCATGCGCATGTACGTCTTCCAGGGGCGGGCCTACTCGTCGCTCACGGCCACGCCGGGCGGCCTTTATGCCTCGGGCACGGCTTCCTTCGGGCCGTCGCTCTTCAACGTCACGGCCGAGCTCGTGCTCGCGGTGGATGCGACCCCCAACACGGCCGACGCCTGCACCGCGCTCACGAACAACGTCGCGGGCAGGATCGTGCTCGTCGACCGCGGCACCTGCACCTTCGCCATCAAGGCGCAGAACGTGCAGGCGGCGGGCGGCGTCGGCATGATCCTCGCGAACAACGTCGGCGGCGTTCCTCCCCCGGGCCTGGGCGGCACCGACCCGTCGGTCACCATCGGCTCGCTGTCCGTCACGCTGGAGTCGGGCAACACGCTCAAGACGGCGCTTTCGGGCGGCGCGGTGTCCGTGACGATGACGCGCACCAAGGACCCCGACCGCGACGGCGCGCTCGAAAACCAGGTCATCGCCCACGAGTGGGGCCACTACATCAGCAACCGCCTCATCGCGGACGCGAACGGCCTGGGCACCAACCACGCCCGCGGCCTGGGCGAGGGCTGGGCCGACTTCCACTCGCTCCTCATGACGCTGAAGGAGGGCGACCCGCTCGGCGGCGTGTACGCCATGGGCGGCTACGCGGCCGACGGCGCGGCCATCGCCGGCAACACCGTGCCCAACCCGGCGCACTACTCGGGCTTCCGTCGCTACCCGTACTCGAGCGACCTCGCGAAGAACCCGCTCACCTTCAAGCACATCGCCGACGAGAACGCGTTGCCGGCGAGCCCACCGCCCAACGGGGGCGGGCTGAACTCGCAGGTCCACAACACGGGCGAGATCTGGGCCTCCATGCTCTGGCAGTGCTACACGGCGATCGCCGGCGACGGCGGGCGACTCTCCTTCGCGCAGGCGCAGGACCGCATGAAGCGCTACCTCGTGGCCGGCTACAAGCTCACGCCTGCCTCGCCGACGCTGCTGGAAGCGCGCGACGCGCTGCTGGCCGCGATGGCCGCCCAGGACCCGGCGGACCTCGCGCTCTGCGCGCAGGCCTTCGCCACGCGCGGCGCCGGCGTGCGCGCCGTGGCGCCCGACCGCTTCTCGAGCGACAACAACGGCGTCGTGGAGAGCTTCGTGGCGGGCGGCGACATGAAGATCGAGTCGCTCGCCTTCGACCCGCGCGGTGATTCGTACTGCGACGCCGACGGCGTGCTGGACAACGGCGAGACGGCCTTCGTGCGCGTGGTGGTGCGCAACACGGGCACCGTCACGCTCGACGGCGCGGTGGTGTCGCTGTCGTCGGCCACGCCCGGCATCGCCTTCGCCAACAATAACGCGGTGCTGCCGCCGATCGCGCCTTTCGCGACGATGGAAGTGGCCATCCGGGTGACCCTCGCCGGCGCCGTGGCGCCGGGGTTCGCGACGGTCGACGCGTCCGTCACGCACCCCTCGTTCGCCGTGCCGACGCCGGCCACCGCGAGCATCCTGCTGCCGACCCACTACGACCGCGCGCCCGCATCCGCCGCCGTCGACGACGCCGAGAGCGAGGTCTCCGCGTGGGCCACCTCGTTCACCGGCGGCGCGCCGGTCGAGGCGCTGCGCTGGCAGCGCGGCGGGGATCTCGCCACCGGCCGCTACTACAAGGCGCAGACCGGCAGCGGCGCCACCGTCTCGTGGCTCACCTCGCCGTCGCTCACGGTGGCCGCGCCCGGCACCGTCACGATGACGATCAGGCACCGCCACGACTTCGAGTTCGACGGCACCGTGTGGGACGGCGGCGTGATCGAGGTGAGCTTCGACGACGGGAACACCTGGACGGACCTGCAGGCCCTCGTGCCCGGCGTCTACAACGCGACGATCGCAGGCGACACCAACCCGCTGTTCGGCCGCGCGGCCTTCGGGGGCCAGAGCGCCGGCTACCCCGCGTTCAACACGGTCGCCTTCCCCATTCCCGCGACGGCCGGCGCGATGCGCGTGCGCTTCGGCGCCGCGACGGACATGGCCGTCGGCGCGCAGGGCTGGGACGTGGACGACATCTCCTTCTCCGGCATCGCCAACACGCCCTTCGAGAGCACGGTGCTGAACGCGGGCACCTGCGCCACCCTCCTCGTGGCGTCGGGGTCGCCGCAGGTGACGGGGCTGGGCGACGACTTCGGCTCGCCCTTCGTCGCGCGCCTGCTGAGCCCCGGTGGCATTCCCGTGGCCGGCGCGGCGGTGGCCTTCGAGGCGCCGGCGACGGGCGCGAGCGGCACCTTCGGCGGCACGAGTCCTTACTACGCCGTCGTGACCGATGCCTCCGGCTACGCGACCTCGCCCGTCTTCACGGCCAACGTCGTCGCAGGCACCTACGCGGTCACCGCCACGGCGGGGCAACGCAGCGCCGCCTTCGTGCTTTCGAACGCGGCGGCGTTCGCCCTCACGGTGACGCGCCACGGCACCGGCACCGGCACCGTCACCACGCCGGGCATCGATTGCGGCACGACCTGCGCGGCGGTCTACGCGGCGGGCGCGTCCCTCACGCTCACGGCCACGCCCGGCCCGGGCTCGCGCTTCGCGGGCTGGTCGGGGGCGTGCTCGGGCACCGGGACCTGCCAGGTGACGATGGGCGGCACGGTCGTCGTCACGGCGACCTTCGGGCCGCTGGAGGGCAGGCGCGGCGACGCCGACGGCGACGGCCGCGCCGACCTCTTCTGGCGCGAGCCCTCGGGCACGGGCCTGTCGTGGTGGACGATGAACGGCGGGGCGGCGCTCGGCGCGAACTACTACGACGTGGCCGCGGAGTGGCAGGTGATCGACGTGGCCGACCTCGACGGCGACGGCAAGAGCGACCTCGTGTGGCGACGCGCCGCCGACGGCGCGACCTACCTGTGGACGCTCGGCGGGCTCGCGCCTTCGGGCTACTTCGACCTCGGCGTCCTCGACCTGGCCACCTGGCAGTACGCCGGTTCCGGGGACTTCAACGGCGACGGCAAGGCCGACCTGCTGTGGCGAAACGCGGTCACGGGCGAGGCCTACCTCTGGCTCATGAACGGCGGGACGATCGCCGCGCAGGGCCCGGTGCCTTCGTCGCCGGACACCTCGTGGTCCGTGGTCGACCTCGCCGATTTCGACGGCGACGGCCGCGCCGACATCCTGTGGCGTCGCACCGACGGCAACACCTATGTCTATTTCATGAACGGTCTCGCCCTCGCCGGCGCGGTGCAGGTCCTGCCGCAGCTCCCGGCCACGGAGTGGACGATCGTCGCGGCCGCCGACTTCAACGGCGACGGCAAGGCGGATCTCCTGTGGCGCAGCACGACGGGCGAGGCGTGGGTGTGGCTCCTCGACGGCGGGGCGGTCACGGGCTCCGCGCAGGTCGCGGCGCTCGATCCGGCGTGGTCCGTGCGCGCCGTGGGCGACTTCGACGGCGACGGGAAGGACGACATCGTCTGGCGCCATGCCGACGGCACGACCTACTTCTGGCGCATGGACGGGCTCACCGTCGCGGCGAGCGCGCCGGTCGTCAACCCCGGCGCGAGCTGGCAGGTGATCGCGCCCTGACCGGGAGGGCGGGGCGGGGGTGGTAGGATGGACGCCTCCCGCCGCCCCGCTTCCCCCGCCATGCCCGCCGTCGCCGAACGCAAGGCCCGCCTCCTCGAACGCATCAACGCCCGGCTCCCGGCCGGCATCGACTGGAAGGCGGGCGCGGCGACCTACCTCGGCAACCTCATCAAGGACCGGGGCTCGCACAACGAGCGTTACCACCTCATCAAGCCGTTCATCGGCGGCGCGCTCGTGCGCTCCTACACGAGCGAGATGTACCGCTTCCTCAACATGCTCGAGCGCCTGCCGCTCCACGAGCGCTCGCGCTTCCTCGACGTGGGCTGCGGGCCGGGGTGGGTCACGCACTACCTCGCGAAGCTCGGCTTCACGGTAACCGGCATCGACATCAGCGACGAGCTGCTCGACATCGCGCGCCGGCGTCTCGCGGGCGACGCGTACCCGCCCTACGACGGGCCGTGGACGGCGACCTTCCTGCACCACGACATCGAGGCCGCGCCGCTCGCGGGCGAGCCGCCCTTCGACGTGGCCGTGTTCGAGTCGGTGCTGCACCACTTCTACGACCCGGTGTCGGCCCTGGAGAACGTGGCCGCGAGCCTCGCGCCCGACGGGCTGCTGGTGGTGATCGAGGTGCAGGCCCCCGCGCCGGGCACGCCGTTCGACAACGAGAACCAGCGCCTCATGCGCGACTACGGCACGATCGAGCGCCCGTACACGCGGGGCGAGCTCGACGAGATGCTCGATCTCGCCGGCTTCCCCTGCCGCAAGTACTACTTCCCCGTGAACGGGTGGTTCGAGCAGACCAACGCCGAGGCCGTGGAGATCTTCCACCAGGTGCGCGGCGGCCCGGGCTACAACTTCTGCATCGCGGCGAGGAACCGCGAGCGCTACGAGGCGGTCTTCGGGCGCGGGCGCGCGGAGACGGGCATGCGCGGGATCGCGCGCAAGTTGAGCTACGCGATCGGCCGGCGCTTCCTCAACCTCTACCGCCGCCTCGCGGCGCCGTAGGCCGCGGCGGTATAATCGCCGCACTCCCACCGCTTCCCCGCAAGGCTCCCCCGTGCACGAATCGCCACCGAACGCGACGGCCTACGTCGACGAGAAGGAATTCCCCGTCCAGGGCCCCGACGAGGCGTGGCTGCGCGACACCTTCGCCCTGCGCCACGACCTGCTCGACCGCCAGCGCCGCGCCTACCTCGAGCACCGCCAGGAGATCGACCCGGCCGACGAGATGTGGGTGGGGATGGTCACGAACATGCCCGCGGACCAGAAGCCCTGGGCGCGGCTGCACTACATGTACGGCGGGCGCAGCGCGCTGCGCGGCATGATGGGCGCGCTGGTGAGCGCGCAGGCGGCGCTGCCGCGGCGCATCCTCGACTTCCCCTGCGGCCACGGGCGCGTCACGCGCTTCCTGCGCGCGGCCTTCCCGGAGGCGGAGATCTGGGCCGGCGACGTGAACCGCCCCGGGGTGGATTTCTGCGTGCGCCACTTCGGCGCGCAGCCCCTCTACTCCGACGTCGACCTCGCCAAGGTGCGCATCGGCGCGAAGTTCGACCTCGTCTGGTGCGGGAGCCTCGCCACGCACCTGCCGGAGGCGGCCTGCCGCCAGCTCCTCGGCCTTCTGCTCGACGCCCTCGAGCCCGACGGCATCCTCGGCATCACCACCTGCGGCCGCGGCATGGGCTGGGCGCAGGAGCACGTGTTCAAGACCATCCGCGAGGAGGAGTACGCGGGCATCCGCCGGCAGTGGCAGGAGACGGGGTTCGGCTACGCCGACTATCCCGGCTGGCCCGGCTACGGCATGACCTTCATGGATCCCTCCTGGCTCTTCCGCGAGGTCTTCTCGCGCGAGGGCTACTGCGTCCTCGGCTTCGACGAGAAGGGCTGGCACGGCACGCAGGACGTGCTGTGGGTCATCCGCCGCCCCGTGAGCCACTGGTACCACTGGAGCAAGGACAACTGAGGCCCGGCCGCCGCGGCGCGCGGCGGTGCGCGCTCAGGCCCGCTCGAGCAGCACCTTGAGCGAGCCCCCGTCGGCGCGCGCCCGCACCGGCGCGAGCCCCGCGCGGCGGAAGATCTCCCAGTACTCCTCCACCGTCCAGATCTGCTCGTTCACGCCCTCGCGCAGGTCGCGCAGGTACTCGGCGGCGCCCGGGTCGGGCACGCAGGGCTCGCAGAGCACGCCGACGAGGCCGCCGGGCCTCACCGCGCGCGCGAGCTCGGCGAGCATGAGCGACGGCCGCGCGAAATGGTGCAGCGCGGAGAAGACGAGCGCGCCGTCGAAGCTGCCGTGCCGCACGGGAAGGCGGTGCGCGTCGCAGGCGGCGAAGGCCATGCGCGCGCCCCAGTCGGCCGCGACGTGGGCGAAGTAGAGCGCGCCCAGCTGCGACATCGGGAAGCTCACGTCGACGGCGAGGAGCTCCGAGCCCTGGCCCGCGAGCACCCCCCCCTGCGGGTGGATGCCGCCGCCGACCTCCAGCAGCCGTCCGCCGCACAGGCCGCGCGCGGCGTAGGCCTTCGCGTACCAGTCCAGCGCGACGCCGTGGTCGGTGCCGTAGTCGAATGCGAGCCCCGTCCACTCGACGGGCGGCGGCGGCGGCGCGGCCCGCGCCAGGCGCACGGGCATCGCGCCTCCTTCCACGTCGATCCAGCGCTCGCCCTCGACCACGAGCGCGAGCCGGAGCTGCCACGCGCCCTCGCGGCCCTCGGGCGTGGCGAGGTTCGCGATGACGGTGAGGGCGTGGCCGGGCGCGAGGTCCACCGGCAGCGGCGAGCGAAGGCCCTCCCAGACGACGGCGTGGCCCTCGGGGTCGAACCAGTGGTACGAGAGGTTCACGGGCCGCGGGCCCGACGATGAGATCGCCGTGGTGCCCGTGTTCACCAGCCGGAAGCTGCGCAGGAGCTTCATTCCCATGCCGAGCGCGGGCTCGAGGTGCGTGACCTCGAGCCGCGCCCGCACGTCGGCGTTCGCCTCGGCGACGGCGCCGGAGGCCGCGGGAGGCGCGACCGGCGCCGGGGAGACGGGAACGCCCAGCCGCTCGGCGATCATGCGGATCTCGGCGGCGTGGTTGGGGTCCTCGGCCACGGCGCGCGAGTCGGCCACCGCCTCGGCGACCGCCACGCGCACGGCGGCGTCCTTCGGGAAATGCAGCGCGTCGGCGATGGCCTCGACGAGCGGCGCGTCCGGCGGCGGCGCGGGTTCGCCCTCGCGGTAGCGGCCGTAGAGGTCGAGGGCGCCGTTGGCGAAGCGGAAGCGCGCGCCGCAGTGGCCGCAGGCCGCCGCGGCCTCGCCCAGCACGGGCACGCCGCCGCAGCGCGGGCAGCGCAGGATGCCCTCGGCGAGGAGCTTCCCGAGCAGCGGCGCGCTCACGCGACCCCCATCGCGCGCCATGCGTCGTCGACGCGGGCCGCGATCGCGCGCCAGTCGAAGCGCTCCTCCACGTGGGTCCGCGCGGCGAGGGCGAGGCCTTCGCGCTCGTCCGCGCCCAGGGCGAGCAGGCGCTCGAGCGCGGGCGCGAACTCGTCCGGCTCGGCGAGCACCGCGTGGCGGCCCGGCTCGAGGCCGAGGCCGCGCGCGCCGACCGGCGAGGTGATGACGGGAAGCCCCGCGGCGAGCCAGTCGAGCATCTTCACGTTGGTGCCCGAGCCCGACGACATCGGGTTCAGCGCCACGTCGGCGCACTCGAACAGGAGCTGCTTGGTCGGCTCGTCCACGAGCCCCAGCAGGCGCAGGTTGGGTGGCGCGGCGGCGGCGGGCGGGGCCTGGCACACGCTGCCGATGGCGATGAAGTGCACGGCCGGCAACGCCCGCGCGACCGCGGCCACGCGCGCCAGCGCCTCCACGTTGGGCTGGTGCCAGCTGCCCATGAAGAGCGCGAGACGCGTGCCGCCGAAGCCCAGCCGCTCGCGCAGCGCGCGCCGCCGTGCCGCCCCGGCGAAGGGCGTGGCGCGCACGTCCGCGCCGTTGGGCGCGAGGATGAAGCGCGCGGGATCGGCGCCGTAGAGCGCCGCGAGCCGGTCGCGGTCTTCCGGCGAGCAGGCGAGCACGAAGCGGCCCTCGCGGCAGCACGCGCCCTCGGCCTGCTCCAGCCGCGCGAGGAGCCTGCGCGTGGCGGGGTTGTCGGGAAGCATCGCGCGCTTCATGTCGAGCTCGACGTTCTGCGACTCGTGGCCGAAGGGCAGGGGGGAGGCCGCGCGCAGCGCCGGCAGCAGGTAGGGGTGGCTCGCGACGAGGAGGTCGGCGCCGCGCGAGGCCTCGCGCAGCGCCTCGCCGAATCCCGGCGTGAGCGCCGCGATCTCCAGCATGGCGAGGTCGCCCACCTGCAGGAACCCCGTCTCCTCGCGCAGGCGCTTCTCGGCCTCGAGGTGGGCCGGCGCCATGGGCACCACGGTCTGGGTGAAGCCGGGCGCCGCCTGCGTGCGCGAGGGTTCCGCGCCGGCCTCGCCGAAGCACACGAGCTCGATGTCGTGCCGGGCCGCGAGCTCCCCGTACAGGTGGAAGATGCGCGCCTGGCCGCCCGAGCGCGGCGGCACCACGGGGTAGGTGTTGGCCACCACGATGCGGTGGCGGCGGCGCGCGCGCGGCGAGGCGGCGTCGAACCCGCCGACGAGCGCCTCCAGCGTCGCCTCCCACGAGATCGCGGCCACCGACGCCTTCGCCCTCGCGCCCATCTCGCGGGCGCGGCCGCGGTCGCGCGCGAGCTCGTCCAGCCGCCGTCCCAGCGCGGCGGGGTCGGGCGGCACGACGAAGCCCGTGACGCCGTCCTCGACGAACTCGAGCGGGCCCCCGGCGTCGGTGGTGGTCACCACGGGCTTGGCGCAGGCCATGGCCTCGATCGTGATGAGGCCGTAGTCCTCGTCCAGCGGGACGAAGGGCACGGCGAGCGCGCCGGCGTAGAGGCGCGCGAGGGCCTCGTCGCGCACGAAGCCGAGGAACTCGATCCGCGGGTCGCCGCGCGCGATCTCGCGAAGCCGCGCCTCGTCGGGGCCGGTGCCGGCGACCTTGAGGCGCACGTCCGTCTTGACGTGCGCCATGGCGCGCACGATGAGCTCGACCCGCTTCGGGCCGTCGAGGCGGCTGGCCGTGAGGAGGTAGTCGTAGGGGCCCTCGGCGAGCCCCCTCAGGTTCGAGGGGTGGTGCGAGACGACCGGCGCCACGCCGGGCGGGAAGTAGCCGGCGCGGCCGGCGACGTTGCGCGAGATGGCGGCGTAGCGCGAGATGGCCGATCGCGCGAGGCCGACGCCGTCGAGGAAGTGCACCACCTCGCGGGCGAGCGGGCCGGGGAAGGCGAGCGAGCCGGGCGGCAGGTCGCCGCGCGCGGCCAGGGCGAGGAACTCGTCGAGGAAGCGGTCGAGCCCGTCGCGGCGCCCCGCCTCCTCGCGCATCGTGGCGCGCAGCCGCTCGACCGCGGGGTGGAACGGCGCCTCGGCGCCGTGGGCCGCCGGGTTCCAGGTGTCGTAGAGCCCGCGCAGCCGGTGCTGCAGGTAGCAGACGTGCCGCGGGTGGGCGGCCATCCAGGCCGGGTACTTCGACGAGATCACGACGTCGAAGCCGCCGAGGTCGAGGGCCGCGAACGCGGCGTAGCTCCTCACGAGGGAGACGAGGTCGCCCTCCGGGCTCGGCAGCTTCACGAGGTCGGCCACGTGCGGCGTGGCCTGGTTCACGTGCTCGAGAAGCCCCCACCAGAGCTTCTCGGCGCCGCCCACCGCGAAGGGGTAGGCGCTGGGGGCGACGATGCCGATCCTCAGCACGCGAGCGCCTCCACGACGCGGTCCCAGGAGATGCCGCGCGCCCGGTAGGCCTCGAGGCCCGCCGCGCCCATCCGCGCGGCGCGCGCCCGGTCGGCCCACAGTCCGTCGATGGCCTCGGCGAGCGCGCGCGGGTCGGGCTCGCGCACGAGCCCCGTCACGCCGTCCTCGACGAACTCGAGCGGCCCGCCGGAATCCGTGCAGGTGACGACGGGCTTCGCGGCGAGCATGGCCTCGAGCGTCACGTAGCCGTAG
>Ga0073903_10000938_pt1 | contig 15345 bp, 14 predicted proteins | sample KloWWTKNB14_bulk_FD_66665 | JGI IMG/M metagenome (GOLD analysis project Ga0073903, IMG submission 66665) | Active sludge microbial communities from Klosterneuburg, Austria, studying microevolution and ecology of nitrifiers - Klosterneuburg... | ecosystem: Engineered > WWTP > Aerobic digester >... | reverse complement strand
ACCTTCTGCAGGGAGTCGTCCTGGGCGTGCGCCGGAGCGGCGCACAGGAGAAGGGAAGAAGAAAAAGCAAAAGCTCCAGTAAAGGAAAGTAGCAGCGACGCTTTCTGGGTCATGACGAGCGATCTCCTTTTTGGAACTTACTGCTGCGACTTCGCGCAGCGGAAGCCGAGGCTCGAGTTGCGGTCGGTGGGGGACTTCGGAATCCGGTTGTAGGCGCGGCCGTCGGCGAGCTCCCAGGAGTCCCAGGAGCCTCCGGCGACCAGCCGCAGGTCGGGCTCTTCCTCGCTCGCTGACGCCGTCCACTCACTGACATTGCCGGCCATGCCGAGCACGCCGAAAGGGCTCTTGTCGCGAGCGTAGCGGCTGTCGCTCACCGGCCAGGTCGGGATCTGCTTGGCGGCGGCGTTCTTCTCGTCGTGCCGATCGGCGCCGAGGATGTTGACGGTGGCCGGATCGAGCACGTTGCCGGTCGGATAGGAGCGGCCGTCGGTACCGCGCGCCGCTTTCTCCCATTCGATCGCCGTCGGCAGGCGCGCGCCCGCCCAGCGGCAGAAGTTCGCCGCATCGTTCCAGGCGACGAAGACCACCGGATGGTCGCGGTGGCTCGCGAGATAAGGGCGGTCTTCCCAGTAGGAGGGAAGCTCCTTCGGGCCGCAGGCGCTGCCGCGCGGGCAGGCGGCAAGGAACTCCTCGTAGCGCCCGTTGGTGACCTCGGTACGCTCGATCGCGAACGCCGGCACGTCGATCTCGGACTGATCGGAGCCGGATGCGAAAAGGCCGGCGGCTACGGCGATCCACGGCTGGTTGGCGGCCGGCCGCTCTGAGGGGCGGTCGGCTGCCGGGCGCGGGCTCTCGGCCGGCTTCGACTCAGGGCGGGCCTCGGTCCCCGGCGCCGCCTTGGGGCGGTTCCACGGCAGTTGGTCGGGGGGCACGAAACGGTAGACCGCGGTCGCGACCAGACCCAGACCGATCAGAAAGAGAAGGAGCTTGCCGAGCGGCGTCAACTTCATCGTGGTTCTCCTGGAGCTCCGGCAGGGAGGACGAAGGCGACCCTGGCGCGAAGCGTAGCGGGGCGATGCTAGTTCAGTTCAGGCTCGGTCCGGAAATATCTTCCCCGGATTGAGGATCCCGCGCGGGTCGAGGGCCGTCTTGAGTGCGCGCATCGCGGCGATTTCGACTGCCGGCAGGGCGAGCGGCAGCAGCGCCTTTTGCGCGAAGCCGATGCCGTGCTCGCCCGAGATCTTGCCGCCGAGCGCGACGACGGCGCGGAAGAGCTCTTCCTCGGCGCGGTCGCGGCGCTCGACCCAGAGCTCCGGCGAGAGCCCGCCGCGCAGCAGATTGACGTGCAGATTGCCGTCGCCGGCGTGGCCGTAGCAGATGGCGGTCAGACCCTGCCGCTGGGCGGCGGCGCGCGCTGCGGTCACCAGCTCGGCGAGGGCGGCGCGCGGCACCACCGTGTCGGCCTCCTTGTACACCGAGAGGTGCTTGACCGCTTCGCCGATCCTGCGGCGGATCTGCCAGAGCCGCCGCTGCCCGGCGGCGTCGTCGGCGACCAGCGCCGGGCTGGCGCCGAGCTCCTGCGCGAGGCTGTCGATGCCGGCGGCGGCGGCGAGCAGCGTCTCGGGATCGGCTCCGTCGAGCTCGAGCAGCAGCATCGCCTCGGAGCCGGCGAGCTCGCGCGGCAGGGGCTCGACCAGCGCCACAGCCGCGAGCGCGGCGCGCTCGGCGATCTCGCAGGCGGCAGGGTCGAAACCGTCGCTGAAGATGCGCTCGACCGCGGCCGCTGCCGCTTCCAGCGCCGCGAAGGGCAGGATCATGGTGAGCGTCGCGGCGGGTCGGGCGAGCAGGCGGAGAGTCGCCGCGGTGACCACGGCGAGCGTCCCCTCCGAGCCGACGAGCAGCTGGGTCAGGTTGTAGCCGGTCGCATCCTTGCGGTTCTTGCCGCCGGTGGTCAGGAGAGAACCGTCGGCGAGCACGGCCTCGAGGCCGAGGACGTAGCGCCGCGTCGTGCCGTACTTGGCGCTACGCGGCCCGGCGGCGTCCTCGGCGATGTTGCCGCCGAGCTGGCAACTCTCGCGGCTCGACGGGTCGGGCGGGTAGAACAATCCGACTGCCTCGACCGCCCGTTGCAGCTCTGCCGTGACGACGCCGGCCTCGGCGACCGCGACGAGATTGCGGCGGTCGATCTCGCGAATCCGGTTCATCCGCTCGAGCGAGAGCACGATGCCGCCCTGGACAGGGAGCGCGCCGCCCGACAGTCCCGTGCCGGCGCCGCGCGGCGTCAGCGGAATCCGGTGCTCATGGGCGAAGCGGAGAATCCTCTGCACCACCGCCGTCGAAGCCGGAAGCGCGACCGCTTCGGGCAGGAAGCGGAGATCTTCGGTCTCGTCGCGCGCACAGCGCTCGCGGGCCTCGGCAGCGGTGGTGAGGACTCCGGGGCCGAGCTCCGCCGCAAGGGCGGCAAGTTCGGTTTGCGGGAGAGTGGCGCCTTCGGTCACGGGGAGAAACTATCGCCCGGGCGGAGCGCACAAGCAAGTGCGGCGCTCCGCCCGGGCGACCCAGCGGCCTCAGAAGGTGGCGGTCACTCCGAGATTGAGCACCGTCTTCTCCTCCTGCTCGCCTTCGAGGTCGTCCCAGACCGGGATCTGCACCGCGAGTCGGGCAACTATGTTGCGCCCGAGGTCGACCAGCAGGCGCGGAGAGAAGAAGAGGATGGCGCCGCCGGTGTCGGGATCCTCTTCACCGTCGGCATCCATCTCGTCGCGTCCGGCATCGCGGGCATTGAGCTCGAGCGCCGCGTCCCAGCGCTCGCCCAGCTTGCGCTCGTAGCCGAGGTTGGCGAGCACCGAGTCGCCGTAGAGGTAGCCGTGGTCGTTGCGGTCGGTGTTGCGGTACTGGGCGGAACCGTAGATCGTCGAGCGTTCGTCGAGCAGATGGACGGCCGACAAGCCGGCGAACCAGTCGGTCGAGCCGGTCCCCGGCTGAACGTGCTCGTCGAGGCGCTCGCCGCCGGAGGCTGCGTCGTTGTCGCCCCACGGCGTCTTGACGCCGGCGAGGATCGAGACCCAACTGCTGCGTCCCATGCCCTCCTTCCAGGGCGCGGACCAGAGGCGGAAGATGCCGTAGATCTCGGGATCACCGAGCCCCGAGGCCGAGGTCGACTCGGAGGTGGAGGAGATCTCCCGCTGGCTCCAGGGGATCCGGACGACCCCCTGGAAGCGCTCGCTGAAGCCGTACGAAGCGGTGATCACGAACCGGCTTTCAGTCAGCTCCTCCCGCCCGCCGTGCTCTTCGTCGCCATGCGGAAGCGGGAAGGCGGCGAGGCCGGAGGACGCCGCGAGGGCTTCCGCCTCGTGGTGCTCCGGGTCGGCTCCCTGGGACTTCTCCAGGTACTCGTAGTCCAGCGCGAGGTGAAACTGGCCGCTGGTGAAGAAGTTCGTGCCGAGCGCGTTGAAAGTGGGGTCGCCGCAGCGACAGACCGAGCAGGCGGCAGTGACGGACGGCAAGAGGGCGGCGGCGAACAGAGCGATCGCCGCCGCCTTGAAGTAGCGCAGTTGCATACAAGAGTCCTTTCAGGCGAGCCGCGGGCGGCTTGCCGGGTTGGTTGAGTTTCGAGGTTCCGGCGTTTACAGCAGGACCGGTTTCGGAGGTGGAACCGGCGGTCGTCGGCTCGGCTGGCTGGGAGGCAAGGCGCCGGCTTCGCGATGTCGGAAGGTCGTCGCAAGGGGAGGCGAGAAGCTTGCTGGTAATGGAATCAGCGCCTGTCGCAGCGTCGGCGAGGTCGTGGCGCGCGGGGTTTCAGTGGGGTTGGGTCGGACGCCGAGCGAGCAAGCCGCCGATGGGGCGCCCCGCCGGCAGGTATCGGGACCTTTGCGCTTGAAGAGGAGGCAGCAGCAGGCCTTGCCCGGGGCGCAGCCGCAGTTGTGGGCCGTGGTTTCCGGCAGGTTTGCCATGCTCAGGGTCGGCGCGGTGAGGTCCAGCACGAGGAGAGCGAGCACCGTGGCAGTGCGGCGCGCGAGCCGGCCGATGCAACCGGCCGGTCGACGGGGGCGTCCGGCGATCACGGGTGCAGGTAGCCGAGCAGCAGCGTCGCCGTGCCGAGGAAGGCGAGGAAGCCGCAGACGTCGGTGGCGGTAGTGACGAAGATCGAGCTGCCCAGGGCCGGGTCGAGGTTGAGTCGGCGGAGGACCAGCGGAACGCCGGCGCCGAAGAATCCTGCGATGGTCAGGTTCACGGTCTCGGCGAAGAACAGGACGCCGGCGAGCACAGCGTTGCGCTCCCAGGCGAGCGCAACCAGCCCGAGGACGAGGCCGGTACCGAGGCCGTTCATGAGTCCGACCAGCGTTTGCCGGAACAGAACCCCGCCGGCGCGGCGGAGATCCATCTCGCCCAGAGCGAGCGCCCGCACCATGACAGTGAGGGTCTGCGTGCCGGCGTTGCCGCCCATGCCGGCGACGATCGGCATGAAGACTGCCAGCACGACGTACTTCGAAATCGTCGCTTCGAACTGGCTGACGACGAAGGCGGCGAGAAAGGCGGTCGCGAGGTTGACCAGGAGCCAAGGCAGGCGCAGGCGGACCGAGCGCATCGCGGTGCTCGACACCCCCTCCTGCACGGAGAGGTTGGCCAGCCGGTAGAGGTCCTGGGTGGCTTGCGCCTCGACGACGTCGAGCACGTCGTCGACGGTGATCGCGCCGGTGAACCTGCCTTCGCTGTCGACCACCGGGATCATCAGCAGGTCGTAACGCGAGAAGACCTGGGCCACCTCTTCTTCGGGCGTGTCGACCCGCACGGTGACCACCTCGGTGGACATGATCTCGCGCAGTGGCCGGTGGGCGCTCGCGGTGACCAGCTGCCAGAGCGAGACGATGCCCAGCAAGTGGAGCCGTTCGTCGGTGATGTAGAGATAGAACAGGCGCCGCCCTTCGGCGAGGAGGCGAACCTGCATCAGGGTCTCGTCGACGGTCTGTTCGGCGGAGAAGTGCGGCGCCTCCGGGTCCATCAGTCCGCCGGCGGTCGCGGCGCCATAGTGCATCAGGTTGGAGAGCTGGCTGGCGGCGGTTCGGTCGAGCAGGGCCATCACCGCCTGCGCGCGCTCCGGCTCGAGATGCTCCAGGAGGTCGACGGCGTCGTTGGCTGAGATCTGCCGCAGGAGGTCGGCGAGGGCGGCGTCTTCGAGCTTGTCGAGGACGGTCGCCTGCATGTCCGGCGCGAGCTCCGCCACGGTGCGGCCGGCGATCTTGAGCTCGAGCAGGGTCTCGATCAGGCGGTCGCGCTCGTCCGGAGTGAGCAGCGGCACGAGGCGCGCGACGTCGGCCGGATGCAGGCGGGCGAGCAGACGCCGCGCCGGCCGCTGCTCCGGTCGCCGCAGCAGGCGGAGGATCAGCCGCTGGCGATGGCTTCCGGCCGCGCTCCGGCGCGCGCTCGCGATGGCCTCGTTCTGCACGGGGTGGATGTTAGAGTAATTCGCGATGATCCAAGAGCTTTTTCGTATCGGTCCGATCGTGATCAGTCCGTTCGGCGTGATGCTGGTCCTGGCCTTCTTCTCCGGTTACCTGCAGCTCAAGCGCGGCATGAAGCGCCTGGGCGTCGGCGACGAGGAGGACGCGAGCTCGATCCTCTTCGCTGCCGGCGTCGGCGGAATCCTCGGCGCCAAGATCTACTACGCAATCCTCTACGGCGACTGGCATCTGCTGCTCGATCGCTCCGGTCTGGTCTGGTACGGCGGATTCCTGCTGGCGACGGCGGCCGTGCTCTGGGTGATCCGGCGCCGGCACCTGCCATTCTGGCCGCTGCTCGATGCGGCGACGCCAGCGCTGGCGCTGGGCTACGCGGTGGGTCGGATCGGCTGTTTCCTGGTCGGCGACGACTACGGGCGCCCCAGCGAGCTGCCGTGGGCGATCGCCTTTCCCAACGGCCTGCCGCCGACGACCGCCGGCTTCCTGCGCTCGGAGTTCGGCGTCGCGATCCCGGCCGGAATTCCCGACGACCAGCTGCTGCGCGTGCATCCCACCCAGCTCTACGAGACCGCCCTGGGGCTCGCCATCGCCTGGTTCGGCTGGCGCCTGCTCCGCGGTCCGCGCGGGAGGCAGGCAGGCCGGACGGCGCTCGCGGTCTTCGCCGGGCTGGCGATCGAGCGCTTCGTGGTCGAGTTCGTGCGCGCCAAAGACGATCGCTTCTTCGCTGGCTTGACCCTCGCGCAGGCGATCAGCCTGGCCATTCTGCTCCTGCTCCTGGTGCTCTGGGCGGGTCGCCGGAAGGTCTGGAGCCGCGAAGCGCCGATCGCGGAGCCGGGTTGACCGCAGCAAGCGGCGCCAGCGCCCCGGCGTACGGCCCTGCGACCCTGCCACGGCTGCTGACCGTCGCCGGCTCGGATTCGAGTGGCGGCGCGGGCATCCAGGCCGACCTCAAGACCTTTTCCGCCCACGGCGGCTACGGCATGACGGCGATCACCGCCATCACCGCGCAGAACACACTCGGCGTCTCTGCGGTGCTCGCCCTGCCGCCGGAGCTCGTCGCGGCACAGGTCGACGCCGTCTTCGCCGACCCGGGCGTCGATGCGGTGAAGATCGGCATGCTCGCCAACGACGGCATCATTGCTGCGGTCGCGGCATCCCTGCAGGCAGCAACGGCGCGCGGCGGCGTTCCGATCGTTCTCGATCCGGTGATGATCGCCAAGAGCGGCGATGCGTTGCTCGACAGGGAGGCGATCGACCAGCTGGGCCGTCTGTTTCCCCTGGCGACCCTGCTGACGCCGAATCTCCCCGAGGCCGAGCGCATCGACGGCAACGCCGCACCGACCCCGGCGGCGCGCGAGCTGCTGCTGCGGCGGCTCGGCGAGCGCTGCGCCGCGGTCTTGCTCAAGGGTGGGCACGCGGCGGAGGAGGAGGTCGTCGACCTGCTCTGGGACGGGTCTCGAGTTCAGCGCTTCGCTCATCCGCGGATCGTCAGCCGTTCGACGCACGGAACCGGTTGCAGCCTGTCGTCGGCGATCGCAGCCCGTCTCGGGCGGGGCGAGTCGCTCGCCGACGCGGTGTCCGGGGCGATCGACTGGCTGCACGAAGCGATCGCCCGGGCGATTCCGATCGGGGCCGGCATCGGACCGGTGGACCACTTCTGGCGCCAGCGTCGCGGTCGACCCGACGCTGCGGGGGAGGGGTGCTTCGCATGAAGGACTCGGCTAGCGTCGATCTGTTGATCGTTGGCGCCGGTCCGACCGGAATCGGTCTCGGCGCCGAGGCGGTCCGGGCCGGGCTGACGACGCTGCTGATCGATCGCGGGCCGTTGGTTGCCTCGCTCGTGGACTATCCGGCGGAGATGCTCTTCTTCACCACCCGTGACCGCCTGGAGATCGCCGGCGTCCCCTTCGCGATTCCGGAAGACAAGCCGAATCGGCGCCAGGCTGTGGCCTATTACCAGGCGGTGGCGGCGAAGTACCGACTGCCGCTCGCACTGCACGAGGACGTCGAAGCGATCCGGCAGGACGGCGGCGCCTTCGTTGTCTCCTCCCGAGGACGCTTGGGGGCGGTCGAACGACGGGCCCGGGCTGTGGCGGTGGCGTCGGGCTACTTCTGCAACCCGCTGCGCCTGGGAGTGCCCGGGGAGGACCTGCCATGGGTGCACGCGCGGTATCGCGAGCCGCTGGCGCATTTCGGAGACTCCGTCGTCGTCATCGGGGGAGGCAACTCGGGGGCCGAAGCCGCGCTCGACCTCTATCGGCACGGCGCCCGGGTCACTCTGATTCACCATGGTCCCGCCCTCAAGGAGACGGTCAAGTACTGGGTCAAGCCGGACATCGAGAACCGGATTGCCGAAGGCGAGATCCGCGCCCTGCTCGGCGCTGAAGTGCTCGAGTTCGCCGCCGGCGCCGTGCGGGTGCGGACCGCGAACGCCGGCGAGATCGAAGAAGTGCCGGCAGGAGCGGCCTACGTCCTGATCGGATACGCTCCGGAGACCGCGATCCTGGAAGCCGCCGGGGTGCGGGTCGATGCGGCGACCGGCGCGCCGCAGTTCGATCCCGGGAGCTGCGAGACGTCGGTTCCGGGCCTCTACGTGGCGGGGACGATCCAGGCGGGCCGCGAGACCCACCGGATCTTCATCGAGAACTCGCGTGATCACGGGGTGCGGATCGCCGAGCATCTCGCTGGCCGGCTTCGTGGTACGCCGATTGCAGCCGGGAAGGACTCCGCCAGGGAATCCGCTGGCAGCTAGCGCAAGCCCATGAGACCGTTTCCCGAAGGAGACCGCACAATGTCCAGTTCGACCGCTCGCCGGAGTTTCGCAGCTACAGCCGCCCTTCTGCTCGCCGCAACCGGACTCGTGGCGCAGGCGCCGGCCGCCCCGGCGGCCGCGCCCGCCCCCCTCTTCGGCGAGACCGTCGAAGTGCGGGTGATCAACGTCGAGGTCGTGGTGACCGACAAGGAAGGTCTGCCGGTGACCGGCCTCCAGGCGGCCGACTTCGTGCTCAAGATCGACGGTGAGGCACAGCCGATTCAGTACTTCACCGAAGTCCGCGGGGGAGACGCGATCGAAGGACCGGCGGACGAGCCGATCATCCCTGGCGTGCCGCAGCTCGCTCCGGGCACACCGGTCGGGACGAGCTATCTGGTCTTCATCGACGACTTCTATCCCTTGCAGCGCGACCGCGACAAGGTGATCGAGAAGATCTCCGCCGACCTCGCGCGCCTGCGTCCGGAAGATCGCATGGCGGTGGTCGCCTACGACGGCCGCAAGCTCGAGATGCTCTCCTCCTGGTCGCAGTCGGTTCCCGAGCTCGAGCGCGTCTTTCGCAAGGCGATGACGCGGCCGGCGCTGGGTCTGCAGCGCGAAGCCGACGATCGCCGGTTCTCCCACGACACCCGCGCCGACCGCCTCACGGGCAATCGGCCGCGCCTCCTCGATTCGACCCAGATGCGGCTCGACACCGACGAGCGCGCCTACGCCGAGACGCTCCAGGAGCAGCTCCAGGGGATCGTCGCGGCGGCCGCCTCGGCTCTGCGCGGGTTCGCCAATCCGCCGGGCCGGAAGGTGTTCGTGATGCTCGCCGGCGGCTGGCCTTACGATCCGGTCCAGTACGCGATCAACGACTTCAGCCGGACGGTGCTCGAGAGCCAGCTCAAGCGCGGCGACGAGCTGCTCGCACCGCTCGTCGGCACGGCGAACCAGCTGGGCTACACGATCTACTCGGTCGACGTCCCCGGCCTCGCCGAGGAGACCAACGCCAGCGCCGAGTACGCCGCCGGTTCGAACTTCACCGATCGCAACACCCTCTTTCAGCGCGAGAACAACGTCCAGTACACCTTGCAGTACGTGGCGACCGAGACCGGCGGCAAGGCGCTGCTCAACGGCCAGCGGGAAGAGGTCCTGGCTCGGGTGACCGAGGACACCCGCTCCTACTACTGGATCGGCTTCGCGCCGACCTGGCAGGGCGACGACGCTGCGCACAAGGTCGTGCTCGATACCCGGGTCGACGGCCTGCGCATCCGCAATCGTGCGGGCTACGTCGACTTCTCGTCGAAGAGCCAGACCAGCATGGCGGTCGAGAGCATCCTGCTGTTCGGCGACGGGCCGGGAGCCTCGCCGCTGCCGTTCGAGATCGGCAAGCCGACGAAGGTGTCGGGCAACCGGATGAACGTCCCGGTGACCCTGCGCATCCCGCTGTCGCAGCTCACCATCGTGCCGACCGACAAGGGCACCAGTGCCGAGGTCGAGCTGCGAATCGCGGCGCTCGACGAGCGCGGCGGGCGGTCCGATATCCCGGTGATTCCGATCCGTCTCGACATGCCGGGCAAACCGCCGGTCGGCGCCTACGCCACGTACACCACGATGATTCAGCTGCGCCGGGCGAAGAACGACCTGGTGTTGGCGGTTTCAGATCCTGCCGGCGGCGCGATCTACTCTGCGCGCGCGGAAGTGAATCCCTGAGAATCGAGGAACGGACTTTCATGAAGAATATGCTGCGCTTTCGCCTGTTGCTGCTCTGTGCGGCGGGACTCGCCGTCTCCGGCCTGCCCGCGCACCTCAATGCCCAGAGTCCCGCCGGTTCTGCTCCGCCGCCGGCGGCCGCCCCGCCGGCCTCGACACCCGCGCCGGCGACTCCCGCCGTGGCGCCGCCTGCGCCGGCGATCGGCGCCGGCGACTTCTTCGAGTCGATCGACGTCAGCGTCGTCAACGTCGACGTCTACGTGACGGACAAGAAGGGCAACCGCGTCAACGGTCTGACCCGCGATGACTTCGAGATCCTCGAGGACAAGAAGCCGATGGCGATCACCAACTTCTACGCCGTCGACGAAGGCCGGCCGGTGCCGACCGCCGAGGAGCTGGCCAATCCGGCGCCGCCCGGGCCCGCCGCCGTTCCGGGCATGCCGCCCGAGATTCCGGAAGATCAGCGCCTCCACCTCGTCGTCTACATCGACAACTTCAACATTCATCCGTTCAGCCGCAACAAGACATTCACCGCTCTGCGCGAGTTCCTGCGCTCCGAGCTGACGCCGGGCGACCGGGTGATGCTGATCACCTACGATCGCGAGCCGCACGTGCGGCGGGCGTTCACCTCCGATCCCCAGGTCGTCGCATCGGCACTCTTCGAGCTCGAGAAGCTGAACGCCTTCGCCACCCAGACCGACCAGGACCGGCGGGATTTGCTGCGTGATCTCGACGACATCAAGGACGCCAACCAGGCGCTCTCCCGCGTGCGCTCCTACGCCGAATCCCTGTTCAACGACCTGCAGTTCTCGATCGATTCGCTGAAGAACACGGTGAGCTCGCTCGCCGGCCTCCCCGGCCGCAAGGCAGTGCTCTACGTGAGCGACGGACTGCCGATGATCGCCGGCCAGGATCTCTTTCAGTACGTGCAGGAGAAGTACTCCGCCGGCTCGTCGACCGCCATCATGGAGAGCCTCACTTACGACGCTTCGCGGCGTTACCAGGAGCTGGTCGCGCAGGCCAACGCCAACCGGATCTCGTTCTACACCGTCGACGCCGAAGGCCTCAAGACCTCGTCGTCGGTGTCGGCGGAGAACCGCACCGCCAACACCAGCGGGCTGGTCGATTCGATCCACAACAGCAACATGCTGGCGCCGCTGCAGATGATCGCCGAGCAGACGGGCGGCAAGGCGATCTACAACACCAACGACGCGACCAAGGGTTTGCGCATCGTCGCCGCTGATTTCAAGACCTACTACTCGCTCGGTTACAGCCCGGTCCACGCCGGCGACGGCCGCTACCACAAGATCGACGTGCGCACGAAGCGCAAGGACCTGGTGGTGCGCCATCGCGACGGCTATCGCGACAAGACGACCGAAGCCAAGATGTCCGACGGCGTGATGTCGGCGCTGTTCTTCGATGCCGAAAGCAACGGCATGGGAGTCGAGATCAAACGGGGCGCGGAAGCCCGGCGCGACGACGGTCTGTTCACCGTGCCGATGGAAGTGCGTATTCCCATCGGCAAGCTCGTTCTGGTGCCCGCGGAAGGCGTCCGCCAGGCGCGGGTGCGGGTGTTCTTCGCCGCGATGGACGGCGAAGGCGGAATGTCCGAAGTGCAGAGCTCGGTCGTGCCGATCACCATCCCGGAGGCTGAAGTCGCGACCGCGGTCAATCAGGTCTACGTCTACGGGATCTCCCTCATGATGCGCAGGGGGCCGCAGAAGCTCGCCGTCGGCGTGCGCGATGAAGTGGGCGCCACGCAGTCGTTCACCGTGCGCACGATGAACATCGGCAGCAAGGGATGACCTCTCCCGCCGGCTGGCTCGCGCGCCTGCAGCAACTGGGCTCGGCCTACTTCGCGGTGCTGCGGGCCGAAGCGACCGCCGCGCTGCAGGATCTCTCGGCCTCGGGGCGGAGCCTCCTGCGCGCCGCCCTGCTGTTTACCGTCACGGTCGCCCTGGGCTTCTGGACCGTTGGTCTCCTGGTCTACTTCCTGATCGAGATGCTGGCGCTCTGGCTGCCGCGCTGGGGGGCGGTCGGGATCGTCTTCGCGCTCTTCGTGCTGGGAACCGCCGCATTTGCCGCCGCCGCTGTCGCGCGGGCGCGCCGGATCGAAGCTCCGACGGCGATGCTCGAGCGTCGCCTGCGCGACCACGCCGCCTGGTGGCAGGGGCGGATCGGCGGCGACGAAGAGGGCTCCGGCTCTGCGTCGCGTCTGGCCGTGGGCCCCGACGACGCCCCGAACGATGGAGACGACCGATGAGCGAGCCGACCGGGGAGCTCACCGCCCGCCGCGAGCGCTTTGCCGCCGACGTCGACGAGCTGCGTGCGAGCCTGCACGAGGAGATCGGCTGGGCGCCGCGCGGCCTGCGCTGGATCGTCCCCATTGTCGCTCTCGCGGCCGGGGTGGTCGCTGGCGTCGCACTCAAGCGGAACCTGCCGCGCTTGCGCGGCGCGGCGCCGGCGAAGCGTCGCCGGCGCTGATTGCCGCGCCGCGCCTTCGTGCCCGGCGGCGCTAGAATCCAGCGATGCACCCGCCGGCGGAAACCGCCACGATCCAGGCCGTCCTGTTGTTCAGCAAGCCGCCGGTCGCCGGCAGGGTCAAGACCCGCCTGATCGACCCCCTGACTGCTGTTCAGGCTGCCGAGCTGCACGCGGTCTTCCTCGCCGACCTGGTCGAGAGGCTCTCCGCCCAGCGATTCGCTCTCGTGCCCGTCTGGGCCGTCGAAGAGGGCGAGGCGATCCCCCCGCAGCCTCCGGGCGGACGGCGCCAGGCCGGAGGCGATCTCGGCGAACGGATGCGACACACCTTTAGCGAGGTTCTCCTGGGCGATCAGGCGCCCCCGCGGACCGACCTGGCGGTCGCCATCGGCAGCGACCTGCCGCAGCTCGGTCCGGAGCGGATCGAAGAGGCGTTCGGCGCCCTCGCCGCCGGCGCCGATGTGGTTCTCGGGCCGGCTACGGACGGCGGCTACTACCTGATCGGGCTGGGCGTCGAAGCGCTCCGTGCGGCACTCTTCGAGGAGGTCGCCTGGAGCACGGCGGCGGTCCTCGAGCAGACGCTGGAACGCTGTCGCGCGGGTGGGCTCGCGGTCGTGTTGTTGCCAGAGGAGGAAGACATCGATACCCCTGAAGCGCTCGCAAGGTTTCTCGCCCGCCTGGCGGCCGGTGAGGTCGCGCCCTGTCCCCGCACGACCGCGCTGGTCGCGGGTTGGCGGTCGCGAGAAGAAGGAACCGGCGCACCCGCCGGCAGCAGCCGATTGGAGGAAGCATGCGCGTCCTGACCGCAGCCGAAGCGCGGGCGTTCGACCGCTGGGCGATCGACGACCTCGGAGTGCCGGCTCTGGTGCTGATGGAGAACGCCGCCATGGCGCTCGCCGAGGCGATCGGCGCCGGCTTCGGCGAGGCGCGGCGGGTGGCGATCTTCTGCGGCCCGGGCGGGAACGGCGGCGACGGCCTGGCGCTCGCCCGGCAGCTCGTCACCCGCGGCTACGAGGTGGGCGTCTTCCTCGCCGCTTTTGGCCGGCCGCTCTCCGACGACTGCGCCCGCCAGCTCGCCATCTGCCGGGCGATGGATCTACCTCTGTTCGAGCTCGCCAACGACTGGCGTGAGAGTGCTGCCTCGGCGGTGACCGCAGACCTGGTCGTCGACGCGCTTTTCGGCACTGGCCTCGAACGGCCCTTGCGCACGCCTTACGCCGCGCTCGTCGAATGGATGAACGAGCTGGCATTGCCGCGCCTTTCGGTCGACATTCCGAGTGGTCTCGATGCCGGACGCGCGGTGCCGATCGGCCCGGCGATCCGGGCCGACGCGACGGTGACTTTCGGCGCGCCCAAAGTCGCCCACCTCATGCTTCCGGCGGCGGAGTGGGTGGGGGAGCTCTCGGTCGCCGACCTCGGGGTGCCATTCGACGCCAGTCCGAGTGCCCACGGCGACCTGGAGGTTCTCACTGGCGAGGACCTGGCCCACGCTCTGCCCTCCCGGGCCGCCGGAGCGCACAAAGGGGACTTCGGTCATCTGTTGCTGGTTGCCGGTTCACGCGGCAAGGCGGGCGCGGCGATCCTCGCCGCCAGCGCCGCCGTGCGCGGCGGCGCCGGCCTGGTGACAGTCGCCACGGTCGAATCGGCCTGGTCGGCGCTCGCCAGCGCCGTGCCGGAGGCGATGAGCCTGCCGCTCGGCGCCGAAGCGAGCGGCGGAATGCCGTTCGCCGCCCTCGCCGGTCTGCTCGCGGCGGCCGGAGAGCGCGACGTATTGGCGGTCGGCCCGGGGCTCGGGCAGGCGCCCGGTACCTTCCGGCTGGTGCGCAGCCTCGTGCTCGGAGCAAGCGGAGTCCCGCTGGTGCTCGACGCCGACGGCCTGAATGCGTTCGCCGGCGCGGCGGCCGCGGACGGGGGGAGAAAGGTCCGGGGGAGCAAGGGCGGGCTGGCATCGCTCGCCCAACGGCGCGCTCCGACGGTGCTCACTCCTCACCCGGGCGAGCTGGCCCGATTGCTCGGTGTGACCACGGCGGAGATCGAAGCCGACCGGCTCGCCAGTGTGCGCCGGGCGGCGGAGATCTCCGGTGCGATCGTCGTCCTCAAGGGCGGGCGGACGCTCATTGGCCTGCCTTCGGGGGAGGTCGCTCTCAACACGACCGGCAATCCGGGAATGGCCTCCGGCGGCAGCGGCGATGTGCTCACCGGCCTGCTCGCCGCACGCCTGGCGCAGGGCGACGAGCCGGCGTTCGCGGCGCAGCTCGCGGTACACTTGCACGGTCTGGCGGGCGATCTGGCCCTGGCGGCCGGCCACGCCCCTGCAGTTCCGGCGGGGACGCTGGTGGAATTCCTGCCCCAGGCCTACGCGAAGCTCGGCAAAGCATGAGGAGCTGGCTCAGCAACAACGTCGACGAGACGCGCGCCCTGGGCGCCGGACTCGCCGGCGAGCTGCTGCCGGACGGCTGTCTGCTGCTCTATGGCGACCTCGGTGCCGGCAAGACCGTGCTCGCCCAAGGAGTGGCGCTCGGTCTGGGCCTCGACCCGCGCGAGGTGCAATCGCCCACCTTCGCGCTGCTGCGCGAGCACGCGCTTCCGGCGCCGCATGCCGGGCGCCGGTTGGCGCATCTCGATCTCTACCGGTTGGAGCCGGCGGAGGCGGCGGCCTGCGGCTTCGAAGAGGTGCTCCTCGGCCCGGGAGTGAAGATCGTGGAATGGGCGGAGCGCTTGCCGTTCGAGGTTCCCGGAGCGCTCCTGCTGTCGTTGCGGGAGAGGCCGGACGGCGGACGGGAGATCGCGCAGCTCGCGACTCCGCCGGCGCCGGCGCGAATCTGACACCAGTCAACTGAGAGGAAGGGAAGCGATGGCCATTCGGAAAATTGGAGTTCTGGGCTGCGGCCTGATGGGTTCGGGGATCGCCGAGGTGGCGGCCAAGGCTGGATTCGACAC
>Ga0073903_10000928_pt1 | contig 15437 bp, 10 predicted proteins | sample KloWWTKNB14_bulk_FD_66665 | JGI IMG/M metagenome (GOLD analysis project Ga0073903, IMG submission 66665) | Active sludge microbial communities from Klosterneuburg, Austria, studying microevolution and ecology of nitrifiers - Klosterneuburg... | ecosystem: Engineered > WWTP > Aerobic digester >... | reverse complement strand
TCAAACGCCTCCAGCGCGCTCATGATCTCGCTCATCGTCGGGCCGTTCAGCGCGTTCATCGCCTTGGGCCGGTTGATCTGGACGACGCCGACGCGACCGTCGATGCGGACGAGCACATTTTCAAAGGTTGTCATTTTGTTTGATCAGGTGGGTAAGGTGGATAAGGTTTGGTCAGGTGGGTTAGGTTTGATCAGGTTTGATCAGGTAGGTAAAGTTTGATCAGGTGGGTACGTCCTGATCAAATCATACCTACCTTACCGAACCTTACCGACCTGATCAAACCTGACCAAACCTGATCAAACCCCCGTCAGGGCGACGACCGCCGCGCCCGTCGCGCGCACGAGGTCGGCGGGGGTGATGAGGATTTCTTCGCCCCACTGCCCGGCCCCGACGCCGAGGATCTCCTCGCTCATCAGGCTGGCCTCGATGATGCTGCGGAAACCCGCGGGCTGCCAGTGAAAGGGGGGGATCGAGCCGATCGGGTAGCCGGTCGTCTCCAGCACGACCTCGGGTTTGGCCATCCGCACATCGCGCGAGCCGAGCGCCTTCTTCAGCAGTCCCGACACCGCGTTCTGATCCCCGCCCAGCATGACGAGCACGCGCTCGCCCTGGCCGGTCTCGAAGATCAGAGTCTTGACCATCTGCCGCTCGCGAAAGCCCAGCGCGCGGGCCACCGACGCCGCGCCCTTCTCGATGTCGACCGGAAAGCTCCGCCGCTCGTACGCGATGCCGCGCGCGTCGAGGAAGGTGTGGGAGGGGAGGGACATGTTTGGTCAGGTGCGGTCAGGTTTGGTCAGGTAGGTAAAGTCTGATCAAATCATACCTGCCTTACCGAACCTGACCCACCTGATCAAACCCTATCCACCTGACCAAACCTTACCCACCTGATCAAACCTGACCAAACCGCCGTCTACGCCATCGCGAGCTTTCCGTTGGGCATAGGCGCGCCGTCCCCGCGCCAGAACTGGCTCATGTACAGATCGTAGTAGAAGCCCTTCTTCGCCAGCAGCGCGTCATGGGTGCCGCTCTCCACGATCTCGCCCTTGTCCATCACCAGCAGCTTGTCGGCGTGCTGGATGGTGCTCAAGCGATGGGCGATGACGAAGCTGGTCCGGCCCTTCATCAGGGTCTCCAGCGCGGTCTGGATCAGGCGCTCGGTCCGGGTGTCCACGCTCGAAGTCGCCTCGTCGAGGATCAGGATGCGCGGGTTCGCCAGCGCGGCGCGCGCGATCGACAGGAGCTGGCGCTGGCCCTGGCTCAGGCCGCTGCCGCGCTCGCCGAGCACGGTCTTGTACTTCATGGGCAGGCGCTCGATGAAGCTGTCGGCCCGCGAGATCTTGGCCGCCTCGATCACTTCCTCATCGGTGGCTTCCGGCCGCCCGAACCGGATATTCTCCATGACCGTGTTCGAGAACAGGAAGGTGTCCTGCAGCACGATCCCGATCTGTTGGCGCAGGCTGTCGGTCGTCACCTCGCGCACATCCCGGCCATCGATCTTGACCGCGCCGCCGGTCACATCGTAGAAGCGCGGGATCAGGTTGATGATGGTGGTCTTGCCCGCCCCGGTCGGCCCGACGATGGCGATGGTCTCGCCCGGCTTGGCCTCGAAGCTGACCTTGTTGAGCACGAGCTCGTCGGCCTTGTAGGCGGCTGACACAGACTCGAACGACACCGCCCCGCTGATGCGCGGGAGGGCGCTGGCCGTCGCGGCGTTCACGATCTCGGGCTGCTCATCGAGCAGGTTGAAGATGCGCTCGCCGCCGGCGACCGCGTTCTGCAGGTTGGTCCACAGCACGGCGATCTGCTGAATGGGCTGGTTGAAGCGCTGCACATAGCCGAGGAAGGTGACGATCAGACCGATCGACACCGCCGACCCGAGCAGATTCTGCCCGCTCAGCAGGGCGTAGCCGCCGCCAACCGTGACGATGGCGAGGGCCAGGTAACCGAGGGCCTCCAGGGCCGGCGCGAGCGCGCTGGTGAAGGCCACCGCCTGCACATTGGCGTCGCGGTTGGCCGCGTTGATGGCCCGGAAGTTCTCAATGTTCTCGTCGACCCGGTTGAAGGCCTGCACCTCGCGCATCGAGGAGAGGGTCTCCTGCAGCTCGGCGTTGACGCTGCCCATTTGCTTGCGGCTGCGCCGGAAAGCCTTGCGGGCCTGGCCCGAGAAGAACTGGGTGACGAAGAACATGACCGGCACCACCGCCAGGCTGAGCAGGGCGAAGGGCAGGCTGCGGCTGAGCATGTTGTAGGCCGTCCACACCAGCGAGAGCGCGCCGGTAAAGACGCTGACCAGGCCAAAGCCAAAAGCCTGGCCGATTGCCTCGGTGTCGCTGGTGATCCGGCTCATCAGGTCGCCGGCCTCGTTCTTGTTGTAGAAGCCCTGCGACAGCCGGTGCAACTGGGCGAACAACTGCACGCGCATGTCGCGCAGCACGCGCTGGCCCGTCCAGGACATGAGCAGGAAGGTGAAGCCCGTCATCAGCGCGCTGATGGCGAACAGGCCGATGATGATGCCGATCAGCCGGCCCATGCCCGCGATCCGCGCGTCATTGTCCATCGTGGCCGTCACCGCCGGGAAGCCGCCCGAAGTGTAAACGGCCCGCGCAACGTTCTGAGTGAAACCGTTGGGCGCCTTGTCGGCCCCCAGCCAGCAGTTGCCCGCCGCCTGGGCCTCGGCCGGCGCGCCGGGGAAGCTGCCGCCAGTCAGAGCCGAAGCGGTGGGGGTGAGAAAACAGTCCACCACCTGGCCGGTCAGCTCGGGGGTCGAGACCTGGGCCCAGGTCGATCCCACTGCGAGCGCGACCACCGCGATCAAAAGCACCCAGTGCTTGCGAAAATACGAGCCAAAGCGGGCGAGGGTTTTCCCGGCGTTGACCGCCTTGTTTGCATCCCCGCCGTACATGCGGCGAACATCGCCGCCCATCATTGCCATGATTGATCGTCTCCTTGCGCCTTACGCCGACGCGGCGGCCAGCGCGGGCTGCGTGCCCGCCGCGTTGGCATTCGGACCGACCAGCTGCGAGGTGTAGATCTCGGCGTAGATCGGGCTGTCTTCAATGAGTTCTTTGTGCGTGCCGCGCGCGACGATCTGGCCCTTGTCGAGGACCAGGATCTGATCCGCGTTGAGGACGGTGCTGATGCGCTGGGCGATGACGACGCTGGTGCGGTTGCGCATGAGCGTGTCGAGAGCCTGCTGGATGCGGGCTTCGGTGGCCAGGTCGACGCTGCTGGTCGAGTCGTCGAGGATCAGGATCCGCGGATTGAGCAGCAGGGCCCGGGCGATCGCCACGCGCTGCTTCTGTCCACCGCTCAAGGTCGAACCGCGTTCGCCGACTGGCGTGTCATAGCCCGCGGGGAAGCCCATGATGAAGTCGTGGGCCGAAGCCGCCGTGGCGGCCGCGATGACCTCGTCCATCGTCGCGTCGGAGCGGCCATAGGCGATGTTGTCGCGGATTGTGCCGGAGAACAGGGTCGTCTCCTGCAGCACGATCCCGATCTGGGCCCGCAACGACTCGAGGGTGACGTCGCGCAGGTTGTGCCCGTCGATCTTCACCGCGCCCTCGGTCGGGTCGTAGAAGCGCGGGAGCAGGTTGATGATGGAGGTCTTGCCTGACCCGGTCGCGCCCAACAGGGCGACGGTCTCGCCCGGATGGGCGGTGAACGAGACGTTTTGCAGGACCGGCTTGCCCTCGCCGATGTAGCGGAAGGTGACGTTGTCGAAGGCGATCTCGCCCTTGACGGCGGGCAGCGCCGGGGCGCCCGGCTTGTCGACCACGTCGCTCTTGGCGTCGAGGATCTCGAAGATGCGGGTGGCCGAGGCGGCCGCCTGGCCAAGCTGGGTGACGATGATGCCGAGCTGGGCGATGGGCAGGAAGAGGTAGACCAGATACAGGCTGAACTCCTGCCACACCCCGATGGTGAGGTTGCCCAGCACGATGTCGCGCCCGCCGAAATACAGGACCGCGGACTGGCCAAGGTTGGCGACCAGGAAGATCACCGGGAACAGGAAGGTGAACAGCCGCGAGATCTGAAGCTGCTGGTTGAGCAGCTTGTTGGCCGAGGCGTCGAAGCGATCCTGCTCGCTGCGCTCACGCACAAAGGCCTGCACCACCTTGATCCCGGCCAGGTTCTCCTGCAGCACGGCGTTCAGCTCGGACAGGCGCATCTGGACCTTGCCAAAGAGCGGGCCGCTGACTGCGCCGAAGAACATGAACAGCCCCATCGCGACCGGCAAAAGCGGCAGCACGACCAGGGCGAGTTGGGCGTTGGTGGTGAATAGGATGACCAGCGTGCCGACGATGAGGGCCAGCGCGCCGACGATCTGGAGCAGGCCCTGGCCGATGAAGAGCCGCAGCTTTTCGACGTCGTCGGTAGCCCGGATCATGAGCTGGCCGGTCTGGGTCTTCTCGTAGTAGGAAAAGGACAGGCGCTGGACTTTCTCGTAGAGCTCGTTGCGCAGGTCGTAGGCGACCTGTTGCGAGTTCTTTTCCGCCCAGTAGGCCTGCAGGAAAGCGAACACACCCCGGAAGGCCGAGAACACGACGATGGCGATCCCGGCGGTCAGCAGGGCGCTGGGCGCGCTGGCGACGTTGGCGTTGAGCGTGTCGGTCAGCTGCTGCAGGGTCAGGGTGGCCGGCAGCTTGAGAAACTGGAGCAGCTGCGGCAGCACGGACGAAACCGCGCCGGCCGGGATGCTGGGCAGGCGGTCGAGGACGGCCTTGCCGGCCACCCCGGTGCTCACCGCGTCGATGATGCCCGAGACCAGCTTGGGCACCGCGAGCTGCGAGAGCGTGGCGATGACGAGGAAGATGTAGGGCAGCGAGGCCTGGCGCTTGAAGCGGCCGAGGTATTTGATCGCGCGGCCGATTGCGTCTTTGTTGACGGGTGCGCGCGGCGGGCGGCCGCCGCTGGGACGTTGCATCATGGTGTTGAGGTTTCCTCCGTTGTAGTTTCAGGCGTCAGCCTGGCGCAACCCATTTTCGGAGGCGATATCCCCCGCGCAGCGGGGGATATCGCCTCCGAAAATGCGTTCTATGGCTGGCTCCGGGATTCACGTGGTTCAGCCGCGACGGCGCATTCCTTCATCAGGGCGCCCTCGGGGTCCATCGCGCCAAGCAGTTCGAGCAGCAGGCTGTGCAGGGCCTGGGCTCGAGTCGGGCCCAGTTGGCGCAGGCCATCGACCAGACGGGCGTGGGTCTCATGCAGGGGCAGACTGGCCAGCAGGGCAAGGGCGTCCGGCGTCACGGCGAGCGGGGTCCGGCGCCGATCATTTGGATCTTTCTGGCGTGAGACCAGGCCGAGTTCCTGCAGTCGGTCGACGACCGGCACCAGGGTCGAGGGCGTCACCGTCATGCGCAGGCCGAGCTCGCTCAGGGTGAAGTCGCGCCGGGACAGGATGCGCAGCACGCCGAGGTGCATCCCGGTCAGCCCGGGGTGAACTTCCTGCATGCGCTCTTCGATCTGGCGCCAGGTCAGTTTGGTGATCCCAGCCAGAAGCATGTGGATCGCATGCGCGGTAGTCACATCGGGGGGCATGAGCCCGTGCGCATTGGGATCGGATCCAGCCGCCGTATTCATTCGGATTCGAATGATACTAACCCAAATGATATGGAGCCTGATTTTTCCTGAGCGGAGGATGAATGCGATAAGGCAGATCAACCTCGCGGGCTAACACCTGGAGCGCGGGCGTCTCGCCCGCGCGTCCGTGGTTAAAAATGTCCCAGATCAACGCACGCAGAGATCGCGCGGGCGGGGACGCCCGCGCTCCAATTCATAGGCTGCCGGTCGCCCCTACGCTTTCCCGGCCGCCAGCGCCTCTTCCAGCGCATACCCCGCCGCCACGAGCTCCCCATCCTCCAAAAACCGCCCGATCAGCGTCGCCCCCATGGGTTCGCCGCTGGCGCGCCGGCCCAGGGGGAGGGTCAACGCCGGCGCGCCGGCCATGGCAAAGGGGATGAAGCTGGCGCTCCCCGTCCCGGCCAGCAGATCGCAGCCGTTCGCACGGAGAAGATCGTCGATCCGAGCCCGGGCGCCAGCCCGGTTGCGGGTTCGGGCCTCGGCGTGTGCTTCGGGGGTGACGGTGTGCGCCTCCGAGGCGGCCAGCAAAGTCTGACCCCACGGCACGCGCTTGGCCGGATCGGCGGCGTTGAAGGCGACGATGTCGGCCAGGGATGCCATCGGCGCGCCGGTGGCGGTCAGATAGGCATTGACCCCGCGCTTGAAGTCGTAATGGGCGACCGTCATGAAGTCGTCCCGGAAGCGGGTCTCGCCCAGCATTTGCGGTGGCGTTTCGACCACGCTGGCCCCGGCCGCGCGCAGAGCGGCCGCCAGGCGCTCACGCCACGCCGGTGCGTCGGGATCGAGATCGTGCGTCTGACGGACAATCCCCACCTTTTTTCCGCGCAGCCCAGCGGGGTCGAGGCGGGCCGAGAAGCGCGTCCCCGCCAGCGGGCGGGCGGCCTCGGTCTCGGGGTCGGCCGGATCGAGCCCGGCGAGGACGTCCAGGACCGCGGCCAGGTCGGCGACCGAGCGCGCAATAGGGCCGGCCGTGTCGGTCGCCTCCGTGATGGGGATGATCCGGTCGCGGCTGACCAGCCCCAGGCTGGGCTTGAGGGTGACGACCGCGTTGGCCGAGGCCGGGGCGACCAGCGAGCCCCAGGTCTCGCTCCCGATCGCGGCCGCGCACAGCCCGGCCGCAACCGCGACGGCCGAGCCCGAGCTGCTCCCGCTGACCTCGAAACGCCCGTGCGGGTTGCGGGTCTGCCCTCCGACAGAGCTGAAACCGTTGGGCATCCCGTCAGTGGTCCAGTTCGCCCACTCGGACAGGTTGGCCTTCCCGAGCAGGACCGCCCCGGCCGCGCGCAGGCGGGCGGCCACGGCGCTGTCGCGATCGCACACCGCGTCGCGCAGGGCCCAGGCCCCCGCCGTCGTCCGCATCGGGCCTCGGACGCCGATGTTGTCCTTGAGCAGGATCGGGATGCCGTGCAGCGGGCCGCGGGCGGGTTCGGCGTCGCGGGCCTGCGCGTCGATGAAGGCATCGGGGTTGAGCTCGATCACACTGTTGAGCCGGCCCAGATCAAGGCGACGGATGCGCTCGAGGTAGAGCCGGATCAGACCCAGGCTGGTGATCTCCCTCGCGTCCAGACCTGCCCGGAGTTCGGCCAGCGCGGCGGTCGCCCAACGCGCGTCAGGCAGCGCCGCCGGCGCGCTCGTGTCGATCGGGAAGACCAGCGGGCGCGGGCCGGCCCAGGCCGGCGTGTTGTATTGCCGTTCGAGGTTCTGCGCGCCGCGCTCGCGGGCAGACCGGACGATGCCTTCGGGGGACTGCGGGGTGTTGGACATGGGAGCGGAATGGTACCTTCCCCTGCGATGGGTAGCCGACGGCATTGCCGTCGGCTACCCATCATCACTCTGTGGCAGAAGGCACGAAAGACCTCGCGGGTCTCAAAGACCCGCGAGGTCTACTCCCGCGGCAGCCGCAACACAAACGCGCTGCCGGCCCCCAACACGCTGGCCGCGGTGAGCGTGCCGTGGTGGGCTTCGGCGATGGCCCGGGCGATGGCCAGCCCCAGCCCGCTTCCGCCCTGCGCTCGCGCCCGCGCATCGTCGGCCCGGTAGAAGCGGTCAAAAACATGCGGGAGCGCCTCGGGCGAAATCCCCGCACCCTCGTCTCTGACCTCGACCCGGACCTGATCGTCCTCGGTCGCCGCCCGCAGCGCGATGCCCTTGCCGGCCGGTGTGTGCTTGCGTGCGTTGTCCAGCAGGTTGACGACGACCTGGCGCAGGCGGTCCTCATCCACCCGCGCGCGCAGACCGGCCGCGATGTTAATCGTGAAGACGTGGTCCGCGAGGGCGGGCTCATATCGCTCGGCCACATCCCGCAGCAGCGCGCTCAGCTCGACCGGCTTCAGCGCCAAGGTCGGGCGGGCGTCGAGCGCCCCCAACGTCAATAGATCGTTGGTCAGGCGGGTCAGGCGGGCGACCTCGACATCCAGGTTGCCCAGCAGGCGATCGGCCGCGGCCTCGTCGCCGTCGGCAACGCCCATCCGGAGCAGATCGATCGAGCCGCTCAGCACCGTCAACGGGGTGCGCAACTCATGGGCGGCGTCGGCGACAAAACGCTTCTGGGCCGCAAAACTCGTGTCAAGCTGGGCAACCATGCGGTCGAACGCGCCGCCGAGCTCGGCGATCTCGGCCGGGCCCGCGCTCCCCACCCGCTGGCTGAGATCGCCCGCCGCGATATGGCGCGACGCGGCGATCACCCGCTCGAGCGGGCGTAGCGCGCGCCGGGTAGCCGACACGCCCAGGGCGGTCACCACGATCAGCACCCCGCTCACGCCCAGCAACAACGTAATCGCAAGCGTGCGCAGCGCGTTGTCAATGGGCGCTAGATCCGTGCCAAGCTGGGCGATGGCGACGACGGGTTCGGTTGGCGCGCCGCGGACCGGCATGAGCACCCACATCCGGCCACCCGTCGCGTCGCGGCTGATAAAAGGCCCTTCCAGCCCGCGAATGGCGCTGGCCAATGTGCCCGCGCCAGGCACCGGCAGTGCCAGACCACGGGTGCTGGTCGCGATCAAGGTCGCGTCGGGGGCGTAGATCGCCGCTCCGATGTCGCGCGCGGCCAGATCGTCGGCCAGGCTGACCAACGCCTCGCGCTGGCGCGACAGGTCGCGGCCGCCAGGCGGCTGGCTGCCACGCGGGCCGCTCGGCCCGTCGACCGCCAGACGCCGGTCGATGATCGGCCGGGCCTGATCGCGCAGCCGGGCGGCCGTGTCGTCATATAGAAACTGCTGCTGCTGGGCATACAGCAGCGCGCCGCCGCCACCCAGCGCGGCGAGCAGGATCGCCCCATACAGGACCGGGATCAGCCAGCGCAACGGCAAACGGTTCATCTTTATCCGCGCAGGGTGTAGCCCACCCCGCGCACGGTCCGGATCAATTGCCGGTCGGCGTCGCCGATCTTCTCGCGCAGCGACGAGATGTGGACCTCGACGACGTTGGCGTCGCCCGTCCACGAATAGCCCCACACCCGGTTCAGCATCTGCTCGCGGGTGAAGACCTGGCGCGGGTGCGACAGCATCAGCTCGAGCAGGCCGAATTCGCGGGGCGTGAGCGCGACCGGCTGGTCGTTGCGCCACACTTCGCGCGTCTCGCGGTCGAGGGCCAGCTCGCCCACGCTCAGCCGCTTGCGGGCTTGCAGGTTGCGCCGGCGCAGCATGGCGTTGACCCGGGCCAGCAGCTCCTGAAAGCGAAAGGGCTTGACCAGGTAGTCGTCGGCGCCCGCGTCCAGGCCGGCCACCCGATCCTCGAGCTCGCCCTTGGCTGTCAGCATCAGGATTGAGACATCGCTCTTGGCCCGCAATTGGCGGCAGACCGAAACGCCGTCGAGCCCGGGCAGCATCCAGTCCAGCACAACCACGTGCGGCTGGAACTGGCCGGCCAGGGCCAGAGCGGCCGGGCCGTCCGCGGCGAGACTGACCTCAAAGCCCTCGTATTTCAGGCCCGTGCTGATGAGGTCGGCCAGCGAGGGCTCATCGTCGACGACGAGCACGCGGATATCGGGGCGAGGATCGGATTCAGTCATGGGGTGGGGGTAGTGTAACGAGTGTTTCTGGAATCGATAGTCCCGGCCCCGGCGTTCGCCGGGGCCGGGACTATCGATTCCGACATATCCGCTTGAGCGCTACGGTGTGACCGGCGCGTTGTTGTTGGCCGGGGGCTGGCCGCCGCGCCCGCCGGGGCCGCGCTGGCCGCCATTCTGCGGGCCGTTCGGCATCTCGCCGCCGGGGCCGCGTCCACCGCGCCCGCCGGGGCCACCGGGGCCGCGATGGGCCGGAGCGGTGAAGACCGTCTCGCCATTGACCTTGAGGCTCTCCGCCCGAATAACGGTCAGTCCCGACGTGCCGACGTGCTTGTCGCCGACGACCTCGACCGACGCGCCGACCGTGAGCTTGTCCTTGAGGGCGTCGCTCTCATGCGGCGGCACGCGGACCAGGCTCTTGTCGGCCAGGGTGAAGCCATCCAGATCGCCGTTGTCGTTCAGGCTGAGGCTGGCGATCGTCGAGGTCTGGGTTACGACCTCGCGCGCCGGAGGCGTCGGGGGCGTGGCTGGCTTCTCGAAGGTGTAGCTTTGGCTGCCGCTGCTGATTGTCTTGGCCTTGATCTCGGTCCCGCCGTCCCGGCTGGGGTGCTGGAAGCCAACCACCGTCACCGCGCTGCCGACCGCGAACAGGTCCTTGACTTTGACCGCGTCGAGCTGCGGCACTTCGACCTGGGTCTCGTCGGCCAGGGTGAAGCCGTCGTAGTCACCCATCGGGTTGATGGTGTATTCAGCGATCGTCCCGGTGGTCGTGATCGCCTGCCCGCCGCGCAGACCACCCTCACGCGGGCCGCCACCGCCGCGCGGGCCGCCGCGGCCAAAGGGCGCGTCCTGGGGCGGGGCCGCCTGCTGCTGGCCCGACTGCGCGGGTGGCGTGCCGGTCTGGGCCATCGCCGAGCTGGCAATGCCAACCCCGGCCGTCGCCGCGCCCACAATGAGGGCCAGGGCCGCTCCGAGCTTGCCGAACTTCTTGAACGCTTTCATTTCAATATCCTCCGAACTTGTGAAGCCCCCCAAAAACATCCGGCGAAATCACACTCCCCGCGTTTTCAGGATGACTTCTGATCTTTGCCGGAACAAAAGTGTTCCGGCGTGATTGGAGCGTATCGAGAGGGGTTGAAGCTACGGCGGGTCAAAATTGAAGATTGGCTGAAGATGCGCCAGACGCCATTGGGTCGGCAGGATGTTCATGGTCTGCGCACTTTCTTAGGACCCTTCTCAGAATCCTCTCCGCCCAGGACTGTACAGTAGGTGGGTTATCGGCCGCGCATGCGCGGTTCGAGGATGGGCCGTAGCGGCGGACACGGGATCCCTCCGGTGTCGTAACTGCGTCTCGGCAGAACGAGAGGCATGACCAAGGAAATTCTGGAAATCGAGTCCCGCGCCCCTTCGGCCACCCACGACGACATCTGGGTGACGTCGCCGAATGGCGATCTTGCCGGGGGGTTCACCCTGCCGCCCGGCGGCGTTTCGGATGAATCCATAGATGCCCCAAAGCCCGGCCGCCGCTGGCGCGTGCCGCGCCCGGACTACGTCACCGCAGGGGGACGTGATCTGCGCCTCGATCTCATCCGCGGTTTCATGGTCTTTGCGATGATCGTCGATCACGTGGCGGGGTCGTCGCCACTCGAGATCCTGACCGGCGGAAATCGATTCCTTACCTCGGCCGCGGAAGGATTCGTCTTTATCTCAGGCCTGATGACCGGACTCGTCTATGGCCGGGTTGTCGAACGCCGGGGTATGGCGGCTGGCCTGCGCAAGATCCTCTTGCGCGTTGCGTCCCTGTACGCCCTGACCGTTACCCTCACGCTGCTCTTCATTGTGTTCTCCGAGCGGACCGCCATGCCGTGGGCCAAGCAGATTGACCTTGCCAGCCCAGCCGCGTTTTTGATCGACGTCTTCACCTTCCAGCGGACCTACTTTCTGGTCGACGTGCCTTTGCTGTATACGCTGCTCTTCCTGTGCGCGCCGGCCGCCCTGGCGTTGCTGCATCGCGGCAAGGGCTGGCTGGTGTTGACGGTCTCGATATCGCTTTACGCGCTGTATCAAGTGTTTCCAGACAGGCTGGTCCTCCCCTGGCCGATCGAAGGGAATGGCCCGTTCAATTTTGGGGCCTGGCAGGCGCTATTCTTTGTCGGGATGTGGCTGGGCTTCAAGCAGCCACGGCTTCCGGCGCTGGATGCGCGGGCTTCGCGCCTGGTCCTGCTTGCCAGTGGCGCCGCCATGGTGGTCTTGACCGGCGTCTTTGCCTGGATGCACCTGGCGAGCGATCAGGTGCCGGGCGGTTCAACGTCGGATGCGGCCGCCGCGCAGACGGCGCGGCTGTGGGTGCAGGACATCCTGCTGGAAAAAGGCGATTTGCGGCCGGGGCGGGTGTTCGCCACGGCGGTTGTGCTGATCTTCTTCTTCCTTCTGACCACCCGTTACTGGGGGATTATCAAGCGCATCCTGGGCCCGGTGCTGCTTCCGCTTGGGCAGAACGCGCTCTACGCGTACACGGTCTTTGTGTGCCTGGTCGGCCCGTTCGCGCTCGTGGTTCCGCTGCTGGATCCGTCAATCCGAAATGGACCGTGGTTGACCACGGTCCTCAAGATCCTGGCCGTCGGCTTGATCGTTCTGCTGACGCGCCTGCGTTTTCTCATGCCGACGCCCGCTACCCGGCGCATGTGGTTCGCCGCGCCGGCCGTGGCCGGCGTGCTGGTGTTCGGCCTGCTCTCGCAACAGGCCGCGGTTGTGAACGCCTCGCTTTCAAAGGCCCGCGGCGCCTATGCCCAGATTGCTCAGATAGCGGCCGCCGATCTGCGCCCCGGCGACCGGGTATGGCTGAATGGTGACGACTATGCCGGCGCCTATGCCGCCCTTGATCCCGATCCGACTCGCGTGTTTGCGCTGCCTGAACTGCCCGCCAGTGACACCGACGCAGACGCGACGCTGACCCGCGCCGCCGCTGGCGCGAGTCGTATCCATGTCCTCTACTACGGCGAGCGCGCGGCGGATCCGGCCAGCCGCTATGAGCGCTGGCTGGCCGGCCACGCCTTCAAGGCCCGCGAGCAATGGGTGGGCGATGTGCGTTTTGCGACGTACTCCCTGCGCGGCGCCCTGGCGGCGGCGGCCGCTGGCGCCGCGTGGCGCAATGGCATATCGCTTTCATCGGCGGGCGCCGATCTGATCGAAGCCGGCGCCGGCGATATCATTCCCCTGGCGCTTTCCTGGACGGCGTCAAGCGCGCCCACGACCAACTACAGTGTTTTTGTCCATCTGGGCTTGGCGGAGGGGCCGCCGCTTGCCCAGAATGATGCCGCGCCGGCCGGCGGGTTTCGCCCGACCGCGAGCTGGCGGCGCGGCGAGACCATCCTTGACCAGCGGGGCGTACTCATCCCTCCGGCAATGCCGTCCGGGCGCTACACGCTTTTCGTCGGCCTGTACGATCCAACAACGGGCGAACGTCTCAAGTTAGTCTCGGGCGCTGATCGATTTGCGCTGGGGCAGGTGACGGTGCGCTAACGCGCCCGGCTTCCTAGGTCGCCACTTTGGCGTACGAATCCTTCAGCCCCACCGCTCGATTAAAGACGAGTTTGTCAGGCGTTGAATCCGGGTCGACGCAGAAGTAACCCGTGCGCTCGAACTGCACTGTCGTCCCAGCCTGCGCGCCGCGCACGCTCGGCTCGACGTAGCACGGGGAGATCACCTCGAGCGAGTTTGGGTTCAGATTGTCGAGAAAGTGCCCATCCTCTTCGACGTCGTCAGGGTTGGGTTTGCTGAACAGCGCGTCGTAGAGGCGCGCCTCGGCCAGCACGGCATGCTCCGCGCTCACCCAATGGATGGTCGCCTTGACCTTGCGGCCGTCCGGCGCGTCGCCGCCGCGGGTGGCCGGGTCGTAGGTGCAGCGCACTTCGACGACTTTGCCGGAGGCGTCCTTCACTACTCCCACGCATTTGATGAAGTAAGCGTAACGCAGGCGCACTTCGCGCCCGGGCGCCATGCGAAAGAACTTGGGCGGCGGCTCCTCGCGGAAATCGTCCTGCTCGATATACAGCACTTTCCCGAACGGCACTTTGCGCGTGCCAGCCGCGGGATTCTCGGGGTTGTTGACCGCGTCCATCTCCTCAGTCTGACCCTCGGGGTAGTTCTCGATCACGACCCGCAGCGGGCGCAACACGCCCATCACCCGCGGGGCGGTCTTGTTCAGCTCATCCCGCAGGCTGTGCTCGAGCATGGCGATGTCGACCACGCTGTCGGCTTTGGCCATCCCGATCCGGGAGCAGAAATCGCGGATCGAGGCCGCGGTGTAGCCGCGCCGGCGCAGACCGCTCAGGGTCGGCATGCGCGGATCGTCCCAGCTGCTGACAAAACCTTCCTTGACCAGCTTGAGCAGCTTGCGCTTGCTGAGCACGGTGTAGCTCAGATTCAGCCGGGCGAATTCGATCTGGCGCGGGGCGTAGATGCCCAGCTCGCGGGTGTACCAGTCGTAGAGCGGGCGGTGGATTTCGTACTCCAGCGAGCACAACGAATGGGTGACACCCTCAATCGAATCGCTCTGCCCGTGGGCGAAGTCGTAGAGCGGGTAGATCTTCCAGGCGTTGCCGGTCCGATGGTGTTCGGCGTGCAGGATGCGATACATGACCGGGTCGCGCAGGTTGACGTTGCCCGAGGCCATATCAATCTTCGCCCGCAGGGTGCGGGCCCCCTCGGGGAATTCGCCCGCCCGCATCCGGGCGAACAGGTCGAGGTTCTCCTCCACGCTGCGGCTGCGATAGGGGCTCGCGCGGCCAGGCGCCTTGAGCGTGCCGCGATACTCGCGCATCTCGTCGGCGTTCAGGTCGCAGACGTAGGCCTTGCCCTTCTGGATGAGCTGGACGGCGTACTCGTAAAGGGTCTCAAAATAGTCCGAGGCGAAGAACAGGCGATTCCCCCAGTCGTAGCCCAGCCAGCGGATGTCGGCCATGATCATGTCGACATACTCCTGCTCTTCCTTGACCGGGTTGGTGTCGTCGAAGCGCAGGTTGCAGACCCCGCCAAAATCGGCGGCGATTCCGAAATCGACCGCAATGGCCTTGGCATGGCCGATGTGCAGGTATCCGTTCGGCTCTGGGGGGAAACGGGTGACGACCCGGCTGAAACGGCCAGACCGCAGGTCTTCGGCCACGGCCGTGCGGATGAAGTCAGAGGTGATGGGGGGCGTGTTTTCGGTCATGACGTTTGTTATCGGAGTATAGCGGGAGGGGTCTCCAGAAGCGATGCGCCGCGGCGTATCGCTTCTATTAAGAACTGAGAGAACCCGGAAGGCAAACGAGAGACAGAGAGCCGATTCTGTAGTAAAACCGTCCCCATGCGCAAATCCCTGATCCTGTCACTACTTATGTCACTCCTCGCGGGCGGCCTGGCGATCCCCCGGCCGGCGATGGCCGCAGGCGCGACCATTGTGGTCAACTCGCTTGAGGACAAACTCAACAACAGTGACGGCAAATGCACCCTGCGTGAGGCGATGATGCGCGCCTTTGACAACGCGTCGACCAACCCGAACAACGACTGTGCCAAGAGTCCGTCGGGCGTCACCACCATCAACTTTGCGGTCGCCGGCACCATCGTGATCAGCAACGGAGTGAACTATGGCGGTCTGCCCGACACCATCAACACCCTCACCCTGATCGGGCCGATCACCATCGACGCCAGCAAGGCCAACCAGATCCTCTTCGATGTCGAAAGCAGCGGCAAACTCAGCCTGGTCAACGTCACGATCAAGAATGCCGCCTACACCGCCATCGACTCGCGCGGCGAGGTCAACATCGCCGGGGGTTCCTTCATCAACAACAGCGCGGGCGGGGCGGGCGGGGCC
>Ga0073903_10000927_pt1 | contig 15448 bp, 12 predicted proteins | sample KloWWTKNB14_bulk_FD_66665 | JGI IMG/M metagenome (GOLD analysis project Ga0073903, IMG submission 66665) | Active sludge microbial communities from Klosterneuburg, Austria, studying microevolution and ecology of nitrifiers - Klosterneuburg... | ecosystem: Engineered > WWTP > Aerobic digester >... | reverse complement strand
CGCGAGCACGGCCAGGTAGCTAGCGGCGTTGAGCGCGAAGCAGGCGGTCTCGCCCCACGCGGCGACGACGAGGCCGCCGATCGACGGCCCGACCAGGCGTGCGCCGTTCATGAGCACCGAGTTGAGCGCGATGGCGTTGGGAAGGTCGTCGCGGTCGTCCAGCAGCTGCACGAAGAACGCCTGGCGCGTGGGCGTCTCGAAGGAGTTGGCCAAGCCCGCGAAAAGGGCGAGGGAGGCGAGCTGCCACGGGGTGAGCGCACCGAAGCCGGAGAGGATCGCGAGCACCACCGACTGCAGGAAGAGCAGGGCGAGGACGGTGATGAGGATGCGCCGGCGGTCCAGCCGGTCGCCCAGGACGCCCGCGAAGGGCGAGAGCACGAGGTAGGGCGCCGAGTTGAGGAATCCCACCAGCCCCGTGAACCAGGTCGAGCCCGAGAGCCGGTAGGCGAGCCACATGAGCGCCAGCGACTGCACCCAGGTGCCGATCATCGACACCGCCTGCCCGGAGTAGTACAGGCGGAAGTTGCGCGAGCGCAGCGCCCGGAGGCTGTGGGGAACGGCCACGGGCGGGCGAGAGCCCTACGCGAGGCGGGCGAGCTGGGCCCGGACGTCGTCGAGCTTGGCGCGGAAATCCGCGAGCCGCTTCTTCTCCTGCTCCACCACCGCGGGGGGCGCGCGCTCCACGAAGGAGGCGTTGCCGAGCTTCGTCTCCGCCTTCGCGATCTCGGCATCCAGCCGCGCCGCCTCCTTCGCGAGGCGCTCGCGCTCGGCGGCGCGGTCGATCTCCACGTGCAGCATGAGCTTGCCCGCCCCGGTGACGGCCACGGGGGCGTCCGCGTCGGGGAGTGCGGCGACCACCGTCGCCTCCGACAGGCGCGCGAGCGCCCGCAGGTACGGCAGGTGCGCGGCGACCTCGTCGCCCGCCTGGAGGTACGCCGGAACGCGCTCTCCCGGCGCGAGGCCCATCTCGGCGCGCAGGTTGCGAGCCGCGTTGGTGAGCTCCTTCAGGACGGCGATGCCGCGCTCGGCGGCCTCGTCCACCTTCTCCGGCTGCGCCTGCGGCCAGCGCGCGAGCATCACCGACTCGCCCATGGCGCCGGCGAGCGGCGCCACCTTCTGCCACAGCTCCTCGGTGATGAACGGGATGACGGGGTGCGCGAGGCGAAGGGTCGCCTCCAGCACGCGGATGAGGGTGCGGCGCGTGCCGCGCTGGGCGGCCTCGCCGCCGGCCTGCAGCTGCACCTTCGCGAGCTCGACGTACCAGTCGCAGTACTCGTCCCAAACGAACTCGTAGACGGCGCGGGCGGCGGTGTCGAAGCGGTACTCGGCGAAGCCCTGCTCGACCTCGGATTCGGCCCGCTGCAGGCGCGAGACGATCCAGCGGTCGGCGACCGAGAGCTCCACGGGAGCCGCCGCGTCGAGGCCGGTGTCGCGCCCCTCGCAGTTCATGAGCACGAACCGCGTCGCGTTCCAGAGCTTGTTGCAGAAGCTGCGGTAGCCCTCGCAGCGCTTCAGGTCGAAGTTGAGCGTGCGCCCGTGCGTGGAGAGCGCGGCGAAGGTGAAGCGCAGGGCGTCGGCCCCGTAGGCGGCGATGCCCTCCGGGTAGTCGCGCCGGATGCGCCTTTCCGCCGCCTCGCGGTGCGCCGGGAGCATCAGCCCCAGCGTGCTCTTGGCCAGCAGGTCCTCGAGCGTGATGCCGTCGATCACGTCCAGCGGGTCGATCGTGTTGCCCTTGGACTTCGACATCTTCTGCCCCTCGGCGTCGCGCACGATGGCGTTGATGAAGACGTCGCGGAAGGGCACCTCCCCCGTGAAGTGGAGCGTCGTCATGATCATGCGCGCCACCCAGAAGAAGATGATGTCGAAGCCGGTGATGAGGACGGAGGAGGGCAGGTAGAAGGGCCGCTCGCGCGCCATCGCGGCCTCGTCCGGCCAGCCCAGCGTGGAGAAGGGCACGAAGGCGGACGAGAACCAGGTGTCCAGCACGTCGGGGTCGCGGGCATCCGGCGACACGGCCTTGCCGGCGGCCTTCGCCTTCGCGGCGGCCTCCTCGAAGGAGCGCCCGACGAAGGGCGTGCCGTCAGCGGCGTACCACGCCGGGATCTGGTGGCCCCACCAGAGCTGCCGCGAGATGCACCAGTCCTGGATGTTCTCCAGCCACTGGTTGTAGACGGTGGCCCACATGTCCGGCACGAAGCGCGTGCGGCCCGTGGCCACCGCGTCGAGGCCGGCCTTCGCGAAGCCGTCCATCCGCACGAACCACTGGTCGGAGAGCATCGGCTCGACCACGGCGTCGGAGCGCTGCGAGCGCGGCTGCATCAGCTTGTGCGGCTTCACGCTCTCGACCAGCCCGAGCTTCTCGAGGTCGGCCAGCACGCGCTTCCTCGCCTCGAACCGGTCGAGCCCGCGGTAGGCCGCAGGGGCGCTGTCGTTCACCTTCGCCTCGAGCGTGAAGATGTTGATCATCTCGAGGCCGTGGCGGGCGCCCAGCTGGTAGTCGTTGAAGTCGTGGGCCGGCGTGATCTTCACGCAGCCGGTGCCGAACTCGCGGTCCACGTACTCGTCGGCGATGACGGGGACCAGCCGGTCCGCCAGCGGGAGGCGCACCATGCGCCCGATGAGGTGGGCGTAGCGCCGGTCCTCGGGGTGCACGGCCACAGCTGTGTCGCCCAGCATCGTCTCCGGCCGGGTCGTGGCCACCACCAGGTGGTCCGTGCCCTCCGCGAGCGGATAGCGCAGGTGCCAGAGCGAGCCCGTTTCCTCGCGCGACTCGACCTCGAGGTCGGAGACAGCGGTGTGCAGCACCGGGTCCCAGTTCACGAGCCGCTTGCCGCGGTAGATGAGGCCCTCCTCGTGCAGGCGCACGAAGACCTCTGTGACGGCCCGCGAGCGGGCCTCGTCCATCGTGAAATATTCGCGCGACCAGTCGCAGGAGGCGCCGAGCCTGCGCATCTGGCGGGTGATGGTCGAGCCGGACTGCTCCTTCCACGCCCAGACGCGCTCGACGAACTTCTCGCGCCCCAGCGTGCGGCGCGAGGTTCCCTCCTGCTCGAGCTGGCGCTCGACCACCATCTGCGTGGCGATGCCGGCGTGGTCCGTCCCGGGCTGCCAGAGGACGTTGGCGCCCTTCATGCGCTGCCAGCGCGTGAGCGCGTCCATGAGCGTCTGCTGGAAGGCGTGGCCCATGTGCAGGGTGCCGGTCACGTTGGGGGGCGGCAGCTGGATGCAGTAGGAGGGGCGCTCGGGATCGAACGAGGCCCTGAACCAGCCGCGCGATTCCCAGAACGGGTACCAGTGCGCCTCGATGGCGCGGGGGTCGAAGCTTTTCGCGAGTTCCATGATGGGGTCTGGCTAGCGGTGCGGGCGGCGCGCGATCGCCTCGGCCACGGCGTCGCCGACGGCGTTGGCGATGTCCTGCCGGAGGTCTCCCAGCGTGGCCGCGACGGCGGCCTGGACCTCCGCCGTGACCTGCTGGGTGAGGCGGCGCTCGAGGTCCTGCGCGAGGCGTCCCTGGACGGCGCTCACCACCTCGGCGACCAGGTCGCGGGTGAAGGCCTCGCGCGAGGCGGAGGTGTCGGCGGGGAGCGGGCCGCCGTCGTGGGGAGGCGGCGCGGCCGGGGGCGCGCCGGGCGTGATGAGCTCGGTCAGGACGGGCACGTCGCCGGGTTCGGCGGCCGCGCGCGGCGGGACGTGCCGGCGCAGGAGCGCGTCGGCCTTGCCCAGGATGTCGCGGTCGTCCGCCATGGCGCTCAGGCCTCCCCGATCGCGTTCACGTTGATGTCGTAGCCGCGCTTGCGGTAGAAGGCGAAGCGCGCGCGGGCGCGCTGCCTGTCCTCCTCGTCGGCGCCCACCACTTCCAGCAGGCGCTCGAAGGACGCGAAGAAGGGGGGCCACTCGTCGGCGAGGTTGAGCAGCACGTCGTGGTGGGGCAGGCCCTCGTCGCCGGCCGCCAGCACGACGGGCGTCTCCGCCGCGATGGCCTCGTGCGCGCGGCAATGCGGGACGAAGCCGGTGGCGGAGTAGGTCCACAACAGGCGGTCGAAGGCCGCGAGGACCTGCGGCTGGGGCGAATACACGACGAGCCGGCTGTCGCGCCCCGCGGCCTTGGCCGCGAGCCGGCAGGCGTAGCGCAGCTTGTCGTCGGCGTAGTGGTAGAAGTCGATGCGCGTCACGCCGAGCGCCGCGTGAGGAAGTTGGCGAGCAGCGCCACGGGGCGGCCCGTCGCGCCCTTCTCGGCGCCGGACTTCCACGCGGTGCCCGCGATGTCCAGGTGCGCCCACGGGTATGCCTTGGCGAAGCGCTCGAGGAAGCAGGCCGCCGTGATGGCCCCGCCGGCGCGCGAGCCGATGTTCGGGATGTCGGCGAAGTTGGACTTGAGCCCCTCCTGGTAGTCGTCCCAGAGCGGCAGGTGCCAGGCGCGGTCCCAGGAGGCCTCGCCGGCCTGCACCAGCTCGCGCGCGAGCGAGTCCGTGTTGGCGAAGAGGCCCGTGGCGACGTGGCCCAGCGCGATCACCATCGCGCCGGTGAGGGTGGCGATGTCCACGACCGCGGCCGGCTTGTAGCGCTCCGCCCACGTGAGAGCGTCGCACAGGATGAGCCGGCCCTCGGCGTCGGTGTTGAGGATCTCGACCGTCCGGCCGGACATCGTCGTCACGATGTCGCCGGGCTTGACCGCGTTGCCGCCGGGCATGTTCTCCGTGGCCGGGACGACGCCCACGACGTTGAGCGGCAGCTTCATGAGCGCCACCGCCTTCATCGTGCCGAGCACGGATGCGGCGCCGCACATGTCGAACTTCATCTCGTCCATCTCGGCCGCGGGCTTGAGCGAGATCCCGCCCGTGTCGAAGGTGACGCCCTTGCCGACGAGGACCACGGGGGCCTCGTCCTTCTTGCGCGCGCCGCGGTGCTCGAGGACGATGAGCCGCGGCGGCTGGCGGCTGCCGCGCGCCACGGCGAGGAAGGCGCCCATGCCGAGCTTCTCGAGCTCCTTCTCGCCCAGCACCTCGCAGTGCAGGCCGTGGTGCTTCGCGAGGCTCTCGGCCTCGCCGGCGAGGTAGGCCGGCGTGCACACGTTGGCGGGGAGGTTGCCGAGGTCGCGCGCCAGGCGCACGCCCTCCGCGATCGCCATCGCGCGGGCGGCGGCGGCTTCGCCTTCGGCGATGTCGCCGCGGCGCGCCACATGCAGCGTGACCTTGCGCAGCGCCCGCTTCGTCTCGGCGGGCTTGCTCTTCATGCGGTCGAACCGGTAGACGCCCTCCATGATGCCCAGCACGGCCTGCTCGACCTTGAAGGCCGTGTCGCGCTTGCGCAGCCCCAGGTCGGTGAGGTAGAAGGTGGCGTCGGTGGCCCCCGTGGCGCGCAGCGCCTTGATCGCGGTGTCGATGGCCCGGCGATAGGCGGACTCGCCCATCTCGCGCTCCTTGCCGAGGCCGACGAGGAGCACGCGGTCGCTCGGCAGCCCGCTCACGCAGTGCAGGAGCACCGTGGTGCCGGCCTTGCCGTCGTGGTCGCCGCGGCGGAGCACGTCCGCGACGAACCCCTTGGTCGCGCGGTCGATGTCCCGGGCGGATGCGCTCAGCTTGCGGCCCTCGAAGACCCCGACCACGACGCAGCCGGTGCGCTGCTTTTCGGGGCTGCCGCTCTTTATGCTAAATTCCATTTGTTTTCCTGTACTTGGGCGCTCGCGCCAGACCGCGATTATCGCCGTTCCGGGTGCCCCAAGTCAAAGCGAGCCGAGCCTCTTCCCCTTGATTTTCGAGCGCAGCCTCATCCGCGAATTCAGCCTGGTGGCGCTCGCCGTGGTGGCCGTGCTGCTGGCGCTCATCCTCACGCGGCTCCTCATCCTGCTGCTCGGCAAGGCCGCCGGCGGCGAGGTGCTGCCCGAGGCGGTGATCGGGCTCATCGCCTTCGGCGTGCTCGCCTACATGCCGGTCCTGCTCTCGATCGCGGCCTTCGTGGCGGTGCTGCTCACCCTCACGCGCAGCTTCCGGGACAGCGAGATGACGGTCTGGTTCACCTCGGGACTCTCGATCGCGGCCTGGGTGAAGCCGGTGCTGCGCTTCGCGCTGCCGATGGCGGTCGTGTGCGCCGTGCTGTCGCTCGCCATCGCGCCCTGGTCGGAGTCCCAGAGCCGGGAGTACCGGCGGCTCCTCGAGAGCCGCGACGAGGTCTCCGCCGTGACGCCGGGCGTGTTCCGCGAGTCGCGGCAGGCCGACCGGGTCTTCTTCGTCGACAAGCTCTCGGAGCGCGACGACGTGGTGAACAACGTGTTCGTCCAGTCCACCCACGGCGGGCGGCTCGGGGTGATGGTCGCGCAGAAGGGCTTCATCGAGACGGCGGAGAACGGCGACCGCTTCGTGGTGCTGGTGAACGGCCGCCGCTACGAGGGCGCGCCGGGCACGCTCGACTACCGCACCGTGGACTTCGACCGCTACCTCCTGCGCATCGAGCCCAAGGAGGCCAAGAAGGACGCGACGCCGCCGGCCAAGGCGTTGGGCACGCTCGAGCTGCTGGGCGACCCCACGCCGCACAACATCGCCGAACTTCACTGGCGGGTGGCGCTGCCCTTCTCGGTGCTGCTCATGGCGCTCTTCGCGGTGCCGCTTTCCTTCGTGAACCCGCGCACGGGCCGGTCCTGGAACCTGGTGCTGGCCGTGCTCGCCTACGCGCTCTACAACAACCTGCTCTCGATCTTCCAGGCCTGGACGGCGCAGGGAAAGGTGCCCACGTGGGTGGGGCTCTGGCCGGTGCACTTCGCCGTGGTGGCCCTGCTCGCCTGGCTGCTTTCCCGGCAGATGGTGTCGCGGCGCTGGTTCATGCCCGGGCGCTAGCGGGGGTTCGCCCGCGCGCGGCGGCCACGGTATAATCGCGGGCTTCCCGGCAGCGGGAAGTCGCTTCAAGAATCCACGGAGAGGTGGATGAGCGGTTTAAGTCGCACGCCTGGAAAGCGTGTTTAGGTTAACAGCCTAACGCGGGTTCGAATCCCGCCCTCTCCGCCAGAATTCCCCACCGCCCGAGGCCCCGTTGGAACCGACGATCTTCCGGCCCGACCCCCGGAGCGAGCACCCCACTGCGGAACGCTGCGCCATCCTCGAATCGTGGAACCGCCCCGAGGACCCCGCCGTCTCCATCGCGCGGGCGCGCGTGGCGCCGGGGGTCGCGACCCGGCCGCACCGGCTTCGCGGCGTCGCCGAGCGCTACGTGATCCTCGCCGGGCAGGGCGCCGTGCGCGTGGGCGAGGCGCCCGAGGCGCCCGTGGGCCCCGGCGACGTCGTCGTGATCCCGGCCGGCGTGTCGCAATCGATCCGCAACACCGGCGCGCAGGATCTCGTGTTCCACTGCGTCTGCACGCCGCGCTTCACGCCCGGGTGCTACGAATCCCTCGACTGAATTTCCCTGGAGAGCAGAAATGGCCGAACTCAAGAAGATCGACGTGGTGGTTGGCACCGGCGCAGAGGCGCGGCCGGGCATGGTGAAGGTCCACTACACCGGGTGGCTGCACGACCCGGCGCAGCCCGACGGCCACGGGCGGAAGTTCGACAGCTCCGTCGACCGGGGCCAGCCGTTCGACTTCCGCCTCGGCGCCGGCCAGGTGATCCGCGGCTGGGACGAGGGCGTGGCCGGCATGAAGGTGGGCGGCAAGCGCACCCTCGTCATTCCGCCGGAGATGGGCTACGGCTCGCGCGGCGCCGGCGGCGTCATTCCCCCGAACGCGACGCTCGTCTTCGACGTCGAGCTGCTCGACGTGCGCTGATGCGGGAGGGATGAGCCTGGCCCGGCGCGGGCGCGTCCCCCGCTGCTGGACGGCCGGTGCCTTTCGCGCGCATGCTGCCCTTCGCACGGGGCATCGCTTGAAAGGAGGGCCGCCCTTGAAGCGCCTGGTCTTCGTCCTGGCGATCGCACTCGCGCTCTGCGGCGGCGCGAGGGCGGGGCTCGTGGAGGAGGCGCGGGACGCCTACCAGCGCGAGGACTTCGCCACCGCCTTGCGGCATTGGCAGGCACTTGCCGGGCAGGGGGATCCGGTCGCCCAGACCAATCTCGGCTTCCTGTTCGAGAGCGGCCGGGGGGCCAGGCAGGATCACGCCGCGGCGGCGGCGTGGTACCGCAAGGCCGCGGACCAGGGCCACCCTCCTGCGCAGTTCAACCTGGCCGCCATGTACCAGGATGGCAGGGGAGTCGACCGGGACCCCGTCGAGGCCGCGAGGTGGATGCGCATGGCCGCCGAGCGGGATTACGGCCCGGCCCAGGACGTCCTGGGGCGCTACTGCGAGAAGGGCGTCGGCGTCCCGCAGAGTTACGCCGAGGCCGCGAAGTGGTACCGCCGCGCCGCCGACAAGGGGCTTTCGCCCGCCGAGACCAACCTCGGCGTCCTCTACGAAACCGGCAAGGGCGTGAATCAGGACTTCGTCGAGGCGGCGAGCTGGTATCGCCGCGCCGCCGATCGCGGCCATGCGCACGCGATGAGCAACCTCGGGATACTCCACGCGACCGGTCGCGGCGTCGAGCGGGACATGATCCGGGCGGTCGCCTGGTTCACCTTGGCCGCCTCGCGCACTTCGGATCCCGGCCTTCGCGCCACGTTCGCCGCGAACCGGGAACGCGCGGCCTCGACCCTGACGCGATCCCAGGTCGCGCAGGCCGAGAGGCTTGCCGGGGAGTGGAAGCCGAAGTAGCGGTCGGCCGCGGTTCGGCTTGTCCCGAAGGCGTGACGGGCCTATGCCGCCCGGGTCCCCAACGCCCTCAGGCAGCGATCGATCCACAGCGCCGTGAGCTTCTCCTGCACCGAGTTCTGCCCGAGCCGCTCGCGCAGGCCGGGGAAGTCGACGCGGTCGAGCTCCTGGTCCTGGTTGAAGCACGAGAAGACGTAGCTCACCTTCCCGGTCGCCGGGTCGCGGTGCGGCTGCAGGCACTGCGCGCAGATCTCCTTCATCATGCACTGCATCGGCGAGTTGATGGAGCCGATGGCCACGTGGGAGGCCTTGAGGTGAGGCGCGAGCACGCCGTGGCGCGCGCGCGCCACGGCCGCCATCATCGCGTCGGAGCCGATGACGACGAGGCGGTCCGCCTCCCGCAGCGCGATGCTCGCCTCGCCCAGCCGTCCCTCCGCGTGCGCGAGCATGGCCTCCACGATGTTGCCGTGGAAGGTCTTGTCCTGCGGCCGGCCCGCCGTGAATCCGGGCGCCTCGTCGCAACACCACACCACCTCGTCGGCCGCAGCCTCGATCTGCCCGACCTTGTAGCGGTCGATCGCCTTCTTGTAGCCGGCGAAGTAGAGCACCCGGGAGCCTGCCTCGCGAAGCGCCGCGCCGATGGAGAAGAGGACCGCGTTGCCGAGCCCGCCGCCCGCGAGCACCACGGTCTCGCCGCCGGGGGTCTCGGTCGGGGAACCGGTCGGGCCCATGAGGACCACCGGCTCGCCCGGCTCGAGGAGCGCGCACAGGTCGCTCGATCCGCCCATCTCGAGGACGATCGTGGAGACGAGCCCCTGCTCGCGGTCCACCCACGCGCCGGTGAGCGCGAGCCCCTCCATCGCGAGGCGCGTGCCTTCCACCTTCGGCGCGAGCGTCTCGAAGTTCTGCAGCCGGAAGAACTGGCCCGGCCGGAACTGGCGCGCGGCCTGCGGCGCGTGGACCACCACCTCGACGATCGTCGGCGTGAGCCGCTCGACGCGGTGCACGCGGGCGCGAAGCAGGCCGTTGAGCTGCCCGAGGAACGCGGCCGACTCCGCCGCAGGGCGCGCCGGCCGGCGCTCGAGCACGCGGCTCACCACCGGGTAGCCCAGCTTGGCGGAGCCCATCGCCTTCACGACGTTCCCCGAGAACGAGGGATGGAGGTCGCCGAAGAAGCTCATGTAGCGGTCTTCCACGTCCCGGTAGAGCAGGACGTTCGGGGTGGCGGGCTTGGAGGAGCGCTCGGGCGTGACGGGGTCGCCCTCGTCGTCGACCGCGCGGAAGAAGCGCCCGTCCACGACGAAGTGGCCGGCGTCCTCGCGCGCGAGGACGGTGTTGGGCTGCGTGCCGGCGGCCACGAGGATGCTGCGCGCCGGGAGCGCATGCTCGCGCTCGCCGGCCTCGCCCGAGGATTTCACGACCAGCGCGGCGGCGTGGCCGAAGCGGTCGACCTCCACGCGAACCGGCGTGAGGCCTTCGGCGAAGCGGATGCCCTCCTCGAGGGCCTTCTCGATCTCCTCGTGGTTGAGCGTGTAGCTCGGGCTGTCGACCATGCGCTTGCGGTAGGCGATCGTGGAGCCGCCCCAGGACTGCAGCAGTTCCAGCACGCGCGGCTCGCGGCCCTCCGCCTTCGCCGCGGCACGCTCGGCCCGGATGGCCCGCGCGTGCGCGACGAACTCGTCGGCGATCTCGCGCTCCTCCTCGCGCCAGGCGGCGCGCACGCGCGCCTCGCCCAGCTCGGCTGCCAGCGTCTCGTGGCGCGAGAGGAACTTCTCGACCTGCACCGGGTAGTAGGCGAGCGACTCCGTCGCGGTGTCGATGGCCGTGAGGCCGCCGCCGACCACCACGATCGGCAGGCGAAGCTGCATGTTGGCGATGGTGTCCGCGCGCGCCGCGCCGGTGAGCTGCAGGGCCATGAGGAAGTCGGAGGCCGTGCGCACGCCGCGCGCAAGGCCGTTGGGGAGGTCCAGCACGGTCGGCCTGCCGGCGCCGGCCGCGAGCGCGACGTGGTCGAACCCCATGGCGAACGCCTGCTCCGCCGTGAGGGTGCCGCCGAAGCGCACGCCGCCGAAGAGGGCGAACTGGCTGCGGCGCTCGACCAGCAGCCGCGCCATCTTGAGGAAGTTCTTGTCCCAGCGGACCGTGATGCCGTACTCGGCCACGCCGCCGAAGCCGGCCATCACACGGTCGTCGAGGGGCTCGCGCAGCGACTCCACGTCGCGGACGGGATGGAACGGGACGCGCCTGCCGTCGGCATCCACGCCCGAAAGGGATGGCGAGAGCGGCTCGATCTTGAGGCCGTCGATGCCCACCACGGTGTGCCCGTCGTTCATCAGGTGGTGCGCGGTCGTGAACCCCGCCGGGCCCATGCCGACCATCAGGATGCGCTTGCCGGTGAGCGGCCGCGGCACCGGGCGCCGCAGGCTGAGCGGATTCCAGCGCGTGAGAAGCGAGTAGATCTCGAAGCCCCACGGCAGCCCCAGCACGTCCTTGAGGGTGCGTGTCTCCGCCTGCGGGATGTTCACGGGGTCCTGGCGCTGGTAGATGCACGACTTCATGCAGTCGTTGCAGATGCGGTGCCCGGTCGAGCAGACGATCGCGTTGTCCACCGTGATCATCGCCAGCGCGCCGATCGGCACCGCCTCGGTCTTGAGCTTGTGGAACTCGGAGATGCGCTCCTCCAGGGGGCAGCCGGGCAGGGGCACGCCGAAGGGGCTCTTCCTGAACGCGGCCCGGCCGGACTCGTCGGGCTTCTCCTTCAGCCCCTTCGAGCAGGAGTCCTTCCCCTGCTCGTGGCAGATGATGCAGTAGTGCGCCTCGCCGAGTCCGCCCACGAGGCTCGTGCCGGGATCGGTGAGGGCGAAGCCGTCGCGGCGGCGGACGTGGTGCAGCGTGTGGACGGCGTAGCCGGCGGAGGAGTCGGTGTCGACGGGCACGAGGGCCAGGGGCTCCACCTTCTGCGGCGGCTTGAAGAGGACGCCCGTGCGGTACCGCCGGCGCCCCCCGGCGGTGTGCGCCGCCCAGGCGCAGAAGCGCTCGGCGAGCGCGAGGCTCGCGGCGTTTTCGGTCTCGTCGGCCTGCCAGCCGAGCACGGCGCGCGCGAACGCGAGCTCGTCGAACCGCCCGCCGAGCTTCCCCGCGACCTCGGCCTCGAGAGCCGGCCCGTCGAGCTTAGCGGCCTCGTCGGCCTTGATCTTGAGCATGGCGCGCCGCTGCACGAACTTGCGCTTCACGCGGAACAGCGGCTCGGTCTCGGTGTGCGCGGCGACGAGCCGGTCGAGATCGGCGCCGATGCCGAAGAGCTCCGCCACGAAGTCGTCCAGCACGGGCGCCACCGCGAGCAGCAGCTCCGCTTCCTCCTTCTGCGCGAGCGACTCGGGCGCCGCGCGGGCCGCGACGAGCCGGTCGCGCAGGCCCGCATCCGCCCTGGCGAGGGCATCGAGGAACCTCGCGTCGAGTCGGGCGAGGCCCTCGCGGTCGTACAGGTCCTCGAAGCGGAAACCGAAGGCGAGCGAGAGCGTCGCGGCGGGGGAGGAGGGGGAGGCGGTCATGGGAAGTCCGTACGGTTCGCAGGGTCTTGGCGCCGCGCGAAGGAGTGCAAAACGCGTTATTTTATCCGACCCGGCGCACCCGCCGCCGCAAAGCCCGGAGTTCCCATGGTCGATCCCAGCCCTTGTCGCACCAAGCGTTCGCTCCAGACCGCCCCGCTCGCCTGCGGCGAAGGTGGAATCCGCCGGGCCGTCGCGCCCCGTCCCCTCTCCTGAGAAAGGAACCCTCATGCATCGTCGCGACTTTCTCCGCCTCGCCGGCCTGTCCACCTCGGGCCTCGTCCTTCCCGCCGCCGTCACGAACGCTTTCGCGCAGTCTCCCGCCGACCGCTGGCGCACCTTCGAGGTGACCACGCGTGTCGAGGTCCTGCAGCCCGCGGGCCGCACGCGCGTCTGGCTGCCGACGCCGCTCACCGTCGACACGCCCTACCAGAAATCGCTCGGCAGCACCTTCCGCGCCGAGGGCGGGGAGGGCAGGGCGATGTCCGACCCGGCCTGGGGCCTCGGCGTCGTCTGGGCGCAGTGGGAGGAAGGCGCAAGGCCGGTCCTCACGATGGTGAGCCGCTTCGCCACGCGCGACATCGCGGTGGACCTGTCCCGGCCGGGCACCGTCCGGGGTGACCGGGCCGAGCTCGCGCGCTACCTCGAGGCCACCGAGTACCTGCCGACGGACGGGATCGTGCGGAAGACGGCGATGGACATCACGAAAGGCGCGAGGGACGACGTCGCCAAGGCCCGCGCCATCTACGACTGGATCTGCGAGAGCACGTCGCGCAACCCCAGGACGCGCGGCTGCGGCACGGGCGACATCAAGTACATGCTGGAGTCGGGGAACCTGAGCGGCAAGTGCGCCGACCTGAACGCCCTGTACGTGGGGCTCGCCCGGGCCGCTGGCCTGCCGGCGCGCGACGTCTACGGCATCCGCGTGGCGAAATCGGCCCACGGCTACAAGAGCCTCGGCGCGGGCACGGAGAACATCACGAAGGCGCAGCACTGCCGTGCCGAGGTGTTCCTGACCGGCCACGGCTGGGTGCCCGTCGACCCGGCCGACGTGCGCAAGGTCATCCTCGAGGAGCCGCCGGGGAACCTGCCGATGGGCGACGAGAAGGTGGTGAAGGCGCGCGAGCGGCTGTTCGGCTCGTGGGAGATGAACTGGCTCGCCTACAACTTCGCGCACGACGTGGACCTGCCCGGCGCGACGAAGGGCAAGGTGGCGTTCCTCATGTATCCGCAGTGCGAGACCGGCGAAGGGCGCCTCGATTGCCTCGACCCGGACAATTTCAAGTACCAGATCACGGCGCGCGAGATCTGAAGGCCGGTGCCGGTAGGGGCAGTCGCATGCGTCAGGTGATCGCCTGGGCCCGCGGGCTCGCGGTGGCGGCCTCGCTCGCCGCCGCGGGCGCAGGCGCGGCCGAGACGCTCGTTCCGTGGACGCGGGGGGACACGCCCCCGCTCGTGCTGCGCAAGCCCTCCGGTGAGGCGGTCGATCTCGCCTCGCTTCGGGGCAAGGTGGTGCTGGTGAACTTCTGGGCCACCTGGTGCGCGCCCTGCGTCGAGGAAATGCCCGCCCTCGCGCGGCTGCGGGCCAGGCTCGCCGCGCGCGGCTTCGAGGTGCTGGCCGTGAACCAGGGCGAGATGCCGGCGCGCGTCTCGGCGTTCGTCGACCGCGCGGGCCTCGACCTTGCCGTCGTCCTCGACCGGGACAAGGCGGTGGCCAAGGCCTGGCAGGTGCGGGCGCTGCCGACGACGTTCGTGGTGGACGCGTCGGGCCGCATCCGCCTCTACGCCGTGGGCGAGCTGGACACGGGGCCCGCGCTCGAGGCGGCCATCGTGCCGCTCCTGCCGCGCGAGCGGCCGGTGACGGCGGCGAGGTGAACCGGATGGACGGCCCGCTCCTCATCGACCGGCTTGCCCTCGATCCCGACGCCGAGCGCCGCGACGTGATGGCGAGGCTCCTGCGCGAGCCGGCTTCGATCTCGCCCAAGTACTTCTACGACGAGGTCGGCTGCGCGCTCTACGGCGCCATCTGCAGGCTGCCCGAGTACTACCCCACGCGCACCGAGGTCGCGCTCTTCCAGGCGCGGCGGGCCGAGATCGCCTCGGCGATCGGCGCAGGCCGGCAGTTCGTCGACCTGGGGGCGGGCGACTGCTGCAAGGCCAAGGGCTGGCTGCCTTTCCTCGCGCCCGCGCGCTACGTGGCGGTCGACATCGCCGTGCAGGAGATCGCGGCCGCCCTGGAGAAGATGGCCGCGGACTTCCCGGGCCTGGAGCTGGTCGGCTTGGCCACCGACTTCTCGCGGGCGCTGGAACTCGACGGCGTCCTCGCGGATGCGCCCGCGCTCTTCTTCTACCCCGGCTCGAGCATCGGCAACTTCACGCCGGACGAGGCGCGCGTCTTCCTCGCGCGCATCCAGGGCTACTGCGCGTCGCATCCGGGCAGCTCGCTCCTCATCGGCGTGGACGGCAAGAAGCCGAAGGCCGTTCTCGACGCCGCCTACGACGACGCGCTGGGCGTCACGGCGGCGTTCAACCGCAACGCGCTTCGCCACCTGAACGAGCGGTTCGGCCTCGCGTTCGATGCCGGCGCCTTCGCCCACGTGGGGTTCTACAACGAGGCCGAGGGGCGGATCGAGATGCACCTCGAGAGCCTGCGCGACCAGGCCGTGCGGGTCGACGGGCGGGAACGCCTCTTCCGCCGGGGCGAGCGCATCCACACGGAGAATTCGTACAAGTACGCGCCGGCGGAATTCGAGGCGATCCTGCGCGACGCGGGCTTCGCCGCGATCCGGCGCTGGGATGCGCCGGACGTGGCCTACAGCGTGTTCCACGCCGCCTGAGCGGCGCGCCCGCGCGTCAGCCGACGCGAACCCCGGGATCGCCCGCGACGATCTCGCCCACCACCGCCGCCCGCCCGAACCCCTCGTCCGAGAAGATGCCCATCACGTCGGCCACGGTGTCCGGGCGGCAGGCCACGAGCAGCCCGCCGCTCGTCTGCGGATCGGTGAGCAGCGCCTTGCCCGCCTCGTCGATCGAGGCCGCAAGCGAGACCTTGTCGCCGTAGCCGGCGAAATTGCGCTTGGAGGCGCCGGTCGTGAAGCCCTCGCGGGCGAGGTCCAGCGCGCCGGGGAGCACGGGCAGCGCGTCCCAGTCGAGACGGGCGGCCACGCCGGAGCCCTTGCAGATCTCCAGGAGGTGGCCCAGCAGGCCGAAGCCGGTGACGTCGGTGAGCGC
>Ga0073903_10000925_pt1 | contig 15461 bp, 13 predicted proteins | sample KloWWTKNB14_bulk_FD_66665 | JGI IMG/M metagenome (GOLD analysis project Ga0073903, IMG submission 66665) | Active sludge microbial communities from Klosterneuburg, Austria, studying microevolution and ecology of nitrifiers - Klosterneuburg... | ecosystem: Engineered > WWTP > Aerobic digester >... | reverse complement strand
AGCCGGTTTCCGGTGGATCCTGGTGGGCTTCGAGTCGGGCCATGAGCGAATCCTCGCCAACATCCAAAAGCAGGCCAGCCTCGCCGACAATACACGCTGCATCGACATCGCCAGACGGCACGGCTTGAAGGTCAAAGCGCTCATGTCGGTCGGCCATCCCGGAGAATCAGCCGAGACCATTCGCGCAACACAAGACTGGTTGCTGGCGGTCAAACCAGACGACTTCGATGCCAGTGTCATCACGACCTATCCCGGCACACCCTACTTCGACGAAGCCGTCGAAACCATGCCGAACATCTGGACCTATACCAGCCCGAAATCGAGGGATCGGCTCCATAGCCTTGATGTCGACTATCGTGAGGTGGCGGAATACTACAAGGGAGTTCCCGGCGAATATCGCGCCTATGTGTTTACCGACCATCTCGATGCCGCACAACTCGTCCAGCTCCGCGACGGGTTGGAACACGAGGTGCGCAGCCGGCTGAATATTCCGTTCAGCCAGGGCGCGGCCTCCCTGCGGTACGAACACTCCATGGGACAAAGCGCGATACCGTCCTCGATCCTCAGAACATCGACGTTCCAGACAAGTAGGCGCGTGCAAACCGGCTAATATGGAACCGCTGCCGCCAGTACCGGCAGCGGCCGTTCAATCCTCTTCTCCTCTTGCCTTATGGAACAGAACGACAGGCTTCCCGCTGATCGCGACCAACGGTTCACCATCCCGCTCATCGCAACGGCGACCATAGGCCTGGGTGTCCTCTTGATCGATCCCGCACGTCTTCCATACCTCTTCATACCGAGCTCATTCCTCCTTGCAGCATCCGGCGCGGCAAGGGCCGTCGAGCGATTCTCGGGCCCGCTCTGTCCCTCCCCTTCAAGCGAACGCCCTCTGCTCCACCTCGCAACCAGCCTGGCTACGGGAACGGCCATCTTGGCCCTGATTGCGGCGATCGCAGCCCTCTGCGGCATCTATCCGGTTGCGGGACTTGTGACAGGCCTTCTCGCCATCTGGACGCTCATCGACTGTGGCCGGAACGTCCGCATGTCCCGGCTCACCCCAATCAGAGGGATGGATTGGCTCAACGGTCTCGTGGTCGGGGCGGTGTGGTTGCTGGTCATTCTATGGGCCACAATCCCACCCGCATTTTATGATGCCCTCGCCTACCACCTCCCTATTCCTCAATATGCGCTGAGCGCAGGAACCAGCCCGACCTTTCCCTGGTCGTATTTCTTCTTCATGCCTCATGCGTCCGACCTGCTGCTTGGATGGGGCATGGCCTTCGCCGGCGCCATCGGTGCACAAGCCATGCACGTCACCGCCTGGCTCACGATGTGTCTTTGTGCATGGGGACTGGCAGAATCGCTGGATCGTTCCGGACAGTGCCACGGAATCCCTGCCGCCATCACCGGCGCACTGGCGTCTTCCGTCACCCTTCTGTTCCTGGGAACGCTCCCGTTTGCCGAAACGTCACTGACGATCGCCGTCGTGGCGGCGGCGGCTCTGCTCCTGCTGCCGCCGACCCGCTCACAGCCATGGCTGGCCGTCGGCCTCTTGTGGGGCTTTGCAGCCTCGGTGAAACTATCCGGCGCCTCCTGGATCCTCGCCGAAGCGGTAGCCGCGCTGGTTATAGGATGGCCCTGGAGATCGGTCGGCCTCGCAAGCCTGGTCGCGGTCGGGGCTTCCGCTCCCTGGTGGGGGCGGGCTTGGATCACCACCGGGAACCCGATTTATCCCATGGGGTATCGATGGCTGGGCGGACAGTATTGGGGCGATGAACAACAAGCGCGGCTCCTGGGGGACCTGCCCTCACTCGGCAGTCCGTACGATCTCTGGGAGATTCTACGACTCCCGTACGACATGGTGATCACCCCCGACCGGTTCGGCTCCGCCTCGGATGCAGGCCCCTTCGCCGTCGCATCCCTCTGCATCGTCCTGATCATCCCGATCGTGATGCGCCTGACGCAGGCCAGTCCCGAATCGCGGAGGATGTACGATGCCCTGGCGATATTTCTAGGATTGGTGCTGGCAAGCTGGGTGAGCACCTCGACCACCACCCGCTTTCTCGCCCCTGCGCTCGTGCTGAGCCTAGTCGTCACGACGACCTTGCTCCTTCGACTGAAACGGTATGCCCGCATTGCGGCCTGTGCCGGCATCCTCTTGTTGGGGATCTGGGGCGGGACTCGGTTTGTCGCACAACACTCGCTGGTCTTTTCATCAGACCAGGTCGCACTTGGCCGAGAGTCTCCCGACAGCTATGCGGCCCGGTACCTCGACCACTATGAGGCCGCACGTTATGTCAGGGAGCAATTGCCCGTAGAGGCGCGACTGTTGTTCATCGGGGAGACCAGGCCTTTTTACTTCGACCGACCGTCGATTGCCCCCTACCCATTTCACGACCACCCCCTCACACAATGGGTGAAGGACGCGGCCTCCCCAGAGGCCCTCAGAGATCGCCTTCGTGCAGAAGGGCTCACCCATGTGATTCTCAATATTCGCGAGTTCAGGCGAGTGCACACGACCTATCATGTCCTGAAATTCGACGGGCCGGAGGCAGAGGTGCTGGATCATCGACTCAAAGACCTGTCTCGTGTCCTCACCCCTCTCTTCTCAAAAAATGGCGTCTTCGTGTTTGCAGTACCCCCTCCATCAGAGGCGTCGGTTGAGCGACCGCAAGGGTCTTAACCCCCTCGTCGCAGACGGTCAGATGCGTCCTAGCTCAGTCCCAGCCTCCCAGGTGCGCCGAACCAAGACATGAAACGCTGGTGTTACGCATGGCGCGGGCCACGCCAGCTCGCTTTCCTCACCTCAACCCGCTTCCCCATTGACTAGTTCGGCTGATTCATGGTCTGGTAAGAGCAGACCTGCGATCATCAAGATCAGATCGCTTCCATACCAACTCGGCACGTCTTCTATGGATCCTAAACAGCGGCAATTTTCCATCTGGTACATGTTCATCGCCCTCTGGGTGCTGATCCTTCTTCAGACGTTTCTCCCCTCGTTCTTCAACCCGACTGAAATCCCCTACAGCGAGTTTAAAGAATCCGTGGCGGCAGGAAAAGTCATCGAAGTCGCGGTCGCGCCGCAGATCATTCATGGGAAGCTGAAAGAGGACAAGGTCTTCCACACCATTCGCATCGAAGACCCGGACCTGCTCAGGAATCTTGCCGAACATCAGGTAAAGGTCACCGGCGTCATCGAAAGCACGCTCTTCCGCGACGTGTTGTCCTGGATTGTGCCGATCGTGCTCTTCTTCGGCGTCTGGTGGTTTCTCTTGCGTCGCATGGGACAAAGCCAAGGCTTCATGACGGTCGGCCAGAGCAAAGCCAAGATCTATGTGGAGAAGGAAGTGAAGGTGACGTTCGCCGATGTGGCAGGCGTCGACGAGGCCAAGCAGGAACTGGAAGAAATTGTCGAATTTCTCAAGACACCCGAAAAGTTTCGCCGGCTGGGCGGCAAGATCCCAAAGGGCATTTTACTCGTCGGCCCACCGGGCACCGGCAAGACCCTCCTAGCCAAGGCCGTAGCCGGCGAAGCCGGTGTCCCATTTTTCTCCATCAGCGGCTCAGAATTCGTGGAGATGTTCGTCGGCGTGGGCGCCGCCCGCGTGCGGGACCTGTTCGAACAGGCCAAGAGCAAGGCGCCCTGCATCATTTTTCTCGACGAACTCGACGCGCTGGGGAAGGCTCGCGGGGCCGGTCCGATGGTCCATGAAGAACGGGAACAGACGCTGAATCAACTGCTGGTCGAAATGGACGGCTTCGATTCACGCGCCGGGGTCATTCTCGTGGCCGCCACCAACCGCCCCGAAATCCTGGATCCCGCCCTGTTGCGCGCCGGGCGGTTCGATCGTCAGGTACTTGTGGACCGGCCGGATAAAATCGGGCGGCTCGCGATTCTGAAAGTCCATGCCCGCAGCATCACCCTCGCCAACCAGGCGGATCTGGAAACGATCGCCGCCATGACACCGGGGTTTGTCGGTGCCGATCTGGCGAATCTCCTGAACGAAGCGGCGCTGCTTGCGGTCCGGCGAAACAAAGACACCGTCACCCTCTCCGAGTTGCAAGAAGCGGTCGAGCGAGTCATCGGCGGGCTCGAAAAGAAAAACCGCGTCCTCAACAAGATGGAACGCGCCCGGGTCGCCCATCATGAGATCGGCCATGCGTTGATGGCCATGTCCATCCCGGGCGGCGATGCCGTGCATAAAATCTCAATTATTCCTCGAGGTATTGCCGCGCTCGGCTACACCATGCAGCTCCCGACTGAAGATCGATTTCTCATGACCGTGTCCGAACTCAAGAACCGGATTGCGGTCCTCCTGGGTGGACGCGCTGCAGAGGAAGTCATCTACGGCGAAGTCTCAACCGGCGCGCAAGATGACTTGCGTAAGGCCACCGATATCGCCAAGAGTATGGTCAAGGCCTACGGCATGAGCGAGAAACTCGGTCAGGTGAGTCTGGAACGGGACCGGCAATCCGTCTTCCTGCAGACCGGCCCTTCGCAGACACCGGGGGACTACAGCGAACACACCTCCCGTGAAATCGACTGTGAGGTCCGCCTGTTGATCGATGAACAGTACGAACGCGCCCGCACCCTCATCACATCCCAAGAGGCCATCCTGCGCAAAGCGGCACAGGTGCTGCTCGAAAAAGAAACGATCAGCGGAGAAGAACTCAAGACACTCGCGGCATCGAACTGAAACCGTCCCGTCTATCGCCACGTCCTCCCGTACCATCCCTCCCACGTGAAGCTGCCCCTCCTCCCGCCCGTAACAAGACCCTGACAACGCCTTGCCCCCGTCGGCCTCTCGTGAGACACTGATGACGATGATTCCCCACACCTACCATGAACTCCGCTCCCGATTGAGGATTGCGCTCGCCCTCAACGCCGTCATCATCGTCGCGGAATTCGTCGGAGGGTTCCTCACGAACAGTATCGGCCTGATCGGAGACGCCGGCCACAACCTCGTCGATCAAGGCTCCCTGTTCTTGGCCTTGTATGCCCATATCCTGACGGCGCGCCCCGCCACCGACAGCCGGACCTTCGGGTATCACCGGGCCGGCATCGTGGCCGCATTCCTCAACTCGTTTCTTCTGCTGCTCACCGCCGCCGGCCTCACGATCATGAGCGCCGAACGTATCCTGACTCCCGTCTCGATCCCCGGCGGCTGGGTGATGCTGATCGCCCTAATCAGCTTCGCCGCCAATCTGTCGATCGCCCTCCTGCTCCAGCACGGCGCGAAAGACGACCTCAATATCCGCAGCGCGTTCTGGCACATGCTGAGCGATGCCTGGGTGTCATTGGGAGTCGTGGTGAGCGGAGGGGCGATTATGTTGACCGGATGGTCGGTCCTCGATCCGCTGGTCAGTCTCTTCGTCGTGCTGGCGATCGTGCGAGGTGCGTGGCCACTCTTTAAAGAATCACTTGAGGTCCTCCTGGAGTCCACCCCGCCCGGACTCAGTCCCGCGCAGGTTGCCGCCACCATCGAGGCCATTCCAGGCGTGAAAAATGTTCATGACCTGCATATCTGGGCGGTTGAACCGCGCCTCATCATGATGACCACACACGTGCAGGTCGATGGGGACGACGAGGCGCTAACGACCGACCTTCTCCAGGCGATCCGAAACCGAGTGACCAGTGAATTCAAGATCAAACATCTGACCATCCAGCTTGAAACGGAATGCTGCCATCCCGAAGCCGTTCATTGCGACTTATCCAAACTCGCCGACCAACATTCACACCCCGAGTTTCTGCACAGCCATCATTAGGCGGATGGTGAAAAAATCCTCCGGCATTGTTCTCGCATCGCTCAGGGCCTCAACGTACCGCAAGGGTACGCCTCGCCTCCTCGCTCGCTGCGGCCGCGCTGGACAGACTTGTTGATCATCCGCCGGAAACCTGGCCTACCATCTGTCCATGATCGCTGCATTCCTTCGTGCCTGGTTCTCGCGTTAGAGCACCAACTAGCCGTCTCACTACCTCAGCAGTTACAATAGCCGCATGACTCAACCGCAGATTCTCCCCGTTCCCTTTTACGTCCTGTGCGGATCGCTGGGCGCAGGCAAGACGACGCTGCTCATGCGCCTCCTGGAATTCTGGAACAGCCAGGGGCACAAGGTCGGCGTACTCATGAACGAGGCAGGCGAAGTCAGCATCGACGGGCCGCGCGCCGGCACCATCGCGGAGCAGGTCCTCAACCTCGCCGGTGGCTGCATCTGTTGCGATACCAAAGACGACCTCGCCTGGAGCATCACTCAACTCGTGCAGGACTACCAATCCACGGTGATCGTGCTGGAATGCTCCGGCATGGCGGACCCCGCGGAAGTGGTCGATGCCGTGACGGATGCCTACGTGTCACGCATCGCGAAGCTTGAGCGGGTCTTTGCCATGTTGCATCCCGTGCCCCTACCCGATAGCGGCATGGCGGAACTCGTGACCCGCAACGCCATTCGTTACGCCGATGACGTAATCCTCAATAAACGGGATCTCTATATTCCCGGTCATTGGGAGCAGTTCCGCAAGATCATCACGCACCACAATCCGTATGGACGGATCTGGGAAACCAACCACGCCAGGCTAGACATTTCAGCACTGCTCGCCGCACCGGCGACACGCACGGTCCCAACCAATGTGTCGTTTGGGGAACTTCCCACGGCAGACGAGAGGCGCGACGCACGCGCACCTCACCACCCCATGGTGACCACGGTGCGGCTTCCGAAGCCGCTCGATCGCACAAAGTTCATGGAATGGACGAAGTCGTTACCGGAGGGAATGGAACGAGCGAAGGGTTTTTTCCGTTTTGCGCAGGAACCTGAATTACAGGAGTTTCAGTTTTTTCCGCCGCGCACCGGCACCGTCTCGCCGGTCATGCTGCTCGATGAACCCGACCACGTCATGGTGCTGATCGGCCGCAACTTCGACCAGGAGAACTGCCGCGCCGCCCTTCTCGCCTGCCTGGCGGAATAGCTGCCTTAGGAAAGTGAGCCGGCCTCGGCCCCCGAGGGAGAGGCCGGCTCAGCAACCGGCCTGAATCGCGACCAGCGGGTGAGTGACCAGGCCACGCCTGCCCCAATCAATCCGCCCAGGACCCATCCGCCGATCACATCCGTCAGGTAATGGGCCCCGATGTAGACGCGCGAAATGCCGATGGCCGCGACCAACGGCCAGCCGATCCAGCCGGTCTTGGGATAGAGCACCTGGAAAAACGCCGCCGCCGCCGCCGTGTTGGCCGCGTGATTGGAGGGAAACGAAAACGCACCGCCGCAGCCCAGCAGTTGGTGCACATCCGCAAGCGTGACACAGGGCCGCGGACGTTGCACCAGCCCCTTGAGTTGTGTCCCCAAGGCATCCGCCGCACCGACAACAGCAGCCAATCCCACCGCGCCGATCAGACATTCCCGGCGATTCGTCCAGAACCAGTACGCCGCGGCGAGCAGAACGGGATACAGCAGATTGCTCGGCTTGGCCAATTCGACCATCACCCAATCGAGCAGGCTCGACTGCCCGGCCACGCCGTTGATGCCACGAAAGAGAATCTCGTCCAAGCCCATGGCGCGACGATAAAGGGTCCGAAGGGATCAGTCAAATGATTCGATACACGGTGAGCGTGAAAACAGGAAGAAGCAATGGCCATCGGGCATTCGGATGCCCGTGTACCAGGTCTGAGAATGGCAATGTGGAGCGTGTCGAGGTGCAGGCGCCTGCATACAATACCGGCACCTGACACCATTCCGCTGCATCTACCCACAGGCCGTCACATTTCACTTCACGCTTCTACACAACCGCACCGTCCCGATTCCCCCACGGCTCGAGCAGCTCGTTATGCGTCACTGTGTTCTCCCGAACCGCTCTTTAAACCCGTCACGTGCTTCGCCGATGAACACGAGTAGTTCATCCTCCGGAACAATGACCACTTCGATGTTGAGGCCAGAGGCTTCCTGACACAACGTATCTGGAATCTGTCCTTTCGCCACGAACAGCTTTGAGGGCCATGTGCCTGCGCGTCCATGCCCTTGCTGCAGCAAACGGCGCGACCCTAGCTCGGACGGCCCCGTGGCGCGGGCGGAATACATTTCCATACCGACAATGTAGCAACTCGCCGCGTCCATCAAGGCGAGGCAATCAAAGTCGCCGTCGTGTTCCGTGACAACAGCCGCATCGTTGAGCCGAAAACCAATCCAGGCATCGTTGACTGTAAATTGATTAGGGTGAAGCATGAGTTGCACTACCCCTGTCGGCTGTTAGCCAGCCTGCTTCAGTCAAAGCCAATGACTCCGAACGCAAGTTCCTCTCGGCCAGGACTGACCGAAAGGAACTCATGATACACGGCCCACACGAAGGTTCAATCGACTTTGATTTCAGCCAGATCTGGAGCATCGAGCACAAAGGCATCGTCATCACGAGCTGTGGAAGTCATCGTTGTGTCGATCACGAAGAAGCTGAGTGCCATCCCGCCTCAAGCCCCGCGTGACTGACTACCTATGTTTAGGCGGATCTGCTTGAGAGCCGGGTCCGACCATTTCAGTCCGTAGAACACGCCGCTCCCCTTCATGAACAATACGCCGTGATGGTTATCATTTCAATGAGTTCCAAGTGCGGATTTCGTCCGACTCTTATGCGGACAGGATCAGAGCCGCCCGTCGATGCCGGTTGCGACCTCACATGGAGATCCATCACCGGATCACGCAGCGGGCGCGCAAGACAGGGAGGAAACCCATCATAAAGGTAGAGCGCAAGCCGCTCAACCATTTCTAGTCCAGGAATCACAGGGTAGCAGGGATAGCCATGAACGCGAATCACCTAAAGGGATCTCCCCCTTTACATCACATGGCATTTTTAGCCTGTGATTGCATATAATCGTACGCTATATTACACGCATAATAAATCATGAGGTACCACATGGCCGTGGCCTACAAGAAGGAAGAAATTCTCAGCGCATCTCGAGTCGCGCGGTCGTTCGGAAAAGTGCTGACCGCGCTGAAGGCCCAGCAGCGGCGGCGAGTCGTCGTCCTCAAGAACAATCAGGTAGAGGCTGTAATCGTGCCGGTGGATGACTATGAAAAAATGGCGGAGGCGCTCGACCTCTTGGAGCATATGGAGATCCATCGCCAAGTGACACAGCGGGCACGCAAGAAAGGGAAGAAAACTGTCACCTTGGAGTCGTTGCTGAAGGAACAGCGCGTTGCGATATAGCGTCGTCCTGACCGTCGCAGCCGCCCAGGACTTTCGACAGCTTGACGGATCGCTGAAAGCACCGGTTGCGAAGCAGCTCAGAAAGCTCGAAACGGCCCCACGGCTCGGCGAGCATCTTGGCAATCGGGCAGGGCTCGATCTCACCGGCTACTACAAACTTTACGCAGCGAAGAAATCAATCCGTATCGTGTACCGGATCATCGACCAAGAGATCCTGGTCGAAGTCGTCGCCATTGGAAAACGGGAAGATCTCGCGGTCTATCAGGAAGCACTCAAACGGTTAACACACCGGAAGCGATAGAAGGGCCGGTCCTCGGCCCTCGCATGCGGCCATCACGGCCTCTGCCTCATCGCCCTACCGCGGAAAATATCTGTGAGAATGGGATGAGTATCCATACTCAACATGGGCCCGGTGAATGACCGCGTCCCGCTGGGCACGGTTGGCACGGAGCCTGGCGGGAAACAGGTCGCTGAGTGTCGGGCGGCCGGCAAAGCGTTGCGCCCGCGGAATCTCTGTGAGCGCCTGCTTGTCCTGGAGATGAGAGTGCAGGCCTTCGACGAATCGTTCGCTGCCAAGCAGCACCTGCCCCTGCTTCTGCTCCCAGGGAGTATCCTGCCCGATTCCCTCGGCGACGAAGGCCCGATACTTCCGCTCAGTAACAGCTCGCTGTCGCCCAAACTGGGCAAGCAGCCACTCCACGTTCAGATAGCGCGGAACAGGCATGAGCCCCGCGGTCGCTCGATAGCTCGACCAAAGATACGTCTCCGGCTTGCGAGTGAGGCGCGCGCACCGGATTCAGCACCACATACCGTGACAGTTCCAGGAGATAGCTGTCCCGCTCCACGACGACCACCTTGAAGCGGCCTTCTAAGACATTGCCCACCCGGCTGTGGCGGCGGTTAAAGGTTTGGGTATAGACACCATTGAGCTGACGCATCGCACTGGAGAGATTAGCCTCGGGTGTTTCCACCAGCAGGTGGAAGTGGTTGCTCATCAGGCAGTAGGCATGCATGTAATGCTCCCCTGAAATCACGCCACCTGAGTTGATTGTTGCACGCGGTATTGGGCCGGGCTCCGATACCCCAGCGCCTGATGCGGTCGCTCGTGGTTGTACCACTGGACACAGTCCCGAATGATCCGCCGCGCCTCCTCACACGTCTGGAACGTGTGTTGCCAGACACACTCCTCTTTCAGGCCCCGAAAAAACCGTTCGATCATTCCATTTTGCTCCGGCGTATACGGCGTGATGAACCCTTGCTGCAGGCGATAGTCACGACAGGCCTGTCGAAACCGCCGACTCTGGAAGATCAGGCCGTTGTCGCTTCGCAGCACGTGAGCCCCGATCGGACGCAGTGTCCCAAACCGTGCCCATTCGCACTGAATCCAAGTTCCGGCACAACTAGGGCTCCTCTTAGGGTCGGCCCTGGACCTCGATGTGGTATGACACTGGTGTACACATCGGGCGAACCCAAGAGGCCTCATATGATCACCACACGCTTTGCACTGATTACCGGATTGCTCCTCAACCTCGGCGGCTGTATGACGAATGCCACCGTCGAGATGACAAAGACGCCGTTCGACGCCACGACCCAATTCACCGACGGCACGACCGGAGCCACTAAGGAGTTTTTCGATCCGACGACCGAATTCACGTCGAGCACGACACCGGGCGTCGCTCGCAGCTCTGGCTGGTGTGTCGGCAGATCGCTGGCCCGACTTTCAAACAACGATGGCAGCGTCCTACTCCACGCTCTTCGATGAGCAGATGTCGGTCGCGCAATCCAGCGAGCGAGTCGTCGAGATTGCCTGGGCACGCGGGTGTGGCATGCAGGCACCTATTGCTCGATGAGTCGCTTGACGCCTGTTCCAGCGGGCTGACGTCTCCCCGAACCGTGCCATCGGTCTCGCTCCGACCCGCATAAATACACGTATTCACACGTGCCTCGACGGTTGACAGGTGCGGGCGACCGGAGTAGTTTTCTCAAGAAATCTCGCACCTCATTCTCCTCCAACGCCTTCATCATGGCCAATACAAGCATCCAGGGGCGAGTCGTATACGCCGGAACGAATCAGGGGATCAAAGGACTCGCGATCGTTGCGGTCGATTTTGATCCGCTCTTCTCCGAGGAGATTCTCAACGAGGACTCCACGCCAGTTTTCAGCGACGACGATGGTTCCTTCAGCATTCGGTACACACCCGACCAATACCGCGTCTGGGTGCTCGATAGGAATCCCGACATCGTGCTCAGGGTCTACGGGCCAGGATTGCGCTTGTTGCACCAAACCGCCGAACACAAGGACGTGACTGACAGTACCCTTACCTTGACCACGATCAATATCCATCGGGCCAACATCGAAGGCTGGTTGGTCACGAACGCGACGCTCGATCCAACTCAGCCTGATCTTCGCGCGGACGGCACTCCCCCCACCTGGACCACCGGCAACGAGGTGGTCATATTGAAAGACGGGGAAACTATGTTTCCCATGTTGACAGACGCCATCAACAATGCGAGTACCTCGATCCATTTCATGAACATGAATTTTTGGCTGGGGAAGGGCCTGGTCACCAAATTCATTCCAGACCCACCTTCGAGCAACGTGCCGGTGAATGGATTGAGGGTGCACGAGATTCTCAAAGTGAAAGCCGCGAGCCTCAGATCCACCAATATCCTCGTTCAGGATATTCCCGTGTTCGGCAGAATATTCGGCGCCGACACAGACGGCCTGGTAGAGGATTTCTTCAAAGGCAGTCGCGCCAGCGTTCGGTCTTTCCCGATCTTTCTTTCTCTGCTGAACCTTCCGTCCTTCATGCATGCGAAAGCGGTCATCCTGGACGGATCCACCGCCTTCGTATTGGGCTCGACCATGTCGCAATCATATTTCGGCGCCCAGGACCACTTGATTCAAGACCGCCGGCATCGCGGCTCTCTGATTCATGACATCAGCGTCAAAGTGGTGGGACCGGCGGTCGAGCATATTGATCGGACCTTTACGACGGTCTGGAACGCGGCGGACTCGTCGTCGTCCGCACTCTCCCCTGCCGTCGCGCAGCCTCCTGCGGTTCAGCCGGGCATTGGAGTGCAGGTCGTTCGTACCCTGCCCGGAGGGACCTTTACGACGTCACACACGGGAGGCCGTGCACTTCCTCACGGGGAAACCGGTGCCCTCGAGGCCTACCAGCGTGCCATCGCTCAGGCCAAAAAGTTCGTCTATCTCGAAGATCAGTATTTTACGGCTCCCGAGATTTTCGACGCCCTGCTTGAGCGGATGCAGATGCCGGAGGCCTCCCAGTTGGAAGTCATTCTTGTGATGAACGCCAAACCCGATGTGTCAGGCTATCCGGAAAGGCAGATCCAACTGATCAGGCAATTTCGCTCGGATCTTGTCACAGCATTGGGCGAGCCGGCGGTCAAGAAACGCCTGGGCATCTTTACTATCTGGAGTTGCCAGGAAGCTGCCGCCAAATACGAGATCATGCCGATCTATATCCACAGCAAGACGGCCATCGTGGATGATCTGTGGGCGACGGTCGGCAGCGCCAATCTGGACGGGGCATCCCTGAACCAGATTCAGCTTGCTACGATTGTGGAACAAAAACTGGCCGACCAGATCGAGGAAGGGAAATGGTGGAAAAGATTGATGATGGGTATCGTCATCTGGCTGTTGACGCCGCTCGTCATCGCCCTCACGACAGCGGTCAAGATCGGAATGGCACGGCCGACGCAACATGCGAATCCAGGCCAAGCAAGGCAGCCGACGAGGTCCACCGAGTTGAACGTGGTGATCTGTGAGAAGCAACCGGACCCTGCGGTTCCCAACCCAACCGTAGTCTCATTCCGTCAATCCCTCTGGGGCGAACATCTCGGCCTCACCTCGCTGTTCCCAGTTCCGGGAACCGGCTGGATCGACTTCTGGAATCAACGTGCCGATGACAAATTGAAGAATCTCCTGAACGAGCCGACCCAACCGGCTGGTCTGCGGGTCAAACACCCAGCGAAGATTCTTGTCTGGCAGCCTGAAAAAGAGGCCGAGCCGTATCTCCGCAGGCTGGGTGTGAAGACGAGCGACCTGAAGATACGGTCAAAGGCGGACAAGTTTGACTTCCAGGCCGGACAATTGGAGCAGTAGGTGGCGAACAAACCTAATACATTCTCCGATGCGGTAATTGGGCTTGGCCAGGTCTTATCGATCCTCAAGGAGGTGGCTCGGAATTCGGGATCGGTCAAAGCCTTTGTCAACTTCTTGGGATGGAAGCTCCCGCCGGGGCTGGACGAGATCGGGCTGACCGGGATTGATCTGACCGACTTTCTCGGAAAGCTGGGCGCTGTTCTGGAATCATCCGAAGCCGAACGGGACGATGAGCTGTTGATGGCGGCTCGCATCGCGGACCTTGCGAGGGCCATGGGCAGACTGGTCCAAGATATCCGCCGTTTCGCCGATGGTCTGCCGACCCGACTCGCCGCGCAAGGCGACTATGTGTCCAGGACCAACATCCATAAGGAACTCCCCCGGCGAACCTTTGATTTATTGCTGACCGGCTATCTCTCGGGTGCCTCTCCGTTCGCCTCCTCCCTGCTCCATTTGATCAACGTATTTGAGTTCAAGCATTTCGACGCCGATGAGAGCCTGTTTCAGGTGGAGCACATTCGCGCCATCATTCATTACAATCATCTGCGAGCGCTGCTGTCCGATCCCCCTCGCTATCTGCAAGAAACGTATGGGTGGGGCACTCCAGATTTTGCCGCTGTGGATCTGCTTAACCGAATCGGTTTGGTCCTTCGTGCGATCGGATCAACGGTTCGATTCGAGCCCATGGACCGCCGTGCCGAAGAAATCCTGCTCGGCCGCGCGATTCCCGAGAGTGAAGCGGCTACGACCTTCCAGCTCTCCACCCGTCTCTATGAGCAGCTAGGCGACATCGGAGGGCTCATTGTTGGGCTGTCGGTATTCGGTGCAAGACAGACTTCACCGAATGCCGCCGACGGCGGGATCGGAGTGCTTCCGATCATACGTGGACAGTTAAACGGAGAAATCCCCCTGCATACATTCGAGAACACGGTCGTTGAGATCTCTGCGGCTGCCAATGTCCTCAGACGAACAGCAATAATCCTTCGGCCGAACAAGCCGTTGGAGGTCCACACCGCCCCCAGTTTGGGTAAGTCGGCGGACGGCCGTGTCATGTTGGCGATCCGTCATGGTCATCCCGACAGTACGCCCGTCTCGCTGGTCTCGTTTCCCGGTGGTGTTGATCTGACCGTCCGCCAGATATCGCTCAGGGGGGGCTACGACAAAACCTCGGAGACCGACTACGAGAGCTTTCTCGAACTCGCTCTGGTCGACGGCAACGTGACGATGTCATTGTCCGAGGCCGACGGATTTCTGGCTGGGACGATCGGTCGGGATCAAATAGATGCGTCTTTCGACCTCCTTCTCGGCTGGACAAGCCAACGAGGCATCTACTTCGAAGGCAGCGGCGGTTTAGATGTGACCTTGACGTTGAACAAGTGCGTAGGGCCGCTGCAGGTGCAGGCGCTGCGTTTGGGCTTTGATGTGCAGGGGGAGGGATTGGATGCGGAAGCCTCCGTAACCGGCACTATCACTGTTGGGCCTATAAGGGCCACGATCGATCGGCTGGGTGTGCTGGTGAACGTGTCCTTCGGCGGGGGCAATCTGGGTCTCTTCGGCCTGTCGCCGCGCTTCAAACCGCCGACCGGCCTCGGCCTGGCGATTAGCGCAGCGGGGGTCACCGGGGGCGGCTTCCTGGGCTTCGATCCGCAACGGGCCGAATACAGCGGCATGCTGCAGCTGGAACTGGCCGAGACCATCGCCCTCAAGGCCATTGGATTGCTCACCACTCGGATGCCCGACGGCAGTCAGGGCTACTCGCTGGTGATTCTCTTGACCGCCGAAGGCTTCACGCCGATCCCCGTCGGCCTAGGCTTCACCCTCACCGGCATCGGGGGATTGGTGGCCCTGCATCGCACCGTCCGCACCGAGGTGCTGCGTGATGGGCTCAAGACCGGCACGCTCAATTCAATCCTGTTCCCCGTCGATCCGCTGCGGAACGCCCCGCAGATCTTTAGCGACCTGCGCCGCGTCTTCCCACCGACCGCGGGCCGCCATGTGGTGGGGCCGATGGTGCAATTGCGTTGGGGGAGTCCGACCCTGCTCACCCTCGACCTGGCCCTGCTGGTCGAATTCCCCGCGCCGATTCGGGTGGTCGTCTTGGGCCGGCTGCAAGTCCTGTTGCCGAACCAGACCCATCCGCTC
>Ga0073903_10000922_pt1 | contig 15474 bp, 13 predicted proteins | sample KloWWTKNB14_bulk_FD_66665 | JGI IMG/M metagenome (GOLD analysis project Ga0073903, IMG submission 66665) | Active sludge microbial communities from Klosterneuburg, Austria, studying microevolution and ecology of nitrifiers - Klosterneuburg... | ecosystem: Engineered > WWTP > Aerobic digester >... | reverse complement strand
TGCCATTTCGAACCGGTGAACGTCTACACCGCGCGCTGGATCGCATCGGGCGACGAGCGCAAGCTCGATGAATTCCGCACCAAGGCCTACGACGGCCTTGCGCTCGATCACTCCGGTGCGCTTGTCTACCTCGCACCGACGCGCGTGAATCTCTCGCTCACACAGGAGCGCTGGCCGGACGTGCGCTTCCTCGAAACGCGCGAGCACCTCGCCGCCTGAGCTGCGAGCCAGGCGGACGAGGCTCGATCAGTCGGGAAATGACGCGGGCGCGCCGTCGGGCGCGGCACCCATCCCGTTCCGTCGTGGCCTGAGCGCACCGCTGGCGTAGGCGAGGTCGAGCGCGGCGACGAGCCAGGCGAGGCGCTGTTCCGGCGTACGGCGCCGGAAGGACCAGCGGCGCAGCGCCTCGGCGTCCTCCCAGCTGCCCCAGGCACTCGGCTCGCGGTCGGGGTCGAAGACGGACAACGCGGCTACTCCTGCCTGTGTGAGCGCAGCCGCTCGATATCCGCCAGGTCCTGCGGGCGGCCTGCGACCTGCTTCATGCGGATGAGATGTGCCACTGACGCGACTCGCACCGTGACCCCGCCGAGGAGCATGGGCGCAGCGTCACGCCACAGGTCTTCAAAGGGAATCGGCGGTTCGATGAAGATGTCGATCGTGGGCTTGGTGTTGTTGGCATCCCAGAAACTGAAAACCTGCATGTTTCGATCACGCCGCCAGGCTGTGCGCCGGCCGGCGTCCGCAAGCTCCATCGCGTCGACCGGCGCAAGCGGCCGGTAGCCGATGCGCGTCAGGGCGCTGACTGCCGCCTGTACCGACTCACTCGTGAGATCCATGGCGATATCGATATCCGCCGTCAGTCGATCGTGACCGTGGAGGACGACCGCAAGGCCGCCGGCGACGACAAATCGCACTTGCGCCTGCATGAGCGCCGTGAAAACAGCGATGAAATCAGTAGGCATGACTGATTCTCCGGGCAGATGCCGTCGCCGCACAAGGGGTCACTGCGATGCACCCGCGCATCCGTGCGGCGCCTGCTCGACCTGCTGGTCGACCGGTTCGTCGAGGTGACGCCGGGGCGCCGGGGCGGGTAGCCTAGCGCGGATGGCGAAGGTTCTCACCCGCAGACCCGTCGTTGCCTGGGCGCTCTACGACTGGGCGAACTCGGCATTCGCGACGACCGTGATGGCGGGCTTCTTTCCGCTTTTCTTCAAGCAGTACTGGAATGAAGCCGTTCCGGCGACGGTGAGCACCTTTCGTCTGGGCGTCACGAGCGGCGTCACGAGCCTCATCGTGGCCTTCATGGCGCCAGTCATCGGTGCGATCGCCGACAAGGGTGGGGCGCGCGTCAAGCTGCTCGCGCTCTTCACGGTGCTCGGCGCGGCGATGACCGCGGCGCTCGTGCTGGTCGGGCAGGGCGACTGGGGCTCGGCCGCCCTGCTGTATGGTGCGGCGTCAATCGGTTTCTGGGGCGGCAACCAGTTCTATGACTCGCTCCTGACGGACGTGGCTGCACAGCCCGAGTACGACCTCGTGTCGGGCTATGGTTACGCGCTGGGGTATCTCGGCGGCGGCCTGCTGTTTGCAGTCAATGCTTTGATGGTGTCGCAGCCGGCGCTGTTCGGCATCGCGACTGCCGCCACGGCGGTGAAATTGTCGTTCGCGAGTGTGGCGCTCTGGTGGCTCGTGTTCACGGTGCCGGCTCTGCTCTTCGTGCGCGAGCAGCGAAGCGCGACGCCGTTGCCCCCAAAGAGGGCAGTCACCGCCGGGCTCGCCGAGCTGCGGCGCACGTTCGCGCACGTGCGCGAAAGTCGCGCGCTGCTCCTGTTCCTGCTCGCCTACTGGTTCTATATCGACGGAGTGAACACCATCATCAAGATGGCCGTCGACTATGGACTTGCGCTCGGCTTCCGGCAGGCAAGCCTGATCCAGGCGCTGCTGCTCGTGCAGTTTGTCGGCTTTCCGGCGGCGCTCGCGTTCGGCTGGCTCGGCACCCGCATCGGCGCGCGCGCCGGCATCCTGATCGCACTCGCCGTCTACACGGGCGTCACACTCTACGCGTACCGGCTCGATACCGAGGCGGAGTTCTTCACGCTCGCGATCGTGATCGGCTGCGTGCAGGGCGGCGTGCAGTCGCTGTCGCGCTCATTCTTTGGCCGGCTCGTGCCCGCGGGCAGGGCGGGCGAGTTCTTCGGCTTCTACAACATGATGGGCAAGGCCGCCGCGATCCTCGGTCCGCTGCTCGCGGGCACGGTGGCGCTCGTGAGCGGCGATTCGCGCCTCGCGATGCTCTCGATCGCGTTGCTCTTCATCGTGGGCGGAGCGCTGCTGCTGCGGGTTCCCTATCGATCGCCGGACCAGTCTGCGGGGTCGACGCCGTAGAACTCGCGCAGTTGCGCGTGCAGCCGTGGATGCGCCGTACGGAATTCGCCCGCCCGCTCGAAGAACACCTCGGTCGCCGTTGCGAAGAATTCGCCCAGATCCTCGGCGCCATACGGGTCGATCAGCGTATCCTCGCCCCGATCGACCGCATCGCACAGTTCCTCATAGGCCGCCTGCAGTGCCGCGTGCCAGCGATCGGCAGCGGGCGCAAGTGAGCCGCCGTCGGTGAGCGCGCCATCCGAGAGGTGATCGAGATGATGCGCGAACTCGTGCAGCACGACGTTGTAGCCACCCTCGCTCGCGAGGCCCGCTTCGATATCTTCCCACGACAGCACGATGCGGGAGAGGTCGATCGCCTGCCCGGAAAGCGCGCGGCTGCCCTCCGTGACGAGGCCGTACTCGTCCTCGTCGCGGTCCTCGACGACAAATTCCGCCGGGTACAGGAGCACGCTGTAGAGCGCGTCGTAGGCGCGCGGGTCGCGGTGGGCGACGAGGAACGCCGCCTGCGTTGCGACGATGAGCCGCATCTCGTCGGTGACCGAAAGTCCGCCACAGCCGATGAAGTTCACACGATGGAGCAGGCGACGGGCCGCGAGCTCGACACGCTCACGCTCGGTCGGCGGCAGGGAGCCGTAGAGCCGCACGCGCGCGAGCAGTGCGCGCCATGCGGGTGGGAAGGGCTCGCGCAGCGTCCGATTCAGGCGCCGTGCGGCGCGAACGCGCCAGACCGCGACAAGTATCCCGAATGCGACCAGGCCGCCGAGCACCGGGAGGGCAGTCATGAACTGCGCGTCGCCGGCGCGCGCGGCAGGCTGCGCACTTTGGCTGCGAAGCGCCGCACCGCCCCCGGCTCCTGCGCGGGCCCGTAGCGCAGTCCGGCATACTCGCCCGCGAGCGCAGCGGCTTCGGCTGCGAGATCGGGCCGCGCGCGGCCGACACGCGAGGCATACGCAAGCGGTGCCTCCGCTGCGCCACGCGCAAGACCCACACGCGCGTATCTTGCGCCGAGCGCTCCCCATGCGCGCGCGAGGCGGTCGGGGCGCGCGGGGCGCAGCCAGAAGCGGGACTGCCACGCCATCCCTGCGAGCCACACTGCGAGGCCGAGGCCGAGCAGCGCGCCGAGCTGTTGCCAGCGGGGCGAGTCGAAGCCGAGGTGCTCGAGCAACGCGAGCTGCGAATCCTGGCCGAACTGCAGCACACGCTGGCGCCACGCTGTATTCAGCGCGTCCCAGGTCTGCACGAGCTCCGCGAGCCAGGCGTTGTCACGCGCGAGGCGTGTCGCGAACGAGGCCGCATCCGGTAGCAGGTCAAAGAGGCCGCGCCGCAACCGTTCAGGCGCCACGACGCCCGTCGGGTCCACCCGGACCCAGCCGCGCCCGCCGACCCAGATCTCGACCCAGGCGTGCGCGTCGGACTGCCGGACGAGGAAATACCGGCCGACCGGATTCCATTCTCCGCCCAGGTAGCCGGTCACGACACGTGCCGGCACTCCACCCGCGCGCATCAGCGTCGCGAATGCCGATGCATAGTGGCCGCAGAAGCCCCGGCGCGTGCTGAAGAGAAACTCATCGACCGCGTTGCCCGTGAGCTTCGGTGGCGTGAGCGTGTACTCGAAGCCTTTCTGGACGAAGTAATCGAGCACGGCGCGCGCATACGAGGCAGTGTCCGGCGCCCCGGCCTGCAACCGGGTGGCTAGCGCGAGGGTGCGCGGATTCTGGTTGGGCGGCAGCTCGAGGCTGTAGCGACGCCCGAGTACTGAAAGTGGCTCATGCGTCACGGTGCGTGGACGCGAGGTCGCAGTGTATGTGACGGCCTCGGTCACGGGCCGTACTGAAATCAGGCGGCGATCGAGCGTCAGCTGCACGCGACGATCGGGCGCGCCGACGACCGACTCGAGCGCGTACCACCAGTTGTGGCCGTGTGGTTCGAGCGTGACGCGATAGCGATAGGTGGGGCCTTCGAACTGCACGTGCGGCTCGAGGAAGTAGCGGCCCCGCTCGCGCCGCCAGGTCGTGCCGTCGAACGACTGCAGCACCGGCCCGCGCCAATACCGCTCCTGCGGAGGGGGTGCGGCACCCTCGAATTGCACGCGAAACGCGGGCGTATCGGCGACGGTCAGCTCGTCGATCTGCCCTGGGCTCATTTCGTCCGACAGCCCCGTCACCGCCTGACCCGGATTCGGCAGCGCCCAGAACGCGCCCGGCAGGCGCGGAAAGAAGAGGAAAAGCAGCAGCGCCAGCGGCAGTGCATAGGCGAGCGCGCGGCCGGCGAGCTGCAGCGGCGCCTTGACACCCGTCAGCGCGTCGGGTGCGGCGATCACTGCGAGCGCGGCACAGCTGATCCAGAGCTGCAGCGCATAGAGCGGCACGCGCGTGAGCCCCTGGCGGTCGAGGCAGGCTGCGAGCAGCAGGAAGAGCGATACGGCGAGCATCACATAGTCGTCGCGGCGCGCGCGCGTCTCGAGCAGCTTGAGCGAGCCCATCGCAACGAGCAGCGCACTGCCGGCCGCAAGGCCATTCAGGGTGCGAAAGCTCGCGAGCACGCCGAGAGTGAGGGCGATCGCGATGCCGACGCGCAGCCATGTATCCGGCAGCGCCGGGCCGCGCAGCGCGAGGAGCACGCGTGCGATCGCGGCGCCGAGCGCGAAGACCGTGATCCAGAGCGGCAGGCGATCGATGTGCAGCACGACTGCGCTGCCGAAGGCGGCGAGCGACCAGCAGAGCGGGCGAAGTCGCGCGCCGCTCACGGCGGCACCCGGGCGAGCGCTGCGAGGCAGCGGTGCCGGTGCCCGCTGCCACGTCCTGCCGCCAGGTACTCACCGGGCAGGCGCAATGCATACCGCTCGCCGCGCTGCTCTGCGTCGACGATCCAGCGGCACAGCTGCTCGAGTCGTGCTTCAAGTCCAAGCGGCGCGAGGCGATCAAAATCGAACTCGTGCAGCGCCCCGCCTTCCACCGCGTAATCGCCGACCAGGAGCGGCGCGCCGCGCGCGTAGGCCTTCCACGCGATGCGCCGTGGCGAGTCTCCGTCGCGATACGGCCGCAGGCCTCGCCACTCGTCGTCTCCGGCCTCTGGCCGCTCGCCCGTCGCCCGTTGCTCGCTGCCCGCGGCCCGCAGCAGCGGCCGTCCACCGCGCGCGGCCGGATAGACGATCAGTTCCAGCGGCAGATGCAGCCAGGTCCAGGCGCGAAAGAGGCCGAAAGGCCAATTCGTCGAGAGGCGCAAGCGATCGACGGCATGGACGCCGCGACGGGCGGCTGGCACCGGGAGCTGCACGGTCAAGTGCTGCGCGGCGCCGGCCCGTGCCAGCGCGCTTCCCGCCTCGCGTCCCGCCCCGCGGAGCGCGATACGGTACTCGAAACGCGCGGTGGAGCCCGTGTCGATGACAAGTTCGAGGCGACCGTCTTCGCCGGCGAATGCCGACTCGACCCGCGCGCTGACGAGGGTCGCGCCGAGCAGATTGCCGTGGCACATGTACATCGCCGTGAGCATGAGTCCGGCGAGCAGAAACGTGACGAGGAGCGCGAGGCTGTTCGCGTAGTTGAGCCCGGCGAGCAACATGCCAAATAGAAGAACGGTGAAGCCGAGACCGGCGCGCGTCGGCAGGATGTAGAGGCGCCGACGGTGGATTGCGACGGGCAGCGAGTCGGCGCCCTGGCGGTGCCTCACCCACGCCGCGAGGCGCGAGTCGAGCATGAGGCGCAGGCTTGTAGCGATCGCCATCGCAGCGCGTCGTTACGCAGGAATGGGCACGGCTTCCACCACCCGGCCCGCAAGCCGCAGCCCGTCGGCGGCATCGAGCGAGTCGCGCCGTTCGAGCCGATGGCCGGCGACCGCGCCGAACACCGCTTGCACGTCGTCCGGCAGTACGGCGTGGCGCCCGCAGATCGCCGCCCAGGCCTGCGCGGCGCGCAGCAGCCCCTGGCCCGCGCGCGGCGAGAGCCCGATGCGGATTTCGGCGTGGGCGCGTGTGTGCGCGATGAGCGATTGCAGGTAGTCGAGCAGCGCATCGGAAACGTGGATCGATCGCACGGCGGCTTGCAGCGCCAGCACGTGTTCGGCGTCGAGCACCGGCGCGAGCTGTGGCAGGAGTTCCCGCCGCTCGCCTTCCCGCAGCAGTTCGCGCTCGTGCGTCGAGTCCGGATACCCGAGGTGGATGCGCATCAGGAACCGGTCGAGCTGCGATTCGGGCAATGCGTAGGTGCCGGCCTGCTCGTGCGGGTTCTGGGTCGCGACCACGAAGAAGGGATCCGGGAGCCGGTAGGTGGTGACATCGGTGCTCACCTGTCGCTCCTCCATGGCCTCAAGCAGCGCGCTTTGCGCCTTCGGGCTCGCGCGGTTCACCTCGTCGGCGAGGATGAGCTGCGTGAAGAGCGGCCCCTTGCGGAAATGGAACTGCTGCGTGTTGCGGTCGAAGACCGACACCCCGATGATGTCGGCCGGCAGCAGATCGCTCGTGAACTGCACGCGCTGCCATGCGAGGCCGAAAACCTGCGCGAGCGCGTGGGCGAGCGTGGTCTTGCCAACGCCCGGCACGTCCTCGATCAGCAGATGCCCGCGCGCGAGCAGGCACGCGACTGCAAGGCGCAGCTGCAACGGCTTGCCGAGAATGATCGTCTCGAGCGTCGCGATGGCCTGTTGCAGCCGCTCGCTCATGCGGCCCCCAGAAGGCTCCGTACCCGCACGAGCTGGGGCCCGAGCTGGGCAAGGTCGCGTTCGAAGCCAGCGATGCGCTCGCGCTCCTGCGCGACCACGTCTGCCGGTGCGTTGCGCACGAAGTTGTCGTTCGCGAGCTTGCCACGCGCCTTCTTCAGCTCGCCCTCCTGCTTCGCGATCAGCTTTGTGAGCCGCTCCACCTCGGCGCCGGCGTCGATGAGGCCTGCCATCGGCACGTGCAGCTGCAGCTCGCCCGCCAGCCCTGTGGCGGATGCGGGTGCGCGCTCGCCGGCCGGAAGAGTTGTGATCTTTTCGAGTCCCGCGAGGCGCTCGAGGTACACGCGGTGGCGCGCGAGCCGCCCGGTGTCGAGTGGGGTGCCGTGCTGGACGAGGAGCGGAATGCGCCGCGACGGCGCGATGTTCATCTCGCCGCGGATCTGGCGCAGCGCGAGGATGACGCGCTGCAGCCACGCGACTTCGGCCTCGGCAGGCTCGTCGGCGGGCCACTCACTGCGCGCGGGCCAGGATGCCAGCATGATCGTCGGGCCTTCACGGGCCGCGAGAGGCGCGATGCGCTGCCAGATTTCCTCGGTGATGAAAGGCATGAGCGGATGCAGCGCGCGCAACAGCGCCTCGAATACTTCGAGCAGGGTGCGTCGCGCCGCGTGCTTTGCAGCATCCGGGGCGTCACCCTGCAGTACGGGCTTCACGAGTTCGAGATACCAGTCGCAGAACTCGTACCAGGTGAACTCGTAGAGCGCGGTGGCAGCGTAATCGAAACGGTACCCGGCGAACGCCGCGTCGACCGCCTCGATCGTGCGGCCGAGCCGCGAGCGGATCCAGTGATCGGCAACGGAAAGCTCGACGGGTCCGGCGGCGGGCCCGGCCGCATCGCCTTCGACCATCATCGTGACGAAGCGCGCGGCATTCCACAGCTTGTTGCAGAAGTTGCGGTAGCCCGCGACGCGGCCGAGATCGAAGCGGATGTCGCGGCTCTGGGTCGCGAGCGCAGCGAAAGTGAAGCGCAATGCATCGGTGCCGTAGGCGTCGATGCCCTGCGGAAAGTGCTTGCGCGTCGCCTTCTCGATCGCGGGCGCGAGGTGCGGTTGCATGAGCCCGGTGGTGCGCTTCGCGACGAGCGACTCGAGGTCGATGCCGTCCACGATGTCGAGCGGGTCGATCACATTGCCCTTCGACTTCGACATCTTCTGGCCTTCACCGTCGCGGATGAGGCCGTGGATATACACGTCGCGAAACGGCGGCTTGCCATCCATGAACTTGAGTCCGAGCATCACCATGCGGGCGACCCAGAAGAAGATGATGTCGAAGCCCGTGACGAGCACGCTCGTCGGGTAGAACTTCGCGAGCGCCGGCGTGCGCTCGGGCCAGCCGAGTGTCGAGAAGGGCCAGAGCGCCGAGGAAAACCAGGTGTCGAGGACATCGCAGTCCTGCGTCAGTCTCACGGCAGGGGCGATCTGGTGGCGAGCGCGAGCTTCCGCCTCGTCGCGGCCGACGTAGTAGCGACCGGTATCGTCATACCATGCCGGGATGCGGTGGCCCCACCAGAGCTGGCGGCTCACGCACCAGTCCTTGATGTTGTGCATCCACTCGTAATAGGTCTTCGACCAGCTCTCGGGCACGAAGCGGATATCGCCGCGCTCGACCGCCGCGATCGCAGGTTGCGCCAGCGGCTCGATGCGCACGTACCACTGATCGGTGAGGTACGGCTCGATCACGGCCTGCGTACGGTCGCCGCGCGGCACCATGAGCTTGTGCGGCTCGATGCGCTCGATGAGGCCGGCCGTCTCGAGCTCGGCCACAACGCGCTTGCGCGCCTCGAATCGGTCGAGGCCGCGGAAGCGCTCGGGCGCGCTTTCGTTGATCGCCGCCTGCGACGTGAAGACGTTGATCTTCGGCAGGCCATGACGCTCGCCGATGTCGTAATCGTTGAAATCGTGCGCAGGCGTGATCTTCACGCAGCCGGAGCCGAAGGCGGGGTCGACATAGGTGTCGGCGATGACCGGGATACGCCGGCCCGCAAGCGGCAGGGCGATCTCGCGGCCGACGAGGTGGGCGTAGCGCGTGTCGTCGGGGTGCACGGCGACTGCCGTATCGCCGAGCATCGTTTCGGGACGGGTGGTGGCGACGACGACATGACCTGCGCCATCTGCGAGCGGATAGCGCAGGTGCCACAGCTGGCCGTCTTCCTCTTCCGCCAACACTTCGAGGTCGGACACGGCGGTCTGCAGCACCGGGTCCCAGTTCACGAGCCGCTTGCCGCGGTAGATCAGCCCCTCATCGTGCAGCCGCACGAACACTTCGGTCACCGCGGCTGAAAGGCCTGGATCCATCGTGAAGCGATCGCGCGACCAGTCGACCGAGGCGCCGAGGCGGCGCATCTGGTGCTGGATCGTGCCGCCCGATTGCTCCTTCCACTGCCAGATGCGCTCGACGAACGCCTCGCGCGTCATCTCCACGCGATGCTTGCCCTCGGCGGCGAGTTGACGCTCGACGACCATCTGCGTCGCGATACCCGCATGGTCGGTGCCGGGCTGCCACAGCGTGTCCGCGCCGCGCATGCGGTGATAGCGGGTGAGGGCGTCCATGATCGTGTCCTGGAACGCATGCCCCATGTGCAGCGTACCGGTGACGTTCGGTGGCGGAATGACGATGCAGTAGGGCTCGCCGCTGCCGCGCGGCGCGAACCAGCCATTCGTTTCCCAGTGGGCGTAGAGGCGCCTCTCGATGTCGCGCGGCGAGAAGACTTTGTCCATCCGCCAAATTATAGCGAGGCGGCGCCCACCTTATGGGTGTTCGGATCGAGGCCCTGGTCACGGTATCGACGGAAGCGCTCGCGGCCCGCGGTGCGCCGCGTCGCTTCGCCGTCGATGAATTCGAGGACGCGCGACGCGCGCAGCGCGATCGGCGGAATGTCCGCATCGAGATTCAGGACGGCGTCCGGAAGGCTGGCGGGTTCGATACCGGCCGACAGGACCACCGGCGCCGCGACCGGCGCATCGGCCGCGACGAGCGTCTCGTGCGGCACGAAGCTGCGGTCCGCGAAGGTCCAGAGCAGCTCATCGAAACGCCCGAGTTCGCCTTCGGCCCGGCACCAGACGAGAACGCGCAGCCCGGCGAGATACGCCTTTTCGGTCACACGGCAGGCGAGCTGCAGGCGCGCGTCGCCTGCGGCGTCGGTGACATAGAAGTCGACCTGCGGCATGGCCTGCTCAGCGCGCGGCGCGCTGGATCAGGAACTCCGACAGCAGGCTGATCGGCCGCCCGGTGCTGCCCTTCTGCGCCCCAGACAGGTACGCGGTACCCGCAATGTCCATGTGGGCCCATTTCAGGCCCTTGGTGAACTTGCCGAGGAAAGCGCCTGCCGTGATCGCGCCACCGTCGCGGCCGGCGACGTTTGCCATGTCGGCGAAGTTGCTTTTCAGCTGGTCGGCATAGTCTTCGGTGAGCGGCAGTTGCCACGCGCGATCGTCCGCGCGACGACCACTCTCGACGAGTTCGCGCGCGAGCGCGTCGTCGTTCGCCATGACGCCGCTGTGGTGCGCGCCGAGGGCGACCACGCAGGCGCCGGTGAGGGTGGCGATGTCGACCACTGCGGCGGGCTTGAAACGCCGTGCGTAGTGCAGCGCGTCACACAGGATCAGGCGGCCTTCGGCGTCGGTGTTCAGGATCTCGACAGTCTGGCCCGAGGCGCTCGTCACGATGTCACCTGGCTTGATCGCGCGCCCGCCCGGCATGTTCTCGCAGGTGGGCACGAGACCAACCACGTTGAGCGCGAGCTTCAGTTCGCTGACGACGGTCAGGGCGGCAATCACGGTGGCGGCGCCGCTCATGTCGAACTTCATTTCGTCCATCGCCGGCGGGTCCTTCAGCGAAATGCCGCCAGTGTCGAAGGTGATGCCCTTGCCGACGAGTACGACGGGCGCTTCACCCGCCTTGCCGCCGCGGTGCTCGAGCACGATGAAGCGCGGCGGCTCCTCGCTGCCCCGTGTCACCGCGAGAAAGCAGCCCATGCGCTCGCGCCGGATCGCGCGTTCGTCGAGCACGCGCACGCGCAGGGACTGGGGATGTCGCCTTGCGAGCGCGCGCGCGCCGTTCGCAAGGTAGCTCGGGGTGCAGACATTCGCGGGCAGGTTCCCGAGGTTGCGCAATGTCTCGAGGCCGATGCCCACTGCAGCTCCGTGCGTGAAACCGCGCCTTGCCGCCGCGACCCCGCTCGCCGCAACCGGGCCCGCGAGGATGCGCGCGAGGGCGGGAGGGCGCGGCTTCTTGCCGGTCTTGAGGTCGTTGACGCGGTAGAGCGCGGCAGCCGCGATTTCCGCGGTGGCGCGCGCCAGCCAGTAGTCGTCGAGTTCGCTCGCCGCGGGGCGTGCGAGGGCGAATGCGGCACTGCTGATACGGGTCCTGGCGAGCGCCGTTACGGCCGTATACGCCGCCCGCCGCCACAGCCTGCGGCTGAGGCCCGCGCGGGTGCCCTGGCCGACCAGCAGCACGCGCCTGGCGCGCAGGCCAGACAGCTCACCCACGAGCAACGTGTCGCCATTGCGGCCCGCGAAATCGCCGCGCTTCACGAGGGCTGCGATGCGGCCGCCGCAAGCCTTGTCGATCAGCCGCGTTTCGTCAGGCAATTCGCCGCCCTCGAAGATGCCCGCCACGAGACACTCGACGCCGAGCCGGTTCGAGTCCTTCGTCCAAACCTCATATTGCATCGTTGGGTCTCCCGACAGCGTCTTGCGCGGGCCTGCGCGCGCCGTTGTAGCGTGAAGCGGTCTGATTTACCTTAGCCATGCGCCGCCGTCTCATCCCATTTCACGCTGTTTGGCATCGTTTCTCGGCTTGCAAATGGGTGCGTAGGCGATGCGCTAGTGTAACCCAACTCATGAGGGGCGGACTTGCGGCGTCTCGATCGCTACATCCTGCAGGAAGTCGTGCAGTCCTGGCTCGCCGTCACGAGCGTTCTGCTGATCATCCTGCTGACCAACCAGGTGGCGGCGGTGCTCGAGCGCGCGGCCGACAACCAGTACCCGCGTTCCGCCGTGCTCATGCTGATCGGCCTGTCGACGCTGCAGAATCTGCCGGTCGTGGTGCCGGTCGGCCTGCTGCTCGGCGTCATGCTCGCCTTCGGGCGCCTCTGGCACGAGAGCGAGATGACGGCCGCACAGGCCTGCGGCGTGGGCCTCGGCCGGATCTACGTGCCGATCACTGCGCTCGCGCTCGTCGTCACGGCGTTGCTCGCCTGGCTCACGCTCGATCTCGCGCCGCGTGCTTCCGCACACGCTTTCACGCTGCGCAGCGAAGCGTTGCGCTCGGGACAGTTTTCGCCCGTTACGGCGGGGCAGTTTCGCAATTTCGGTGGCGGCGATGTCGTGATCTATGCGCAGCACGCGGCGCCCGATGGCAGCCTCGAGCGCGTCTTCATCAAGCGTTCGCGGGGCGAGGCGATCGAAGTCACGCTGGCGCAACGCGCGCGCCACGAGATTTCCGCGGACGGCATGTTGCACACGATCACGCTCTTTGACGGCGCGCGCTACGAGGGCATACCGGGCTCTTCGAAGTTCCGCATCGTCAGGTTCGCAGAACAGGTCGTGCCAGTGCGCCTGCCCGATCTCTCGCCGGGCCGCCGGCGCGTCGAAGCCCTGGCTACCAGCGCACTTCTCGCGAGTCATGAGCCCGGCGACCGTGCGGAGCTGCACTGGCGTATCGCGCTTCCCATAATGGCGATCACGCTGACGCTGCTTGCGGTGCCGCTCAGCCGCCTGCGACCGCGCCAGAGCCGCTATGCGCGCATCTGGCTCGCCGTGCTGATCTATTTCCTCTACTCGAATCTCGCGTCGGCGGGTCGCGTGTGGATCGAGCGCGGCGTCGTTCCCGAGCAGTTCGGACTCTGGTGGGTGCACATCGCGCTCGCGGCGATCGGGCTTGCCGTCATGGCGGCGCCGCGCCTCGTCGCGCGCCTGCGGTACCGGGGCTGAAACGCGCATGATCATCGACCGCTACATCCTCAGAACGATATTCGGTGCGGTGGGGCTCGTGCTGTCGGTGCTGCTTGCGCTCGGCTCGCTCTTCACCTTCATCCAGCAGCAGGACGACATCGGGGTCGGCACATACCGCACGGTCGACGCGATCCTGTATGTCCTGCTCGGCGTGCCACAGCAGATGTTCGAGTTCCTGCCAATTGCTGCGCTCATCGGCGCGCTGCTCGGACTCGGCGCGCTGGCGCGCGGCAGTGAGCTCACCGTAATGCGCGCATCGGGCATCTCGATCGCGCGCGTGGCACTTTCCGCGACCATCGCGGGCCTCGCGCTGATGCTGGTGGCGGTTGTCATCGGGGAGTATCTCGCGCCACCCACGCAGCAGTTTGCCCGGCAGTCCAAGGCGTTCAGCAAGTTCCGCAATGTCAGCTTCGCAGGCCGGGGGGGCGCGTGGGTAAGGGATGGCGACCTGCTGCTGAACGTCGACCAGCAGTCGGGGGCAGCGGAGTTCGGCGGCATGCTCGTCTTCGAATTGACGCGCGATCATGAGCTCGCGGCGATGGGACGCGCGACACGCGCCCGCGCCCTGAACGAGAAGGAGTGGCAGCTCGAGGACTACGCAGAGTCGCGCTTCTCGGGTGATTACGTCAATGGTCGTCGCGCGTCGACGCGTGTGCTGCCCTCCGGCATCGGTGGCAGTTTTCTCGGGCTCACGATCAGCGATCCGAAAGATATCGGGCTGCGTTCCCTGTGGCGGGTGATGCAGGGGCTTGCAGGCAACGATCTCGATGCGCGTCCGTTCGAGTTCGCCTTCTGGTCGAGGATTGCGCGTACCGCCGCGATCGTGTTCGCGGTATTGCTCGCGGTGCCGTTTGTGTTCGGACCGCTGCGATCCTCCGGCACCGGCGCCCGCACGATGATCGGGCTGGTCATCGGCATCGTGTTCTTCCTCATGCAGCGCATGCTCGAGAGCGGGGCGATCGTGTTCGATGCTCCACCGATGCTGCTGGCATGGCTGCCGACACTCTGCCTCGCCGCGGTCGCGGGCGTGCTCGTGTTGCGCACGCGCGGCTAGCAGTTGCGCTCGTAGCGCCACCCGGTGTTCATCATCCAGAGACGGTGCCGACGGCCGGGAAGATCGGGGTTCCCGTCGGCGTAGCCGGCGTCACCGTGGTAGAGGGCTACCGCACCGCCCTCGACCGGGGCGAACCGCGTCGCGAAGAACTCGGGCTCGCGCCCTCCCAGGGTGGCGAGGGCTGTTTCGACATCATCGAAGGCGAGCAATTGCTCGAGGGTGATCCAGGTTGGTGGGGCGAGCTCGATCTCGAGTGCATTGCGCCGGGCCAGTGCGTCAGCCGGACGGAACCAGTCGTGGGCGTGGATCTCGCCCCCGTCCACGGTGACGGTCCCCGCGGGTGCGCGCGCCACGAAGAACCAGGTCGTGAAGCGCCGGGGGGTGATCGAGGGTGGGGTCCAGTGGCTGAACCGCACGAGGCTGTCGGCGTTGATAGTGAGCCCCGCCTCTTCAGCAGCTTCGCGGACTGCGGCACGCCTTGCCGAGGCCGTGTCGTCGCGTGGGCGATCGGTGTCGATGTCGGACGGATCAACACGGCCACCGGGGAACACCCACATGCCTCCGACGAACTCGAGCTTCGAGTTGCGCCTCAACATCAGGACCTCGAGACCGTCGGAACCATCGCGCAACAGCACCACCGTTGCCGCGGGCACGGCTGGGTGCTGCGGCGGTCCTTCAGCGTCGTGCCCGGTTGCGGGCGTGCGTGAATCGGTCATATCTTCTGGCCTGGCTGGGTTCCCGGTAGTTGCACCGCGCCCGCCAGAGCGGTGTCATTCGTAACAAGGATCATCGGTTCGACGAGGCATTGCGCCACCAGCATCCGGTCGAATGGATTCCTGTGCCGTGGCGCCCGCGGGCGCACCCTGGCCCCGCCGCCCTGCCTCAGATGAAGTCGCTGAGCGGGCGGAAGAGTGCGTCGTACTTGTACCGCGGGATCTCGAACTCGCGACCCTTCAACTTCGCATCGAGCGCAGCCGCTTCTTTCGCAGCCGCATCGCCCGTGCTGGTGGCGGTGCCGCGGATGTAACGGTGGTCGCCGTCTTCGCGACCTGCCAGCTCGATCTCGAGTCCGTCGAAGCTGCGTACGACGACACGGGATTTCGCCGGCGCCTCGGCGGGCAGCGCATGGACATCCTCGGCGTGTAGCCCGACGAGCAGTGCCGCGACCGGCGTGACGACGTCGGGTCCGCGCTGCTTCCTGCCCTTCGGCAGGCCCTGAAGGGTGAGCGGATCCGTGGCGGCATCGCGGGCGGCCTGCCAGGCGATGCCGGTCGAGGGCGTGACCGTGAGCGCCTTCACCCGATCCGCGGTGATGTCAGTGAGTGCCGTGTCGATCCAGTGCTTCGGGTCTATATCACTCGAGACTTGCGG
>Ga0073903_10000916_pt1 | contig 15498 bp, 19 predicted proteins | sample KloWWTKNB14_bulk_FD_66665 | JGI IMG/M metagenome (GOLD analysis project Ga0073903, IMG submission 66665) | Active sludge microbial communities from Klosterneuburg, Austria, studying microevolution and ecology of nitrifiers - Klosterneuburg... | ecosystem: Engineered > WWTP > Aerobic digester >... | reverse complement strand
GGGTCGGTGGCCGCCACCCACGCTCCGAGTGGCGCCACGATGATCGCCGCGAAAGCGATCGCTGCCGTGATTCGAGGGACCGGGACGCCGTCGACCCACCACTGACGTTGGTCGCCCCACATGTTGGGCCATGCGGGTAGTTCCTCAGGCAGAGGCCGTTGGTCGTGCTCCTGATCGTGCCGAGCCATGCCGGCCATCTTCGCGCACGCTGGCAGATGATACAGCGGGGTTCGTCACCCCACATTCATGAGCCGATCAACATGGCAAACGTGATCCTGGCTGCTGCGGTGTGCCGTCGCCCGCCGCCGCCAAGCGTGGTCAGGGCGAGGTGTAGAGGACGCTGAAGCGTTCGAGGACGACCGGCATGTCCGGTGAGAAACCACCGTCGGAGTGCTCGGTGAAGAAGCGTTCGTGGGACACCCGCCAGTGCTCGAGGCTCTGGTCACCCTCTCCCTCGTCCCGGGCGTGGTCGGCGTCAACCTCGTCGAACGGGACGACCCGCGTCTCGGTCGTCACGACCAGGGCGCGGGGGTGGCCGGCCCCGTCGAGCACGATGCCGAGCATCCCCGGCGCCGGGAGCGACTCGCCCTCCGCCACGTAGTCCGCGTGCGAGCTGGCGGTGGCGGTCTTCGTCCCGTCGAGGACCAGGCCGAGCAGCTCGTCGGCCTGCTCGGGCGTGGCACCGAAGGCCCACGCCGGGGGACGGAGCGTCCTCACCGGGTCCGGGCCGGAGAAGACGGGCACGCCGCCAAGATTCGCGTGTTCCCGGGCGATCTCCCAGAACGCGTCCAGCTCGTTGTCGTCAGCGGTGACCATGACTCACCATCCCATGCCGTGCCGCTCGCGCCCGACCCGACACATCCGGCCGTCCGTACCGCCCTCTTTGCGGCTTTTCCTTCCTAGGCTGATCCGATGGATGTTGGAGTGCTTGTGATTCTTGGCGGGATCTTGGTCGGCGGCTTCACGCTCGGCATGCTCGTGAGCGGGGCCGGACAGCGCCACGACGAGACGGTCCCGGCCGGGGACTAGTCTCGCGACGTGCCCGAGTTCACCTGGCGAGCGGCCAACGACGCGACGAGCGAGGACGTCGAGGCCGTGTTCGACGCCGGCGGCGCCCGCAAGTGCCGCTGCCAGGCGCTCAAGGTCCCGGGCTGGATCTGGCGCGACACGACCCAGGAGCAGCGCGACGTCGCGCTCCTGGAACAGGCTGGCTGTGGCACGAGCGGCCCCACGTCGGGTCTCGTCGGGTACGTCGACGGTGAGCCGGCCGGTTGGGTCGCCGTCGAGCCGCGGGAGAACTACCCGAGGATCTGGGCCCGGCAGAAGTCGTGGATGCGGATGGACCCCGACCTCGAGGGCGTCTGGTCGGTCACCTGCTTCGTCGTGCGTCCGGGCTTCCGTCGACAGGGACTGATGTACGAGCTCGCGGCAGCCACCGTGGAGTACGGCAGGCAGGTCGGCGCTCGCGTCCTCGAGGGCTACCCCACCGAGCCGGCGCCGGGCAAGACCGTGATCTGGGACGAGGCGTCGGTCGGGCTGCTCCAGGTCTTCCTCGATGCCGGCTACGAGGTCGAGGCGTCTCCCACCCTGCGCCGCAGGGTGGTGCGACACCGACTCGGCGCGCCCTCCTGACGGACTGGTCTACGGCACGCGGAGCTGCTCGCCCTTCCAGCGGCCATGGCCTTCTCGCGGCGTTGCGGCGCACCTCGATGCTCGTGCTTGTGTCCGTGGGTCCGCCCCATCCGGAAGGTTGCAGATCGGTAAGGCGAACAGGCGGCCAAGGGACGCACCCAAGCAGTCCACCCGTGATGCTCGCGTGACCTCATCGGTCCAGCAGCAGTGCCAGCGTCTCGCGGACCTCGTCGAGGGCCGCGGGCCTGACCCTGCCCGAGCGCTCCTGAACCCGAGCCGTGACCACGGATCGCACTTCCGGCACTGCGCCGAGGAACGACCCACGCGCCGGCTGTCTTCATCGGGGGCGATCGGGAGCTCGATGCTGCTCGTGCGGCCGGTCGGCTCAACAGCACGACCTGGACGACAGCACAACGGCACTCGGTGGGGACGGATCCATCTACACCCCTCCGGCCGATCACGAGCAAGCAGGTCATCAGGCGGCGAAAGGACGCAACTCCTCGTCGAGTCGCCGGGCTCACAGCTGGCGCACTCTGCCGTCGAGCGCGACGGCGTAGATGTCGATTTTGAGCACGCCGCGCACTTCTGAGGGCACGCGTGTGACGGCGCGGACGCTTCGAGGGTCGTCTCTGATGACTGCCGCGTAGCGGATCGACGGGTCGTCAGCGTTCTTCATTCGTCTTAGCAGCTGGCCGTAAAGGACGTCGCAATCGATGCCGATGTCGGGACTGCTTCCTTTCGCCTCGCAGAACAGGCGTTGCCCTTGCGGCCCTGTGGCCAGGACGTCGACGAAGTCGACCTGTCGGTCTGTCCGCCAACCCATGGAGGCAAGCCAGCGACAGAACGCGTCCTCGACGGCCTTCTCATCACCCTTCATTCCAGCATCCTCGTGGCAATCTCGCCCGACTCGTGCCACCGGGGTGTGTCACTGAGCGCTGAGGTCGAGGGCGTCGAGGATCGTTTCCGCGGCGGGGGTGAGCGGGTCTTGGGCGAGGTGTTCGTGGCCGGCGATGCGAACTTGGATCTGCTGCAACGGTCGCAGGGTGTTGACGATCTTCTTGATGCTCATCCCGGTGGCGTCTTGCAGGTAGCGGGCGACGGCCAACGCGGCGAACACGATGGTCAGGTGGGCCTCGATCGCGTCGCGGGTGTGGTGGAAGATCGGGCGGGCTCGCAGGTCGCTCTTGCTCATCCGGAACGACGCCTCGACGTGCCACAGCTCGTGGTAGCTGGCGATGACTTCACCGGCGGGCATCACCGTCGCGGGGATGTTGGTGACGTATCCCTTGAGGCCGACCACGCGGCGCGCCCGCGCCAGCGAGGTCTCATCCAGGCTGCGTGAGCCGTTCTTGACGGTCACGAACCTCGGGGTGCGGGCAGCCTTCTCCCCGGCGATCACGGCCTTGGCCCGGTTCTCCTGCAACGTCAGCGTCTTGGCGTCCCTGGCAGCGCGCTTGGCCGAGTACGCCCACACCGCCCGCCACGACCGCTCGTGCACACCCGGGTCCCACACCGGCTCGGCCCGCTTCTTCTCGTCATTGACACCGCGCGCGGTGGTGGTGGACACCCGCGGGGTGATGGTGTCGATGACCTGAGCGTCGGTGAACGCGTCCCCGTGCCAGCGAAAGTGCGAGGCCAGGTCAGCCGGGGCCTTCGTGGCCCGCGAGCCGACGATGAACCGCAGCCCGGCCTCGTGCAGGTCCTTGAGGTTGCCCGCGGACAGCATCCCGGCATCGGCGACCACGACCATGGCCTCAATGCTGTGCCGCTCCTGGAACTGGCGGATGATCGGGAGCATCGTCGCGGTCTCGGCCTTGTTGCCCTCCCAGCAGCCGATCTCCAACGGGAAACCGGCCCGGTCCACCAGCAGCCCGACAATGATCTGCGGGTCCACACGTCGTTCCTTGGAGTAGCCGACCTTGCGCAGCTCGTCCTCATGCTCGGCCTCGAAGTACAACGTGGTCACGTCGTACAGGCACAGCGACACATCCCCGCTGGTGGAGGCGTGCTCGAAGCACGCGGACGCGACCGTGTCGCGGTAGCCGCGCTCCTGGGCGCGGCCCAAGGACCGGAACATCGTGCGTAGCGACCCGTGCACCACCCCGAGCTCGTCGAGCACGCGCAGCGAGTCCGCCTTGCTCGTGGGCTCCACGATCCTGGCCAGCACCAGCTGCTCGAACGCGGGATCACCGATGGTGTCGAACCCCAACCGCGCGTACACAGCCGTGAGCACTTGCCACAGCACCGCGGCCCGCTTGCCCGTGATCACTCCGGGCCGCTGCGGCAGGCCCTCCTGCTCCAGGCCCACCCCGTCCAGATCGAACGCTTCCTGCCCGGGCCGCAGTCGTCGACGGGCCTCAGCCATCAGCACCGCCAACTCGCCCTCGCTGCGGGCAGTGCCTACATGCTCAAGGACGACATCGCGGCCGGCGCGACGCTCCGCGATTTGAACCTTGGTGCTCCCAGTGCGACCCGGGGACTTCCGCACGAACACCACGAACCCGACCCTACCGACCCCGGGGTGTGTCATCCCGACCTCGACCGAGGCCCTGACCAGCACCTTTGCCGTCAGCGCCGAGCTCTATCCGTCAAGTGGCACGAGTCGGGTGGCAATCTCGCGTGGCCTCCAGCACGCGGTCCTCGCCGACTGGCGTTCACGTGGCGAATTGACGCACAGCCACCGGTGAGACACCCGCGGAGCTTCACGTCAAGTGATACACCAGTCTCATGAAGAGAATCGCAATCGAGTTCGATGGCAAGGCCACCGACGCGAGGGCCCTTGCGAGGGCAGTCGCGTACGTTTTCGAGGCAAGCCGCGTCAGTGGCGGATTCACGTACATCGATGGCTTCGTGATGAACCCCAGCGACAAGTGGAAAGTCGGGGATCCTCGAATCACAATTTCAGAGAAGTAGTCACACGTCCCGTGGGAGCGCCGCCGGCGCCAGCGCCTGTCGCGCCCATAGGGCCAGTGGCCGTGGTCTGCGACCTCAGGGTGGGGTCGACTCCTGGGGCCGCCCCTCACAGGTCTCATGAACTCGTGCCAGAGCAGGACCGTTGCACGCCTGGTACCGCTATACCGCGCACCACAGGCGGCGACTCCATTAGGCCCCATGCTGGAGACGGTGAAACGGGGACCGCACAGGGCGCGCGAGTCCATACTGAGGCGATGGGACAGATCGACACGACGTTTGACTTCCGTAGCGACACGCCCGGTTACCCAAAGGCTGACCCGGATTCTGACAGTCCGACGCTGCGGCGATACCACCAACTGCTCTGGTGCAAGCCGTTGCCCGGTGGTGCACTCTTCGACCTGGACGACCACACGCCCCGTGCGTACCTGCACCACCGGTCAGACCTCGGCGAGTTCTGGCTCGGGAGCGACGCGGTGATGCAGACGTTTCTTCGCTGGCCCGAGATGCACCCCATTACGGGGCAACTGTCCGAAGCGGAGAACGACGAGTTCTTTGCCCTTGGCTACACCATCGGCGGGATGATGGTGTTCCCTGGCAACAAGATCGACGGCAAGTGGACGATCAACCAGGCGCGCGGCATGAACAAGTGGACGATCGCGGATCGCATGGACCTCACCCTGGAGTGCATCCGCAGGTTCTATGAAGGTGGTGCCAGCCCACTGCGCGAAACGATCGAGCGACATGCGGACTTCTTTGCACTCTTCGACGACTTCCGTGGGTACATCGAGTTCTTCCTCCTCCAAGACTTGGTAGACGATGACTACGCCAACGTCCGCTTCTTCACACCCTTCGTGGACTTCGGTAGCACCGCTCGCCCCCGCGACGTTGAGGAGTACCGGGTCTTCCGGCAGAGTTCGATGGAGTTCATCTTGGCGCGGAATCTACGGATAGCAGCCCTCGGCCTGTAGGGGTTGTCGCCGTTCGGGCGATCCCGTGGATCGAAAGACAGCCCCGCGCGCACTGGGCCCGTTTGGCGGCGCAGTGACGCTGGTTCGTCGGGCCGGCTTTCTGGGACCGTGCTCGTAGGCTGATCCTCGTGGCGCTGCAGTTCGAGCCGGAGGTGGGGCACGCGCGCTGGTTCGTGGATGGCGACTCGGACTGGCAGCGGTTGTGCTCGATCGGGCCGAGCGGTTTCTCCCGCTACGTGCGTGTGCCGCATCCGGTCGATGACGGTGGGGTGGGCGAGGAGCACCCCGACGGGATCGCGTTGGCCAATCTGCTGCGGGTGCTGGGGCGGCACACGAGCACTTCGCAGGACTGCTTCTTCGGACTGTGGGACGGCTACGGGCACGTGCATGGCGGGTCCGCAGTTGCTGTGCTGTACACGACGCGGCGCCCGCGCTGGCGGGATCTGTGGCGGCAGGGTCCGCAGTTGAGCGTGCCGGCCGCGTTCCCCGCTGAGGTGGTGCAGGGGCCGCGTGTGCGGATCCCGAACAGGGACTACCTGCTGTTCCGTGGGCCGCTACTGGAGGCCGGGCAGTGGGGAGCACGAGGCCCGGCATGGCAGGACGCGCCGCCCAGAATTCCGAACCTGATGTGGCCGGCCGATCACGCGTGGTTCGCCGCCACTGACGTCGACAACGACTGGACCGGGATCGGCGGCAGCCCGGATCTGCTGGTCGAGCTACTCCAACACCCCGACATAGACACGCAGCGGCTGGACCCCCGCCACTGGACGCGATAAGCAATCACTCAGGCCGCGCCCCAGCCACAGCGCGACGCTGACATGGTCAGCCAGACGAGGCTGCCTACCGTCCGGCTGATCAGCGCTATGGGCCCGCACGTGCGTCCCCGCGGGCACCGCCGCGTTGCTGGTCTGGGACCAAGCCCACTCTCTTTGTGATGCGTGCACGCGGCGGAATGACGCAGCAACTTGTCCATGGCTTGCCGCGGCGTCAGCGAGGTGATAAGCCTCAGTCCACTCGCCTCGAATCGAATGGAGGAGCCGTGGCAGACCCCGTGGCAACCAATCCCGAGCTCTACTCCGTGGTTTTCGAGAATGACCGCGTCAGGGTCCTGCGCTACAGCGATCACCCAGGCGACCGGACCCAGCCGCACGAGCACCCGGACAGCGTGATGATCACCGCCGCATCCTTTGAGCGCAGACTCCACCACGACGGCAAGAGTGTCGACGTGACGATCCCGGCGGGCACGGTGCGCTGGCTCGACGCGCAGGAGCATTCGGGGGAGAACATCGGCACAACCGACAGCGTCGCGTTCTTCATCGAACTCAAAGAACCGGGACCACCACGAAACTCTCCGCCAAAGGCCCTGGGGCCGCGCTCCTGAAGCGGCGCAATGACGCTCCCGTCAGGCGGGAGCGGCTGTCTGTTGTTGGCCGTGCGCACAGGGTTCTGCTGGTCGCGGGTCAGCCGCCGCTGCTGTCGCCGAGGTCGCGGTACTGGAACGCGTCGGCCGGTACTGGCGCACCGCCCGGGATGGTTCCGGGCATGATGGCGTAGGTCGGGTCGAATTCGGTCAGCATCCCCGCCAGCGCGGTGAGCACCGACGGGTCGCCCTGCACGGTGGCGGTGCCTTGGGCGACCTGCTGTTGCAGGGGGGCGATGCCGATCATCGCGTTCTCCAGGTCGGTGCGGTCGAGGGTGAGGGTGAGGTCCGGCGCTGAGGACTGGAATCCCCGCAGGCTCGTGAGGGTCGCGTTGCTCAGCTCGACGACGAAGGTCTCGCCGGTGTCCGGGGTGATCAGGTTGACGACGAAGGCGGCGTCACCCGCGCGTGAGGAGTCCAATCGGATGCCGAGGTAGTCCAGGAACTGCAGCGTGCTCAACGCTCGGACGAGGTCGGGGCCGGTGCTCTTGGGCGTGGCACCGGTCGGGATGCCGGAGCGCAGTTCGAGGGCGGCGGCGAGGAAGCTGTTGCGCACACTCGGGCTCTCCTGCTGGTATCCCACCTGCTCGAAGGCGTCCGCGAGTAGGCGTCGGCCCGTGACGTGCTCGGGTTCGCCGTAGACCAGCTTGTTGAGGATCTCGATGGCCAACAGGTAGTCGCCGACGTCCATGAGCTGCTCGGCGCGAGCGGTGATCGCCTGCGCGCCGCCCATCATCTCGACGAAAAGCGGCGCTGACTCCCTGGGGGCGAGCGGGACCAGCGTGGCGGGGTTGCCGTCCCAGTAGCCGAGGTAGCGGTTGATCACGGCGCGCGAGTTGTGTTCCACCGAGCCGTGGTAGCTGCGGGCGGCCCAGTTGCGTTGGAGCGACTCGGGCACCTGGTAGACGCGGTGGATCTCGTTGATGGTCACGCCCTGGTTGGCCAGGTGCATGACGCCGTTGTTGAGGTGTGCGTAGGCGTCGCGTTGGGTGCGCATGACCTCCCGGATCCGTTCGTTGCCCCACCGCGGCCACGAGTGGGACGCGAACATGACCTCGGCCTCGTGCCCGAACAGGTACAGCGCCTTGTTGATCTGGCGCGACCACTCCAGGGCGTCGCGCACCAACGCCCCGCGAAGCGTGTAGATGTTGTGCACCGTGGCGACGATGTTCTCCGCGGCCCAGAACGCCTTGAGGTCAGGAAACCAGGTGTTCATCTCCGCCGGTGCCTCGGTGCCCGGGGTGTTCTGGAACACCATCCGCACCCCGTCGACCGTGTGCTCCTCGATGTCGGCGACGATCTCGATGGTCGGTGGGATCAGGCCCGATGACCCCGCTGCCACTCCCTTGCCGATCGCCTGGTCCACGTGACCGAACGGGCTCCGGTCGAGTAGGGCTCCGTACTGGTAGAACATCCGGCGGTTCATCGCGTTGCCGGCGTACACGTTCTCGGCCACCGCGTGCTCCAGGAACCCCACCGGCGCGATCACGGGAACCCTGCCGCTAGCCACATCCGCTATTCCGACAACACCGTGCGCCCCACCGAAGTGGTCCCCGTGCGAATGGGAGTAGACCACGGCGACCACCGGGCGGGCACCGAGCTTCTCGTTCACCAGGGCGAGCGCGGCTGCCGCGGTCTCCTTGCACGTCAGCGGGTCGAACACGATCCACCCGGTATCGGAGCGGACAAAGGAGATGTTGGCCAGGTCGAAACCACGGACCTGGTAGATGCGATCAGGGACGACCTCGAACAGGCCGTACTCCATGTTCAGGATCGCCTGCCGCTGCAGCGACGGGTGGATCGACGCCAGGTCCTCACCCTCGAGCAGGAAGTCGTAGCTGCCGATGTTCCACGCGACGTGCCCAGCCTCGGCCATGATGCGGCGGTAGTCCGGCGCCGCGATGAAACCGCGCCGAGCCTCAGCAAAGTCGCGCTCGTCGTCGAACGGCAGCCGCGACCGCGCCGCCGCGCGCGCCTGTCGAGTGGACGGCGAGGGCTCCTTGCCCAGTTCGTGGAAATGCTGCTGAGCCATCGATCCGCTCCTCGCCTTGCCGCCATTGGGTCGCGTACGGTGCGCCATCCCGCGACGACCGGGTCCATCGCGAGGTGGTGCCACGGTCAGTGTCCTTGTCCCTACCACTCCGCGCCACAGCTTCATCAAGGCGGCGCCACTCACAGCGCCGCAGTGCCACGCGGCTGCCGTCAAAGGCGGCGGAGTGGGGCAGGTGCCTCATGATCAATCCCGGCCCCCTGTGCATCTCTGGGGTGGGCACTGGCTCGTGCCGTGCTCCGCCGCTACATTGATTTGCATGTTCGGGATCAACGCTGCGGAAGTGGCCGTACTGCTCGGCATCCTCGTCGCATCGGCCCTGGGTCTGTTCCTCATCGTCAAGCTGGCAGTTCGGCAGGGGTCAAAGTAGCCCGAGCTGCGCCAATCAGTCGCTCGATTGGCCACGGCGAACGACATCGGGCCGATCGATACGCGGCGCTAGGACGCGAACGATGGGGAGCTCGATCGCTCTGACCCTGGTCGGGCGTCGGCTCAGGCTCTGGTCTACCGTTCGTCTGCGATTGCGGCGTAGGCGTTGCTCAGTGCCAGGGCGGCCATGACCAGGGACCTGATGATGTCGTGCCGCTGCTCGAGCGTCGAGGTCGGCCCGTCGCCCAGCTCAGGCTCGAGCGGGGCATCACCGAAGGCCTGGTGGATCCGTCGCTTCTCGACCGCGGAAACGTCGAAGAAAGCCCCTTGCAGGACGAATCCGTGAACCACCGACGCCACCTGGGCACGACCCGTCTGGTCCAGGTTTGGATGCACATCGATGGCAACGTCAAGCCAGGACATGTCATCGACCTCGCAGGCCTCGAACTGGTCGCTGATGAGGGAGTAGATCAGCAAGGTCGCGGCCCGCACGCCCGGGGACCCCGCTTCACGCGTGTCGTAGGCCATCTGTGCGGCACGCTGGATCAACTGCTCCGCGCGGTCGGCATCCCCAAAGGCGAGCGCTCGCATCGCCTTGGTGAGCAGGTTCTCCGCCCCGGAGATCTGGGCAAAGCTCAGCTCGTTGAGCATGCGGCCCGACTGGCGGGCCAGCTCGCCGAACTCAGCGCGCTGGCCGGGGACAGAGTCGAACCCCGACGAGAAAGGACCGGTCACCGACGCGACACTAGCGACCACGCCCGGCTCGCTCCAGTCAGCTCCCCGCACGTCGACAGGCCACCAGACGCTCTCGCGCGTCTCGCGGCGATAGGACGCAGTCCGGGGCCGGTTGGCTGAGTGGGTCGCAGAGCCTGACGTCCTGGCGGCTGACCGCAGGCGCAAGGCGGCTGGAGATGAGGAACGTAGGGTGCCATGGCCACGACGGCGCCCGGTTCGGGGTGCACAACCATGAGCCAACAGAAGGACGTGATTCGCGAGCGAAAGACTCCATCGTTGGCCGTCGAACGAGGGCCTTCCCGTAGCCTGATCCAGCCGGATCCGGCGCAATGTCAAGTCGATTTTGGAGCGAGACGTGGGGATCGCGCGAGCGTCACCTGGCAAGCCTCGCTGGAGGTCGGCGCAGGCGGTCGTCGTCGCCACACTCGTGGTGAGCGCCCTGGTGTTCACCGCTGGGGGCCTCGGAGACTCTGGAGTTCGGGACACAGACGCCGACGGGCTCTTCGACCTGGTCGAGACGTCGGGTTGGACGACCCAAAATGGCAGAGTCTTCGTGACCGACCCGAACAACCCCGACACCGACGGTGACGGCCTCTCCGACGGCGCGGAGGCCGGTGCAGTCACCACACACGCGGGTTTTGCAACTGGCTACCTCGGACTGTCTAACCCGCGGGTGCCCGATACCGACGGGGACCAGGTCGGGGACGCTGATGAGTACTTCCTTGATATGGATCCGCAGTCCCGGGACTCCGACTCCGACGGCCTATTGGACAACCTCGAGCTCGATTTCGGGTCCGACCCCACGCGCGCGAACCCTGACGGCGACAGCTACACCGACAAGGAGGAGCGGGACCGGGGCTCGGACCCACTGGCCTACACCCTCACGCGCGGCGAGTTTGTCGCAGCGACCGTGGCGGGAGGGACATTCGGCGACTGTGTGGAATGCGCCCGGAGGGCCGGGATACGAGACGAACAAATCCAGTCGGTTGCCTACCTAGCAGGACATCTGGCTAGCGGTGCTGCTGTCTATGGTGACCTTCGGGACTTGGGCGCTGATCTATGGAAGGGCGACTTCCCCGCTGCGGGGCTGAGCGCCTTCGGTCTGGTGCCGGGTTACGGCGACTCCGCGAAGACGGTCAGGACGCTGGAGAGGTTCGCCAAGCTGGGGGGACCCGCCTCTCACGCAGTCAGGGAGTTTGTCGAAACGCGCCTCTCGTTGCCGCCGGAGGCCAAATCGAAAGTCCTATATAGGATCTTCGGTGCCAAGAAGTGGGCGCCCCTGGCGCTCAAGGGTGAGTTGAAAGACCACGTCGTGTACGTCGGGCGATCGCCAACCGGATCGGTCATCTACGCCGGGATTACCAAGGACTTCGCCAGACGGCAGGTTAACCACGGCGACCGCTTCATGATGGAACCGATCAACGGGGCAAGCGGGCTGTCGTCCGCCGAAGCGCATGCGATCGAAGAGGCCCTGATCAAGCGAGGCGGGTTCGTCGTCAATGGCGGCAAACTCGTGAACAAGGTCCACAGCATCAGCACAAACAGGGTCGACTACGAGCAGGCCGTCGCCTGGGGCGAACAGTGGTTGGTCAGCCACGCTTTCACTGGCCTCTGACGGGCTGGCGCGGCGCGAGCATCACCCTCGATGAGGCATCGCGCTGAGGATTTGGAGATGTTCAAGCCGAAGCTGACGCGTCCTTTACGGCCAAGTCGGCCGCCTACCTGTGCAAGAGGCAGCGGCAGCAACACGGCCGGTGGACCGAGAGTTGACCGCAACCGCGCTCAACAACCTTGCTAAAGCAGGGATGTTGCAGGAGTGGGGCCTCGACGACGACGACGACTACGTAATCGTGCAGCGTGACGGACAGCGAAGGGCGATGTGGGCTGACCAGACATCCGCCTGGGCAACCGGAGTCGCGCATGGCGTAAATCTCGCAAGGGCTGACGGCGCCCACGCCTCGCCTCGAGCGGATCCCGAAGAGCTTGGGCCGCTGCTAGACCTTCTCGTACACCACGACGTCCTATCCGGATGGATAGTCGACGAAGACGGGGACTACCGGCTGGACTCGAGGACCTCAGGGTCTGAATGGGTCTACAACAGCGACATCGCATCTTGGCTCAAGGGCGCCCTGCACACCTTCAGGGCCGCGCGCACGCTCAGCGACGACCAACGAACCACCCTTCGGGAATGGTTCCGCTACCTGCGGCAAGTCGGTCCCCTCGACGGGTGGGAAGCAGACGAGATCGGTGAGTACCGGATCTGGTCAAGAGGCGACACGGACTCCCTGGACGTTCCGGGGAACCTCGCCCTCGCATGGGCAATGGGTGCAGTGGAGGCCACACAGTGGCTCGGGCGACAAAAGGGAGACGAGCCGACCTAGGGGGACGTGGTCAACGCCGGTAATCGAGGAAGAGGGGTCAAGCGTTTAGGGAACGCCGCCGCAGCCACCGGTTATGCAGGGCAACGCCGATCCCGATGCCGGCTATGGGACCGATGGGTTGGGTGATTCTCGGCTTCCTCGTGGCGCTGGTGGTTTTGGGTAACGTGCTGGTACTGGCCAACTGGCGGAACACGGTCGTCTTTAGTGACGAGGGGATCTTCATCCGATTCATGAATGACACGACCGTGCCTTGGGCGGACTACCTGGGGCACTACATCGCCTCGAACGGGATCGTCGAGATCGTCGTGCAGGACCCCGACTCCTACCGCGCTGACTGGCCCACGTGGCGTCGAGCACTGGGTCGGTTCGACCCGACAACCGCCGTCACGGTTTCGCCCAACACACTGACGGTGAGCACCCCCGAGTTCCTGCGAGTCCTGGACGCATACGCTGCTGCCGCCGCCCAGAGCCGCAGCGAGGACGACTCTGAGGCCGACACGCGATCCCCTTGACCCAGCTCGCCGCCCCTTGGCTAGGGTCTGCCGCCCACAGGTCGACCTTTCGCGGCATGAGCGTGCTGTCAGCGATAGCGTCCGAACCATGGCGGAGGGGTGGAGCGTTGTCGACGAGGATCCGGTTCTCAGCGGGAGCGAGGTGCGGGCGCTCCTGTCGACAAATGTCGAGCGGGGCCATCTAGCGACCTACCTGCACAGCGACGCCGGCCGGCTTCTGTCCTTCGTGTCCAACGGCAAGCGAGCAATGCTTGTGCTCATGGAACGTGCCGGCGACCCCGGCGAGCATGCTGTCTCCCCCGAAGCAGTGGGATCCAGCAGCGGCTTCGTCCTGGAGAACGGACAGGAGGACACGTACGACGACGCCGACACCGTCCCTCTGCCGGACGCTCTCGCAGCCGTCTGTTCAATCCTCGATACCGGCCGACCTCCCCGCGGTATGCCCTGGACGGTCGACCGTTGAAGAGGACTGCGGCAGGAGCCCCTGATTCCCTTGGGCGCCGCGCTCCGGTTGGATGTTGCTCATGAGCACTCGGCTGGAGCAGGTGTATCCCGATGTTGCAGCCGGACTGCAGGCGCTCCCCCTCGACCGGCAGTCACGCTTGGTCCAGCAAGTGGCGCTCGATGCGGCCCGGAGCACGGGCCTGCCGGCACCTCATCCTGGGCGCGACCTCGCCGAGTGGTCCGACGCATTGGACTCGCAAGGGTGGTCTCGAGACGCCGAAGGTGAGTGGCGTCAAGCCGAGGACGACTTCGCCCGTGCCCGTGCCGCGGCCGCCCTGTGCCATGCTGCTCAGGCCCGCTCGCGAGCAGGTGCAGCCGAGGACTCCCTCTATGAAAGCATCGCGGCATTGGGGCTCGACGCTATGGCGGAACAACTAGGCCCAGCGATGTAGGAGCAGCTCGCGAATGGCACTGGTAGCGGCATTTCCGGATGACCGGGGGCGCAACTTCGCGTGAGGTGTGAAACATTCTCGGCCTGAGCGACATGGGGGTGGTGTGAGCGGTTACGAGCGGCATTTCGTCGATGTCTTCGAAGCGACGTACGTCGATCTCATGCGATTCGTGGCCAGACGCGTGGACCGGGCCGAGGCCGAGGACGTCGTCGCTGAGGCCTTCACGATCGCGTGGCGGCGCGTGAGCGACCTGCCGACTGACGCCAGCCAAGCCCGCGCATGGGTGTTCGGCATCGCACGGCGACTCGTGCTGGCCCACCACCGGCGAACACACGCCACGGCCGTGGCGTCGCTCGACATCAACCAGCTCCCGACCCCCGGACACGAAGACACCGTCGTCGCGCTTGCAGACTTGGCGCGAGCATGGAACCGGCTGACCGCAGCACACCAGGAGGCCCTGAGCCTGACCTGCTGGGACGGGCTCACCGGCGCCGAAGCCGCCATCGTCCTGGGTATCTCGCCGGTGGCCTACCGGATCCGCCTCAGCCGTGCGCGCCGTGCCTTACACGCGCACCTACGAGCGGTCGAACAGACACCGCAACACACGGCCACTGACAACGAGGAAGTAAGCACCCGATGACCCTCGACACACAGCTGAAGCAGATCGACCCTGCGCAGGACATCCCGGACGCTCTCGTCCACGAGCCCGCAGCCCGCGACCTCCTGGCCAACTTGACGTCCCAGCCTTCCCCCTTGGAGCCGGCACGAGCGCGCCCGACCAGCCGACGACGCGTGATGCTCGCCGCAGGCGCCACAGCGGCCACAGTCGCCGGCGTGTTGGGAGTCACTCAAACTCTCGCTCCACCCGACGCCTATGCGTCGTGGACCGCGACGGCACGCGTGGCCACGCCGGCCGAGCAGACCCGCTGGGGACAGGACTGCCTTGACCGTATGTGGCAGGACCAGCCCCACGACTTCGCTGTCCGCCTCGTCGAGATGCGCGGCGACTTCGCGTACACCGTGCTCACCGCCACCGACGGCTTCGAGGCCACCTGTCTGATGAGCGACCCGGGCCCGGGCCGCGAAGTCACCGGCGGTGGGTACACCGGGCCCCTCACTCAGGAGCCGCCCCCCGACGGCCTGGTCACCAACAGCGTTCGCGCGCAATCCGACGACGACGGAAACGCCCAGTTCGAAGTGACCGGCAAAGCCGGCTCGAACGTCACGGCCGTCACGTTCGCCGTCAACGGCACGCAAGTCCACGCCACCCTCCACGACGGCTATTTCGCCGCATGGTGGCCCGGAAGCACCTCCCTCATCCCACGGTTCGGCCCGCCCAACCCTGACGTCACCATCACGCTCGGAGACGGAAGCCAGGTCACTCGGCAAATCCAGGACTACGACGTGTCACCCCTGTAACGCCGCCCAGGTCGCCAGGTACGAACGGCGCGTGGAGTGGCTCAAGTCGCAGCCCGTCGCGCGTTCCGCTCATCGGCATGTCCGCGAGACAGGCCGACGCCGACGTAGCCCTCAGTGGGCGATATGACGCACGTGGATCCGACGGGTGGGCGACGACGTTCGCTTCCCGCTGGCGGCGGCGATCCCTCGGTCAGGGGGTCGAC
>Ga0073903_10000914_pt1 | contig 15512 bp, 12 predicted proteins | sample KloWWTKNB14_bulk_FD_66665 | JGI IMG/M metagenome (GOLD analysis project Ga0073903, IMG submission 66665) | Active sludge microbial communities from Klosterneuburg, Austria, studying microevolution and ecology of nitrifiers - Klosterneuburg... | ecosystem: Engineered > WWTP > Aerobic digester >... | reverse complement strand
CTGTGCGTACCGGGTGCCGGGTCTATCCGGTGACTCATGATCTCCAGGTCATCCGGGTGATCACTGAGTTCATTCACCCATTGTTTTTTTCTTTTTACTTCCTGCAGTATCTGTTCGGCAAGTGTAATGGCGGTACCGCTGGGGGCATCCTTTTTTTGTGTGTGATGGGTCTCTTCCAGTATCACTTCGTATTCCTTATGCGGGGCCATCAGTGCGGCCAGCTTTTTATTTATTTCAAAGAAAATATTCACCCCCACACTGAAATTACTGGAGTAAACAAGAGAGCCATGTTTTTCCGTACAGATCTTTTTTATCTCATCCAGTTTGTCTGTCCACCCGGTAGAGCCACATACAACCGGAATATAGAAATCAATACATTTTTTTACATTGTTAAAAGCACTGTAAGGACCGGTGAATTCAATAGCGGCATCTGCTGTTGCCATATGTTCTTTGGTAAACTCATGCAGGTTGGGCTGGTCAATTTTTAAAACGATCTCATGTCCCCGCTGTATGGCTACTTCTTCAATGGCTTTTCCCATTTTACCATAGCCAATTAATGCAATTCTCATATAAGTCTTTTTAAAAGCTGTATGCGGATAACTTTCAGTCTTTTCAGGCTGAAAACAGGTTGATAATTTTGATCTGTTACAAATGTAGTTATTAATGGTTCGTGCAGCTACCCGTGCTGGTACGGATTTATTACTTACCTATTTTCATTACCAGGCTCAGGCCATTGGTTCTTGCCATGTCACTGTAGCCGGGTTTGATCCGCAGGCTCAGTTCAGGACTTACATCAAAGCTTTTAAGGTGTGCATCAACAGTGGCATCAATTACATTCAAGCCCCAAAGGAGAAGAAAGAAGAGGGCGGAATAATCAATATCTCTCCGGAACTGGTTACGGTAAAAGCGGAGTGATTCTTCATCAAGGGGTTTTAGTTTGGGTTTGATCTGGGAGAATAATGCAGAATCAGTACCATTCACCCGCATGTTATATTTCACCCGGTAGGCAAAACGGGTGTCTTTATAATTACCCATATTATAAAAGAAAACACCACCGCAGACACCCAATGCTCCATATACAATGGGAACTTTCCAGTACTTCTTATTATACACCTGGCCCCAGCCGGGAAGAATGGCAGAACGTAAAGCCGCTTTTTTGGGACTATGTGCTTTCATAGCAGAATCATACCTGTTGCTGCTGGCAATAGTTTTCTTTATAACCGGTGTGCTATCTTTCGTGGAAATAGCAACTGGCTCTTTCTCCTGTGCATGGACCAAAGCCGGGGAAAGCAGGAACAAAAAACAAATGAAGGAGAAAAATATTCTCATGGTGATTTAATCAAGCTGTGCATCCATTTGCCCGAGGATCTTATTCAGCTCTTCCTGCGAATAATAATCAATGATGATCTGTCCGCTTCCGTTACGACTATTCCTGAGTTTTACCCGGGTACTGAAATGCGATGCTAATTTATCTTCTATTCGCTGAAAGGCGGGAGATAAATGGCTTTTTGAAGATTTTTTAACAGCACCGCCCTGTTTATACATGTTTCTCACCAGTGCTTCGGTTTGTCGTACCGATAATCCTTTTTCTTTTATCTCTTTGAAAATGAAAAGTTGTTTGTCTACCGTGTCTACATTGATCAGTGCCCTTGCATGGCCCATACTTAGTTCACCATTTCTGACTGCCAGTTGAATATCCGGCGGTAATTTCAGTAACCGGATAAAATTAGCCACTGTACTTCTGTCCTTACCCATTCTCTCTGCCACTTGTTCCTGAGTATAGTCCAGTTCTTCCATCATCCGTTTGTAACTGAGTGATACCTCCATTGCATTCAGGTCTTCCCGTTGCAGGTTTTCCAATAAGGCCAGTTCCAGCAACTGTGCATCATTGGCCTGTCTTATATACGCTGGGATATCTTTAAGGCCTGCCAGTTTGGATGCCCTTAATCTTCTTTCCCCGGAAATGAGGCGATATTTACCGTTGGCTAATCTTGAAACAGTTACCGGTTGTATGATGTCATGCAGCCTGATGGAATCAGCCAGTTCCTGCATTGCTTTCTCATCAAAATCACGACGTGGTTGTTTGGGGTTGGTTTCAATTTCATCAATGGCGATACGGTTGGTACCGGTAACATTCTCCACCACTGTTGTTTTTAAATGGCCACTGCTGGTCTTCAGGTCTGTATCTATACTTTGCAATAAGGAGCGGATCCCTTTGCCGAGCAATTCTTTATTTTGTTTTGGAGTTGACATTTGCATTACAGTTCTAAAATTCTTTCTTCATTTTTAATTTTCGTCATGTCATTCTTTTGCAAAATCTCTTTGGCAAGGTTAAGATAATTCATGGAACCTTTACTGGAAGCATCGTAAAGTATAACCGGTTTGCCGGCACTGGGTGCTTCAGCGAGTTTTGCATTACGATGAACAATAGTACTGAAAACCATATCATCAAAATGGCGGCGTACCTCACTTACCACCTGGTTGCAAAGACGAAGGCGGCCATCGTACATTGTCATCAGGATGCCTTCTATTACAAGTGCAGTATTCAGGCGGCTTTGAACAATTTTAATTGTATTCAATAGTTTACCGAGTCCTTCTAATGCAAAAAATTCAGCCTGCACCGGGATAACGACCGAGTCAGCCGCTGTTAAAGCATTAACGGTAATAAGTCCTAATGAAGGCGAACAATCGATGATGATAAAATCATACTCATTGCGAATGGATTCAAGCAAATTTTTCATGACCATTTCCCGGTTCGGGTAATTGATCATTTCAATCTCAGCACCTACAAGGTCAATATGCGAAGGGATCAGGTCAAGATTCGGTATTTCGGTTTTTAATATCACGTCTTTCGGCCTGGCCTGGTTGACCATGCAATCGTAAAGACTTTGAGTGACATTATGCAAATCGAAACCTACACCTGTGGTACTGTTAGCCTGCGGGTCGCCATCCACCAGCAATGTTTTATATTCAAGCACAGCAAAACTTGCCGCCAAATTAATAGCAGTAGTGGTTTTTCCTACCCCTCCTTTTTGATTAGCTACACCGATTATTCTTGCCATTTTGCCGAAAACTCCTTGAGATTAATGAATTGTTAGTGGTAAAATTGCCGACTGAAACTAAGAACGCAAAATTAAGTTTTGCCCATTTATCGGGCATTCCGGCAAAAATAAGCGTTCGACAAAAGACTGCCTATTATGATTACCGGCTTAATTTTATAATCTATTTATGCGTAACTCTCCCTTTTGGTGGATTTTTATAAGTTTTATGGTGCTGTTGGATGTATATTTCTTCCAGGTGCTGAAAGTAATTACCCATTCGGCGTCTTCCCGTACCCGGCTGTTAATCCATAGCGGCTATTGGATTGTTTCAATAGGAGCCATCCTGATGCTTTTGTTGTTGCCTTACCTGCATTTTGATAAGCAGGCGAAACTGGCCAAGAGTACCATTTTTGCGATGATAGCCGGTCTTTTTTTTGCTAAGCTCATCGCTTCTTTGTTCTTTGTGGTGGATGATGTAAGAAGAGGCATACAATGGGCGGGTACAAAATTATTTTTTAAACCCAAAGAGGCAGGCATTACGCCGGTTGGTGATGGAATATCCCGGTCCGTTTTTTTGAGTTGGGCAGGGATGCTGGCCGGCAGCGGGTTGTTTGGTACACTTATTTATGGCTTTGGTAACAAACACCGGTACCAGGTTACAAAAATAAAACTCGATTATCCCAATCTACCGCAAGCATTCAGGGGTATCAAAATTGCTCATATATCAGATATTCACGCCGGCAGTTTTTCCGATAAGGAAGCCGTGATAAAAGGTGTGCAAAAGCTCATGCTGGAGAAACCAGACCTCATCCTTTTTACCGGTGACCTGGTGAATAATGTGGCTTCTGAAATGGATGAATATATGGATGTGTTCAATAAGCTGAACGCACCGCTTGGTGTTTATTCTACATTGGGTAATCATGATTATGGTGATTATGTAGAGTGGGATAGTCCTGAAGAAAAAAATACTAATCTTGAAAGACTGAAACAGGTTCATGCTGCAATGGGCTGGAAGTTATTAATGAATGAGCATGTAGTGCTTGAAAAAGAATCGGACAGCATTGCCCTGTTGGGCATTGAGAACTGGAGTTCTAAAGCCAGGTTTCCTAAATATGGCGATTTGAAAAAAGCCTATGCCGGTTCTGAAAAGCATCCTTTTAAAATTTTGTTGAGCCATGACCCCTCTCACTGGAGGGCCGAGGTTTGTGAATCATACCCGGATATAGACCTGGTGCTATCGGGTCATACCCATGGGATGCAGTTTGGAGTGGAGATACCCGGTTTAAAATGGAGCCCTGTTCAATATGTATACAATGAATGGGCAGGTCTGTACGAAAAAGGAAATCAGAAACTGTATGTAAACAGGGGCTTTGGATTCATTGGCTACCCGGGCAGGGTGGGTATATTGCCTGAAATCACTGTTTTGGAGTTTGTGTAAGCTCAATTCAGGATGTAAAGCCTTGTAAGTCAAACAAATTATTCTTCGCGACTCAATATTTTTTGCCCCTTTTCGTTCTTCAAAAGTGTCTTATTAAACTTTTTTTTAACCTTTTAGTCTTAAGACGACAATTAAGGCTTCTTCATCTGTTTAACAAGCCGACCACAACTGCCTGATGCTAAAAAAATGGTCTATACTCATGGCCTTTATTATTGGCAGTGTTGCTGCACATTCGCAGAGCAACGCTGGGGATTCAACTATTATACCAGTTGCAGAAGTATCACTGATAGATACCAGTATTGATTATGATGAACTCTTCCGGGATTTTGATGCGTTTTTGGATTCAATTCTCACGCCGCGGAGTTATTTTCTCAGTAGCCTGTCTGTAGGAAAAGGGTATTACAATTTTGCCAATAAAAGCAATTACACTGTTACGACTTCCAAAAAATTAAATTACTCACCTACGTTAGGATATTATCATAAAGGTGGCCTGGGGCTAACGGCAATCGGTTATATTGTAGATGACGGGAAGAATATGAATTTTTACCAATCGGGTATTACTCCTTCCTATGATTATTTGCAGAATCGAAAATTTGCTACAGGTATTTCTTATACAAGATACTTTACCAAAGACTCCTTGCCTTTTTATACTACCCCGCTGCAAAATGAATTGTATGCTTATTTTCTTTACCGTCAATCCTGGGTAAAGCCGTCCCTGGCGTTGAGCTATGGATGGGGAAGCCGCAGTGATTATATGCAACGGGAAGAACTGATCCAGGATCTTCGTTTGCGGAGAAGGGGCTTCACTTATATAAACACAGAAGAAACTGTGAGTGATTTTTCCCTGATGGCTTCGGTGCGGCATGACTTTTACTGGCTTGATATTTTTACCCTGAAGGACCATATTCGTTTTACCCCGCAATTGACTTTTACAAGCGGCACGCAAAAATTCGGTTTCAACCAGTCATCTGCCACCTATGCTACTACCATCCGCACGGGCAGTAATATTCTTTTCAATTCGGATAATGTTTATCTTGATGACCAGATAAATTTTCAACCGCTTTCTCTCAGTTTATATCTCCGGGGTGAATACTCAATCGGTAAATTCTTTTTACAACCACAGCTGATACTGGATTATTATTTTCCGGCTACATCAGCAAACTTCAATACATTGTTTTCATTGAATGCTGGATTTTTTTTCTGATATATTTGCATTTTAGAAAATCTTCACATTTTATCCGCAATAGAATAGTTACATATGTAGTTTACGGATTTACTTATCTGTCGTTAATGAAATTTAACAGGCGGCAAGGGTTACTGGCACTATACTTGAATTTTTTTGCTGTCCTGAAACCATTGGACAAAAACATAAAAACTATTAACACATGAAAACAAAATTCCTATCGCTCTTCGCAGCAGTTTTACTCTCCCAGGCTATGATGGCCCAGTTTCACTTAGGCGTTAAAGCCGGTGCTAATATCACTAAAGTAGATGGAAAGTCTTTTAAAGATGAATTCAGGTATGGTTATCATCTTGGTGGTTTTGCTGAAATCAGGTTGGGTAATAAACTTGTTCTGCAACCAGAGGTTCTTTTCAACCAATATGCCACCAGGCTGGACAGTAACTACAAGAATGTATATGAAGATGTATTTGACGGCAACAGTAATATAAAACTCAATTACCTCTCTGTGCCGGTTCTGTTGAACTATAAACTGGTCGGTAATTTTATTTCCCTGCAGGCAGGGCCACAATTTGGTGTATTATTAGACCAGAATAAAACATTGCTTCAGAACGGGGGCAATGCCTTCAAGAGCGGAGATCTTTCGATGCTGGCTGGTGTGCTGGTAAGAGTTGGTCCCATGCGTATAAATGGCCGGTATGCTATTGGCTTAAATAATATCAGCGATATAGCTGATGATGACAAATGGAAAAACCAGGGTTTCCAGGTATCCGTTGGACTAGCCCTCTAAAATCACATTCCGGAATAAAAAGAAGTCCTCCATTTGGGGGACTTCTTTTATTGTAAACAGCTCCTTCTCAACTACATAGTTTGGCAGTTTTTAATTGACAGGCACGAATCTTGGCAATACTGATTTCACACTCTATTTTTACCGTTCCCGCTTTGGGGATGACAGATTGTCTAAAGAAGATATGACTATGGATATTGAAAAATATATGTTGCGTTCAGAAGATGAAATGGACTTTTTACCCATCATTCCGTTGAATGAAGGTGACCAGGAAGACCCGAATGGTGTAGAGATTCCGGCGGAAATAGCTCTTTTACCCCTTCGGAACACGGTTCTTTTTCCGGGAGTGGTGTTGCCCATCACTGTTGGCCGGGATAAGAGTATAAAGGCTGTAAATGATGCTTATAAGACTGACAAATTGATTGGAGTCATAGCGCAAAAAGACAGCAATGTGGAAGACCCTGAAATTAAAGATCTGGAAAAAGTGGGCACCGTGGCCAAGATCGTCAAAATGATCAAAATGCCAGATGGAGGCACCACTATTATTATCCAGGGAAAAAGCCGGTTCCAGATTGATACTGTTTTCGAAGATGACCCATATTTCAAGGCAAAAATTACAAAGCTGGAAGAAGAGGAATCCCCGAAGGATGAAGACTTTAATGCATATGTTGCCAATATTAAGGACCTGGCAGCAGATATCGTACAGCTATCGCCTAATATTCCTACAGAAGCCTCCATCATTCTGCGAAACATTGAGAACCCATCCTTTTTGATACACTTTGTATCCAGTAATCTTAATACAGACATAAAGGACAAACAACGGTTACTCGAGTTAAACCAGATCCGTCAAAGGGCTGACCTGCTGATGCAGCTTTTGCAAAAGGAATTGCAGTTTGCCGAACTGAAAAATAAAGTAACTACCAAAACAAGGACCGAACTGGATAAACAACAGCGGGAATATTTTCTGCAGCAACAACTGAAAAGTATTAAAGAAGAATTAGGTGGTGATAGCAATTCACAGGAAATAAAAGAAATGCAGAAAAAGGCGGAAGCAAAAAAATGGCCGGCTGCTGCAAAAGAAATGTTTAAAAAAGGGGTTGAAAAATTAGAACGGATGCATCCAAGCACACCTGATTTTTCTGTGGTGTATAATCATCTCGACCTGATGCTTGACCTGCCCTGGGAAGAATATACCGAAGATCACTATGATCTGAAGAAAGCAAAAGAAACACTGGATCATGACCATTACGGCATGCAAAAAATTAAAGAACGGATCCTGGAATACCTGGCAGTATTGAAACTGAAAGGTGATATGAAAAGCCCGATACTTTGTTTTGTAGGACCTCCCGGTATTGGTAAAACATCATTGGGAAGGAGTATCGCTAATGCCATTGGCAGGAAATATGTACGATTAAGCCTGGGCGGCCTGCATGATGAAAGTGAAATAAGGGGGCATCGTAAAACATATATTGGAGCAATGCCCGGCCGTATCCTGCAATCGATCCGTAAAATAAAATCATCTAACCCGGTGATGATACTGGATGAGATTGATAAAGTGGGAAATGATTTCCGTGGCGACCCTTCTTCAGCATTATTGGAGGTACTGGACCCGGAGCAGAATTATACTTTCTATGATAATTACCTGGAATTGGAATATGACCTGAGCAAGGTTTTATTTATCGCTACTGCCAATAATATTCAGAATATTCAGCCGGCATTGAGAGACAGGTTAGAAATAATTGACCTGAGCGGATATGCCGTGGAAGAAAAAATAGAGATTGCCAAGCGGCATTTATTACCAAGACAGAAAGACCTGCATGGGTTAAAGAATACCAATTTCCGTATCAGTGATAAGATGCTGGAAAAGATCATCCAGGATTATACCCGGGAAAGTGGTGTGAGGGAACTGGACAGGCAACTGGCTTCTATCATGCGTTACCAGGCCAAAGAACTGGCACTAAAAGAAAAAGTTAAGACAGTCTTGGGGCCGGATGATATTGAACAAATATTGGGCAAGCCCCGTTACAGCAATGATATTTATAAGATAGCCAATATGGCCGGGGTGGCAATTGGCCTTGCCTGGACATATGTAGGGGGTGAAATTCTATTCATTGAAACAAGCCTGAGTGATGGAAAAGGCGAGCTAAAGCTTACCGGCAATCTCGGTAATGTGATGAAAGAAAGTGCCAGCACTGCGTTGACGTATTTACAGTCTAATGCAAAAAGGTATAAACTGGACCCTAAGTATTTTGATAAAAAGAATATTCATATTCATGTACCCGAAGGTGCTGTTCCTAAGGATGGTCCCAGTGCCGGTGTTACGATGATGACAGCAATCGCTTCTGCGATGACCGGGAAAAAAGTAAAACCTTTCCTGGCAATGACCGGCGAGATTACCCTGCGGGGACAGGTGTTGCCGGTAGGGGGAATAAAAGAAAAAGTGCTGGCAGCTAAAAGGGCCGGATTGAAAGAGATCATTCTCTGCTCTCAAAATGAGAAAGATGTGGAGGAGATTGAGTCAGAATTTATAAAGGGTATCAAGTTTCATTATGTAAAGACGATGAACCAGGTTTTGGAACTGGCCCTGGTTTCAAAATAATTTCAGGTATTTCGTCAACCAATTTTAATGCCGGATGTTTTTATTATTCGCATGTTGGTTGTTTAAGGTTAGTTCCGCATTGCGGACTTAAGAAATCCTCCCTTTTCAGGGAGGATTTTCTTTTTATTTCGCTGTATAAGACCGGTAATAGTAACCCCGGTAAAGGATGTTCTTTACAGGTAAAAATTAAAACAGGTGTTGTAGACTAAAAAGCGAAGTAGTATATCGCTTATTTTCGTAGTGGTTTGTTTCTGCGCTTTACGATATTATTTTTACTTGTATCCGGATATTGTTCTGCCCAGGTATTGGGAGGCCTTTCGGTGTTTAACTTTTTAAGACTTTCAAATACACCACAATTAACAGCCCTGGGTGGTGTCAATATTTCTCAACAATCAGATGATATTGGCCTGGCTTTTAATAACCCTGCCTTACTTACGCCCCGGATGCATTCACAAATGAATGCGGTTTTCAATGATTTTTATGGCGGTATTAAAGTCTTTCATTTATCGTTAGGTTACCGGAATGAAAAGCTCAACACAAATTTTTTGTGGGGACTTAATTATTTCAATTATGGAAGCACCACCGAAACAGATGCCGGGGGAAATGTCTTTGGAAAGTTCAGGCCGACCGATTGGGTGATGCAGGTATCAGCCTCCCGCAGTTACCTGGAGAAATGGAATTACGGTGCGGCGCTAAAGTGGATCAGTTCGAATTACGGGCAGTTCCGGTCGAATGGTATTGCAACAGATATCGGCGTTTTGTTTAGTGATACAACAAGGCTTTTTTCTGCCTCTTTTTTAGTGAAAAACCTGGGTGTTCAACTCAAAAGATATAATAATGCAGAACAGGAGGAACTCCCCTTTGATTTACAGGCTGGCATTACCAAGCGATTAGAGAAAGCCCCTTTCAGTTTTTCATTGACTGCACAGCGTCTTCAGCAATTTGACATATTGTATAACGACACTGCATTCAATAATGAAAATGGTTACGGGAACAGTAGCAGCAATAAATTTTCATTTGATAAACTGTTGAATCATCTTATACTTTCAACAACGATCTATATTGGCGACAGGGTAGAAGTACAGGGAGGTTATAATTTTATCCGGCGCAAAGAATTGAATATTGGCAATGCAGGGAATGGAATGAATGGGTTTTCTATGGGGGCAGGAGTGAAACTGGGAAAATTAAGTATCCGCTATGCCAGGTCTTATTACCAGCATAATTCTGCTTTCAACCAACTGGGTTTGAATATGAAACTGAATGAATATTTTGGATTGGGAAAATTCGGAGAAAGAATTGGCTGGTAATATCAGCTGATCAGTTTATATATCTCAAAAGCTTCGGCAAACTCACTGTTGCACTGCACACCCCTCACTTTGGCCAGGGAACGTATAAAATCTTCCTGCATATAATTGCGGTGTGACTGTGATTGGTAGGCTTTTAATGCTGCTGCCTTTTTATTGAGTTCGGTTTCCGATAACCGCATGAAAAAGTTGGTATGGAAACTGTAATTATTCCAGGGTAACTCATACCCGGCAAAAGTAGTATTCTTAAATGCCCGTAATCCTTCCTGGTGAATCACCTGGTGGTCCTGGTGCACATCCGATGCAGCCGGCAACAATACCATGTCGGGACTGATCTTTTTATTTAATTGCAGCAACTCTTCCAGTATTTTTTGTCTTGATTGAGGAAGTTCTCTCACTTCATAATTAAATAAAACCAGGTTAGATGGCCTGATGCCCAGTAATTCTGTAGCTTTTTTACATTCCTGTTCCAGTGTATCAGCAGGTAAATTGGATGGTAATGATTTGGAGCAAAGACAAAAGGCAGCGTAAAAAACTTCCCGGCCCTCCGCACAGAATTTTGCGATAGTTCCGCCACAGCCCAGTTCTCCGTCATCGGTGTGGGGAGCAAGCACCAGTATTTTTTGCGGATCAAACATGGTGGCAAAAATAGTCTATTGCATCTTTCTTTTTATTTATTCCAGCAAAAAGCTGGTCGAATCTTTCAGTAAAGGCAGTTGCTGGCCAAATTGTGAATTAAGTATAACCCGGAACTGATTGATATTGGTCATTCCATTATAGAAAAGGGAATAGTTGCTATCAGGGAAAAAAACAGCATTGAGGTTATAAAAATGGTATTTATTATCTACCGGTACTTTAAATTCTCTGAAACCATGATCACTCATGAGTATTATAATTGGTGGAGAGGCAGCGGATGATTTTATTTGATCAACTAACTCAATAAGTTTGGTGTTTGAATATTTAAGGTAACTGATCATTGCCCCCTGGTCTACAATAAAATCATCTGTAATTTTTTCATATGATACTGCCTGGCCGGTACTATCAAAATAATACGGGTAATGCGGCATAATGAGATGTGTGTATACGAATTTGGGATTTGACGTTGCTTCTTTGGCGATTTTTATGGTTTTGGCAGTTAGCTTCCTGTTATTTTTAAGATCATGGTTTCTGACGTATTGGATAATTGATTTTATTTTAAGTGTTGTTGCAAGATGAAAACCAATTTCCTTCTCGGCTCTTGATATAAAGGTCTGTGCAGTGATCGGTTTTGACTTGCGGGGTAAGAAGGTTGGCGTTGCAAGAGAGGGTTGATTGGTAAGATCAAATATGGAATAGTTGTAAATTTTATAACCTGTTTGTTTCAGAAAACTGAATAGTTTACTTTGTTTAATCGTGTTATAACAAAGTGCTATATCATTTTTATTGCTGTATTGTCCTGCAATTCCTTTCAGGTAATCCATATCCAACATGGAGGCGACTGAAAAAGGGGTCAGATTGTAGTTACTCCTGCTGCTGTCTATAACATGGAAACCTCTTTTCTCGAGCTCCTGTTCAAATAATTGGTTATCGTACCCCAGTACAGCTTTCAGTTCAGTCTGACCCGGGTATCCGTCTGCCATGATCAGGTAGACATCGGGGTATTTACAATTGTCACATTTTTTAAAAAGTCCGGATACCGGGGCCCGTTTTATTTCTTTTACAGTTAAAACTTTTAGTAAGAGCCAGCCTGAATCGGCTAGTATAAATAATAATAAGAGCAGGTTTGTAAAAAGGGTAATCTTAAGAAATGATTTTTTTGTTTTTTTTAAACTGATCAGCAGTACTATAAATAGTATCGCAGTGCAGGGCAGAATAAAACTGTATTTTAAAATAAAAATATCTGGAGATATTTTTTTGATCAGATCTTGTACTGCTCCAAAAAAGAAATGGAATGCCATCATACAAAATGCCAGCAGGTTTGCTTTGGTGAAATTCCGGTAAAAGATCCATGCCAGTAACGAAAGAATCAGTGATGCGATTAAATAGGTTGCCAGTAAAATAACTGCATCATTTACCGGCACAAAATCATAGTTTTCTGTGTAGCCATGAAGTACAAAGAAGACTGGCAGCAGGTAAAGAAATATTGGCCTTGTCCTTAGTATATGTAAAGCTTTAGTTTTCATTTTTAGTCATCCGGTAGAGCACTCTTCCGGAGCCTGTAATAGCCTTTGTGTCAACAATTTTAAAATATTTTGTAAAGGCCTTTTCAAAATCAGTTACTGTGTAGGCTGTGTAAATATCTTTTTTTCCTGTTAGCATCCCCTGTACTTTTTCATCCTCTTTAGGTATGAATTCAATGATGAGTTGATGGGTAACATGCTGAAAGAATACTGCAATTAGTTCGAATGGGATGTTTCTGCCAATAGCAAGGTGGTGTAGCAGCGCCAAAGCAAGAGTAAGGTCAGCATTTAGCCGGCTGGTAAAGGCTGTTCTTTCTTCGTTATTTACACCAATAGCCGGTGAAGGATTGGCTATGTCAATAATCAGGGGGAGTATATATGTTGTTTTTTTGCCTTTTAGCCTGTTATACAGATTATTGATACACTGCGGGTCAAAATCACCGGCAATCGTTTGAATATTTTTATTGGCCAATAAAAAGGAAAATTCACCATCATTGCTGCCAAGGTCTGCAGCAGTTTTTATATTATCTGTCTTGTCTATCCAGTCGTTAATAATTTCTTTTTTGTGTAGGAGATAATCTTTTCTTTGCGAAGCCTCATCGTAATATGCTGACCATGGAGTACTGCGGGGTTTTAGCGTCAAATTATTGACGAGACCTTCCAGGCTGCTGATAAGGTTCTGCAACTTTCGCCTGGTAAATATTATTTTCTTTCCCTTTTCACCCTTACTTTTTTCTGCAATTCCTGCATGCAGGTGTATGTGTAAGTAGGTATGAAGTGAAAACTTGCTTCGCCAGGGTAATAAAGACCTTGTTATTGCCAATGGGATCCCTTCCGGGTAAGCCAGCATTAATTGCTGTAAAGGCTGTTTACTGTAACAGGAAAGCAGTAAAGGGGAAAGGAAGCATTCGCAAAACTGGCGGTAAGCTATCCACGGCTCCTGCTCTTCATATTTTTCGAAAGAAAGGGTATCAATGAACACAGGCCTGCTCCCCAGGAACTGAATATTATAGGGGGTGGCATCTTTGAGTATTAAGCCATATTGTAATGACTCTTTCAGTAAGTTTAAGGTAAGTAATGCTGCGTCTTTCAGCATATCAAAACTCCATTCATATGGATAAGATATGAAAGGGATATTTGCGGGTTTTAACGTTAAATACCAGTCATCAGTGTTGGTAAAATTTTCAGGTATGGTCTCATGCGGTATAAGCCATCCCTTTCCTGCAAATGACTGGTAACAACCACTGTTTATGAAAAGGTCAAAATCAGCTTTAAATATTTTATTTACCTGCCGGTATAGTACTTCTTCTTTCTTAAAGATGAATCCTGACGGATCCCTGTAAGAAGAAGCATGAGTTTTGAAAGAGGCTGGCATCAGTCCGGTGTATTATCTTTTGATTTTTTATCGGAGCGAAAGAAAAATGCTTTTATATAGTTCTTTATGTTCCTGAAAAAAAAGGCTACACCCAATACGGCAGCAGCAATCACCTGTACTAAATAGCTGCCGCTCCCCGGATCGATATATAATAAGTAAGCTATCACAGGTAACTCAGGTTTGTTTTGGGCGTTAAGGTGAGCAATGTTTCATACATCAGTTTAATGGTATTCTCTATGTCATTCCTGTGTAACATCTCTACCGTGGTGTGCATATAGCGCAGCGGAATCGATATCAATACAGACGGGCAACCATCGTTTGAATAAGCAAAGGAGTCAGTATCGGTACCGGTACTGCGGCTTAATGCCCGCCATTGCACAGGTATTTTTTTATCAGCAGCCACTTTCTCCACCAGTGCCAGCAGTTTATTATGTACAGCAGGAGCATAGGATAGGGAAGGCCCTTTACCAGTGCTTACATCACCTTCAATATTTTTACTGATCATTGGTGTAGTGGTATCGTGTGTCACGTCAGTCACAATGGCAATATCGGGCTTTATCCTGCGGGCAATCATTTCAGCGCCCCGTAAACCAATTTCTTCCTGTACGGCATTGACAACATAGAGTCCAAATGGAAGTTTCTTTTTATTTTCTTTGAGTAGTCTCGCCACTTCTGCGATCATGAAGCCGCCGATACGGTTATCAAATGCACGACCGACGTAATTGTCATTGGCCAGTTCATCAAAACCATCCTGGTAAGTAACAACCGCACCTATATGGATACCCAGTGCTTCCACTTCCTTTTTATTCCTGGCACCACAGTCAAGCCATAAATTATCAGTTCTCGGAACTGGTTCTTTCTGGTCTGGGTTACCAATGCGGGTATGAATAGCAGGCCAGCCAAAAACTGCTTTTACCGGACCCTTTTTTCCATGAATTAACACACGGGAGGCAGGGGCTGTCTGGTGGTCAACACCTCCATTTCTTTTAAGGTAAATCAGCCCTTCGGCTGTTATATAATTGACAAACCAGCTGATCTCGTCGGCATGTGCTTCTATTACTACTTTAAATTTATTGTCCGGATTGATTATGCCAACAGCCGTCCCATAAGGATCTACATAATGCGTGTCAACATAAGGCTTCAGGTATTCTATCCATAACTTCTGACCCCAGGTTTCAAAACCTACCGGTGACGCATTATTGATATAATTACGAAAAAATTCAAATGATTTGTCTGTGATGATCGACTTCTTAGCTTTAACTGATTTTGCCATGCTCTTAGAATTAATTATTGTCAAAATTAATTAAATACCGTCTATTAAAGTCAGTAGTGCTGAAAAGGCCAACAGCCCATCCAAAACAAAATAATACAGCATATCGGAAAAATCTCTGCTGGCCCTGTTGTACAGCAGTGCCAGGATTATACCCGGGACAGATAATAGCATTATTTGCACGCTGCTGAAATGATAATTGTTTAACAAAAGTGTGGCAATTGCGAAAATCAGCAAGGAAATGGTAAAAAGAATTTTGATGCTACCGGTGCCGAGATATGTAATAAGGCTTCGGATACCTGCCGCCTTATCATCTTCCCTGTCACGCAAATCGAATAAGATGCAAATGGCATAAATAA
>Ga0073903_10000907_pt1 | contig 15572 bp, 13 predicted proteins | sample KloWWTKNB14_bulk_FD_66665 | JGI IMG/M metagenome (GOLD analysis project Ga0073903, IMG submission 66665) | Active sludge microbial communities from Klosterneuburg, Austria, studying microevolution and ecology of nitrifiers - Klosterneuburg... | ecosystem: Engineered > WWTP > Aerobic digester >... | reverse complement strand
CAGGCTACGCCGGTGCGGCTGGGGTGTTCGTCGGCGATGCGCTGCTCATGCTGCTGACTGCGCTCGGGGCCGCGTCGCTGCTGCGCGCGGTGCCGGCGCTGTTCATCGTCATCAAGGTGATCGGCGCGGGCTACCTGACCTGGGTCGGGCTGGGCCTGCTGCGCAACGCCTGGCAGCGCTGGCGGGGGCAGTTGCCGCCCGAGCGTACCGATGGGGCCGAAGACCTGGCCCAGCCCTTCCGCAAGGCGCTGACGATCAGCCTGCTCAACCCGAAGGCGATCCTGTTCTACGTGTCCTTCTTCATCCAGTTCGTCGACCCGGCCTACGCCTGGCCGGGCCTGACCTTCCTGGCCCTCGGGGCCATCGCGCAGATCTGCTCGATGGTCTACCTCTCCGTGCTGATCGTCGCCGGCGCCCGCCTGGCTGCCGCTTTCGTTGCACGGCGCCGCACCGCGAGTGCGGCCACCACGGGCGTTGGTGCCCTGTTCCTCGGCTTTGGCGCCAAGCTCGCCACCGCCAGCCTCGGCTGAGCCCCGCCCGATTCAAGATAAAGACAAGACCATGCCCAAGCGTTCCGACCTGAAAAGCATCCTCATCATCGGCGCCGGCCCGATCATCATCGGCCAGGCCTGCGAGTTCGACTATTCCGGCGCCCAGGCCTGCAAGGCGCTGCGCGAGGAGGGCTACAAGGTCATCCTGGTGAACAGCAACCCGGCCACGATCATGACGGACCCGGCCACGGCCGACGTCACCTACATCGAGCCCATCACCTGGCAGGTGGTCGAGCAGATCATCGCCAAGGAGCGCCCGGATGCGGTGCTGCCGACCATGGGTGGCCAGACCGCGCTGAACTGCGCGCTCGACCTGCACAAGCACGGTGTGCTGGCGAAATACGGCGTCGAGATGATCGGGGCGAACGAGCACGCCATCGAGAAGGCCGAAGACCGCCTGAAGTTCAAGGACGCGATGACCAAGATCGGCCTGGGTTCGGCCAAGTCGGGCATCGCGCACTCGATGGAAGAAGCCTGGGCGGTGCAGAAGAGCATCCAGGCCGACATCGGCGGCTCGGGCTTCCCGATGGTGATCCGCCCCAGCTTCACACTGGGCGGCACCGGTGGCGGCATCGCCTACAACCCGGAGGAGTTCGAGGAGATCTGCAAGCGCGGCATCGACTTGAGCCCGACCAACGAGCTGCTGATCGAAGAGTCGCTGATCGGCTGGAAGGAGTACGAGATGGAGGTGGTCCGCGACCGGGCGGACAACTGCATCATCGTCTGCTCGATCGAGAACCTCGACCCGATGGGCATCCACACCGGTGACTCCATCACCGTGGCGCCGGCCCAGACCCTGACCGACCGCGAGTACCAGCTGCTGCGCAACGCCTCGATCGCGATCCTGCGCGAGATCGGCGTGGACACCGGTGGCTCGAACGTGCAGTTCTCGATCAACCCGGTCGACGGCCGCATGGTGGTGATAGAGATGAACCCGCGCGTCTCGCGTTCGTCCGCGCTGGCGTCGAAAGCCACCGGCTTCCCGATCGCCAAGATCGCCGCCAAGCTGGCGGTGGGCTACACGCTCGACGAGCTGAAGAACGACATCACTGGTGGTGCGACCCCGGCGTCCTTCGAGCCTTCGATCGACTACGTGGTCACCAAGATCCCGCGCTTCGCCTTCGAGAAGTTCCCGGCGGCCGATCCGCACCTGACCACGCAGATGAAGTCGGTGGGCGAGGTGATGGCGATGGGCCGCACCTTCCAGGAATCCTTCCAGAAGGCGCTGCGTGGGCTGGAGACCGGGATCGACGGTTTGACCGAGCGCTCGACCGACCGCGAGGAGATCGTCGAGGAAATCGGCGAGCCCGGTCCGGAGCGCATCCTCTTTGTCGGCGACGCCTTCCGCATCGGCATGACGCTGGACGAGATCTTCGAGGAAACCGCGATCGACCCCTGGTTCCTGGCGCAGATCGAGCAGTTGATTCAGGTGGAGCAGTCGCTCAAGGGGCGCCAGCTTGACGGCCTGACCGCGCAGGAGTTGCGTTTCCTGAAGAAGAAGGGCTTCTCCGACCGTCGCTTGGCCAAGCTGCTGGGCACCGACCAGCATGCGGTGCGTGCACTGCGGCACGCGCTGGGCGTGCGCCCGGTCTACAAGCGGGTGGACACCTGCGCGGCCGAGTTCGCCACCCAGACCGCCTACCTCTACTCCTGCTACGAGGGTGAAGACGGCGAGTGCGAGGCAGCCCCCTCGGACAAGAAGAAGATCATGGTGCTGGGCGGTGGCCCGAACCGCATCGGCCAGGGCATCGAGTTCGACTACTGCTGCGTCCACGCCGCCCTCGCCATGCGCGAGGACGGCTACGAGACCATCATGGTCAACTGCAACCCGGAAACCGTCTCCACCGACTACGACACCAGCGACCGCCTGTACTTCGAGCCGGTGACGCTGGAGGACGTGCTGGAAATCGTCGCCAAGGAACAGCCGCTGGGTGTGATCGTCCAGTACGGTGGCCAGACCCCGCTGAAGCTGGCGCTGGACCTGGAGCGCAATGGCGTGCCCATCATCGGCACGACGCCGGATTCGATCGACATCGCCGAGGACCGCGAGCGTTTCCAGCAGCTGCTGCACACCCTCGGCCTGAAGCAGCCGCCCAACCGCACCGCCCGTACCGAAGACGCGGCGATGGCGATGGCCCACGAGATCGGCTACCCGCTGGTGGTGCGCCCGAGCTATGTGCTGGGCGGCCGAGCGATGGAAATCGTCCACGGCGACCGTGACCTGGAGCGCTACATGCGCGAGGCGGTGCGCGTCTCCGACAAGTCGCCGGTGCTGCTGGACCGCTTCCTGGACGATGCGGTCGAGGTGGATGTCGATTGCATCAGCGATGGGGCCGACACCATGATCGGCGGCATCATGGAGCACATCGAGCAGGCAGGGGTGCACTCCGGTGACTCGGCCTGTTCGCTGCCGCCATACACGCTGTCGGCCGCGCTGCAGGACGAATTGCGTCGCCAGACTTCGCTGATGGCCAGGGCGCTCAAGGTGGTTGGCCTGATGAACGTGCAGTTCGCCATCCAGGGCGACGTGACGAAAGGGCTGGATGCCTGCACCGTCTACGTGCTGGAGGTGAATCCGCGCGCCTCGCGCACCGTGCCTTACGTCTCCAAGGCCACCGGCCAGTCGCTGGCCAAGATCGCCGCGCGCTGCATGGCCGGCCAGAAGCTCGCCGAGCAGACCGGCCTGGGCGGCAAGGCGCCGCACGAGGTGGTGCCGCCGTACTTCAGCGTCAAGGAAGCGGTGTTCCCCTTCAACAAGTTCCCGGGTGTGGACCCGATCCTCGGCCCGGAGATGCGCTCCACCGGTGAGGTGATGGGCGTGGGCAGCACCTTTGGCGAGGCGATGCACAAGAGTCAGTTGGGCGCGGGCACGCGCCTGCCGACAAAGGGCAATGTGGTCATCACAGTGAAGGGCAATGAGCATGCCCGGGCGGCTGCGGTCGCACAGGACCTGCATGCACTGGGCTTCGGCATCGTGGCCACCAGGGGCACGGCGGCTGCGATCGCTGCTGCCGGGGTGCCGGTGAAGGTCGTCAACAAGATCAAGGACGGCCGTCCGCACATTGCCGACATGATCAAGGCCGGCGAGATCCAGCTGGTGTTCACCACGGTGGACGAGACCCGCACCGCAATTGCGGACAGCCGCTACATCCGCACCGCCGCGCTGGCCAACCGGGTGAGCTACTACACCACCATGGCCGGCTGCGAGGCGGCCACAGAAGCGCTGAAGCATCAGGCCGATGTTTCGAAGGGTTTGTCGGTGGTCTCCCTGCAGGAAATGCACGCACAACTGCTCTAAACTCGGCGCCTTTTCGTCATTTCCACACTCAGAACGAACGCCACAGGACCATGGCCACTATTCCCTTGACCAAGCGTGGTGCGGAACTGCTCAAGCAGGAGCTGCACCGCCTCAAGACCATCGAGCGCCCGGCGGTCATCAATGCCATTGCCGAGGCACGCGCCCAGGGTGACCTGTCCGAAAACGCCGAATACGACGCGGCCAAGGACAAACAAGGCTTCATCGAGGGGCGCATCCTCGAGATCGAAGGCAAGCTGTCGGTGGCACAGGTGATCGACCCGGCGGCACTGGATGCCGGTGGCCGGGTGGTGTTCGGGGCCACGGTGGATCTGGAGGAAGAGGAGTCGGGGGATGCCGTGACCTACCAGATCGTCGGCGAGGATGAGGCGGATCTGAAGGCCGGCCGCATTTCGGTGGGCTCGCCGATCGCCCGCGCGATGATCGGCAAGGAAGCCGGTGACGTGGCGCACGTCCAGGCGCCCGGCGGGGTCAAGAGCTACGAGATCATCGGGGTGCGCTACAGCTGACGCGCGAAGGCGATGCTGCAACGTTTCGGGAGCGTCCTGGCGGCGCTCTGGCTTGGATTGGTGGTGACGCTGGCGCTGGTCGCTGCCCCGACGCTGTTTGCGATGCTGGACCGGACCTTGGCCGGGCGTCTCGCGGGGCAGATGTTCCGGATCGAGGCGCACGCAGCTTTGGGCTTTGCGTTGTTGCTGTTCCTGATCGAGCGCCGGCAGGTGCGTTCAACCGTCATGGCTGCCCGGCGTGGCTCGGTGGTATCTGCAGAGTTGCTGCTGATGGCCGGGGCGCTGTTCTGTACCGTTCTGGGCTACTTCGGGTTGCAGCCCATGATGGAAGCTGCGAAGGCAGGAGAGCCGGTGCGCTTCAACTTTGGAGCACTGCATGCGGCTTCATCCGCATTCTTCGCGTTGAAGGGCATTCTGCTGCTGGCGCTGGTGTGGCGCCAGTCCGGCCGATGAGCCGATGAGCCGAAGAGCGGTTCAGGCGCCCTGGGAGCGTTTTTTGACGCTGCTGCCGGTGGTGCGCTTTTTGGCACGTTTGACCAGGCCTCCGGCGGTCAGCCGCTCGTTGCCCAATACGGTGACTTTCTTGATCTGGGCACGTTGGGATCCTGACTTGGAGAAGGTCAGCAGCTTGATCACACGCGGGCGGGCGCCCTTGGAGGCTTCTTCTGCCGCCTCAGGGCGTCGCGCTTTGGGTTGCGGGCGCCACAGCACCAGCAGCTTGCCGATGTGCTGGATCGGTGCGGCGTTCAGTTCGTCGGCCAGGCTCTGCAGCAGGGCCTCCCGGGCGGGGCGGTCGTCGCTGAACACCCGCACCTTGATCAGGCCGTGCGCAGTGAGTGCAACATCGATTTCCTTCACGACGGCCGCGGTGGCGCCTTCCGCTCCGATGATGACCACCGGATGGAGGTGGTGGGCCGCCGCGCGGTGTTCCTTGCGCTGGGCCGGGGTGAGTTCTATGGCAGACATGCCGTCTATTATCGTTGCGTCATGAAGGTTCAGACCAAAAGCAAGAAAGTCAACAAGGCGTGGCTGAACGACCACGTCACCGACCCCTATGTGCAGATGGCGCAAAAGGAGGGTTTTCGATCCCGTGCCGCCTACAAGCTCAAGGAGATCGACGAAACCTTCCAGCTCATCCGGCCGGGGCAGGTGGTGGTGGACCTGGGTTCGGCGCCCGGTGCCTGGAGCCAGTACGTGCGCCAGCGCTTCGCTCCCAAGGGGGCCGGCGCGGGTGGCGCGGCAGCCGGCGCGCTCAATGGCAGCATCGTGGCCTTGGACCTGCTTCCGATGGAGTCCATCGAGGGGGTTCACTTTCTCCAGGGGGACTTTCGTGAGCAGGAAGTGCTGGACCAGTTGGTGGCGGTGCTGGCCGGGCGCGCGGTGGACCTGGTGTTCTCGGACATGTCCCCCAACCTGTCGGGCATCGCGGACACCGACGCCGCGCGGGTCGAGCACCTGGTCGAATTGGCCATTGACTTCGCGCGGTCCCATCTTCGCCCCAATGGGGCACTGGTCTGCAAGGTGTTTCACAGCGGTGGCTATGACGCCCTGGTGCAGGCCTTTCGCAGCAGCTTCCGGGTGGTCAAGGCGCACAAGCCAAAAGCGTCGCGTGACCGATCGGCTGAAACCTTTCTGGTTGGAATCGGTCTGAAAAGGCCCGCATGACACTGTGCCTCATGACAATGGACCGGGAAGTCCCCGGCTATCGTCGGGAGAGGCAGTGTCCATCGGGCCACGGGGCTTGGGTCGTCTAGAATCGTCCCCATCTGCCGCGTTGGAGCGCCATTCTGTGTTGTGGCGCTGCCGCTGAGTCCTCCTGCCGGTAGAGCCGACGGGAGGGAATGATTCAATGAAGGAGCCGCGGTGAACAATCAATGGTTCTCCAAAGTCGCTGTGTGGTTGGTGATCGCCCTGGTGCTGTTCACCGTGTTCAAGCAGTTCGACCGCACAGCCATTGCGGGTAACCAGATCGGTTATTCCGAGTTCCTGGAGGAGGTTCGGGCCAAGCGCATCCGCGAAGTGGTGTTGCAGGAGAACCCGGGTGGGGCTGAGATCGAGGCCCTGACCACCGAGGACAAGCGCATCCGCACCACCGCGACCTATCTGGACCGGGGCCTGGTGGGTGACCTGATCGCCAACGGCATCAAGTTCCGCGTCAAGCCTCGCGAAGAGCCGTCTGTGTTGACCAGCCTGCTGATCTCCTGGGGCCCGATGATTTTGCTCATCGGCGTCTGGGTGTATTTCATGCGCCAGATGCAGGGCGGCGGCAAGGGCGGCGCCTTCAGCTTCGGCAAGAGCCGGGCGCGCATGCTGGACGAATCGAACAACTCCGTCACCTTCGCCGATGTCGCTGGCTGCGACGAGGCGAAGGAAGAGGTCAAGGAGTTGGTTGACTTCCTCAAGGATCCGCAGAAATTTCAGAAGCTGGGCGGTCGAATTCCCCGTGGCGTGTTGATGGTCGGCCCTCCGGGAACCGGCAAGACGCTGCTGGCCAAGTCCATCGCAGGCGAGGCCAAGGTGCCGTTCTTCTCGATCTCCGGGTCGGATTTCGTGGAGATGTTTGTCGGCGTCGGTGCCGCGCGGGTGCGCGACATGTTCGAGCAGGCCAAGAAGAACTCGCCTTGCATCATCTTCGTCGATGAAATCGACGCAGTGGGACGTCACCGCGGTGCGGGTCTGGGCGGCGGCAACGACGAACGCGAGCAGACGCTCAACCAGATGCTGGTCGAGATGGACGGTTTCGAGACCAACCTCGGCGTCATCGTGGTGGCCGCGACCAACCGACCGGACATCCTGGATCCGGCCCTGCTGCGCCCCGGGCGTTTCGACCGTCAGGTGTACGTGACGCTGCCCGACGTGCGTGGCCGCGAGCAAATCCTGAATGTGCACATGCGCAAGGTGCCCATCGGCCAGGACATCCGTGCCGACATCCTCGCGCGCGGCACCCCCGGCTTTTCCGGTGCCGATCTGGCCAACCTGGTCAACGAGGCCGCCCTCTTCGCAGCCCGCCGCAGTGCGCGGGTGGTTGAGATGGTCGACTTCGAGAAGGCCAAGGACAAGATCATGATGGGCCCCGAGCGCAAGTCGATGATCATGCCCGAAGAGGAGCGCCGCAACACCGCCTACCACGAGGCCGGTCATGCGCTGGTGGCTCGCCTGCTGCCCAAGACCGATCCGGTCCACAAGGTCACGATCATTCCGCGTGGGCGTGCACTGGGTGTGACCATGCAGCTGCCCGAGGGTGATCGTTACAGCATGGACAAGGAGCGCATGCTCTCGACCATCAGCGTGCTTTTCGGTGGCCGCATCGCCGAAGAGGTGTTCATGAACCAGATGACCACCGGCGCGAGCAACGACTTCGAGCGTGCCACGGCGATCGCCCGCGACATGGTCACCCGTTACGGGATGACCGAGGAGCTGGGTCCCATGGTTTATGCGGAGAACGAAGGCGAGGTCTTCCTCGGTCGTTCCGTCACCAAGCAGGTCAGCGTTTCGGAAGAGACGATGAAGCGGGTGGACAAGGAGATCCGCAAGATCATCGACACCCAGTACGCCCAGGCCCGCCACCTGATTGAAGAACACCAGGACAAGATGCACGCGTTGGCCGGGGCTCTGCTCGAATGGGAAACCGTCGATGCGGAACAGATCGAGGACATCATGAACGGGCGTCCGCCGCGTCCCCCCAAGGATGGATCGCAGGCGGCCTCCAGGCCTCCCGGGGGGGGGGCAACCCCCTCGGTCAATTCGGGCAACGCAGCCGCGGCAACCTGAAATCCTTGACCTGCGGGGCCTTCGGGCCCCGTTGTTCATGTGGGCCTTGATGGAGTTGCAGATGGCCCCTGTCTGGCAAACCACCCGGTTCCGGATCCCGCTGGATCGGCCGGTGGTCATGGGCATTGTCAATGTCACGCCCGACTCCTTCTCGGACGGTGGGCGCGGCATCGGGAACGCGATGGCGCACTGCGAGCAGTTGCTCAAAGAAGGCGCCGGCATCCTGGACATCGGTGGCGAGTCCAGCCGCCCGGGCGCGGATCCGGTGTCTCTGGAGGCCGAGCTGGCCCGGGTGCTGCCGGTGCTGCGCGAAGCCCTGAAGCTGGGTGTGCCGGTCTCGGTCGACACCTACAAGGCCGAGGTGATGCGCCAGAGCCTGGACCTTGGTGTGGACATCATCAACGACATCGCGGCGCTGCGGGCGCAGGGCGCGGTGCAGGTGGTCGCCGCGCACCCGGGATGCGGGGTCTGCCTGATGCACATGCGGGGAGAGCCACGTTCGATGCAGGCGGACACCTTCTACAGCGACGTGGTCGCCGAGGTGAGGGATTTCCTCGCCGTTCGCCTGGCCGTGCTGCGGGCAGCTGGAGTGGTGGCCGAGCGGATCGTGCTGGACCCGGGCATCGGCTTTGGCAAGTCGGTGCGACAGAACTTCGACCTGCTGCCTGGGCAGCGCGCCCTGCTGGCTCTGGGGCATCCGGTTCTGGCGGGCTGGTCACGCAAATCGGCGCTGGGAGCGGTCACCGGCCGTCCTACGAACCAGCGGATGGTGGCTAGCGTGGCCGCCGCGCTGGCGGCTGTGCACCACGGTGCGAGGATCATTCGCGTGCACGATGTGGCGGCAACGGCGGATGCGCTGGCCATCTGGGCGGCTGCCGGCTTGTCCCCAGGGGGGGATTGACCTAGCCTTGAGTTCTTCAAGACGACCGATGCCTGCCGATGGTGGCCGGCGCACAGAATCGTTCCAACTCGCTTCGGGCTTCCTCCGGGAGGAATCCGGCCCGGGCGTCGCAGCAAACCTTCCATACATGAGCAGAAAGTACTTTGGCACCGACGGCATTCGAGGAACCGTCGGGCAGGCCCCCATCACCCCTGACTTTGTCCTGCGGCTGGGGCATGCCGTCGGTCGGGTGCTGCGGGGCAGCCACGAGCGTCCGGTGGTCCTGATCGGCAAGGACACGCGCATCTCTGGCTACATGCTGGAGTCCGCCCTGGAAGCGGGTCTCAACTCTGCGGGTGCCGATGTGGTGCTGACCGGTCCGGTGCCGACCCCCGCGGTGGCCTACCTGACCCGGGCTCAGCGCCTGAGCCTGGGGGTGGTGATCAGTGCCTCGCACAATCCCTACGAGGACAACGGCATCAAGTTCTTCTCCGCTCGGGGAGAGAAGCTGCCGGATGCCTGGGAACTGGAGGTCGAGGCGGCCGTCGATGCTGCGCCGCAGTGGGTCTCTTCCAGCGAGATCGGCCGCACCCGCCGACTCGATGATGCCGGTGGTCGGTACATCGAATTCTGCAAGTCCACGTTCTCGGCTGATCTTTCCCTGCGGGGCCTGAAGATCGTGGTCGATGCGGCCCACGGTGCTGGCTACCACGTGGCTCCGGACGTCTTCCACGAGCTGGGCGCGGAAGTGATCCGCATCGGCTGCGAGCCGGACGGATTCAACATCAACGACGGTTTTGGTGCCACATCTCCTCAGGCGCTGGTCAAGGCGGTGCATGAACACCGGGCCGACTACGGCATCGCGTTGGACGGAGATGCCGACCGGCTGCAGGTGGTCGATGGTGCCGGCAGGCTCTACAACGGCGATGAGCTGCTGTACGTCATGGTGGCCGATCGGCTGGCCAACGGTCAGGCCGTTCCAGGCGCAGTCGGCACGCTGATGACCAACATGGCCGTGGAGCTGGCTCTGCAGCAGCGGGGCGTGGAATTCGTGCGCGCCAAGGTGGGCGACCGTTATGTGCTCGAGGAGTTGCAGAAGCGGGGTTGGCAGCTGGGCGGGGAGGGCTCCGGCCACCTGCTGGCGCTGGACTGCCACACCACCGGCGACGGCTTGATCAGCGCGCTGCAGGTGCTGCAGGCCCAGCAGCGCAACGGCCGCTCGCTGGCCCAGATGCTCGAAGGCGTGACCCTGTTCCCGCAGACCTTGATCAATGTGCGGCTGGCTGCCGGCCAGGACTGGAAACGCAACTCCCTGCTGGCGGCTGAACAGCAGCGCATCACCGAGGAACTCGGCCAGGCCGGTCGGCTGTTGATTCGTGCCTCGGGCACCGAACCGCTGCTGCGCGTCATGGTGGAGGCGCGGGAGGCGTCGTTGGCACAGAGGGCGGCGGAGCGGTTGGCCCAGGCGGCGGTACGCGGCTGAGCGGCACCCTGCAGCGGATTCGGCACTCATTTGTGTCTGTCACGAAAGGGTCATCAAAAGGTCACGGAAGCGTGCAAGGTTGTCATTGGGTTGTCACATGGCCTTTCTAAAGTGACGCACGTCACGGGTTTCCCCCGTTGTCTGCGTCTTGACGAAAGGTTCAACCATGCTGTTTTCCATCGCTCGTGTCTCCCTCGCTGCTGCCCTGCTGGCGGCTTCTTCGGCCACTCTGGCTCAAGACGTGACGGGGGCGGGCGCCACCTTTCCGGCGCCGCTGTATGCCAAGTGGGCTGACGCCTACAACAAATCCACCGGCGTGAAGATGAACTACCAGTCCGTGGGATCTGGTGCGGGTCTGAAGCAGATCCGATCGAAGACGGTGGATTTCGGTGCTTCTGACATGCCGCTCAAGGACGAGGACCTGGCCAAGGACGGTCTGGTGCAGTTCCCGACCGTCATCGGTGGCGTGGTGCCGGTGGTCAATATCGCCGGCATCCAGCCGGGTCAGATCAAGCTGACCGGTCAGGTGCTGGGCGACATCTACCTCGGCAAGATCACCAAGTGGTCCGATCCGGCCCTGGCTGCCCTCAACCCGGGTCTGAAGCTGCCCGACGCGGACATCTCTCCAGTGCGCCGTGCCGATGGTTCCGGCACCACCTTCATCTTCACCAACTACCTGTCCAAGGTGAATCCGGACTGGAAGGCCAAGGTCGGTGAAGGCACCGCCGTGAATTGGCCGACCGGTGCCGGCGGCAAGGGCAACGAGGGCGTTGCGGCGTTCGTGCAGCGCCTGCCGAACTCGATCGGCTACCTTGAGTACGCCTACGTGAAGCAGAACAAACTGTCCTACACCTTGATGAAGAACCGCGACGGCAATTTCGTGCCCCCGAGTGACACGGCCTTCAAGGCGGCGGCGGCCGGTGCCGACTGGAAGAGCAGCTTCTACCAGATCACCACGGATCAACCCGGCAAGGATGCCTGGCCGATCACCAATCCAACTTACATCATGATGCACAAGGTGCAGGAGAAGCCCGCTCAGGCCACGGCTGCGATGAAGTTCTTCGATTGGGCCTACGGCAACGGCGACAAGATGGCCGATGACCTGGACTACGTGCCGCTGCCGGATTCGGTGAAGGCGCTGGTTCGCAAGCAGTGGTCCGAGCAGATCAAGGACGCATCCGGCAAGCCGGTGGCGTTCAAGTGACCGCGGGTCTTCCGACCCATTTGTCACCTCTCGTGATCTGAACTGGAAGGCTGTCCATGGCCGCTACACTGCCTGTTTCCCACCCTATTGAAAGGGGTCCCGCCGTGGACAGAACCACTCCGACCGGGGGACCTGCACCGCGCGTGCTGCGGTCCCCCTGGGCCGACCGGCTGTTTGCCGGGGTGGCTCAGGCCGCGGCCTGGCTGACCCTGGCACTGTTGGTCGGCATCATCGGCTCGTTGTTCGTGGGCGCAGCGCCGGCGATCCAGGAGTATGGCCTGGGCTTTCTGACCAGCACCGATTGGGATCCGGTCGAAAACCGTTACGGCGGTCTGGTGATGATCTACGGCACCTTGATGACCTCGCTGATTGCGCTTGTCATTGCCGTGCCGGTGAGTTTTGGCATCGCCCTTTTTCTGACCGAACTCTCCCCCAAGTGGCTCAAACGTCCGCTGGGTACAGCGATCGAATTGCTTGCCGCGGTGCCGTCGATCGTCTACGGCATGTGGGGCCTGCTGGTGTTCGGCCCCATCCTGGCCACGTATGTACAGCAGCCGCTGCAAAAACTGCTGGCCGGTGTTCCGGTGCTGGGTGCGCTGGTTTCCGGTCCACCGGTGGGGATCGGTATCCTGTCGGCAGGGATCATCCTGGCCATCATGATCATTCCCTACATCGCCGCAGTGATGCGCGACGTTTTCGAGGTCACACCCTCGATGCTCAAGGAGTCAGCCTACGGGCTGGGCTCCACGACGTGGGAGGTGGTGTCCCGCGTTGTGCTGCCTTACACCAAGGCCGGTGTGGTGGGCGGCATCATGCTCGGCCTGGGTCGGGCGCTGGGAGAGACCATGGCCGTGACTTTCGTGATCGGCAACATGAACCAGCTCAGCTCTCTGTCGATGTTCGAGGCGGCCAACAGCATTACTTCGGCACTGGCCAACGAGTTTGCGGAGGCCGGTGAAGGGTTGCATCAGGCCTCTTTGATCTACCTGGGGCTGGTGTTGTTCTTCATCACCTTCGTGGTGCTGACATTGTCCAAGTTGATGCTTGCGCAGATGCGCAAGGGTGAAGGAGCTCGCACATGAGCAGCGTTGCTTCGTTTGACGCCGGCCGGCTGGCCATGCACCGTCGACGCAAGATGGTCAATGTTTTTGCGCTCAGTTTGTCCTTGGGTGCGATGGCCTTCGGGCTGGTCTGGCTGATCTGGATCCTTTGGGAAACCCTGGTGCTGGGTCTCGGCGGCCTGAATCTGGCGGTTTTCACGGAGATGACGCCGCCGCCGCAGGCTGAAACCGGTGGCCTGGCCAATGCGATCTACGGCTCCCTGATCATGGTGGTGCTGGCGACCGCTCTGGGTACGCCCCTGGGGATCCTCAGCGGTGTCTACATCGCCGAATACGGTCGCAACAATTGGCTCGGTCGCAGCACCCACTTCATCAACGACATCCTGCTGTCAGCCCCTTCGATCGTGATCGGGTTGTTCATCTATGCGGTGGTGGTGGCACCGTTGAAGGGCTTCTCGGCCTTTGCCGGTGTCCTGGCACTGGCGCTGATCGTGGTGCCGGTGGTCATCAATACCACGCAGAACATGTTGGCGCTGGTGCCCAATGCGCTGCGGGAGGCTGCCTATGCCTTGGGTACACCCAAGTGGAAGGTGATCCTGTCGATCACGTTGAAGGCCTCCATGGCGGGCGTCATCACCGGCGTCCTGCTGGCGGTGGCCCGAATCGCGGGAGAAACCGCACCCCTGTTGTTCACCGCCCTGTCGAACCAGTTTTTCACCAGCAGCCTCGGTGAGCCGATGGCCAGCCTGCCGGTGACCATCTTCAAGTTCGCCATGAGTCCTTACGAGAACTGGCAGAAGCTGGCCTGGGCGGGCGTCTTCCTGATCACGTTGGGTGTGCTGGGCTTGAACATCGTTGCGCGGGTGCTGTTCCGCAACAAGCACTGACCAACGTCTCGTACCGAATCAAGGATCTTTCATGGACGCCCTCGTCGAAACCGCCAACAGCGGCATCACCGAACGCGCAAAGCTGTCGGTGCGCGACCTCAACTTCTACTATGGGCGTTTCCACGCGCTCAAGAAGATCAATCTTGAGATTCCCGATCGCAAGGTGACGGCCTTCATCGGCCCGTCGGGCTGCGGCAAGTCCACCCTGCTGCGCATCTTCAACCGCATGTTCGAGCTGTACCCGGAGCAGCGGGCCGAAGGTGAGATCCTGCTGGACGGCCAGAACATCCTGGATCGCCGGTTGGATGTGAGCCTGATCCGGGCCAAGGTGGGCATGGTGTTCCAGAAGCCGACCCCGTTCCCGATGTCGATCTACGACAACATCGCTTTCGGGGTGCGGCTGTTCGAGAGCCTGTCGCGTGTGGAGATGGACGAGCGGGTGGAGTGGGCGCTGAAGAAGGCCGCCCTGTGGAACGAGGTCAAGGACAAGCTGGGTCAGAGCGGCTCCGGTCTGTCCGGCGGTCAGCAGCAGCGTCTATGCATCGCGCGAGGCATCGCCATCAAGCCTGAGGTGCTGCTGCTCGACGAGCCTTGCTCGGCCCTGGACCCGATCTCTACCGGCAAGATCGAGGAGCTCATCACCGAGCTCAAGAGCGACTACACCGTGGCCATCGTGACCCACAACATGCAGCAGGCTGCCCGCTGCTCGGACTACACGGCCTACATGTACCTGGGTGACCTGATCGAGTTCGGTCCCACGCGCGACCTGTTCATGAAGCCCAAGCGACAGGAGACCGAGGATTACATCACCGGTCGATTCGGTTGAGGCGGAACAAGCAAGCGATACGAAGGATTCAGCCATGACGGAAAAGCACCTATCCAGCCAGTTCGATGCCGAACTCAGCGCCGTTTCGACCCGCGTGCTCGAGATGGGCGGCATGGTCGAGGCCCAGGTGGCCCAGGCGGTCTACGCGCTGGCCCACTTCAGCAGCGACACCGCCCAGCAGGTGGTACGTACCGAGGAGCGCGTGAACCAGCTGGAAGTGGAGATCGACCGCGACCTGTCGGCCATCATCGCGCGGCGCCAGCCCACCGCCAGGGACCTGCGGCTGCTGATCGCCATCTCCAAGACCATCGGCAACCTGGAGCGGGTGGGCGATGAGGCCGCCCGCATCGCCCGCACCGTGCAGCGTCTGATGGACTCCGGCGTGTCCAGCCGCATGCGCCTGCCGGTGTCGGACGTGTCCTTTGAGGCCAGCCTGGCCACCGCACTGCTGCGTCGTGCGCTGGATGCCTTTGCCCGCCTCGACGTGAATCAGGCGCTGCAGGTGATCAAGCAGGACAACGAGATCGATGTCGAGTTCGAAGGTCTGATGCGCAAGCTGATCACCTACATGATGGAGGATCCTCGCACCATCTCCGCCTCGATCGACCTGGTATTCGTGGCGAAGGCCATCGAACGGGTGGGCGACCACGCCAAGAACCTGGCCGAGCAGATCATCTACATCGTCAAGGGCACGGACGTGCGGCACAACCCGCTGGACGTGGTCGAGTCGGCGGTGAAATGAACGTTACGCAGAGGATGGGACGATGAGCCAGGTGTTGGTGGTCGAGGACGAGGCGGCCATTGCAGAACTGATCGCCATCAACCTGCGGCACGCAGGGCATGAGGTGGTGCTGGCGGCGAGTGCCGAACAGGCCCAGGACCAAGTGGATGCGGTGCTCCCCGACCTGATCCTGCTGGACTGGATGCTGCCCGGCCAATCCGGCATCATGCTCGCGAGGCAATGGCGGCAGTCGGCCCGAACGCGGGATCTGCCGATCATCATGCTCACGGCGCGTGCCGAAGAAAGCGACAAGATCGTGGGCCTGGACGCGGGCGCCGACGACTACCTGACCAAGCCGTTTTC
>Ga0073903_10000893_pt1 | contig 15721 bp, 11 predicted proteins | sample KloWWTKNB14_bulk_FD_66665 | JGI IMG/M metagenome (GOLD analysis project Ga0073903, IMG submission 66665) | Active sludge microbial communities from Klosterneuburg, Austria, studying microevolution and ecology of nitrifiers - Klosterneuburg... | ecosystem: Engineered > WWTP > Aerobic digester >... | reverse complement strand
AGCGCGGTCACGCCGTCGTCGTTGAAGCGCGAGGCCTGCGTGCCGAACACCGGCATCTGCTCGGGCCGCTTCGCGAAGGCCTCGCGGTTGCGCTGGTACTGCTTGGCGACGTCTCGCAGCGCGTCCATCGCGCCCTTGCGATCGAACTTGTTGATCGCGACGAAGTCGGCGAAATCCAGCATGTCGATCTTCTCGAGCTGGCTCGCGGCGCCGAACTCGGGAGTCATCACGTACAGCGACGCGTCGACCAGCGGCACGATCGCCGCGTCGCCCTGGCCGATGCCCGAGGTCTCGACGACGATCAGGTCGAAACCGGCGATCTTGCACGCGGCGATCGCGTCCGGCAGCGCCTGGCTGATCTCGCTGCCCGCTTCGCGGGTGGCGAGCGATCGCATGTAGACGTTCGGATGGTCGATCGCGTTCATGCGGATCCGGTCGCCCAGCAGCGCGCCGCCGCTCTTGCGGCGCGTGGGGTCGACCGACAGGATCGCGAGCCGGAGCCGGTCGCCCTGGTCGAGCCGGAAGCGCCGTACGAGCTCGTCGGTGAGCGAGCTCTTGCCCGCGCCGCCGGTGCCGGTGATGCCCAGCGTCGGCGTCCGGATCGCGTCGGCGCGCCTGCGCAACTCGGCACGCCACGCGGCGAAGCCGTCCGCGTCGAGCCGGCCGGCGATGTGGCCCAGCTCGAGCGCGGTGATCGCCTGTGCGAGCGCGCGGCGCGACGCGGCCAGCGGCTCGCGCGCGGCGCGGGCCGAGGCGATGGCCGCCTTGCCGCTGCCCGTCGCCTCGGCGGCCTCGGGCGCGACGATCGCGTCGAGGTCGACCGGCGCGTACTGCGACAGGTCGACGTCGCAGCGTCCGAGCATGTCGGCGATCATGCCCTGCAGGCCCATCCGCTGGCCGTCCTCGGGGCTGTAGATGCGCGCGACGCCATAGTCGTGCAGTTCGCGGATCTCGGCCGGGACGATCACGCCGCCGCCGCCGCCGAACACCTTGACGTGATCGGCGCCGGCTTCGCGCAGCAGGTCGATCATGTACTTGAAGTACTCGACGTGGCCGCCCTGGTACGACGAGATCGCGATGCCGTGGGCATCTTCCTGCAGCGCGCAATCGACGATCTCGCTCACCGAGCGGTTGTGCCCGAGATGGATCACCTCCGCGCCCAGGCTCTGCAGGATGCGCCGCATGATGTTGATCGACGCGTCGTGACCGTCGAACAGCGACGCCGCGGTGACGAAGCGGACCTTGTTCTTCATCCGGTAGTCGGCCAGCTTCTTCTGGTCGGACAGGTCGGTCATGGCGGTGATCCTGTGCGGGAGTCTGCGCCGCCAGTATCGCCCGCGGTGGCGAGCCCGGGCGAGCGGCGCACGCTTCGACGGTAATTGACGTTGACGTTAACGTCAATCAAGCGGGCGACAATCGGCGGCGCTGCGGCTCCCCGGGCCCTGGGCCCGGCCGCGACCGCCGGGGTCGTTTTTCGCGGCGCCGCAACGTTTCGGATAGCATCGGCCGAAATCCGCCTCGCCATGCCAGCCCTCCCGAAGATCGACTCGCGCACGCTGCGCCACGCGCTGGGCTGCTTTCCCACCGGGGTCACGGTCGTCACCGCCGTCGGCGCCGACGGGGCGTTCGTCGGGCTGACCATCAACTCGTTCAATTCGCTGTCGCTCGATCCGCCGCTGATCCTGTGGTCACTGTCGTCCCGCAGCTCGAGCCTGCGCGCGTTCGAGAGCGCCGGGCATTACGCCGTGAACGTGCTCGCCGAAGACCAGGTGGCGATCTCGCGCCGGTTCGCCGCCACGGGGCCGCACAAGTTCCACGGCGTGGCCGTGCACGCGGGGCTCGCGGGCACCCCGCTGATCGACGGTTGTTCGGCGCACATCGAGTGCCGCGCCCACTCGTCGCAGGCGGCCGGCGACCACGTGCTGTTCGTCGGCCGCGTCGAGCGGGTGCGCGCCAGCGACCGTCCGCCGCTGGTGTTCGTTCGCGGGCGCTATCGCAGCGCGGGCAGCGAACTGGAGTGAAGGTCCGATGTCGGGCGGGCCGAATGGCCGGCGCGCGACTCAGTCGGGGAGTTCGATTCCGTACGACGTCCTCAGCCATGCGGCGTAGGCGTTCATGTCGACCTCGCCGACGATCGATGGCTGGCCCTTCGCGTCGATGCCCCGTCGGGGACGAGGGACGAGGAAAGCAGCGGAATCGCGCCAGCTGAGCCCCGGAACCGACGTCCGGCGCTGCGCCGAGCGCTCGAGCACGCGGCCGCTCGCATCGCGCCGAAGCACCGTCCGGTCGCCCAGCCCCGCGTAGTTCCGGTCGTGGAGCCGCGGGTCGCTGACGTGGCGATCGCGCGGGTGAAGTTCGCGCATCGGCAAGCCCGTCGATCGCGCCATCTCCGTCATCCAGACGAGCGATACGTCGGAGAGGTCGCCTTCGGCGTTGCCGCCGCCGACGTCGGCGTGATCGCCGATGAAGCCGCGCTCGACGACCCAGGCGCTGCCGCCGAGCGCGGATTCGAGCGGAAACAGCGATCGGTGCTCGTTCAGCGCCACCGCGTGATAGGTCGCGCGCACGGCCGACGGAATGGCGAGCTGCCAGCGTTCGTTCGCCAGCCCGAGCAGACCGAATTGCGCGACCGTGTCCCACAAGCCGAGGAAGCGCAGGTCGACGCAGATGCCGCGCGCCCGGAAGTGCCCGTCGTCGATCAAGGTCGAGACCCGGTTGACGAAGTCGCGGGCCATCGCCGCGCCGCGAGAGAAGCCGATCACGTCGACCGGCACGTCCCGGCCGATCCACGCGTCGCCGAGGAACCCGTCCAGCGTGCCCAGCATCCAGTCGACACGGCTGCGCGCCGTGCTCGCCTCCACCTGGTCTAGCGTGCCGCCGATGATGCCGCTGGCCGCGTCGTCGCGACCGACGCCGGCCATGTACCACTTGTTCGGGTCGTCGTACTGTTCGAAGAACTTGCGCACGTTCGAAACGTCGTCGCCGTCGTGCCCGGTCGATCCGTTGTTCGTGCCGTCGAAGGCGAACAGGATCAGCCCGAGCGGGTCGGTCGCGACCATCGGATTGCCATCGGCGTACGAGAACGGGTTCAACCCGGCCGCCAGGCCGAGTGGATCGGGCTCCAGGTAGCGACCGGCGTCGGGGTCGTAGGTGCGCAGCAGGTTGTCGTGCAGGCCGGTTTCAGGGTCGAAGTACTGCCCGGCCAGTCGCAGTGGCTGCTCGAAGCGTCCGCGCGCGCGCGCCAGGCGGCCGAACGCGTCCCAGTCCCCGCGCCAGACGACGCGTGCCGAAGCGTCGGTCGCGGCGATCGGCGTGCCGAGATGGTCGCCGTGCACCCAGGCGACCGACGTCGGAGCCGCCGACGCCGAATGCGCACCCGCTGCCGCGCCGTGCTCGAGCACCGCGAGCAGTTGCCCGTTCCAGCGCAGGTACTGGCGCACCAGGCGGCCGTCCGCGTCGCTTTCGGCGGCCAGCGCGTGGCCGTGGTGCAGGAAACCGCGGTCGCCGCTCGGCCCGCTTCGCGCGACGCGCTGGCCGAACGCGTCATAGCGATAGCGTGTGACACCGGCCATTCCGCGCGCCTCGACGATCCGGCGCTGCGCGCCGTAGCGCAGCGCGAGCGGGCCATGGCGCAGCGGCCGGCCCGACGCGTCGACCGGAACGTCCGCGGAACGCCAGTCGCTGCCGTCGCGCCGCCGCGCCGCGATGCGATCGCCGTTGGCATCGTGCAGGAAGTACTCGACGTGCCCGGACCCGCCATCGCCGGCGTGGCGCTCGCGCGCAATCAGCCGGCCGAACCGGTCATAGCCGAAGCGATCTTCGCCGTGCTCGTGCGCGATCGCCAGCGGCACGCCGAGCCGGTGCCAGCGCAGCCGCCGGAACGGCAGGTCCGCGCCGGTCAGCGCTTCCCAGCTGCGCGGCGACGGCCCGGAATCCGCGCCGGACGCGCCGGACGCGCCGCTGCGCCGCCACTGCAGCGACAGCGGGCGCCCTGCGTCGTCGAAACGACGCTCGAAACGCACGCCGTTGCCGAGGTGCATCGTCGTGTCCTGCGCGGCGCCGAAGTCGGTGCGCTGCACCAGCCAGCGGGTCTCGCCGGACCCGGCCAGCGACAGCGCCAGCCGCTCCGCACGCCCCTGCTCGTCGTAGCCGTGCAGCAGTCGCGAGCCGTCCGGCAGTTCGTGCCCGGCGAGCCTCCCGCGCGGGTCGTAGGAGAACGCCTGCCGGAACCGCCCGCCGTCACGCTCGTGCGTCAGCTCGGCCAGCCGCCCGAGCGCGTCGTGCCTGGCGTAGCTTCGCTGCACCGGATGGTCGATCGTCACCAGTCGCGTGCCTACGTAGCCGAAGCGGGTCTCGATGCGCTCGTCGCCTGCCAGCTGCTCCCGGCGCACGACGCGGCCGGCGAGATCGTGCTCGCGCACGTCGACGGCGCCGTCGTCGTGCTCGATGCGCGCCAGCCGTCCGAGCGCGTCGAAGCGTTGCCGGCGCGAGCCGGCGTGCTTCGAACGGGTCTCGACCAGCCGGCCGAGGTCGTCGTAGACGAAGTCGGTGCGGCGACCACGGGCGTCGGCGATCGACTGCCGCCCGGCGCTGGCACGCGCGAGGGCCACCGGAAGGGCCGCCCGCGTGCCCGGAGTGCCGGGCGCGGGCCCCCCGAACACGCGCCGCCATCCGTGGTTCGATGCGATCTCGACGCCATCGCTGCGAAGACCGATCGTCCAGCGCCGGCCATCGGACCACTCGACGCCGCCGGGGCGACCAGCGGGGTCGTAGTCGAATCGCACGCCGATGCCGCGATGGCTCGTCGACGCCAGCCGCCATGCCCGGTCGAAGGTCCGCGTGCGCTGCGTGCCGTCGGGGAAGCGCTCCGAGGTTGCGCGGCCGATCGGGTCGCGGTCGATGGTGTGGACCAGCACGGCGGCATGCGCGATGCGCACCAGCCGGCGCTGCGCGTCGTGGACGAAGACGGTGCGCGACACGCCGTCCGGGCCGCCGTCGCGGGCGATCGACACCAGCTTGCCCGCCGCGGGACCGCCCTGCGCGTACTCGAGGCGCAGCGAAGCGGCGACCGGCTCCGCCGACCTTGTTCCCGGCGCAAAGCCGCTGACGTCGACGGTCGCGACCTGTCCGCGTTCCGAGTAGACGATGGCGATGCGCAGCGTGCGCCCGGGCACGACGCTCGGGCGCTCGATGCGCGTCGGCGCCGACAGCGGGCCGTCGTCGCCGTAGTGCAGGCGCTCGAACCACTGCTCGCGGCCGGCGCGATCGACGACCCGGCGCTCGACGACGCGCCCGAACGAATCGTGGCGCACGCGTGTCGCGCCGACCGCGACCGTGCGCCCGCCGCGGTCGCGTCGCGTGCGCAGACCCATCGGCGGACACCGCTCGCAGCCGTCGCCGTCGGTCGCGACCAGCGTCGGGCCGCCGCTCCCCGACGGGTCGATCCACTGGAAGCGGCTGACGTGGGTGCCGGCCGTGACGGTGGTCGATCCGCCTGCGCCCGGTCGCGGCGGCAGGCGGTACGCGAAGCGCAGCGCCTGCGCATCGGAGCGTCCGATTGCCCGGGATCGGCTGACGCGCAAGGCGTCGTCGTAGTCGTAGCGGCTGCGCCGGCCGTCGCTGTCGGTGACGCCCGTCAGCAGGTGAAACGCCCGCGGGTCCTCGTAGTGGTAGCGGAGCGCCCGCCCGTCGGGATAGCGCACCGCGACGAGCTGGCCGTGCACGTCGTAGTCGTATCCGACGCGCTGGCCGTCGGGCAGGCGCAGCGCCGCGAGCCGCGTGCCCGCGTATTCGAGGCCGAGCGTCCGTCCCGACGAGTCGGCGACCTCGACGAGCCTGCCGGCGGCGTCGCGCCGCAGGCGGATCGCATCGAGGTCCGGCGCGACGATCGATGCCAGACGACCGTCGGCGTCGAAGATCACGCGTCGCCCGCCCGGCCAGCGCCAGACGAAGCTCGCCGCCGCGTCCGTGAAGTCCTCGTCGACGAGGCCGTCGGCGATGCGACCGCTGCCATAGCTGCGCGGCGCGTTCGCCGCGTGGCGCCGGGCAGTCCGTCGACCGCCGGCCCCGGCCCGAGCCGCGGCCCCGGCCCCGGCCGCACTGGACCGGAAGACGATGCGCCGCCCGTCGCCTTGCACGATCTGCAATTCGATGCGCCCGTCGCGGACGATGCGCGCCAGCCGCGTCTCGTAGCTGTGGCTCCAGCCGCGCCCCAGCGTCAGCGCGAAGTCGCTGCGGCTGTTGTAGTGGCGCGCGAAGAGCAGCAGCAGCGAGTCGTCGCGCGGAAGCCCGAACGCCGCCGCCAGTCCGTCGGGCGACAGCGCGCTGGACTCCTGGTGAGGCAGCACGACGTCGACCTGGCGTTGGTACTTGTTGCCGGTCGCGACGTCGACCGGGTTGCCCGCCGAGCGGTCGGCATCGGCGACCGGCACGCTCGCGGGTTCGGCGACGGCGCGCGACGGCACGCTCGCACCCGGCGACGACGCCGGTGCGCCGCAGGCCGACGCAGGGGGCGCGAAGGGGCCGCCCGCCAGCTGCGACACGAAAGCGTCGACGCCGGTGCCGCCGACGCCCGGCCCGATCGACCCGCCGATGGATGCGGCCGGTCCCGGCAGCGGGCCCGGCGCGCCGCCTGCCGGCGTGCACAGCGCGGCGCCACCGGCGGGCGGGCTGGCCGCCAGGCACAACGGCACGAGGCATGCGACGCTCAGGCGGGCAACGCTCAGGCGGGCGGCACACAGGCGGGCGGCACACGAGCGCGCGGCGATGAAAGCGGGGCGAAATCGCGATGCGAGCATGCGCCCACGCTAGCGACGCGTCGCGCCGGCAACAATTCGACCGAAGTCCTAGCGCCCGGCGCCTAAGCCCTGCGTCCTCCGCCCGCCGCGCTATGCTTGCCGCATGTCTTCGCGAATGAGGGTCCGCTACCGCATCGAGTGCGCCGCCAACGCCATCGACGCGCGCGCGCAAGCGCTCGCCGTCGAGCAGTCGGTCGAGATGCCGGTCGAGGCGGTCCGCGACTCGCGCGTGCTCGCCGAGGTGGTCGGCGAAGTACTCGCGATCGACCCGCTGCCCGGCACGCCGCAACGCTTCGACGTCGTGCTCGCGCTCGCCGCGGAGACCGTCGGCGACGAACCGGGGCAGCTGATGAACATGCTGTTCGGCAATTGCTCGCTGCAGCCGGACATTGCGCTGCTCGATGTGCAGTTGCCCGACGAGATGCTCGACCGGCTGCCCGGCCCGCGCTTCGGCATCGACGGCTGGCGCGCCGCGGTCGGCGCCGCGGGCGGCCGTCGCGCGCTCAGCTGCACCGCGCTCAAGCCGCAAGGCCTGTCGGCCGGCGCGCTGGCCGAGCTCGCGTACGCCTTCGCCCGCGCCGGGATCGACGTGATCAAGGACGACCACGGGCTGGCCGATCAGCCGGCCGCGCCGTTCGCGCAGCGCGTGCCTGTCGTGCAGCGCGCGATCGCGCGCGCCAACCGCGAGAAGGCGAACGAGGACGGCGCGCTGGCCGGCCATCGGTCGGTTTATGCGCCGAGCCTGTCGGGCGGCCCGCGTCGCCTTGCCGCGCAGTTGCGCGTCGTGCGCGACGAAGGCGTCGGCGCCGCGCTCGCGTGCCCGATGATCGTCGGCGTTCCGGCCTTCGCCGAGCTGCTGCGCGCCGAGGCCGGCGTGCCGCTGCTCGCGCACCCCGCGCTCGCCGGCCATGCACGCATCGGCGCGCCGCTGCTGCTCGGGCAGTTGTTCCGCCTGTTCGGCGCCGACGCGACGATCTTCCCCAACTGGGGCGGGCGCTTCAGCTATCCGCGCGCCGACTGCCAGGCGATCTGCGCACGCGCGCGCGCGCCGCTCGGTGCGCACGCACCGACCCTGCCGGTGCCCGCCGGCGGCATGAGCGTCGAACGTGTCGGCGAGATGCTCGGCGACTATGGGCCGGACACCATGTTGCTGATCGGCGGCAACCTGCTCGCCGCCGGCGACGCCATGCCGGCGCGCGCCGCCGAGTTCGCGGCGCGCGTCGCCGGCGCCTTCGAGACCCACGACAGCCGACCATGACCGACTCCCCGATCCGCAGGGCCCTGCCGGCGTTCCGTTGGGAACGCGTCGATACGCTGCGCTACAAGGCCGAAGGCAGCGCGCCGTATCGCGACGTGACCCGCCAGGTGCTGTTCGGCGGCGATGCGATGCGCTGCGAATGGCGCTACTTCGAGGTCGCGCCCGGCGGCCATACGACGCTCGAGCGACACGAACACGCGCACGCGGTGATGATCCTGCGCGGCAGCGGCCGGTGCCTGGTCGGCGATCGCGTCCATGAGGTCGGCGAGCGCGACCTCGTCGCGGTGCCGCCGCTCGCGTGGCACCAGTTCCGCGCCGATCCACGCGCGCCGCTCGGCTTCCTGTGCCTGGTCGACAAGGAGCGCGACCGGCCGCAGTTGCCGGGAGCGGACGATCTCGCCGCGTTGCGTCGCGTCCCGGAAGTCGCCGCCTTCATCCGCGCCGGCGACGAGCTCGATGGCTGATCGCTTCGCCGGCGTCCCCGCCGAACCGCTCGCGCCGCACGACGGCGCGCCACTGGTGCAGCGCGCGGGCGACCTCTATCGCGTCACGCTCGACCGCCCGGCGGAGCACAACCGGCTGGATCCGTCCGACGTCGACGCGCTGCTCGAGCTGTTCGAGCGGCTGGTGGCCGACGGCAGTGCCCGGGCACTGGTCATCACCGGCGCGGGCGACCGGACCTTCAGTTCCGGCTACACGCTGCAGGCGATCGTCGACGAGCTCGACGCGCGCTTCGAGCGCATGCTCGACGCGCTCGAGACGCTGCCGTTCCCCACCGTCGCGGCGCTCAACGGCAGCGTCTACGGCGGCGCGACCGACCTCGCGCTGTGCTGCGATTTCCGCATCGGCTCGCCCGGCCTGAAGATGTTCATGCCGGCGGCCCGGTTCGGCCTGCACTACTACCCCGGCGGCATGCGCCGCTACCTCACGCGGCTCGGGCTGCCGGCGGCGAGCAAGCTGCTGCTGACCGCGATGACGATCGAGTCGGACGAGATGCTGCGCATCGGGTTTCTCACCGACGTGGTGCCTCGCGACGCACTGTGCGCGCGCGTCGATGCCTATCTCGACCAGGTTTCGCGCACCGCCCCCCGGGTGGTCGCCGGCATGAAGCGCCACCTGCACGCGCTGGCGCAGGCCGGGCTCGACAGCGAAGCCGGGCGGGCGACGATGGCGTCGATGGCCGACGCCTACCGCGAGAGCCTCGCGTCCGAAGACCTTCGCGCGCGGCTCGCGCGGCTGCTCGACGAGAAGCAGCGCCCGAAGTAGCGGCGCGCTTCGGCACCGGACGACGACGAAACCTGTAAGCCGCGGGCACAGCTTCGACCGATCGGTGTCGCAACGGAGTCACCGGACCATGCAGAATCGCCGTTTTCCCGCCTCCCGACCCGACCCGGCACGCCGCGGCGTGTTGCGCGCGCTGTCCGCCGCCCCTGCGCTGGGACTGCTGGCGCGGCCCCGCCCGGCCGCCGCCGCGGCACGCCTGGTCGAAGTCGCGCGCGACCTCGAGCACCCGTGGTCGCTCGCCTTCCTTCCCGACGGCCGCATGCTGGTCACCGAACGGCGGGGCCGCTTGCGCGTCGTCGCCCCCGACGGCCGTGCGTCGGCGCCGGTGGCCGGCGTTCCGGGGGTGCGCGCGGGCGGCCAGGGCGGCCTGCTCGACGTCGCCATCGGCCCGGACTTCGGGCGTGACCGCGCGATCTTCCTGTCCTACAGCGAGCCGGTCGCCGGCGGCGCACGCACCGCGGTCGCCCGCGCCGAGTTCGTCGACGGCCCGACGCCGGCGCTGCGCGGCTTGCGCGTCGTCTTCGGCCAGAAGGACGGCGTCGGCGGCGGGAACCACTTCGGCTCGCGGCTGGTGTTTGCACGCGACGGCACGCTGTTCGTCACGCTCGGCGACCGCTATTCGCAGCGCGACCGTGCGCAGGCGCTCGACAACCACTTCGGCAAGGTCGTGCGCATCCGCGCCGATGGCGGCGTGCCGGCCGACAACCCGTTCGTGAACCGCGCTGGCGCGCTGCCCGAGATCCACTCGTACGGACACCGCAACGTGCAGGGCGCGGCGCTGCACCCCGTCACCGGGCAGTTGTGGACGCACGAGCACGGGCCGCAAGGCGGCGACGAGGTCAACCTCGAACGCGCGGGCGCCAACTACGGCTGGCCGGCGATCACCTACGGGCGCGAATACGGCACCGGGTTCAGGATCGGCGAAGGCACCGAGCGCGCCGACGTGGTGCCGCCGGCCTGGCAGTGGACGCCGTCGATCGCACCGTCGGGCATGGCGTTCTGCACCAGCGACCGCTACCCGGGATGGCGCGGCAGCCTGTTCGTCGGCTCGCTGAAGTTCCGGCTGCTGTCGCGGCTCGAGCTCGACGGCGACAAGGTGGTGCGCGAGGAACGACTGTTCGCCGACCTCGGCGAGCGCGTTCGCGACGTGCGGCAGGGACCCGACGGCTTGCTGTATCTTCTGACCGACCAGCCGGATGGCCGGCTGCTGCGGCTCGCGCCGAGCGCTTGAACGATCCGCTTCACAATCCGACCCCTCACCGGACCCGGCATGAGCGAACCGAGCACCGAAGATCCGATCCGGCACGAAGTCGTCGGCCGGCGCGGCACCTTCTTCATCGAACGCGACGGCCGGCGCGTCGCCGAACTGACCTATTCGCGCGGCGACGAATCGACCGTCGTCGACCACACCTGGGTCGACCCCGCGCTGCGCGGCGGCAAGGCTGCGCGCCGGCTCGTCGACACCGTCGTGCAGTGGGCGCGCGCCGAGCGCGTGCGCCTCGTGCCGACCTGCTCGTACGTCCGGGTGGTCCTGGCGCGGACGCCCGAATACTCGGACGTGCTCTGACGCGTCGCTCGTCCAGGCCTCGTCAGCCGCGCCTGAACCGGTAGATCGCCTGCGTCGAGCGCAGTGCAGGCAGCCAGCCGACCGGCTGCCCGTCGTTCAGGAACGCGCGTGCGGTGATCGTCAGGCCGAGCCGCGCGAGGAAATCCTCGAAGTCGTGCACCGTCGACATGTGCAGGTTCGGCGTGTTGTACCACTCGTAGGGAAGCTCGCGCGACACCGGCATGCGGCCGCGCAGGATCGACCAGACGTGCGACCAGTGTCCGAAGTTCGGCAGCGACACGATGCCCTCGCGGCCGACCTCGCTCATCTCGCGAAGCACGCGCTCGGTCCGGTGGGTCATCTGGATCGCCATCGACAGCACGACCACGTCGAACGACGGCGCGTGGAACATGCCCAGCCCGGTCTCGATGTCCTGCTGGATCACGTCGACGCCTGCGCGCACGCATGCGAGCACCTGTGCGTCGTTGATCTCCACGCCGTATCCCGCGCAGCGCTTGGCCGCCTGCAGGTGCGCCAGCAGCGAGCCGTCGCCGCACCCCAGGTCGAGGACGTGCGAGCCCGGCGCGATCCACTCGGCGATCAGCGCCAGGTCCGGGCGCAGGCCGTTCACCGGCTGCCTCCTCGGGCACGCACGCGCGCGTCGATGCGTTCGAACCACGCGCGCATCAGGGCCATGTACTGCGGATGGTCGAGCAGGAACGCGTCGTGGCCGTGCGGCGCGTCGATCTCTGCGTAGGTGACGCGCCGCTCGTTGGCCAGCAGTGCCTCGACGATTTCGCGACTGCGCTCGGGCGCGAAGCGCCAGTCGGTGGTGAACGACACGATCAGGAATTCCGCGCTGGCCGGAGCCAGCGCGCGCGCCAGGTCTCCGCCGTGCGGCAGCGCCGGGTCGAAGTAGTCGAGCGCGCGCGTGATCAGCAGATAGGTGTTGGCGTCGAAGTAGCTCGAGAACTTCTCGCCCTGGTAGCGCAGGTACGACTCGATCTCGAACTCGACGTCGAAGGTGAACCGGTAGTCGTTGCGCAGCACGGTGTCGGTGACGTGGCGGCGAAGCGCGCGCCCGAACTTCTCGCCCATCACGTCGTCGGACAGGTACGTGATGTGGCCGATCATCCGCGCGACCTGCAGCCCGCGCGCCGGCACGACGCCGTGGTCGTAGAAGCGCCCGCCGTGGAACTCGGGGTCGGTGATGATCGCGCGGCGCGCGACCTCGTTGAACGCGATGTTCTGCGCCGACAGCTTCGGCGCCGTGGCCACCGCCACGCAGTGCGCGATGCGCTGCGGATACAGCGTCGTCCAGGCCAGCGCCTGCATGCCGCCGAGGCTGCCGCCCATGACCGCGGCGAAGCGCTCGATCCCCAGCGCATCGGCGAGTCGCGCCTGCGCGTGGACCCAGTCCTCGACGGTCACCACCGGGAAGTCGGGGCCATACGGCCTGCCGGTGGCCGGGTCGGGGCTCATCGGGCCGGTCGACCCGAAGCAGCTGCCGAGGTTGTTGACGCCGATGACGAAGAAGCGCCGGGTGTCGACCGGCTTGCCGGGACCGACCATGTTGTCCCACCAGCCGACGTCGTCGGGCGCGTCGGCGTACACGCCGGCCACGTGATGGCCGGCGTTCAGCGCGTGGCACACCAGCACCGCATTCGAGCGCTCGGCGTTCAACGTGCCGTAGGTCTCGTAGACGAGTTCGTAGCCCGCGATCGACGCGCCGCTGCGCAGCGCGAGCGGCGCGTCGAAGCGCATGCGCTGCGGCGCGACGACGCCGACCGAACCGGGCACGGGCGTCGACAGGATCGAGGGCTGGACTGGCTGGTTCAAGCGCGCGGGCGGCACCGGGCCGCCGAAAAGAAAAGCCCGACCGGCTTGCTGGCGGGTCGGGCGCGATCCGGCGTGCACCTGGCCGCTTTAGCCGTACTTGTAACGCGCCCGCAAGCTGATCCTCAAATCGGCGCGATGAGACGGGGGCAAAGGTATGCCGGCCGCCGGAACCTGTCAAATCCGGTTCACGGCCCCCCCTGCCCGCGGCCTCGCTGCTCCCGGCCCGCCTGCTCGCGGCCCGGCCGCGCTCAATCCCGCCACGCCCCGGCGAGCAGCTCGTACGAGCGCCGCCGCGCGGCGTGGTCGTGGATCGCGCTGGCAACCATCAGCTCGTCGGCACCGGTCGCCTCGACGAAGCGCGCGAGCTCGCGCAGGATGGTCGCGGGCGAGCCGACGAACGAGCACGCGAGCATCCGCGACACCTGCGCCTTCTCGGCCGGCGTCCAGTACGACTCGATGTCGTCGATCGGCGGCGACAACTGGCCGCGCGCATTGCGCATCATGTCGGTGAAGCGCTGCTGCAGCGACGTGAACAGCCGTCGCGCCTCGTCGTCGGTGTCGGCGCCGACCACGTTGATGCCGACCATCGCGTGCGGCCGCTCGAGTTGCGCCGACGGCCTGAAGTTCTCGCGATAGACCGCCAGCGCCTGCGCCAGCGCGTCCGGCGCGAAGTGCGACGCGAATGCGTACGGCAGGCCGAGGTGCGCCGCCAGTTGCGCCCCGTACAGGCTCGAGCCGAGGATCCACAGCGGCACGTTCAGGCCCGCCCCGGGCACCGCGCGATAGGGCTGCCCCGGCTGCACCGGCCCGAACAGCGCCTGCAGCTCGAGCACGTCGTCGGGAAAGGCGTCGGCGGCGCGAGGGTCGCGCCGCAGCGCGCGCAGCGTGACCATGTCGGTGCCGGGGGCGCGGCCCAGCCCGAGGTCGATGCGCCCCGGGTACAGCGACTCGAGCGTGCCGAACTGCTCGGCGATCACCAGCGGCGAATGGTTCGGAAGCATCACGCCGCCGGCGCCGACGCGGATCGTTCGCGTGCCGCCGGCGACGTAACCGATCACCACCGACGTCGCCGCGCTGGCGATGCCGGTCATGTTGTGGTGCTCGGCGAGCCAGTAGCGCCGGTAGCCCCAGCGTTCGCAGTGCTGCGCGAGGTCGAGCGTGTTGCGCAGTGCATCGGCGGGCGTGTCGCCCTTGCGGATCGGGGCCAGGTCGAGGACGGAGAGCGGGATCATGGCGGCAAGTGTAGCCGCGCAGTGCTGGTCCCGCCCAGAAGACCCCGACTATCTGGACGCGCGGGCCAACACGTAAGTAAGTGCCAGCGTCGGCAAGGCCGAACCGAGCTGCGTCGAAACCAGCGGCAGCAGGTGGAAGGCGGCGACGCCGAGCAACCAGATCGCGACCGCACTGCCGTCGACCCGCTTCGCGCCGACCAGCGACGGCACGTCGGCGCGGCCGGCGAGCCGCCCGAGGATCACGCCGTACAGCGGCACGAACACCGAGCTCAGCATCAGCAGGAAAGGCTCGAGGCCGTGCATCGGCAATACCAGCGCGAGCGCGGTGCACAGCACCGCGAGCTGCACGCCCCACTGGCGCGTGCTCCAGCCCGGCGCGAGGCTGTGGCCGGCCACCGACCCCGAGTACAGGTCGCCGTAGGCGTTGTCGACCTCGTCGATCAGGATGAGGCCGAGCGCGACCAGCCCGCCCTGCGCGAGCAGCAGAGCGGCAACCAGGTCGGTCGACGGCGTCGTCAGCGCGACCAGCACGCCGAGCGCGTAGCACCAGATGTTCGCGACCGCGTAGCCGAGCCAGGTGCCGCGCAGCGCGCTGGCGCCGTCGCGGCCGTGGCGCGCGAAATCGGCCACCAGCGGCAGCCACGAGATCGGCATCGCGATCACCAGGTCGAGCGCCGACAGCGTGCTCATGCCGCCGTCGCCGGCACGGTTCCAGATCGCGCTCCAGCCCATCGACTGCGCCTTGCCGAGGAACTGCCACGACAGCCAGGCCAGCGACAGGATCACCAGCGGCAGGCCGAAGCGGCCGATGAACTTGCGCACCAGCCCGACCATCGTCCCCATCAGCAGCGCGACCAGCAGCGCGCCGAAGGCCAGCGTGACCAGCACCATCGGCATCGGCAGGCCGGTTCCCGCCGTGGCCGCCCCGGCGTCGACAGCCGGCGCCAGCAGGCCAGACTGGCGCGCGATGGCCAGCACGCCGTCGCGCATCACCACCAGCTCGAAGGTCGTCCAGCCGATCAGCTGCACGATGTTCAGCACCACCGGCAGCCGCGCGAAGCTGCTGCCGTACGCGGCGTGCATCAAGCCGGCGCTGGAGAGCCCGCTGTCGCAGCCGATCTTCGCGGTCCACGCGAGCAGGCCGGCGCCGATGACCGAGCCGCCGACGATGGCAGCCAGCGCGGCCTTCGTGCCGAGCGCCGGCACCAGGTAGGCGCCGACCTGCATCACCAGCAGGCCGACGCCGAGGCTCAGCCACAGCGCGGCGTGGTCGCGCCAGCCGAACAGGCGGTCGGCGGCCGGGACGGGAATGAGGGCGGTGTTGCGGGCGATCGTGGTCATGGTTGCTTCCCTGCGCGGGCATTACCCCGATCAGGTTCGAAGGGTTTGGTCTCAGCTGTGCCGCAGAACGGATCTGCGGCGCGGCACCCCCAGCGGACGCGGGCAAGGCCTCATGGCCTGCGCGCGACGATCAGTGTACCCGGATCCCGCAACGGCTTCCCGCTCCGGCGTCGCGCTGGCGTGCTCCGTGCCTCATCCGCAGGCCCCCCGGGCGGAGCGCGCGTCGCCGAGCCGCTGCGCCAGGAACTCGATCAGCACGCGAACCTTCGGCGACAGGTGCTTGCGGGTCGGGTACACCGCGTAGACGCCGAGCTCGATCGAGCGGTACTGCGGCATCGGTTCGACCAGCGTGCCGGCCGCGAGATCCTCGCCGACCAGGAAGGTGGGCTGCAGGATCACGCCCTGGTGCGCCAGCGCGGCGGCG
>Ga0073903_10000891_pt1 | contig 15728 bp, 8 predicted proteins | sample KloWWTKNB14_bulk_FD_66665 | JGI IMG/M metagenome (GOLD analysis project Ga0073903, IMG submission 66665) | Active sludge microbial communities from Klosterneuburg, Austria, studying microevolution and ecology of nitrifiers - Klosterneuburg... | ecosystem: Engineered > WWTP > Aerobic digester >... | reverse complement strand
GCGAGGACCTGCACCGCAGCGGCCTGGTCAATCGGCTTTGCGCCCCCGGGGAAGCCCTGGCGACCGCACTGGCGCTGGCCGAGGAGCTGGGCGCCTTCGCGCCCAACGTGCTGGCCAGCGTGAAGGAGCTGGTGGGTTCACCGTCGCCCGCACTTGCCGATCAGCTGGACCGCGAGCGCAGAGCCTTCGTCGACAACGTGAACCATCCCAACGGCGGCGAAGGCCTGGCGGCCTGGCGCGAGAAACGCTCGCCGCGTTTCGGCTGAGTCGCCTCACCGTCCCACCGCGTCAACCGAATCTTCACACCCTGGCGGTCCACTGGCTGGCATGACGACACCGATCCTCACCCCCGACGAACGCGAGCAGATCGAACACGGGCCCTGGTTCTCCAAGCTCTCTCCGTTGCTGCGCAACGACATCCTGGCGCGCAGCATCATCCGCCGCTACCCGGACGGTGTGCAGATCGGCACCCGTGGCGCCCCTGCCGTCGACTGGGTGGGGGTGGCCAGCGGGGCGGTGCGGGTGAGTTCGGTATCGTTCTCTGGCAAGCAGATCACCCTCACCTATGTGGAACCTGGCACCTGGTTCGGCGACATCTCGCTGTTCGACGGCCTGCCGCACACCCACGACGCCACCACCCACGGGCCGACCACGCTGCTGATCGTGCGCAAGCACGACTTCAACGACCTGCTGTCGCGCCACAGCGAGCTCTACGAAGCCCTGCTGCGCCTGAACTGCCGCCGCCTGCGGCTGATGTTCGCGCACTTCGAGGATCTCAACACCAAGCCGCTGGCGGCCCGCCTGGCCAAACAGGTGCTGATCCTCGCGCGCAGCTACGGCGTGACCAACGGTGAGGAGATCCGCATCGGCCTGCAACTGGCCCAGGAGGATCTGGCCCAGCTCGTGGGCGCCTCCCGGCAACGCGTCAACCAGGAGCTCAAAGGCTTCGAGCGTGAAGGGGCGCTGCGCATCGAACCGACCCGCCTGGTGGTGCTGTCGCGCGACAAGCTGGCCGCCATCGCCGAACACTGAGACACCAAGCTGCATGGACACCTCTGCCCACACCGGCACCCGCCCGATGGCCGCCAGCCACGCCTTCGACATCGCTGCACTGGACCGCCACCTCTGCACCCACCTGCCCGGCTATGCCGGGCCGCTGCAGGTCGAGCAGTTCAAGGGCGGTCAATCCAATCCCACCTACCGGCTGACCACACCGGGTACGCGCTACGTGATGCGCAGCAAACCCGGCCCGGTGGCGCGGCTGCTGCCCTCGGCGCATGCGATTGAGCGCGAGTACCGGGTGATGCAGGCCCTGGGGGCCACCGATGTACCGGTGCCGCGCATGCTGCTGCTGTGCGAGGACGAGTCGATCATCGGCCGCGCCTTCTTCATCATGGAGCACCTGGACGGCCGGGTGCTGTGGGACCAGACCCTGCCCGGCCTGGCACCCGACGAGCGCGCGGCGATCTACGACGAGATGAACCGCGTGATCGCTGCCCTGCACTCGGTGGATGTGCAGGCTGCCGGACTGGCGGACTACGGGCGACCGGGCAACTACTTCGAACGCCAGATCGGCCGCTGGACCAAGCAGTACCAGGCCTCCATCACCGAGCCGATCGAGGCGATGGACCGACTGATCGAATGGCTGCCGCAGCACATCCCCGCCAGCGCCCGCGATGAGTCCTGGCTGTCGGTGGTGCATGGCGATTTCCGTCTGGACAACCTGATGTTCCACCCCCGCGAACCCCGCGTGCTGGCGGTGCTGGACTGGGAGCTGTCCACCTTGGGACACCCGCTGGCGGACTTCAGCTACCACTGCATGTCCTGGCACATCCCTTACGGCGTGTTCCGCGGCATCGGCGGCACCGATCTGGCCGCCCTGGGCATTCCATCGGAGGAGGTCTACATCGACCGCTACCTGGACCGCCTGACCTCTGCGCGCGGCGGTGCGGCGATCGACCGCCACCAACTCCGGCGCGACTGGCCCTTCTACCTCGCCTACAACCTGTTCCGCATCGCGGCCATCCTGCAGGGCATTGCCCGCCGGGTGGTGGACGGCATCGCCTCCAGCGAACAGGCCCGCCAGGCCGGTGCCGGGGCCCGGCCGATGGCCGAACTGGGCTGGCGCACCGCCCAGCGACTGGGCTGATCGGGACGGGCATCGCCCGGCCCATGGGGTTGCTCAGAGCGTCAGATCGGTCGGGATGTTGTCGCCCAGCGGCGGGAGCTCGGACGGCAGATCCGCATCACCACCGTCATCGCCCTCCAGTTGCGCGGCCTCCATCATCGACGAGGGCGAGAAGTCGCGCATCATCTCCTCGCTGAAGGTGGCCAGGTCCGCGGTGCGCATCTCCATGCCGTCCAGGTCTGCGGCCATCGGCAGCGCACCGCCCGCCTCCTCCAGGGGGCGTTGCGCCACGCGGTGCGGTGGCGCCGCTGCGCCGGCCTGACCGGGCCGCGCACCGGCGGCAGCCGCAGCCACCGAAAGGCTCGCCACGGCAGACTGCAGCGTCGCCGGCGGCACCGCGCCGTGCACCGTGCTGCGCCCGGAGCGTGAGCAGATGCGCCGGGCCCGCAGCGCCCCGGCCTCAGCCAGCGAACGCACTCCATCGAGCAGCGTTTCGTCCAGGCTGGGCGCTGCTGTGCGCAGATAGAGTCGGCCACGCAGGGTCATCAGCAGCAGCGGAGCCTCTGGTGCCAACCAGCGGTCCTGCGCGCGCTGCAGACGCACCGCCAGTTCGCCCTGGGCCCAATGGCGTGCATGCACCGGGCTGCTTCCGACCACCACAAAGGCCTCGGCAAAGGCCGGTGGCAGCAGGTCTTCCATGCGCTCGAACATCGCCAGCCAGCGCACCTCCTGCGGCGCGGCGCCGTCGATCTCGGTCTGTGCATCGTGGGTCAGCAGCTCATAGGTCTGCGCCTCCAGCCGGTCGGCCAGGCTGCGGCTCATCACCAGCATCTCCAGCTGCGCAGGCAACCCCGCATCGACGCGCAGGCGCAACTCGGGTCCGTCGATGTAGCTGCGCTGCGAGAGGCCCCACTCCAGCCGCATGTCCCCCGCAGCGCTGCGCGAGCGCACCTTCAGCCCCAGGCCGCGGCGGCTGTTGCGGCAATCCCCGCCACGTGATTCGGCCCAGCTCTTGAGCAGCGTGGATTCAGCGTCCGCCGGGGCACCTCGGCGGAGCAGGCGTTGAAAGATCTGAAGCATGGTCGGCTGGGGAGATGAGGTCGAAATGGACGGGCTTGATCCCGCATATCGACCGACCTTCCCGCCGGTTGAGTCACTTTGCACAGCCGCCGTCACCGCAAGCGGCCCAGCGTGATCTCTGCGCACCCGCAACAGACGCGTCGCAGAAGATCAGCGCAGCGGCTCCACCGTCACCGCCACCCGGGGCTGGGCCCGTCCGCCACCACGGATCACCCCCCGCAGAGGGGCGACATCCGCGTAGTCGCGCCCCCAGGCCAGCGTGACATGGTCCTGCCCGGCCGGCACCCCGTTGGTCGGGTCCAGTGCCACCCAGCCGTTGAGCGGGCACCACACCGCCACCCAGGCATGTGACGCGTCCGCCCCGACCAGACGCGGTTGGCCGGGCGGTGGTTGAGTCAGCAGGTAGCCGCTGACGTAGCGCGCAGCCAGCCCGAGGGATCGCATCGCCGCGATCATCACATGCGCAAAGTCCTGACACACCCCGCGCCGCTGCGCCAGAGCCTCCGGCGCCCGCGTGGCCACCGAGGTGGCGCTGGGCCGGTACTCGAAGCGCCGGTAGATGTGCTGCATCAGCGTCATGGCCCCCGCCAGCAACGGCTGCCTCGGGATGAAGGCTTCCCGCGCAAACTGGGCCAGCGTGCTGCTGCGAGGTGCGTAGACCGAGGGCAGTGCAAACTCGACCGCCTCGTCATGCGGCACGCCCGGGTGATACCGCAGCCGCGTGGCCGCCTCTTCCCAGGCCGGGCTGGCAAACAGCTGCAAGGTGGGCGCCGGACGCAGCTCCACCACAAAACCGGAGCACACCCGCAGGTGATCGTGCACCCGTGCATGGCTGAAGGCTGCGCGCCAGTTGCCCCAGACATCCTGGCTTTGATGCACTCCAGGCGGCACGGTCACCGGCCACACCCCGTCCCCCCGCGACGCGGCCGGGCCAAAGTCGGCCTTCATCTCCGTGGCAGTGGGCAGCTCCAGATCGGGCACCGGGTCGATCTCCAACTGCCATTGGCGGATCTGCTGCAGCGGGGTCGGCCGGGGTCGCAGGTGCGCCAGATGGTGCGCCAGCTCCACCGCAGCATCGTATTCATAGACGGTTTCGTGCTGTACACGCAGCGTCCGCACGCCCGGCCGAGCCTGCAGGGCAGGAGGCGGGGATGGCAGCGGCGGTGTGACAGGCACCTCCACCGGACCCTGTGCTGCAACCGGTGACCGGCGGGCTTCACTGCCAGACACTGTGCTCATCGGCTCGGACATGGGAGAAGAGATGGCGGCTCACTTCGTCGGAAACGCGACGGGTGGCTTCCTCGCAGGCGCGCAGGGAATCGACCAGGCGCTTGGCATGGCCCTGCTCGTCCAGCCGGGTCAGTTCGGCCAGGGACCAGTGGTCCGGCCGTGGCAGCAAGGCGCTCACCAGCTCAGCCCAAGGTGGGTCGTGACGGGCCAGCTTGCGCAGGCGTTCGCGCATGGTGCGCGACACCCAGGCCAGAGAGCGGGGGTTGTCGGTGTCCAGCACCAGCAGGTGCAGCAGCGGGGGCACTTCGCGGCGCGCCTGAAAATGGGCGCGGTAGGTGATGGTGGAGTCAAACAGGCCCAGCAGCAGCGCAAAACCATCGTCGTGTGCGGGCAGTCCAGCCTCGAACCCCTCGGCCAGGGCATGGGCCAGCATGCCCAGTCGCTCCAGCTGGCGGCCCACGCTGAGCAGGCGCCAGCCATCGTCGCGGGTCATGCGGTCGGTCTGGGCACCGGTGATGGCGGCCAGGTGGGTGGCGGCCCGGTTGAGCACCAGCAGCACATCGCTCAGCGGCTCATGCCCCTCCAGGGCCATCACGCTGCCCAGCTGGGCGGCAAACTGCTGCTCCAGCTCCACGATCAGCGACCAGTGCTCGGTGGACAGGCGCTCGCGCAGCGCCTGCGCGCACTGTCGCAGCGCGCGCAGGTTGAAGGCCACGCTGCAGGCCCCGTCGGCATCCCCCAGCGCACGGATCAGCGCGCGCTCGAACAGCCGCGCCGCCTGGGCCGAGGGCCGCGCCGGCGAGGGCACCCCGGCGTCGATCAGGCCGTGGCGCAGCGCCAGGCCGTGCAGCACCTCCAGCACCTTCTCGCTGGACATGGGCAACGCCTCCAGCGCCAGGCGGGCGATGCGCAGGCTGTTTTCCGCCCGCTCGGTGTAACGGCCCAGCCAGAACAGGTTCTCGGCCGAGCGGCTGGTGATGATGCGGTGCCAGCCGGCCAGCTCCTCCGGCGCGAGCGGCCGCGGCAGCAGGCTGGTGCGGTCCACCTCACCTTCGGTGAGCACCCAGGTATCGGTACTGGCACTGCCGCGCTGCATGGACAGGTAGGCATCTGCGCCGGCACTGCGGATTTCGCCTGGGTCGGATCGACTCTCCGGGCGGCCATCCGGCTCGCCGCGGCGCTGTGCCACCCGGGTCAATCCCCCCGGCAACACACACCAGCCCCCCGCGCCGTCGGACATCGCAAAGACACGCAGCACCACCGGCCGCAGGTCGATGTGACCTTCGCGCCAGATCGGCTGCTCGGAAGGCCGCACCGGTGACAGCAGGGTGTGGGCGGCCGGGTCAGCGTCAATCCTTGCGGTCCAGGCCCGCAGGGCCTCCCGGCCCAGGCCGGCTGCCAGCACCGGCTCGAAACTTTGCGTGACCGTGCCGGCAGAAAAGGTCGGCATGATCACGTAGTCCTGCAGGCGTTGGCGATGCGCCGCCCAGACGCTGTCCTCCCCGCACCACCAGCTGGTGGTGGCGGGCAGCAGCAGCTTCTCACCCAGCAGCCGCTCGGCCACGCCGGGCCAGAAGGCATGCAGGCCAGGGCTCTCCAGCACCCCGGCCCCCGGCGCGTTGGCCACCAGCACCTCACCGGCGCGCATGGCCTGCAACAGCCCCGGAACACCCAGGGCGGAGTCGGAGCGCAGCTCCAGCGGATCCAGCCACTCGTCGTCCACCCGACGAAGCAGCACATGCACCCGCTCCAGACCGTGCAGGGTCTTGAGGTACAGGCGTTGGCCGCGCACCGTCAGGTCGGAACCCTCCACCAGCGTGATGCCCAGGTAGCGGGCCAGGAAGACGTGTTCAAAGTAGGTCTCGTTGTGCGGACCGGGTGTGAGCAGTGCCACACGGGAGCGCTCCCCAGCCGGGCTGGCACGCAGCAGCCCCTCCATCAGGCTGCGGAAGGCGCCGGCAATGCGCTGCACCTTCATCTCGCGAAAGGCCTCCGGAAACTGCTGGGAGATGATCAGGCGGTTCTCCAGCAGGTAACCCAGACCCGAAGGCGCCTGGATGCGGTGCCCGACCAGCCACCAATGGCCGTCCGGCCCGCGCGCCAGATCCACCGCGATCAGATGCAGCCAGGCACCATCGATCGGCCGGACGCCGTGCATCGGCCGCAGGTACTGCGGGTGCCCGTAGACCAGCGATGGCGGCAGCAGGCCGTCGCGGATCAGCGTCTGGGCGCCGTACACATCGGCCAGCGTGGCGTCCATCAGGCGGGCGCGCTGCTGCACGCCGGCCTCGATGCGCTGCCACTCCTGCGCGCCGATCAACAGCGGCAGCATCTCCAGCGGCCAGGGCCGCACCGCCTCGCGGCCGTCGGCATAGACGTTGTAGGTGGCGCCATCCTCGCGCACCCGACGCAGCACCCGCACCTGGCGGGCCGCCATGTCCAGCCAGCCATCGCGACCGGTGGCCTCGAAGAACTGTTGCCACAGAGGCGCGATCGTCGGCCGGGCCCTGTGCCTCTCTCGCTCTCGCTCCCTCTCCCCCCCGGACCCGGCGGGCAGCGCGCCGGCACCCTCCCCCACCGCCGCCACGGCAGGCGCCGCCGGCGTCAGGACCCCGCGCCATTCATCGAAATGCCCGGGCGAGCCCCGCTGCGCTGCCGCGGCAGCCAGGCTCGCAGCATCGGGGGCGTCATCGGGCAGGAGGCTGGTCTGCATGCCCCGATCATGCCCTGAGCCGACCGCCTCAGGCATGCGGGCCTCCCGCAGCTGTCCCCCTGGACCCACGCCCCACTTTCTCTCCCCCCAGCCTGTGGGATCAGACCCGTCGCAGGTCCAGCGTGAACGGGAACTCCCAGCTGCGCCGCGGCTCGCCCACCTGGATCTCACCCGGCGAGTGACCGAAGTCGAAGAAGCGCGCCAGCCGGCGGCTCTCGGCCTCGAAGGAGTTGATCGGGAAGGTGTCGTAGTTGCGCCCCCCCGGGTGCGCCACGTGGTACTGCCCGCCGCCCAGCGATCGCTGCATCCAGCGGTCCACCAGGTCGAAGGTCAGTGGTGCATGTACGCCGATGGTCGGGTGCAGCGCCGAGGCCGGCTGCCAGGCGCGGTAGCGCACCCCGGCCACGTACTCGCCGGTGCGGCCGGTGGGCTGCAAGGGCAGCGGCACACCGTTGACGGTGACCACATGGCGCGGATCGACCAGCCCGCTGACCTTGACCTCGATGCGCTCCAGCGACGAATCGACATAGCGCACCGCACCGCCGGGCGAACCCTCTTCGCCCATCACGTGCCAGGGCTCCAGCGCATTGCGCAGGGTCAGGTGCACGCCGCGGGAGGTGATCTCGCCCACCTTCGGGAAACGGAACTCGAAGTGCGGCGCAAACCAGGCGGCGTTGAAGCCGTAGCCGGCGCGCTGCAGGTCCTCCATCACGTCGTCGAAGTCCATCTGCACAAAGGTCGGCAGCAGGAAACGGTCGTGCAACTCGGTGCCCCAGCGCACCAGCGGGGCGCGGCAGGGCTCCTTCCAGAAGCGTGCAATCAAGGTGCGCAGGAGCAGTTGCTGCACGATCGACATGCGCGCGTGCGGCGGCATCTCGAAGGCGCGCAGCTCCAGCAGGCCCAGGCGGCCGGTCGAACTGTCCGGCGAGTAGAGCTTGTCGATGCAGAACTCGCTGCGGTGCGTGTTGCCGGTGACGTCGATCAGCACGTTGCGCAGCGTGCGGTCCAACAGCCAGGGCGGCATCTCGCCACCGTAGACGGCCTTGTTGCGCTCGATCTCGCGAAGCGCGATTTCGAGCTCAAAGATCTGGTCGTTGCGCGCCTCGTCCACCCGCGGCGCCTGGCTGGTCGGGCCGATGAACAGGCCCGAAAACAGGTAGGACAGCGAGGGGTGGTTGTGCCAGTACACCAGCAGCGAGGCCAGCAGGTCCGGCCGTCGCAGGAAGGGCGAATCCGCCGGCGTGGCCCCGCCCAGCACCATGTGGTTGCCCCCGCCGGTGCCGCTGTGGCGGCCGTCGAGCATGAACTTCTCGGTCGACAGGCGCGACTTCCAGGCCGCTTCGTAGAGGAACTCCGTGTGTTCGACCAGCTCGGTCCAGTTGCGCGCCGGATGGATGTTGACCTCGATGACGCCGGGATCGGGCGTGACCGACAGCACCTTCAGGCGTGCATCGCGCGGCGGCGGGTAGCCCTCCAGCACGATCTTCACCTGCAGCTCAGTCGCCGTGGCCTCGACCGCCGCCAGCAGGTCCAGGTAGTCCTCCAGGTGCGACAACGGCGGCATGAAGACGTACATCACGCCGCTTTCGACGCCCACCTTCTCGGCCTTCGGGCCGTTGGCGCGGCGCGGATCGCGCACTTCCACGCACAGCGCGGTGCGGGTGATCCAGTAGGCCGACTGGAAGCGCTGCGGGGAAACGGCCAGCTCGGCGGCGGTCAGCGCGCGCAGCGGCGCATTGCCATGCAGGCGACCGTCGCCGCGACCAGTTTCCCCGTCATTCCCGCGCAGGCGGGAATCCAGATTCGACCCGGCCGACCCGCCTGGATCCCCGCCTTCGCGGGGATGACGGAGGGCCAGGTCGGCAGGATCCCCTGGATAACGGCCAGCACCCTCACCGAAGACGTACTCGCCTTCCTGCGGCCCGCTCTGCATCGCCACGGTCCCGCCTTCGGCAAAACCACCGCCCGCGGTGTGCGAGGCATATTGGGCGCGCAGCCGTTGGCCCGCCGGCAGGGCGCCCCGCGGTGCAAAAGGATCGTGCTCATGCAGGAAGGGGTAGTCGCCCTCGGCCACCCAGGGCAGCGAATCCAGCGGCAGGCGCCAGCCCATCGGCGAATCGCCCGGGAAGAGGTACATGCGCTCGTCACGGAAGAACCACGGCCCGGTGACCCAGCGCGCTCCTTCCAGCCCCGGCCCGTCGTGCTCGCGCTTGAGCGGCAGCACGTAGCCGACCTCGGCCTCCAGCCCCTGCTTGAAGACGCGCCGCAGGCGGGAGCGCTCCAGCTCGTCGTCCAACCGGCTGTCGAAGGGATCCACGTTCACCGGCAGGCGGCGTTCGCGCCAGAGGTAGTACCAGGTGTCCTCGTGGCCGGCCTGCAGGCTGCCGTCGGGCAGACCGAGCTTGCGCGTCAGCCGGGTGATGAAACGCTTCGCGTCCTCCGAGGTGTAGTCGTGCGGGTCACGCTCATCGGCGAACAGGGACGGGTCATGCCAGCAGGGCTGGCCGTCCTCGCGCCAGAAGATCGACAGCGCCCAGCGCGGCAGCTGCTCGCCCGGGTACCACTTGCCCTGGCCGTAGTGGAGGAAGCCGCCGGTACCGTACTGGTCGCGCAGGCGCTGCACCAGGTCCTGGGCGTAGATGCGCTTGGTGGGACCCAGCGCGTCGGTGTTCCACTCGGCGCCGTCGCGGTCGTCCACCGAGACGAAGGTGGGCTCGCCGCCCATCGTCAGGCGCACGTCGCCGGCCACCAGGTCATGGTCGACCGCCGCGCCCAGCGCCAGCACGTCGCGCCACTGGTCCTCGGTGTAGGGCTTGGTCACCCGGGGCGATTCCCAGACCCGGGAGATCTCCATCGCGTGGCCGAAGGTCACCTCGCACTCGTCCACCGCACCGCTGATCGGCGCGGCGCTGGAGGGCTGCGGCGTACAGGCCACCGGGATGTGGCCTTCGCCGGCCAGCAGGCCGGAGGTCGGGTCCAGGCCGATCCAGCCGGCGCCGGGCAGATAGACCTCGCACCAGGCGTGCAAATCGGTGAAGTCGACTTCGGTGCCGCTCGGGCCGTCCAGGGCCTGCACGTCCGACTTCAGCTGGATCAGGTAGCCGGAGACGAAGCGCGCTGCCAGCCCCAGGTGACGCAGCGTTTCAACCAGCAGCCACCCGGTGTCGCGGCAGGAGCCTGACGCCTTGGTGAGCGTTTCCTGCGGCGTCTGCACACCCGGCTCCAGGCGGATGGTGTAGGCAATCTGCTGCTGCAGGCGCTGGTTCAGACCGACCAGGAAGTCGATGGTGCGGACCTCCCCCTTGTCGTCCAGCGGGATGCTGTCAAGGAAGGCCTGCAGCGCCGGGGTCGCCGCAGCGGGAAGCAGGTAGGGCGCCAGCTCCTCCTTCAGACCGGCCTCATAGGCGAAGGGGAAGGTCTGTGCCCCGGGCTCCAGGAAGAAGTCGAAGGGGTTGTAGACCGACATCTCGGCCACCAGATCGACGGTGACCTTGAACTCGGTGGTGGGCTCCGGGAAGACCAGCCGGGCCAGGTAGTTGGAGAAGGGATCCTGCTGCCAGTTGACGAAATGGCCCTCCGGCTCGATGCGCAGCGAGTAGCTCAGGATGGGGGTGCGGCAGTGCGGCGCCGGGCGCAGGCGCACCACCTGCGGAGACAGGCTGACACGCCGGTCGTACTTGTAGTGGGTGACGTGGTGGAGAGCAACGTGAATGGACACAACTTGACTTTCAATGCACCGCGACCAGGAAATCGCGGCTGATGCCCACGCCCAGATCGGACACCCGGTCGAGGAACTGGGTCAGGTAGGCATGCAGACCGGTGGCCAGGATCTCGTCGATGCGACCGAACTCCAGGTCGGCATTGAGCCGTCCGGCCCGACGCAGGGTCTCGGAGGACTGGTCGTTGGCCACCAGGCCCAGGTTGCCCACCACCTCGTGCATGCAGGCGGCCAGCGAACGCGGCATGTCCGGCCGCAGGATGAGCAACTCGGCCACCTTCTCCGGCTGGATGACGTTGCGATAGACCTTGCGGTAGACCTCGAAACCGGACACCGAACGCAGGATGGCCGACCAATGGTAGAAGTCGTACTCCTGATCCTTGGCCTCGGCCGCACCATAGAAGTCGCTTTCGACGGCATGGAACTTCACGTCCAGCAGCCGGGCGGTGTTGTCCGCACGCTCCAGGAAGGTGCCGATGCGCACGAAATGCAGCGCCTCGTCGAGCAGCATGGTGCCCACCTGCACCCCCCGCGACAGGTGCGAGCGGAACTTGACCCACTCGAACAGCGCCGCCGGGTCGCGCTCGAAAGCGGCGTCCTTGAGCAGGCGATTGAACTCCAGCCAGGTCTGGTTGGTGGTTTCCCAGACCTCGGTGGTCAGCGCGCCCCGCACCGCCCGGGCGTTCTCCCTGGCCGCACGCAGGCAGCACAGGATGGACGAAGGGTTGCGCTCATCGCGCACCATGAAGTCCATCACCGAGGAGGCGTTCACCTCGCCGTAGCGGTTGTTGTAGTCGCTGGTCAGCTCCGAGATGGACAGCAGGCCGCGCAGGCCCTGCTCCGCCACCGCGGTGGACTGCGGCAGCAGGGAGGTCTGGTAATTGACATCGAGCATGCGTGCGGTGTTCTCCGCACGCTCCATGTAGCGCGACATCCAGAAGAGGTGATCGGCGGTTCGGGAGAGCATAGGAATTCGTCGTAGTGGATTGCGCGAGGCCGGGTCGTTTCGCGGATCAGGATTCCAGCACCCAGGTGTCCTTGGTGCCGCCCCCCTGCGAGGAGTTGACGACCAGCGAGCCCTCCTTGAGGGCCACCCGGGTCAGCCCACCCGGCACCATCTGCACCGTCTTGCCCGACAGCACGAAGGGCCGCAGGTCGATGTGGCGCGGCGCGATGCCCTTCTCCACATAGGTCGGGCAGGTCGACAGGCTGAGCGTGGGCTGGGCGATGTAGTTGCTCGGGTTGGCCAGCAGGTGCTCCCGGAAGGTCGCGATCTCCGCCTGGGTGGCCGCCGGGCCGACCAGCATGCCGTAGCCGCCCGCGCCATGCACCTCCTTGACCACCAGTTCGCCCAGGTGGTCCAGCACGTACTGCAGGTCCTCCTTGTCGCGGCAGAGGTAGGTCGGCACGTTGTTCAGGATCGGCTTTTCGCCCAGGTAGAACTCGATCATCTTGGGCACGTAGGGGTAAATCGACTTGTCGTCGGCCACCCCGGTGCCCACCGCGTTACTCAGCGTCACGTTGCCCTGGCGGTAGGCACCGATCAGGCCGGCGCAACCCAGCGTGGAGTCGGTGCGGAACACCTGCGGGTCGAGGAAGTCGTCATCCAGGCGGCGGTAGATCACGTCCACCCGCTTCGGCCCGCGCGTGGTACGCATGAAGACGAAGCCGTCCTTGACGAACAGGTCCTGCCCCTCCACCAGCTCCACCCCCATCTGCTGGGCCAGGAAGGCGTGCTCGAAGTAGGCCGAGTTGTACATGCCCGGGGTGAGCACCACCACAGTCGGCTCGTTGACGCCGCCGGGGGCGACGCTGCGCAGCGTCTCCAGCAGCAAATCCGGGTAGTGCGCCACCGGCGCAATGGGTTGCCCCGCAAACAGGTCGGGGAACAGCCGCATCATCATCTTGCGGTTCTCCAGCATGTAGCTCACGCCGCTGGGCACGCGCAGGTTGTCCTCCAGCACGTAATAGCTGCCCGAGCCGTCCGGGTTGGCCGCGCGCACGATGTCGATGCCGGCGATGTGCGAGTACACGCCGCCAGGCACGTCCACACCGATCATCTCGGGACGGAACTGGGCATTGCCGGTGATCTGCTCGACCGGCACCACACCGGCCTTGATGATCTCCTGGCCGTGGTAGACGTCGTGGATGAAGCGGTTCAGCGCGTTGACGCGCTGGCGCAGGCCCTTTTCCATCTCGCGCCATTCGTGGGCCGGGATCACACGCGGGATGAGGTCGAAGGGAATCAGGCGCTCGGTACCCTCACCGGAGTCCTTGTCGCCATACACCGCGAAGGTGATGCCCACGCGGCGGAAGATCATCTCCGCTTCCTCCCGCCGCGCACGCATGACGCCGTCGGGCTGCTGGGCCAGCCAACGCTGGTAAGCCTCGTAGTGGTCACGCACCTGCTCGGGTGCGGCATGCATCTCGTCGAACGTCGGTCTCATGGGATGGGCGGGTTGTTTGAAGTGTGTTTAGCAATTTCAGGACCACCGTCCACGCCCTCGCCCCAGGCGGGGGCATGCCAGTAGCGGGCATGCAGCTGTCGCTCGCACCCGAACGAGGCATCCTGGCTGCGCCAGACCCAGGCGCCGCAGCGATCGGTGCGCCACAGCCGGATACCCAACCCATGGTAGCGGTCGACCACCTCCTGAGCGGGATGCCCGTAACGATTGCGCCACCCGACCTGCATGACCGCATCCGTCGGAGCAACAGCGGCCAGGAAAGCGGCGGTGGACGATGTCCGGCTGCCATGATGGGGCACCACCAGCACATCCGCCTTCAGGCTCAGTTGTCGAGCCTGATGTTGGTCAAGCAACGTGAGTTCCTGCTCGCGTTCCACGTCAGCGGTCAACAACGCCGAGCGGCTGTGTGCCTGCAGACGCAGCACACAGGAGCGGGCATTGCTGCGGCGAGGGCGGTGGCTGGAACGGGACGCCGTGGCGTCGGACGGATCCGCTCCGGCTGCGGGGTGCAGCCACTCGAAGACCACCCCGTCCCATTGCCAGGACAGGCCTGCCGCACAGGGTTGATGCACCGCCGCGGTGCGCAATGGATGCCCCACTTCGAGGGTACTGATCACCCTGTGCGCACCGATCTGGCGCATCACCGATTCCGCCCCTCCCACGTGGTCGCTGTCGCGGTGCGACAGAGCCAGCACATCCAACCGCTGCACCCCCTGGGCACGCAGCAGCGGCACCACCACCCTGTCGCCTGCGTCGCGGCCAGCGCCGTAGCTGGGCCCCGCGTCAAACAGCAGGCTGTGTTGACGCGTGCGAACCAGCACCGACGAGCCCTGGCCGACATCCAGCGCCAGCAGCTCGAACTCACCCTCGGCGGGTGCAGGTGCCCGGGCCAGCAGCATCGGCATCAGCATGGCGGCCCCGAGGGTTCGCAGCCTCCCGGGCAGGGGCGCCACCGTCAGCGCTGCCCCCAGCAGGGCAGCCACCTGCGCCCAGACCGGGGCCTGGGCGACCTCCCAAACCGCCCACGACAGGTCGGCCAGCCAGCGCAGCAGCACCATCAGCCCATCCACGCTCAGCGCCGCCACCGACCAAAGCACCGGCACCAGGGTTCCCAGCAGCGCCAGCGGCGTGATCCACAGCGTCACCAGCGGGATGGCCACGGCGTTGGCCAGCAACCCCACCAGCGACAGCTGCTGAAAGAACAACAAGGTCCAGGGCGCCAGTCCCACACTGACCACCCACTGACTGCGCCAGCCTTCGGCCAAGCTGGCGGCCAGCCGCCTCCAGACGACGGACGGTTCAGGCACAGGTTGCAGCCCTGCAGGGCCACCCGTCGGCCGCACCGGAGGCCCGGCCCCGTCCGCCCCCATCAGCAGGCCCACCGCCACGAAGGACAACCAGAATCCCGGCTGCAGCATCGCCCAGGGGTCCCAGGCCAGCACCACGCTGCCGGCCACCCACAGCACCGCCAGGGCCTGCCACCTCAACGCCATGCCGCGCAGCAGCGTCACCACAGCCAGCATCATCACCGTGCGCTGCGCGGGCACACCCCAGCCGGCCAGCAGGGCATACGCCACCGCGCACACCAGCCCGCCCCAGCGCCCCACCTGTGGAGCCGGCCAGCGCAGGCAGGCGGCGGCACTGCGCCGCCACGCCCACCCCAGCAGGCGCGCCGCCAGCCAGGCAAATAGCGTCACATGCAACCCGCTGATCGACATCAGGTGCGCCACACCGCTGCGGCGGAACACAGCCCAGTCCGCCACCTCGATCGACGCCTGATCCCCCACCGCCAGTGCGGCCAGCACACCGGCCGCGGTGCTGGGGCCGACGCGCTCGAAGATCGCCGCGCGCCAGCGCTCCCGCGCCACCTCGATCCAGGCGCCCTGTGCTTGCGACAGGCGCAGGGGCGGCCGACCGGACCGCTCGCGCACATGGCCCGTGGCGCGCAGGCGTTGCTCGAACATCCAGAGCTCCAGGTCGAAACCCTGCGGATTGAGCGTGCCATGCGGGCGGCGCAACCGCACGGTGAACCGCCAGCGCTCGCCCGCCCTCGGCCAGGCACCCGAGTTGGCCGCCGCATCGTCGGCCTCCTGAGGTTGGCGGTACCAGCCCAATGAGACCTCCTGCGGGCAGGCCTGAGGCACCGGTACCGCCTGCCCACGGTGCCGGGCCGAATGCACCTCGAAGCGAAAGCGCAGCCCCTCCGGACGCAGCACCGGCAGGCCGGAAACCAACCCTTCCACCTCCAGGTCCTGCCCCTCCAGGGCCGGGTCGATGCGCTCAGCCAGCCGGGCCGCGGCGCGCAGGTCGGTGGCGGCCCACCCCAGCAGGCCGCCGGCCAGCAGCAGTGCGATCACCAGCGATCCGGCGCCCATCCTTCCGCCGATCCGGCGC
>Ga0073903_10000890_pt1 | contig 15729 bp, 13 predicted proteins | sample KloWWTKNB14_bulk_FD_66665 | JGI IMG/M metagenome (GOLD analysis project Ga0073903, IMG submission 66665) | Active sludge microbial communities from Klosterneuburg, Austria, studying microevolution and ecology of nitrifiers - Klosterneuburg... | ecosystem: Engineered > WWTP > Aerobic digester >... | reverse complement strand
TTTTAAGAAGTTCATTTTTCCACGAAAATAATTCGTGCTAACTCTAAAATAAAGTTAGCCTTTATGTTAATTTATCGACGGCGAAAATTATCTTTTATCCGGTAAATTTTTTTTACTTCAAAGACTCAAAGATTCAAAAATTAACAAACTATTAAAAACATTAATACTAAATTAAATGACTTTAGAGAATTTTTTAAAAGAATATGATAAAGAGGGTGTTGTTGTTCTTCTAGAAGGCAAACGTCAGGTAAAAAAAGGTGATGAAAGAAAACTGCAGCGACTTGGACAACTTTTGAAAGAAAGATCTAACTATATGATATTCAGAAGCGGAAATGCTGAAGGTTCGGACAGATATTTTTTTGCAGGAGCTTCATCAGTTGATAATAAACGGCTGCAGGCAATTACGCCTTATGACGGACATTTTAAAAACAGTAATTCAGCCTATGAAACTTTTTCGCTGGATTCTATTGATCTTGTTAAAGAGCCTGAGATCACATATTTATCAAAGCGGAATAAGAAAACAAAGGGATTGATTGATAAATATGTTGATGGAAACAGAGATAAATATTCAATCAAGGCAGCATACATAATCAGAGACACTGTAAAAGTTACAGGATACGAAAATATGAAACCGGCTTCCTTTGGAATTTTTTATGATGATCTTGATAATCCAAAAAGCGGAGGGACAGGGCATACGATGGATGTATGTGAAGAAAAAAACATTCCGGTAATTGATCAGAGAGTATGGTTCAAATGGCTTGAGTAGATTCCGGTTTATTATTTATATATTTTGATAAACTTAAAACCATATAAATAATCAAATTTATGAGTGCATCACGTTTCTTTCTTTTTTCAAAAGTTATTTTGATCTTAGTAATATTTATTTCTTTACAGAGCTGCAGCAGCGAAGACAATACAGTAAATCAGCCGACAACCGGTGAGAGTAATCGAACTGATTCCTACGTCAGTTTTTAAACCATTTAAATCTTTACTGCGACGCGACGGAAGACTTCAGTATGAGCCTGGAACGGTTTCAGAATATTTCAGTCTGTTGACTTTTAAAATTCCTATTCCTATTTTTGTTCAATTAAATTAATCACCTCAGAATACATTTCTACATTTTCAAAATCATAATCTCTGTATAAAAAAATATACCTTTGTTTAAGTTGTTGAAATAATTTATTAAACAAATTTTCCGATCGATATTTATTGTTGATTGGAGAAAAACTTTTTTATTAAATTAAAACCTCAGGAGGTTAAAATGATTTACGGAAAGTTTTATGCAGGGGCATTTCTTTTTTTTGTTTCATTAATTATTTTTCAAAGCTGTTCTGATGATGGTGTTGTTGCTCCCTTAAACGATGATGTTTGGGGAATAGTCGTCAATGGCAATGGTAACCCAATCCCGGACCTCGTTGTCAGAATCGGAGATCAATCCACTGTTACCGACATGAACGGAAGATATAACTTATATGATATTCAAACACCTTATGATGTGTTGATAAAAGATGAAAGTTCGAGAAGTCAGATGCTTGTCAAATCTGTCACCTCCCGTGAAATTCTGATACCGGATTTTATCACAAGCTACAATCCGGACTTCAAAGCTTATGTAAATGTAAAAATTCCGTCTTCCATTATTCAGTCCGGTAAGAAGGGCAAAATAATTTTCACTGACGGCAGCGGTCTCAACTCAACAACTGATATTACAAGCGACAGCACAACTCTTGAAGTGAATTTAAAATACAATTCCCAAACCAAAGGTAAATTAATTGTATTAATTTATTCTGTTGACGCTGCCGGCAGGGTATTCACTTATAATAATTATGCAAGTAAAACAGGTATTGATCTAACTAATGGCTCTACTTATTCATTTTCTTTTGACACGAACGATCTGAGTTTTAATCCGCCTGAAAGAATTATTAATGGAAGTATAAATATTCCTGCAGGATATAACTCTTCATCACAGTATTATTATTTGAGTTTTGCTGACAGAAATATTTCATTCAATGATCCTTCGTGCAAATTCGCTGATATTACCGGTGATAATTTTAACATTGTTGCTCCTTATGATCTTCCTGATGTATTTACTGTCATGGTCAATAATTATTCAAATAATTCCGATAAATATTCTCTGGAAACATTTGTAATTCATGACTATGAAACCTCTGTAAATCTCTCGTCGCATATTCCCGTAGATCTGATTTCACCGGCAAATAATATATCCGGAATTACCTCTGATTCCGAAATCTCATTTTCTCAGGGAGATGGTACAGGAGTTTATGCGGTCAGATTTATAAAAGACGGATATATATATTCTATTATTACTTCCGCGACGTCTTTCCCATTTTCTGAACTTGAAAAATTTGATATTGGAAATATTAAAAATGAACATTTCATATGGACTGTACAAAAATATGGCCACACCTCAGGATTGCGTGAGTATCTGAATGTAATTCCCATAATTGAAGTTAAGTTTCTGACAAAATCCGAACAGTGGATGTTTCAGGCTGCACCATAAAATAACAATAATTAATCGCGGCGGACAACCCTCTCCTCCGTGATTTATAAATCATAAGAAACTTTTAAAACATTTAAAAACTCAAGTTTCAAACAGATAATTAATCTTGAATATCTTATTATGTTTTTGTAAGTTCATTTCGTTTCAGGATTTTACATGGATTGAAAAAATAAAATACTTTATAAATTCAATATGCATTCAGCATATCTAATTACTCAGCTGGAAAATAATGCAGACGTATTCAAATCACTTCTTTCTGGAATTTCTGTAGAAATGATAAAATGGAAAACATCTGAAATGAACTGGTCTCTGCTCGAAATCATCTGCCATCTTTATGATGAAGAGCGTGAAGACTTCCGTGCAAGGCTTGCAAAAATATTACTTGAAGATCATGAGTGGGATCCGATCGATATACAGACAAGGGTGGTTTCAGGAAAGTATTCTGAAAAAGATTTTACTACTGTGTTAAATGATTTTTTAAAAGAAAGAAAATTATCTATAGAGTGGCTGAAAAATCTGGAAGTGCATGACTGGAATATCAAAGCTGTTCATCCAAAAATGGGAGAGTTTTCTGCTATACAGATGTTAGCCAACTGGTTAGCACACGATTATCTTCATTTCAGACAAATCGTCAAGACAAAATATCTATATCTTCAAAATTCGATTTCACCTGCAGATCTTGGATATGCAGGTGAATTGTGATTTTTAAAAATTACTTCTTATCCCACGGATTTGTAGCCCAGACAGTCACTTCAGGTATCATTCCTCTGTCGTCCATTTCCAAAAGAGATTTTATTGTATGAGCAATCTCGACGCTTGTTAGTTTATTGGCAACTTCATCCCTTTCTTTTCTTTCCTTATTTGCAAATGCAGTCGTGACTTCACTCGGATTTACGAGCATTACTCTGATATTGTGAGGGCGAAGCTCAGCCTGCCAGCATTCGTTCATTCCTCTTAATGCAAATTTTGATGAACTGTAAATAGTGCCTCTTGCAAATCCTTTGAGTGCTGCAGTCGAGGCGATGTTGATGATATTTCCGTAATTCTGTTTTTTAAAAATGTCTGCAGCGTGTTTTGTCATCAGTGCTGCACCGAATACATTCACTGAATAAACATTCTGAAAAGCTTCCATCGTAAGATCTTCTACTTCAGGAAATTCACCTATGCCTGCATTATTTACAAGACAGTCAAGTCCGCCGAATTCCTTCATCAAAATTTCATAAGTCTTTTTTATATCATCTTCATTTGAAACGTCTGCATGAATCGCCAGTGAACCAGTTTCCTCTGCTGTTTTATCAAGCTTGTCTTTATCTCGACCTGTAATTGCAACTTTTGCTCCGCTTTGTGACAGCAGTACTGCAGCAGCTTTACCGATACCTGAACTCCCGCCTGTAATAAGTATTCTTGAGTCTTTTATTTTCATTGGTTTTTATTTATTTAAAGTTTGAAAATTTGTGACCGTTTTTTAAATTTATAAGAAATTCATAAATGAATTTTATACTGTTCTCCACATCATCTTTATGAACTGTCTCAACTGTCGTATGCATGTACTTTGTCGGAACAGAGATCAGTGCTGATGCTACACCTTCTGCCGAATATGCAAATGCATCCGTGTCAGTACCGGACGATCTTGAAACTGCCTCAAACTGAAAAGAAATTTTTTTCTTCTTAGCTATATCTATCAGCATCTTCTGAAGTTCATTATGAATGGAAGGTCCATAAGTAAGAGTAGGTCCTTTTCCGCATGCAATGTCCCCGTCCTTTATCTTATCATACAAAGGTGACTGAGTATCATGAGTAACATCTGTAATTATAGCAACGTCCGGTTTAATTCTACGAGAGATCATCTGAGCTCCCATAAGTCCGACTTCTTCCTGAACTGCATTAACAATATACAAACCAAATTTTAGTTTCTGTTTTTTTTCTTTCAGCATCCTCGCCACTTCGGCAATAATAAATCCGCCGATCCTGTTATCCATTGCCCTTGCGACATAATAATTTTTATTCAAAGTCATAAACTCATCTTCAAATGTTACAACAGACCCTACATGAATTCCAAGTGCTTCGACTTCTTTTTTCGATTTACTTCCGCAGTCAAGAATAATGTTTTTCTTTTCGGGCTGATCTCCTTTTTTATCTCTGACATGAATCGCCGGCCATCCGAATATTGCTTTTACAAATCCTTTATCCGTATGAATATTCACTCTCTTTGACGGAGCAATAGTATGATCCGAACCGCCGTTTTCTCTGACATAAATATATCCATCGTCATTTATGTAATTTACAAACCAAGAGATCTCATCGGCATGTGCTTCGACTACTACTTTATATTCGGCGTCGGGATTTATTACACCTACTACCGTCCCGTAAACATCTGAAAAATGTGTGTCGATATAGGGTGTTAAATATTCCAGCCACAGCTTTTGACCCGGAGATTCAAATCCCACGGGTGAAGAAATATTAAGATAATTTTTTAAGAACTCTAAAGATTCTTTTCTCAAAACACTTTTATTTTATTTATTAATAATTTCAGTTGAATTTTCTTTACCTATAATTATTGTATCTGCAATATCAATAAAAAGACCTGTCTCTACAATACCTGTGACCTGTTTCAACTCCATATCCATTATCAGAGGATCTTCAATTACATTTAAATGCAGATCAAATATATAATTTCCGCTGTCCGTTTTATAAATATTTCCGTCCTTCAATCTTAATTCAGGATTACAATCTTTAAGATGTTCGAGTACTCTTTTATATCCGAATGGAATTACTTCAACAGGCAATGGAAATTTACCAAGTGTATTAACAAGCTTAGCCGAATCTACTATCCAAATATTTTTTTCGGAATTAAGTGCTAATATCTTTTCAAAAAGAAGAGCACCGCCGCCTCCTTTGATACCGTTGAATGAACTGTCAGCTTCATCTGCTCCATCAATGTTAATGTTTATCAAAGGAACATCATCGATAGGTATTACTTCAATTCCCAATGACTTTGCAAGTTCGGTAGATGCATTTGAACTGGATACAGCTTTTACTTTCAGACCATCTTTTACTAGGTCACCTATTTTATTAATTGCATAATAAACTGTCGAGCCTGTGCCGAGTCCAACTGTCATTCCGTCTTTTACAAATTCTACAGCTTTCTCTGCTGCTAGTTTTTTTTCGGCTTCTTTCTGAATGTCTTTCAATTGATATGTTAAATTTATTGGATTAAGAACTTAACAAACTCAACTTATTTAATAAATCTAAAAGACAGTATAATTTACGCCAAGTTGAAGACCTTCTTTGAGCTGTGTTTTGAGTGACTGTGATTTTTCATAAACCAAAAGTACATCTAAGCTGGCAGTCATGAAATCATTTATAACAGCGGTCAGAGTATTGTCCCAGCCCACATCCCAGACATCAAGCTGATCGAAGGCAGAGAATAATCTCAGTCTTGTACTGAAGAGTAAATTATTTGCAACTACAAAATTTGCATCCGTAACAGATTCCATACCTGTCTGAAATTTAAATCCTTCTGTCTCGCCGGGTGTGTTCGGATCATCTGTGTATTGTCTGTAAACATTTGCAAAAGTTTCCTGAAAAGCCAGACCAAATCTCGAAGAGAACATCGGTCTGTCATATGTTAATCCGATACTCTGCGTAATATATCCCGGATCAAAGAAAGCTGACGTCTGAATGATCGGATCCAAACTGTAATCATAACCATTCAGAATTCCTGATCTGATCTCATTGCTGATGTATGGATCAAGTGCCCAGCCGATCTTACGGATAAGGACATTTTCAAAATAAGCTGCATTGTCATTTGTCTGAAAACTGCCGCTTCCAGTCTTAGTCGAACCAAGAGTGAAGCTCAGATTATTTTTAAAGAGCCACGGCTTGCTGTAATAGATCGCATAAAAATCAGAATTACCTGTGATGGTAAGAAGATTTTCACCGCCTTTTGTCCAGTTCGTAAGCGCTACCTGATTGACTCCAAGCCCGATCGTCCCAAGCGGTGTCCAGCCTTTTTTGTAATAGGTTGTGTCAGTATTACGGGTGCGTTTGAATTTGGTGGTATCGCTTTGTGAAAATGAAAGTTCAGTAAAGATGAATAAAAAAGCAAAAAGGAGAATCAAGTTTTTCATGATTTATATTTAGTTTTAAAAAACTAATATAAATTTTTTGAGGGAAAGACTTAATGAATTATTTGGGGATATTGAAATTATTTATTTTGAAATTTATAAAAATCTTCTGAAGTTTGTTTCTTCAGAAGTTTAATTTCAATTTGAAAGGTATCTTGTTCATTCAAAATTTTTTTTAATATAAAAATTAATTTCTCCTTTCTAATAATTTACCGCTCTCCACAGAGTCACGAGATTTTTGACTCTGCAGAAAGCGGAATTAGTTATTTAATCAGCATCATTGACTTTGAAGCCGTAAAATCTCCCGCAGTTAATTTATAAAAATAAACTCCACCCGAAAGATCTGATGCATCAAATTTATACTCATAAGTTCCTGCCGGATACTCTTTGTTTATCAGTGAATAAACTTCTTTGCCAAGTGTATTATAAATTTTTAAAGTAACAAAATTTCTGACAGGTATTGTAAATGAAATTGAAGTCGAAGGATTAAATGGATTCGGATAATTCTGATTAAGATTAAAATTGCCCGGTATAGAATTTATATTGCTGATGCCGAGAATTCCATCAATATCAAAAGTAAAACATCCTCTGCCGTGTGTAGCTGCCATTAAAATTTTCGGACCTTCTTTATATTTCAAATCATAAACTTCTACATTCGGAAAATCTGTATTGAATGAAGTCCAGCTGACTCCGTCATTTGTAGATCTGAAAACGCCGAGGTCAGTTCCTACAAATATCATTTTTGGATTAGTCTCTTTTATTACAATTGAGTTTGTACCTATGTTCGGCAGATTGGTTGAAATGCTGAACCAGTTTGTGCCGCCATTGGTAGTTTTATAAACATGCTTGTCAGCATTTGCACCGCCAAAAGCAGCATAACATATTTCATCATTTGATCTGTCCACCCAGAAGTCTGATATATATGGAAAGCCGGTCTGTGACGACCAGTTTGCTCCGTTATTTGTCGTGACATGAATTCTTCCGTTACTTGTACCAATATAAATTTTATCTGTATTAGTATTGCTGATTCCAATCGCTGATACACTGCCGCCTATATCTCCGGTAGTAGCTATCTGAGTCCAGCCGGTAGAAGTCGATGCTGTCTGAACTCCAGAAGTTTTCCATACATCAGCTCTTCCAAACACAACAGTATTATGATCTCCCGGAGCCATCTCATACGGATTATAAAAAAGTCCGCCTGTCGATCCGCTTGGAGTTATATTTGTAAAACCTGCACCAAAATTTGCTGAGCGTTGTATCGAACCATTCACATATTGACCATATACAAAATTCGTATTCACAGGATCTACAATTGTATAACCTCCGTCACCGGTAGTCCTTTGATTCCAGAATAATCCTCCGTCCGTACTTGTCTGCTTATTGTTATCCTGTGTACCGCCATACATAAACTGCGGATTTGTCGGATCATAATCTGCACTTTGAAACTGAAGTGTTGACATGTTCATATTCAGATCTGTCCAGGTCTCCGCATCATCAGGTGAAATGTAAACTCCGCCATCAGAGCAGCAATATAGAACAGAACCTTTATAAGAAAGATAATGAATATCTGCATGTGCAAAATCCGATTGCGAACTTGTAGACCAGACCGTCATTTTAGTAAGAGTTACACCGCCATTTGTAGATCTGTAAATATCAAGTCCGCCGACTATTACTTTATTCGGATCGCCCGGAACGACAGTCACTGCATTGTCATACCATCCCTGTGAACTCATGTAATTAGTTGTCGAATTCTGATTTGTCCAGAGATCACCGCCGTTTGTAGTTCTGTATAATCCTAACAATGATCCGGTCGTTGAAGCTATGCTTGCATAAATATAATTCGGATTGTCGGGAGAGATTGCAAGCTGAGTCCTTCTGCCGTTTGAAGTATTTAATCCGTTTGTCAGCAGAGTCCAGTTCGTACCGCCGTTTGATGTTTTAAAAATCTGTGACTGTACATTTCCTGATGAAGCATAAAGTATCTGAGGATTTACGGGATCGATAATTAAAGAAGTCGAATTTAAAAATAACTGGTTCGTCCAGGTGAGACCTGCATTTGTTGATTTAAAAATTCCATTTATTCCAGCGAGATAAATATTATTTGTATTAACATAATCTATCACCATCTTTCCTGTGCGTGTACCAATCTGTGCACTTGTTGCAATCTTAAACCAGCTCATACCTGCATTTGTGGATTTATAAACTCCGTCACCGTATTGGCTGTCTGAGGAATAATTCAATTCACCAGTTCCATAATACAGAATATCAGGATTAGAAGGATCTAAAATAATATCCCCGCTGGCAATTGAACCAAGAGTATCTGTAAGCACAGTCCAGTTCACACCGCCGTCAGTGGTCTTCCACACTCCGCCCTGTGCAGCAGCTATATAAAAAATGTTTGGGTTCGTTGGATGAAATGCAATCGAGTTTGTTCTGCCTGCTATAAAATTATTGTTAGTCCTTGAATAAAACATACCAGTCGGATTTACACTGATCCATCCGGTCAGAGAAGTCGGACTGTTAATATCCATTTTGTCTCTTGTCATCATTTTTTTCTGCTGAACAGCTTTTGCAAATGCATCAAAAGGCAATACCTGTCCGGGTCCGCCTGCACGTCTGTCAGTAATATAAAATTCTCTCTGCAAAATTGTCTCACTGGTTTCACCTTCTTCATCCTGCGCATATATAACAGGAGTTGCTAATGTGAGTATTGAAAATAGAATCAGGAACAGTTTCATAATTTATAGTTTAAATTTTAGATTCGTTGGGATAGTCAATATACTTAAAATCATTATTTGAAAAAACGACTGTATTGAATTAATTCCGCAGATGTTTTACCTCAAAGGCTCTAAGACTCGAAGTGGGTATGTTTATTATTTAGAATATATTTTATGGGCTCTTGAGAATTGAAAAAAATGAATACTTAATTTTAAAATAGTGTCATTTTAAAAATTTACCGGCGTTTCCAATTTTCTTCTTAAAAGATCTTTTGAATGAATTACTGAAAATAATATTCAAATTATGTTATTCAAGTATTTTTTTTTAGTCCTGAATATTGTTGGAAAAGATTAGATCCTTATCTTTTAATTCCTGTTCAGAATTTTTAAAATTATTATAAATATCCTCACGTCTTTCTTCAATAATTTAATATTATTATCCACTTAAATTTTGGAGGTTTTGACAGCGGAAATTTTTTTAAATGCTTTCGATTTATTTTTTACTTTTTCTATTATATCTTTCTTTTGTTCAAATGTTTTTCCTTCAAATTCTTTAGCAATTTCTTCTTTTACTTTTTTGAAAGAACTCTACTGAATCAAAATCCTTATTAATTTTTTTAGTTTTCATAAAACTGTGAATAAAAGAAATTAATTCAAAGAGGCAAAACCTTTTACAGATTTTACCTCTTTGAAAAAATATATTTTAAAAATAATTACTGCTTAATTTTATTTTTAGTCTTACTATTTGATTTAGCTTTCCCGTTACCATTCAAATGTATCATAGGTGTCAGCAAAGGCTTGTCTTTGAAATCTGGAATAATGACAGGTTTCTTTTTTAGTTGATCAAGTGCGATCTCGATTGCTTTATCAAGCTGCGGATCTCTTCCTTTGACATAATCTTCAGGAGTGATCTCAACTTCGATATCCGGATCAGTACCATAATTTTCTACTTTCCAGCCGACATCTTTCATGTAAGTTGCATACTCAGGCTGAGTCGTCATTGTACCGTCTGCAAGCATCAGTCGCGGATTTATTCCTACAACTCCGCCCCATGTCCTCTTTCCGACAAGCGTACCGAGTTTCATTTGTTTAAACTGATGACTGAAAATATCACCGTCTGAACCTGCATGTTCATCTGTCAGAGCAACCATAGGTCCGGCTACACTGTGACTAGGATAAGTTCCGACACTGCCATATCTCGAAAGATCATAGCCGTATTGTTTCCTCGATAGCTTCTCTAATAAAAGCTGTGATACGTGACCGCCTCTGTTATTACGGAGATCTACGACAAGTCCGTTCATTCCTGCCTCATGAATATAATATCTGTGAAACTCTGAAAATCCGTTGGGTCCCATATCAGGAATGTGCAGATAGCCGAGTTTACCTTTTGATTTTTTATGAACATAGTCTTTATTTTTCTCAACCCACTCTCTGTATCTTGGTTCATATTCAGATGCAATTGTTTTTACATTAAATGATCTTGTCTCTCCTGTTTTAGAATTTTTTACAAGTAAGCTGACAATATTCTTTGCCTGATTTACTAAAAGTTCTTCAGGTAAAATATTTTTACTTAATCTGTCACCGTTTATAGCAATCAGATAGTCACCAACGCTGACTTCAACACCGGGTGCATTCAGAGGAGAATTTTTTTTCCAAGAATCGCCATTCACAATGTGTGTGATCTTATATGCATTTTCCTTTTCATCAAATTCATAATCCGCACCAAGTTTTCCAAGTCTGTAAGTTGGAGAAGGTTTATAGTCACCGCCCATTTCATAAGCATGAGAAGTGCCAAGCTCACCCTGCATTTCCCAGATTAGATCTGAAAATTCAGAACGTGAAGCTACTTTATCAAGAAGCGGTAAATATCTTTTATAAACATTATCCCAGTTTATTCCCGACATATCAGGAGTCCAGAAATGTTCCTTCTGAAGTCTCCATGATTCCGAATACATTTGCTTCCATTCACTGATCGGATCAATATTAATTTTTACTCTTGAAAGATCGAGCCAGTCATTCTTCCCTCTTCCATGTCCACTGTAATCATCATCGTGATCACCATGATGATCATGATGTTTTTCCGCAAGCACTTTTGAATTTATATAAAGTTTCTTTTCCTGCCTGTAAATAAGAGTACTTCCGTCCATTGAAACTCTAAAGCTTTTTATCTTTTTTGCTACATGTTCATTTTTCTGAGTATGAAAATCAAAAAGATCAAGTGATTCGTCCGAAGGATGCTCGTCCCAGTACCAGTGATGCAGTGCACCTTTTATCGGCTCTCTGCTGTAAAGAAGTCCGTCCTTTACAGCTGCAATTTGAAAATAATTTTTCTCAGGTAACGGAAATGAAATTATCCTTTGATCAATTTCGTCCAGATCGATCAGAACTTCTTTTGATTTTTTCTTATTCTCTTTTGCAACTTTTTTATCTTTATTGTTATCACTATCCTTTTCTCTGTTCTTCTCTTTTCCATTATTGCGTTCACGTGCAAAAAGTTTATCATACTCAGGAGTAAATGGAGATTGAATATCTTTCCTTAATGTGATCAGATAAGGTCTGACACCAAGCGTAAATCCAAGCTGGAAAAAACTTGTGTCATAAGTAGGATTATATTCCCTCTGAGATAAGAAATAAATATATCTTCCGTCAGGATCAAAGACAGGCTGGTAATCCCTAAAACCTGCGGGAGTTATCTGTGAAGATTTTCCCGTCTCAAGATTATATAAATACAGTGATGAAAGATGTTCTAAATTAGACATACTATAAACAATCCATTTTCCGTCAGGTGAAAATGAAAAATCCTCTATCCTTTCAAATTTACTTCTGGCAATTTTTTTGAATGACATATTTTCAGCATCTATAATAAACAGTTCATGTCTGTTATTTGAAACTGCGATCTTCATTTCTTTTGGAGAGACTTTCAGATTGGCAATTATACCGGCTTTGAAAAAATCTAATTTTTTAACTTCTGAATTTCCTTCCAATGAATTGTAAATTTCTATCGTTCCAAAATCTGTTTCATCTGATACAGTTACAACAGATTTATTATCATACATCCATTGAGTAAGTCTGTATCTCACGCCAAGTTTTTTCCCTGCCTGAAGTACAGGACCTTCCCAGTTTGAAAACATAAATGATTTTCCTCTAGAAGTAATGGTCGTAGATTTTCCGTCAGGACTGAGATTGTAAGATTCCAGATACTTGCCTGCGTCGGCAAACTTCCTCTGCCTCTGTATTTGCGGACTGTAATATTCTATATCAATTTTATTCTCAGTATCTGACTCAATATTATAAACAAAAATATCTGCACCACTGTGATAGACAATATTATTTCCATCGGTCGTTGCATTCCTTACATAATATTCTGTGTTTTTCGAAAGAGCTTTAATTCCTTTTCCATCAATGTCACATGAATACAGTCTGCCGATTCCTTCATGATCTGAAATAAAATAAATTTTATCACCAACCCAAAGAGGGCTTGCAAGATTTCCTTTTACTTTAGTGAGAAATTTTTCAAACTTTCCGTTGCCTTTTTTATCTATCCAGAAAACACCTGCCGTACCGCCTTTATACCTTTTCCATCTTGCAGGATCGAGTGTATTCCTTCCTATTAAAACTCCGCCTTTTGGTCCGAATGCAATATTTTGTCCTTTACCATAAGGAAGCAGTTCAGGCATTCCGCCGTCGACAGAGACTTTGTAAAGCATGTTCATTCCTGTAAATGCTTGTTTTGTATCAGAGGAAAAAATGACATACTTGCTGTCAGGAGTCCATCCTTTCACTTTTAAAAAACCACCGAGATAAGTGAGTCTTTTATTCATACCACCCTGAGACGGAATGAGATAAACATCATTCTCTCCTTCTTCTTTACCGGTGAAGGCAATATATTTGCCATCCGGAGAATAATATGGATTGATTACTTCGCCTGAATTTGATGTGATCCTGCGGGCTATGCCACCTGATAGATTAACTTCCCAAAGATCATCTTCACTGACAAATGCAACTTTGTCTCCGCTGACAGTTGGAAATCTTTTATAACCTAAATCATTCATTGTGTGCTATTTGAAATTAAATTAAAGAATATTTATAACGTATCTTCCCCAAAAAATGTTTTTATAACATAACTTTTTTGAAATTTATTGTCTATGAATTTTTAATGTCAATTTCTTTTAAATTCCCATATTTATTCATCAGCATAAAATTTTATAATACCTCAAAGGCTCGAAGTCTCAAAGATATTTATTTAACTATGAGCCTTAAAGTCTTGGTATCAAATCAAATGTTAAAACACTATATGTGAATATAGTAGAAGTGAAAAAATTAAATTTTTTATCCTTCAATGATCTGACCTTCAAAGGCAATTTTAAAACCTTTAGAAATTATATATTTACTTTCTTCCGAGTCTCCTCTGATCAGTGGATTTGTATGATTTAAATGAATGAAATGTAATTTACTTTTTTCCTTCAAAGAAAGCTCTTCAAACTTTTTAATACTGTCGCTGACCAAAGGATGAGGTATATTTTTTGACTCATAATTTTTGATCTCTTCTTTTGTAAAAAAAGTCCCGTCGAGAAATAGCGCGTCTGATTTTTTAATGATCTTTAGAATGTCTTTATCCCAAATCTCCCAACTATCAATATCAGGAATGTAAATTATTTTTTTAGAATTAAAATTTATCTGGTATCCGGCTGTTTCTGAATACTCATCTCTGTGAAGAACTTCAAATGGCTGAACTGCTATCCTTTCATTAAGTACAATTTCATCATCAAATTTTAATTCTCTCAATTCAATATTACCTGAATTTTCAAGAAGTTTCCATGGGTGATTATTCATCAGAAAATTTTTCATCTCAGGCAATACATATACAGGCAGCATTCTTATACCCATGATTTCTTTTCCAAAATGTATCAGACCGGTATAGTGTCCTGTGTGAGCATGTGTTAGAAATATTCCCTTCAGTTTACATTCTTTGAATTTTTCCTCAGCCATATTCATCTGAAATTTTATATCGGGTGTGGCATCGATGAGCCAATAACTTTCAGACTGCGGATCAGCAATTCCAATACATGCTGCTGACCTTTGAAGAGATTTATCTTTCCATGCATCTTTACAGCAGTCTTTTTTACAGCCGGCATGCGGATATCCTGCATCCTGAGCAATACCGAGAATTATGACAGAAGGATTTTCCATTCTGTGGTTAGTTTAAATTTTTATAAGATAGTAATTTTTGGGAAATGAATTCTATTAAAAATTGGGGAGGTCTGCCGTGCTCTTGTACTAAGATTGTTGGTGGTCAAAAAATTTGCAACGTTATTAAATATAAAATGAAATCATATATTAACAAATTTTTTGAAACACCAACAATGGATCAAATTTTAAATGAAAGTTAAATTCTAAACTAAGCAGCAGTTTCTATTACAGCAGATTTAGTAGTAGGTAATGGAATTTTGTATCCTCTTTTTTTCATGTCTTTTATATGAAGTTCGATTCCTTCTTCCATAAGTTTTAATAAATTTTTTTCAGAATCAGAAGTAGCAATACATCCGGGAAGATCAGGTATGTAAGCACTATAACTATTTTTTCCTTTTTCAATTATTATTAAATATTCTTTTTTCATGATATGTTATTTAAAATTTCAGCCTGTTTAAATATGCTTTTTAAAGTTTTTGGATGAACATCTTCATTTGGTTTTCCAGCTATCGTTACAGTTCCGTGTTTAACAGGATGATGGTACTGTTGATGACTCCCTGTCTGTCTGACGAAATACGATCAATCTTTTTTCAGAATTCCTATAACTTCTTTAAATTTCATTCGGTCTTTTATCTGTTACAATCCTTTAAAGCTAACACAAAACTAAGAAAAATTTACAGGCTTTACAATAATATAAATAGGTTTATATATAAGTACAGTGTTCATGATTTTGTTTCAGGACACTTATTTTATAATGCCTCAAATTTAATTTATTTATTTTTAAACGACATTTTTCACTATTTCAAAACGATCAGTTTTTTTACTGCTTTAAAATCTCCCGAAACAAGTTCATAAAAATAAACACCACTTGACAATGAATGCTGCTGACCTTTGAAGAGATTTATCTTTCCATGCATATTTACAGCAGTCTCTCTTGCAGCCGGCATGCGGATATCCTGCATCCTGAGCAATACCGAGAATTATGACAGAAGGATTTTCCATTCTGTGGTTTGTTTAAATTTTTATAAGATAGTAATTTTTGGGAAATGAATTCTATTAAAAATTGGGTAAGTCTGCCGTGCTCATGTACTAAGATTGTTGGTGGTCAAAAAATTTGCAGCGTTTTTAAATATAAAAGGAAATTTTATATCAGCAAATTTTTTAAAACACTAACAAC
>Ga0073903_10000889_pt1 | contig 15737 bp, 12 predicted proteins | sample KloWWTKNB14_bulk_FD_66665 | JGI IMG/M metagenome (GOLD analysis project Ga0073903, IMG submission 66665) | Active sludge microbial communities from Klosterneuburg, Austria, studying microevolution and ecology of nitrifiers - Klosterneuburg... | ecosystem: Engineered > WWTP > Aerobic digester >... | reverse complement strand
TCATGAGCGAGTTACTCTTCGAGCTGCCCCTGCGTTCAGCCGAACGAACCCCTCACGCACGCGCACTCGTCCACAAGGACACCGCTGTTGACTATGCATCGCTGGCGCAGGCGATCGACCGCTTCTCGGCTGCCGCCACAGGGACGCTCGGGATCGGCAAGCTCGAACGGATCGCGGTTTACCTGCCCAAGGTACCGGAGACGGTCGTGACGATGTTCGGTGCCGCGCGTGCCGGGTGCGTATTCGTCCCCGTCAACCCGCTGCTGAAGCCTGCACAGGTCGGGCACATTCTCCGCGACTGCAACGTCAGCGTACTCGTGACCTCCGGTGAGCGCGCGGCTACCTTGGCCGATGAACTGCAGGGCTGCACCGACCTGCGGCACCTCGTCCTGACCGGGCAGGACGAGCCGGCACTACCGGGCACACACTACACGGTACACCGCTGGCACGATCTCAGAGACGGCGCAGGCACCCCCAGACCGCATCGGATCATCGACACCGACATGGTATCGATTTTCTATACGTCCGGGAGCACCGGCAGACCCAAGGGTGTCGTGCTGTCGCACCGGAACATGGTGACAGGCGCCCATAGTGTTGCGAGCTACCTGGGCAATACGCCGGACGACCGACTGCTCGCGGTGCTGCCGTTCAGTTTCGACTACGGGTTCAGCCAGCTCTCCACCGCCTTTCATGCAGGCGCGAGCGTCACGCTGATGGACTATCTCCTTGCTCGCGACATTCTCACAGCGCTGAGCCGCGAGCGCATCACAGGCCTCGCGGGAGTGCCGCCGCTCTGGGCGCAACTGACCGACTTGCGATGGCCGGCAACCATCACCGAACATATGCGCTACATCACCAACTCGGGCGGCGCGATGCCGGGAGCCACGCTGCAGAAGCTGCGCGACGCACTGCCACGCACGCAGGTTTTCCTGATGTACGGCCTGACCGAAGCGTTCCGCTCCACCTACCTGCCACCCTCCGAAATCGACAATCGGCCAGGGTCGATGGGCAAGGCCATCCCGAACGCCGAGATCATGGTCGTGCGCCCTGACGGCAGCGCGTGTGAACCGGACGAACCGGGCGAGCTCGTGCACCGCGGTTCGCTCGTCTCGCTCGGTTACTGGAACGATCCCGTAAAGACGGCCGAACGCTTCAAGCCAAGCCCCGGCCAGGACAAGGGGCTAGTCCTGACTGAACTTGCGGTCTGGTCCGGCGACACGGTCCGCATGGACCAGGATGGCTTCCTGTACTTCGTCGGGCGGCGCGACGAGATGATCAAGACATCCGGATATCGTGTGAGCCCGACGGAAATTGAAGAGGTCGTGTTCGCGTCGGGGCTCGTGGCGGACGCGGCCGCAATTGGTGTGCCGCACCCGACGCTTGGTCAAGCGGTGGTGCTCGTTGCGGCCCCGGCCGATGGGCGCACGCCCGACGACGGCCCGCTGCTCGATGCGATCCGCAAGGAACTGCCCGCCTTCATGACGCCTGCCCGAGTCGAGTGGCGCGTAGCACTACCTCGCAATCCAAACGGCAAGTACGACCGCGCGGGGCTCGCGGCCGAACTGAAGGGGTTGTACATGGCAGGTGCGGCATGACGATCGCAATCCCGCCACACGCACCGCACCCGTGGTTCGGGATCGAGGGCGACTGTCTGAACATTGGAGGGCGCTCGGTCGTCGACCTTGCGACCCAGGCGGGCCAGACACCCTTCTATGTGTATGACCGCAGCGTGATGACTCGCAAGCTGCGCGAGCTGCGCGCGGTGCTCCCGCGCGAAGTGCACGTGCACTATGCGATGAAGGCAAATCCGATGCCGGCGGTCGTGCGACACATGCTCGATCTCGTCGACGGTCTCGACGTCGCATCGGCGGGCGAGATGCAGGTTGCGCTCGATGCAGGCGCCGCACCTGCCCTCGTGAGCTTCGCGGGTCCCGGCAAAACGGATGTCGAGCTGGCCCGCGCTGCCGCGGCCGGCATCACGATAAACATCGAATCCGAGCGCGAGATTCGCGTGCTGGCGGAGATTGGTGCACGTACCGGCAAGCGACCTCGCGTCGCAGTGCGTGTCAACCCCGACTTCGAGCTGAAAACCTCCGGGATGAAGATGGGCGGCGGCCCGAAGCAGTTCGGCATCGACACCGAACGGGTGCCGGAAGTGCTCGCCGCCATCGGCGCATTGCCGCTCGATTTCCAGGGCTTTCACATTTTCAGCGGATCGCAGAACCTGCGTGCGGAGGCCATCGTCGAAGCCCAGCAGAAATCGGTCGCGCTCGCAGAGCGGCTCGCGCGGCACGCACCGGGGCCTGTGCGTACCCTCAATATCGGGGGCGGCTTCGGCATCCCGTATTTCCCGGAAGAACGCCCGCTCGATATCGCGCCGATCGCGGCGAACCTGCGGGAGCTCGTGCCGCGAGTGGCGCAGACGCTGCCGGGCGCGCAACTCGTACTCGAGCTCGGCCGCTATCTCGTCGGCGAGTCGGGCGCGTATGTGTGCCGGGTCATCGACCGGAAGGTCTCTCGCGGGCAGGTGTTTCTCGTCTGCGACGGCGGTCTGCATCATCATCTCGCTGCTTCGGGCAATTTCGGCCAGGTCATCCGCAAGAACTACCCGGTGCTGATCGGCAACCGCGTCCAGGGCACCGCGAGGGAGACGGCCTCCGTCGTCGGCCCTCTGTGCACGCCGCTCGATCTCCTCGCCGATCGGATGAACCTCGCACGCGCAGAGGAAGGCGATCTCGTCGTGGTCCTGCAGAGCGGCGCGTACGGCCTCAGCTCGAGTCCGCGGGCCTTCCTGAGCCATCCTCCAGCCGTCGAACTGCTCGTCTGATTGCGGTGGCGGCTCGCACCGTCCTGTTGATCGCCTTCCAGTTTCCGCCGATGCGCGGAAGCAGCGCCATTCAGCGCACGCTGCGCTTCGCGCAGCACCTGCCGAAATTCGGCTGGAAGCCGCTAGTGCTGACGGCCACACCCGGCGCCTACGAACAGGTGAGTACCGGCGCCGACAGCGACACCGGCGAGATCCGTGTACAGCGAACGCGCGCCCTGGACACCGCACGGCACCTGAGCTTGTTCGGTCGCTACCCGCGCAGCCTCGCGATTCCCGATCGCTGGGTGACATGGAAGTACAGCGCCGTACCCGCAGCCCTGCGCCTGATCCGCGAGACGCGTATTGACGTCGTCTGGACAACCTTCCCGATCGCTACCGCGCACGCGGTCGGCCTCGCGGTGGAACAGCGCTCGGGCGTGCCGTGGGTGGCCGAATTCCGGGACCCGATGTGGCAGGGCGACTATCCGCCCGATCCGCGTGTGAATCGCGCATGGAAGCAGCTCGAATCGAAGGTATTCGAGCGCGCCCGGCGGGTAGTCGTCACGACACCGGGTGCCGCGCAGGACTACCGCGCACGCTTCCCACAGTTCGGTGACGCAAACATCCATGTCATCGAAAACGGCTTCGACGAGGAAACATTCGCGAATGCGGAATCCCGCTTTCGCGTCCGCCCCCCGACTCCGCCTGCGCCCGACAGAAGGCTGAAACTGCTTCACAGCGGAGTCATCTATCCAAGTGAGCGCGACCCCACCTGTCTCTTCGACGCAATTGCCCTGCTGAAGTTGCACAGGGACCCTGTCGCGGGTCGTCTGGAGGTGACACTGCGGGCCCCCGGCAGCGATCTGCAGTACCAGCGCATGATTGACGAGCGGCAGATCGGGGACATCGTGCAACTCGCACCCGCCATCGACTACGTTTCGGCTCTCGAAGAGATGCTGACGGTCGACGGCCTCTTGATACTGCAGGCGGCGAATTGCAATGCGCAGGTGCCGGCCAAGATCTATGAATACTTCCGCGCCGGTCGGCCGATCGTCGCGCTGACCGACGCCGAAGGAGACACCGCACAGACATTGCGGCGCGCCGGCACCAGCCTCATTGCACCGCTGGACTCCGTGGCAGGAATCGCCGCCGTACTGCGAGAATTCGTGCAACGGACCGATTCACATCAATGGCGGCCGATGAGCGCCGAGGCAGTCCGCGAATTTTCCCGCGAACACCGGACAGAAGAGATTGCCGCAATCTTCGAAGGACTCCGAAGATGACCACCACGACATCTGGAACGTTGCGCACTTACGGGCTCCCGCTCGCAATGATCGTCATCGGCGGTCTTGCAATCAGGTACGTGCACTTCTCACTGACACTCGGCAGCGATGACCAGGTCTGGGTCACTGTCGCCAGGGAGATTGCTTCTGGCGCGCCCCGAACAGACGAGCCCGTGTACTACACGCGTCTTGTCTGGACCTGGCTGCTGGTTCTCTGGGGCTACCTCGGCTCCATCAGTCTCGAATGGTCCGCCGTGCTGATGTTTGCACTGAGCGGGCTCACGATGGCATTCATCGCGGAAGCGACTCGCGCCTCTTTCAGTGCGCGCGCCGCGCTGCTCGCCGCCCTCGTGTACGCAGCCCATCCGATTGCCATCGCCTACGACACGGCCACATTGCCGGATGGACTGGCCGTCTGCCTGCTGGCCGCCACGACCTGGTGCTTCATGCGCTATCTGCGTGCGCCGCGCGCGGCTCGGCTGATCGTCCCCGGTTTGCTGATTGGCCTCCTCTTCGGGGTCAAGAACTACTTCATGCTGGCCAGCATTCCATGTGCATTGACGATTTTCGTCTCCACAAAGGACTGGAAACTACGCATCAACCACATCGGCACCCTGGCAGGCGCATCGATCGTCGGCCTGGGATTTGCGCTGCTCCTCGGGGTCGCCGCACGGATTGATGCCTCCTCGCACGTCGCCAGTTTTGGCAACTATGCCCTCTATATCTCGCAAAGCCCGGTGAGCGCCCCAGATCAGGGAATCCGACAGCTCATCATGCTCTGTGCCGAGCGCACGGAAGCGCTGGTCACCCTTTTCTTCGGCTTTGGCGCCCTGATGGGCTGCTTGACGCTGTTCGGCGCGGCCAACTCCCTGTGCGAGTCTCGCCGCGAGCCCGCCCACCTGTTCGTGGCGTCCATGGCGCTCCTCTTCCTGCTCTTCCTGATGTTCATGCCCGTTCGGCTTTCGCCCCTGACTTTTACACAACTGCATGAGCGCTACCTCACCGTCCTTCTGCCGGCATTGGCGCTCTCGGCGGGCGTCGCGATGGCCAATTTGTGGGCGACTCTTGGCAACCGGGCTCTTCGCATCGCCGCGGCCGGCGCCCTCATTGCGATCGTGGGTTACAGCGTATGGGTCCCCAACGGGATGCATGACGCTTACGGCAGACTGGAGCTTCGCGGACTGGCCCAAATCGTCACAGCGGCGCCGAAGCGTGGCACGACACAACTGCTGCTCCCTGCCTACCTGCGCAGGCTCGTGCCCTCCAGTTACCGGGAACACGGTGCACACCTTCGCTTTGCCGACCTCGCATCGCCTGCTGGCGCGACTGCGGCACTCGACGCCATCGCGGCGGACCATTCGACGGCGATTGTTGTGTTTCGCACTCCCTATCGGGCTATCAAGGAAAAACTGCGCACCGGAGACTACGGCGACAATATGGCTTACGGAGCCTTCGCAGCTTTGATGCACGAGGCGCATGCGCGCCGCTACTCCGTCGAGGAAGTACGGGTTCCCTACGATACTGCCCGGGTCTGGCTTGCGCGCATCGGCCTTTCGACCCGTGGGCAACTGGTCGGCTGGGTCGTGAGAAAGCCGTCGCAGTGACCGCTCTCCGGCAGTTTTCACGTTATGTCACGATCGGAGTCGTAACAAACCTGTTGCTGTATGCGGCGTATCTGCTTCTTACCGCCATGGGGACGGACCCCAAGGCAGCGATGACGGTCACCTACGTCACAGGCGTCGCGCTGAGCTTCCACTTGAACCGCCGCTGGACGTTCGAGAGCGGCCTGCCGTACATGCAAACCCTGCGCCGCTTCATAGCGCTCTATGCGTCCGGATACGTCCTGAACTATGCTGGTCTCGCGTTGCTGTCCGACCGGTTCGGGCTACCCCACCAACTGGTGCAGATCGCGATAATGGGCGGGCTCGTTGTATACTTTTTCCTGATGTTTCGTGTCTGGGTATTTCGAACTGATTGAAAGTGCCTGCCAGAACAAGGGATTGTCATGGCTCAGGTCACATCGGGGATACGTGCGGTCCTGTCCGCACCCGCCATCTACGACCTGTTTGAAAACCTGGTCGGCGCGTCGCGCTGCCGCGCATCGTTCGTTCACGATTTTGTCAGACCCGTCGCCGGCGAGCGGGTACTCGACGTCGGCTGCGGAACGGCTGCGATACTCACTTGCCTGCCCGCCGTGGATTACTGCGGATACGACATCAGTCAGGCATACATAGAGAAAGCCAGAAAGCGCTTCGGCGAACGCGGCCGTTTCGTCGCAGCACTGCTCACCGAACATTCTCTCGATCGTGAACGGCCTTTCGACCTCGTGCTCGCAATCGGCCTCCTGCATCACCTCGACGACGACGAGGCCAGGCAACTGCTGCGGCTATGCAGGGCTGCGATCGCGCGCGCCGGGCGTCTGGTCACTCTCGACCCGTGCTTTGACTGTACCCAGTCGTCGCTGGCAAGGTGGATCATCTCGCACGATCGCGGGCAGAACGTTCGTAGCCTCGATGGCTACTGCAGGCTCGCTTCCGACTCGTTCGCGAAGACCTCGGCGCACTTGCGCAACGACTTGCTGCGAATTCCCTATACCCACGCGATCCTGGAGTGCAGCGGGTAACACATTCAGCGCCATTCGAACCGGCCGTCGCTGCGAACCCAGATGTCACGAACCTTGCGTGCCGCCGCAACGGCGTAGCCGTGATCGCCACCCAATCTGCGGCGCACACGAACGTAACGCAGGTAATTGCGATTCAGGATCTCGGGAAACGGCCGCGTCGCCAGGACATCGGCAAGCGGCGCCGTCCATGCTTCCCGGTCAGACAGCTCGTACTTGCCAGAGGCCTCCCATTGTGTCGGAAACGATTGTGTGACCGGTACGGGACAGGGCTGCTGCCCGGGATACGTTTGCCAAGGCACGCTGCGAGCGGCCCGGTCAAACTGCCCCATCCACTCATGGTAGAAGCCGTGGTACAGGGTCCAGTCGACCGGAATCGTCAGCGCACGCTCAAGGAACCGGGAATCGAAGAATGGCAGGTGGAACTGCAAACCATGTGCTGCAGCGTTGTCCCAGTGCGGATATAAATGTCGGCGCTGGTCGTTCATCATTTCGAACAGATTCAGGCTTCGAGCGGGATCTTCACAAGGAAATTCCCGTAATTGTTCGAGCGCGCCTTCGACGAGCGCTTCGCGGATGCGCGCCGCCTCCTCGCGCCGATACAACCGTTCGATGAGCTGATAGCCCCTCCGCTTGAAGAAGAGCTCCATCCCCTCGCGTTCCCGCCCCGAACGGAAGTGACCGAGGAGTTCCTCGTCGTACAGCATTCCCGAGCAAGCCGTATCACCTCCCAGTCCGGTGAACACCCAGTGCGGACGTTCGATCGGCCCTTCACTGTCGATCGCTCCCGAACGCCAGGCCTTGCTGAGCTGCATGTACAGATTCGGCTTGTGGCCGCGCGCCAGGAGCACCGGGGCATACTGGCACCCGAGCGCTCGCGCGACCTCTCCGCTGTAATACTGGTCCTGCGTGCCCGCCGGAGAAATGTTGCAAGCGACAACCTGAGTCCCCTGCTCGCGCAATGCAGTAGCAATCATCCGCGAATCGAGTCCACCACTCAGGAGGCACAACACACGTTTGTCGGTCCCGCTCCTTCGCCGTACCGCCGTTCGAAAGCGCTCCGCAAGATCTGCCAGGCAGTCCGCACGATCGCCGCGCCACACGGGCAACGTGTTCCACCGCCAATAGTAGTCCCGCCGGGCACTCGTGGCGCCCACACGCAGGCGTTCTCCGGGTCGCAGAACCCGGACATCCACGTAAGCCGTCCGGTCGCCCAACGGCGAGCCGAACACTGTCATTTCGGCCACTGCGCGCAAATCCATGACCTTGCGCACAGCCGGCAGGCGCTCCATCACACGCAATGAACTGGAAAACCACACGCGGTCTTTTGTGCAGCACACAAACAGCGCGCGAATGCCGAGCTTGTCAGTGAGCAGGCAAAGTGAATCCGAAGCGGTGTCGTGCAGGGCGTATCCGAAATCACCGCCGATGTCAGTCAGCTTCGGGGAGTCCTTGCCTGCCTCGTCCCGCAATAACTTGCGGTTCGACACATCATCGTGCCCATCGCGGAACAATGCGCCCCAAAGTAACGCGAGCGATCCGTCCTCGCGCCTGTCAGGTGCTCCAACGGAACCGTCGAGAGTAACCCACGCGAGCTGCAGACGCGGCGTGCAGGTAAAATCCGCGCTAACTGTCGGGCCGATCTGCAACGCCTTGCGAAGCGCCGCCAGTTCCATCTGCTGAAGCGGAGCCGCTGGCGACCTCGCATACGTTCCGACGACGAATGCCATGCCTCCTTGCCCCCCCCGCAACTGAGGTGAACGCGCATCGTATACCCTGGCCTGGTCAGCGAGAAGTCTTGCTGAATTGCGCAGAAGCGCACGACATAAGCCACGTCCGCGAAATCGGCAGCGCATGACACACGTTCAGCGCCACTCGAACTGGCCGCCACTGCGGGCCCAGATGTCGCAAGTTTTGCGCGCCGCGTCGACGGCGTATCCGTAGTCACCACCAAACGCGCGGCGCAAGCGTACGTAACGCAGGTAGTTGCGACTCAGCATTTCGGGAAACGGCCGCATCGCGAGGATCTCGCCCAGCGGCGCGTCCCAGGCCCTGCGGTCGGACAGTTCGTACTTGCCAGCCGCCTCCCATTGAGTTGGCGCCGGTTGTATCGGGGGTATCGGACAGGGCTTGTGCCCCGGATAGACTTGCCAAGGCACGGAGCGCGCGGCCGGATCGAACTGCTCCATCCACTGATAGTACAGGTCGTGGAACAGGGTCCAGTCGAGCGGGATGGAGAGCATGCGTTCGAGGAACTGCGAATCGAAGTACGGCACGTGGAATTGCAGGCCGTGCACCGCAGCGTTGTCCCAATGCGCGTGCAGATGGCGCCGTTGATCGTTCATCATCTCGAACAGGTGAAAACTGCGGGCGGGATCCTCGCACGGAAAATCCCGCAGCTGCTCGAGCACCCCTTCGACCAGCGCCTCCCGCATCCGCGCCAGATCCTCGCGTCGGTAAAGCCGCTCGATGAGCTGCCAACCCATCCGTTTGATGAAGAACTCCACGCCTTCACGGGTTCGCCCCGAACGGAAGTAGCCGATGAGTTCCTCGTCCCAGAACACCGCACCGAAGCCGGTGCTACCGCCGATGCCCGTAATCACCCAGTGCGGCCGATCAACCGGGCCTCCGCTGTCGATCATTCCGGTGCGCCAGGCGTCGCTCAATTGCGCATAAAGGTCCGGCGTACGACCGCGCCGGAGCGGTAGAGAGGAATACCTGCACCCCAGTGCCCGCGCCGCTTCCCCGCTATAGATCTGGTCCTGCGTGCCCGTTGGCGAAAAATTGCAGGCAACCACCTCGGCCCCTTGCTCGCGCAATGCCGCCGCGATCATGCGCGAATCGAGGCCACCGCTGAGCAGGCTGAACACTCGTGCATCCGCGCCGCGGCGCCGGCGTATCGCCGTGCGAAATCGCGACGCAAGGTCTGCAACGCTGTCCGCACGGTTGCCGCGCCAGGCAGGCAAGGTGTTCCAGCGCCAGTAGTAATCGGCTCGCACGCGCGTGGCATCGATGCGCAGGCGCTCGCCCGGCCGCAGCACCCTGATATCGAGATAGGGTGTGCGGTCGCCCAGCGGCCAGCCAAAGAACGCCATCTCGGTGACCGCACGAAGATCCATGACTTTGCGCACAGCCGGCAGGCGCTCCATCACTCGCAGGGAACTCGCAAACCAGACCCGGTCCGGTGTATGGAACACGAACAGCGCACGGATGCCGAGTTTGTCGGTAAGTAGCTGCAGCGAATCCGTTACCGTATCGTGAAATGCGAAGCCGAAATCGCCACTGATGGCACCGAGCGCCGGCTGATCTTTGCCTGACTCTTCCCGCAGCAGCGTGCGGTTCGAGGCATCATCCTGTCCGTCGCGATACAGGCTGCCCCAAAGGAGGGAGAGCGATCCAGCCTCGTCTCTCGCTGGTTCCCCGACCGAGCCTTCCAGACGGAGCCAGGCGAGCTGCAGCCGTGACGTACCGGCGACACCAGCGCTCTCCATTGGCCCGATCTGCAATGCCTTGCGCAGTTCGGCAGTCTCTGGATGTTGCAGCGGTGCGTCCCGCGATCTTGCGTACACTCCGACGACGAACGACATGGCTCCCTGCTTCAGCCCCCGAAATTGATGTGGATCGTGTATTCGGACCGGGCAAGCGAGAAGCCCTCGGTAACCCAGACCCTCTGCACCGCCCGATTGTCGATCTGCGTCGCGATAACTGTCGTGCGTGCACCCGCATCGATGAAGGTATCGATCGTTGCGCGCAGCAGCTCGCGATATACACCCTTGCCGCGATATGCAGGCAACACGCCGTTCAGCACGACCTCGCCCGCCGCGGCGGTCACGTGCAGGGTGGTGAACGCGCACGGCTCATCTTCCATCTCTGCGATCAGACAGCGCTTTTCGCCGCTGCCGACATGCGATCGCGTCCACTCCTTGTAGCCGTCCGTGAGCGGAAAGGGGGCGAGGCGCGGATTCGAGATGTAGTGTGTGTGATAGCCTGCAAAGATCCGCTCGACGAGTGAATCGAGCAGCATCGCATCCCCGGTGCTGGCCGGCCGCAAGCGAAAGGCAGCTTCGCGCCGCCCGCCCGGGCGGCCCGCAGCCTGGTTGTCGCGCGTGTAAATTACCCGGCAGTCACCCAGCACGAATTGACCGCCGAGCTCGCAGAGCTGCGTGATCAGTTCCCCACGGCTGGTCGGAATACGCACAATCGCGAGATCGGGGGGTTCCGTGCGCAGCGATTCCAGCAATGGCGCCGCATCGTCGCCGATCAGCTCATAGCGGCGTACACGGCGCCCGAACCGCGCCGATTCGACTTGCGAATCGACCATCGTGAAGGTCTCGGGGTGCTGCGGGCTGCGCATAGATCAGGCGGCAGCGTCCGTCCACGCGACGCCGTAGAAGGTGAACATCTCCCGCGCCACGGCCTCCGTATCGGCGAGCGTCATGTCGTAAAAGAGCGGCAGGCGCAGCAGGCGCGCGCTCAAGTCTTCCGTGACAGGCAAACTGCCTTCACGCCAGCCCTGCGCCTGACCCACCGGTGAAGTGTGCAGCGGCACATAGTGGAAGGTGGCCATGTATCCGGCCGACCGCAAATGATCCATCAGTGCGCTCCGGGCAAAGGCATCCGCAGCGATCACATGGAACATGTGGTGGTTGCCTGTACAACCCTCAGGTAGGACGGGCAGGCGCAGCAGGCCGCGTGCCGCGAGCGGAGCCAGCCGGCGCGCATACCCGGCGCACAGCTCGCCGCGCTTCGCAGTAATCTGCTCACCGCATTCAAGCTGTCCGACAAGATAGGCCGCGAGAATGTCGGACGGCACGAAGGACGAGCCGAGATCGACCCAGGTGTACTTGTCGACCTGGCCGCGCAGGAACTGGCTGCGGTTGGTCCCCTTCTCGCGCAGGATCTCAGCGCGCTTTGCGAACCGCTCGTCGTTGACAAGCAGCGCGCCACCCTCGCCGCAGACGATGTTCTTTGTTTCGTGAAAGCTGTAGCAGCCCAGATCACCGATGGTGCCGAGCCAGCGTCCCTTGTAGCTCGCAAATACCCCCTGTGCTGCGTCTTCCACCACGAGCAGGCCATGACGACGCGCAATCGCCATGATCGCGTCCATCTCGCAGGCCACTCCCGCGTAATGCACCGGCCAGATCGCGCGTGTACGGGGTGTGATCGCGGCCTCGATCAACCGCTCGTCCAGATTGAGGGTATCTGGCCGTATGTCGACGAATACCGGGCGTGCACCGCGCAAGGCAATCGCGTTCGCGGTCGAAACGAACGTGTACGAAGGCAGGATCACCTCATCACCCGGCTTCAGGTCACACAGCAGCGCCGACATCTCGAGCGCTGCCGTGCACGAAGTCGTCAGCAGCGCATGCAAGGCACCGAATTTCGCCTGGAGCAGCTCCTGCGCGCGTTTGCCGAACGGGCCGTCGCCACACAGGTGACTCGAGGCGATGGCCTCGCGCACATAGGCCGCATCCGGGCCGATCGTACAGGGGCGATTGAACGGCAGCTTCACGTTCACGCGCGGACTCCCGTACGCAGGGGCGAACGCTCCAGGTCCGCTTCAGCGACCTCGCGAATCACATACGCGGGGCGATCCATGCTCCGGAAGTGCATACGCGCGAGATACTCGCCAAAAATGCCGAGCGCAAACAATTGCGCGCCCGAAAAGAGCGTCACGATTGAAGCGAGGAACGCAAATCCCGGCACAGCCGAGCCGTGCAGGAAATAGTTCACGAACACGTAGCCCATGGTCGCGAAACCGACCAGCACGAACCCGAACCCGATGAAGCTCGCGACCTGCAGCGGAATGGTACTGAACCCGGTCATCAGATTGATGCCGTGGCGCATCAGCGCGCCAAGCGTATACCCTGAAACGCCGGCGGCACGCGGCCGGTGTGCGACCCTCACGGTTGCAAAGCGGGTCGTTGCCCAGGTGAGCAGCACGTCGATCGAAACCGACGGGCTTCGATAGTCGCGAAAGCCTTCCCGCAGCTGTGTGCGGAAAAGCCGGAATGCGCTGACATGACGCGCGGTCTCTGCTCCCATGGCGCTCGCGAGTGCCAGCTTCGTCAGCTGTGACGCAAGACGCCGCATCACACTGTGCCGCTCACGCTCGGGGAAGCCATATACGACGTCAACTTCTTCGGTCAGCGCCGCGAGGAGTTTCGGGATTTCCTCGACAGGGTGTTGCAGATCGTCGTCCATTGTGACGATCAGGTCGTGCTTCGCGGCGCGGATCCCGCACAGGATGGCATTGTGTTGGCCGAAGTTGCGGTTCATGCGGATCCCGCGCACACGTGAATCCGCGCGCGCAAACGCCGCGATCAGTGACCAGGAGCCGTCCCCGCCACTATCCTCCACGTAGATGATCTCGAACGCCGGCGCCAGCGCTCCGAGCGCGCCCATGAGCTGACGGTGCAGTTCAGGAAGTGTCTGCTCCCCCCGAAACACCGGAATCACGACAGACAGGGAACTCACGCCAGCGCTCCGTATTGCTTCTCGTAGTACTCGGTGTACGCTCCGGATCGAATTCTGTCGGCCCACTCGCGGTTTTCCTGGTACCAGCGCACCACGGCAGGGAGTGCGCTCTCCAGGTCGTGCAGCGGCCGCCAGCCGAGCTCACGCTGCAGGACCGCCGCGTTCATCGCGTAGCGCCGATCGTGCCCGGGCCGGTCGGTGACATGACGGACGAGTCTGGCAGAAGTACCCGCGGGCCGACCGAGCAATGCGTCGACCTCTGACGCAATCCGCTGCACGATGTCGATGTTGGCGCGCTCACAGGCGCCTCCCACCACGTAAGTGCGCCCGCCCTGCCCACCTTCCAGCATGGCGAGCAGCGCCCGGCAGTGATCCTCCACATGCAGCCAGTCCCGAATCTGCCTGCCATCGCCGTAGACAGGCAGCTCGCGCCCCTCGAATGCATTCAGGATCATGAGAGGGATCAGTTTCTCGGGAAACTGCCAGGGCCCGTAGTTGTTCGAGCAGTTGCTGATCATTGCGGGCAGGCCGTAGGTGTGGTGCCAGGCCCTCACGAGGTGGTCGGCAGCGGCCTTTGAGGCGGAGTACGGGCTGTTCGGCCGGTAGGGGCTCTCCTCGGTGAACGGGGGATCGCAAGGCTCCAGCGAACCGAACACTTCGTCCGTCGAGACATGCAGGAATAGCTGCCCTCCGGCGCGGCCCTGCCAGCTCGCGCGCGCCGCGTCGAGGAGTACCGCGGTGCCCTGGATGTTGGTTCGGATGAAGGGCCCCGCGCCGAGTATCGAGCGATCGACATGGCTCTCGGCCGCGAAGTGCACGACGCGATCGAACCGATACCTGGCAAAGAGCTCCTCCACGAGCTTCCCGTCACAGATGTCGCCGCGGTGGAAATCGATTCTTCCCTCATCGACCAGATCGGCGATGTTCTCGAGATTGCCTGCATAAGTCAGCGCATCGAGCACCACGAGGCGCGCGTCGGTACGGGCGCAGGCGAGGCGCACGAAGTTGGCGCCAATGAAGCCGGCCGCCCCCGTGACGAGCCAATGGGTCATGCGAGTATCGCGTTATTGTTTGATAGCAGCAGTTCGTTGGCCTGCTGCAGGGACTCGAAGGTCCCCGCATCGGTCCAGCGCCCCGCGACAAAGCTGTACTGCAACTCGCCCCGTGCGATGTAGCGATTGTTGACGGCGGTAATTTCGAGCTCACCGCGTGCCGACGGCTCGATGTTGTCAATGATGTCGAACACTCGCGAGTCGTACGCATAACAGCCCACCACCGCGTGGTTGCTCTTCGGCGCCTTCGGCTTCTCTTCGATCTCCATGATCAACTTCTCGTCGAGTGCGGCAACCCCGAAGCGCTCCGGGTCACCGACCTCCTTCAGCAGGACGCGCGCGCCACGTTCCTGGACACGGAATGCATCCACGAATGGCGCGATCGAATACTCGAAGATATTGTCGCCGAGCATCACGACGCACGGCTCGTCCGCGGCGAAACCGCGCGCGAGCATCAATGCGTGCGCAATGCCGCCCGCCTCTTCCTGCACGCGGTACGTGAACTCGCACCCGAAGCGCCTTCCAGACCCGAGCGAATTGACGACAGAACCCATGTGATGCGTAGAGGTGATCACCATGATGTCGGTGATCCTCGCGCCCACCAGCTGCCGCACGGGGTGCCAGATCATCGGTTCCCGGCCCACCGGCAACAGGTGCTTGTTCGTGATTTCAGTCAGCGGATTGAGGCGCGTGCCCAGACCGCCGGCCAGAATGATTCCCTTCATGACCTAATGCGCTTTCCTGATTCGTTCAGTCGCAGTGTCTACGATATTGCAGCAGCCCGTTCAAAACTGGAAGTAAATGAAGGGTTGCGTGTTGAGCGGCACCAGCAGAATGAGTAACAGCATGGCATGGCCGAGCGTCAGCATCGCTGGCCAGGTCGTCAGCTCGTCCGGTCTGAATGGCAGCCTCGCGACAGTCCTCGGTGCAAATTGCCACGCGGCGTGCCACAGCACGGCAAGCGACAGGATCACCAATGTTGGCGTGTGGTACCAGACGATGCCGTCACCCCCGGGCAGCAAGCCACGCAGGTAGATTCCCGTTGTTTCGAATGACGGGCTCCTGAAGGGAATCCACGCGAGACAACAGAACAGCAAGGTAGCGGCCCAGCCGACGAATACCCAAACTGGCGCGGCTGGGCCCGCTGGTTGCCCGCGCCGCTCGCGCCACCCGGTCCAGGCGCGATGAACACCGAGCGCCAGGCCATGCAAGGCGCCCCACAGTACGAAATTCCAGCTGGCGCCGTGCCATAACCCGCCAAGCAACATGGTGATGAACATGTTCACCTGGGTGCGCGTCGGCCCATGGCGACTGCCGCCCAAGGGGATATAGAGGTAGTCGCGCAACCAGGTGGACAGGCTGATGTGCCAGCGATGCCAGAAGTCCGAAACCGATCGCGCCAGATAGGGCATCCGGAAGTTCTCAGGCAACTCGAAGCCGAGTATCCGTGCCGCGCCGATCGCCATCAACGAATAGCCGGCGAAATCGCAGAATATCTG
>Ga0073903_10000885_pt1 | contig 15762 bp, 9 predicted proteins | sample KloWWTKNB14_bulk_FD_66665 | JGI IMG/M metagenome (GOLD analysis project Ga0073903, IMG submission 66665) | Active sludge microbial communities from Klosterneuburg, Austria, studying microevolution and ecology of nitrifiers - Klosterneuburg... | ecosystem: Engineered > WWTP > Aerobic digester >... | reverse complement strand
GTACGCTGAACCAAGCCCGTGACCTCACCTTCGTGACCATGAACTGCCTTGACAACAGCCATGATCACCGAGGTCACGGGCCCTACCGCGTCACCACGCAGGGACCGCGTGCCCGGTCAAGTTCGAAGAGCCAGGAACGCTCGCTCTGACCCGGTGCGCACGTCCCCAGCGCAGGACCAGCAGGGCTCAGCCGCTGGTCATGGCGTGGGTCGCGCCATCTCCTGAACCGTCTCGACGATGGACCGGTACGTGTCGTCCACGTAGTGGTAGGCCGCCGGTCCCCACCTGTGGCCGGACGCCGCGATGGCCCCGGCGCCGATGACGTGGGTAGGCAACCCCGCACTCGTGAGCTCGTCATGGTACGGCCGGTACCGCTGGTTCCAGACCCTCGCCGGTTCACCCCACCAGCGATTGGCCGGCCCTCCGGTGTCGGTCGTCGAGGCGAACGTCGCCTCGATGAGGAGGGTCCTCTCGAGCAGCCCGGCCGTGCGCAGCAGCTCCACGAACCCCCGGGCAGCAGCACGCCACAGCAGGAGGTGGTCGTTGGTCCCGAAACGGATGTGCGGTGCTGCCGGCGGGAGGTGGACCAGCAGGCCGGACTCGATCAGCTCCTGGGACCGCGTCAGGTACCGGCCGCCGGGCAGGGCGAGGACGCCGAGCCGCTCGTCGACGAGGTCGAGGACGAGCAGGTCCACGTCAGCGCCGGCCGAGCGGATCCTTTCGGCTACGGACGAACCGAAGTCGTCGGTCACCATCCGGGCCTGGAACGGCGACGAGAGGTTCGGCTCGGTGGGCAGGCCCACGGGCGGCGACATCGCGCTGATCATGGACTGGCGTGCCGAGTAGCCGACGAGCTGGAAGCCCGGCCCGAGGAACTCGACCATGTCGCGTGCGACGCAGCTGCCGTACACGAGCACCCGGGTGTCCACCATGCGAGGGATCGATCCTTTCCGTGGGTGTGGGACGGCGCCATCGATACTATGGGTGCGAATCCCGGCCGGGAGGCAGCGCTCGTGACTCAGCGAGGAATCTCATGCCGCACGTCATGACGGTCTATGGGACCCGGCCCGAAGCCATCAAGGTCGCGCCGGTGATCCGTGCACTGGAGCGGTCTGACCACGTCCGCTCCGTCACGGTGGTGACCGGGCAGCACCGCGAGATGCTGGACCAGGTCAACGAGGTCTTCGGGATCGTCCCGGACCACGACCTCGACGTGTTCGCTCACGGGCAGACGCTCAACGCCCTGATGTCCAAGGTCTTCGACCGGGTGGATCCGGTGCTGGTCTCCCTGCGTCCGGACGCGGTCCTGGTGCAGGGGGACACCTCCACCGTCGCGGCCGTCGCGGTCGCGACGTTCTACCGCCAGATCCCGGTGTTCCACCTCGAGGCAGGGCTGCGCAGTGGGGACATCGCATCGCCGTTCCCGGAGGAGGCCAACCGCAGGCTGACCTCTCAGGTGGCTGCACTGCACCTGGCACCCACGGCCGGTGCGCGCCGCAACCTCGAGCGGGAGGACGTCGACCCCGCGAGCATCGTCGTCACCGGTAACACGATCATCGACGCACTGCAGCACGCCGCGACGCAGCCGACCCGGATCGCGGACGCGCGGTTGCAGTCACTGGTCGACTCAGGGCGCCCGATCCTGCTGGTCACGACGCACCGGCGTGAGAACTGGGGCCAGACGATGCAGGGGGTCGGTCGGGCCCTGCGTCGCCTCGCCCTCGCCTTCCCCGAGCAGGCCATCGTGCTCCCCGCGCACCGCAACCCGATGGTGCGCGAGTGCCTGCTGCCGTCCCTGGACGGGCTCGCGAACGTCCTGGTGACCGAGCCGCTGGGCTATGGCGAGTTCACCCAGGTGATGGCCCGTTCCCACATCGTGCTCACAGACTCCGGCGGGGTCCAGGAGGAGGCTCCCAGCCTCGGGAAGCCGGTCCTCGTCATGCGGGAGAACACCGAGCGTCCCGAGGCGGTCAGCGCGGGAACCGTACGGCTCATCGGTACCGATGAGGACCGACTGGTGCGCGAGGTGTCCGCCCTCATCACCGACGAGGCCGCGTACGCGCTCATGTCCAACGCCGTGAACCCGTACGGGGACGGGAGAGCCGCAGCGCGGGTCGTTGCGGCGATCGAGGCGTTCTTCGGCCGCGGCGAGCGGATGCCTGATTTCGCCTGATGAGGGAGCACGCGCGAGGTGACCGCGACGGGTGACACACTGCTGTCAGCAATTGCGCCGGCCCGTCCTTCCGACCGGTATCGTCAGCCTGACATGGCCAGCAGGGTGAGGTGGATGCGGACGGCGCTGTGGCACGCGCGACATGGCGGTGTCGCTCAGGCGCGCACCTATCTCCGGCGTCAGCGAAGCTCGCAGCGACTCCTCGTCGACGGTGAGCTCCGTGACGGTGGGGGTCAGCCCACCTTCGAGCCGTGGCCCGTGCCCGACCGGGCGCCTCGCCGGCCGAGGCTGCGCGTGGCGGTCGTCCTCGACGAGTTCTCCCTGTCAGCGTTCGGGTACGAGTGGGACCAGGTGGAGGTGACACCGTCCACCTGGCGCACCCTGCTCGAGGAGCAGCCAGTGGACCTGCTGTTCGTGGAGTCGGCATGGCACGGCAACCATGACGCCTGGCAGTTCCACCTGACGGGTCCGTCCGCCCCACGACCGGCATTCGTGGAGCTGGTGCAGTGGTGCCGCGCCCACGGCATCCCGACGGTCTTCTGGAACAAGGAGGACCCGGCCCACTATGCCGACTTCCTCGACTCGGCAAGACTCTTCGACCACGTGTTCACCACGGACTCCACCCGCATCGAGCAGTACCGGCGCGACCTCGGTCACGAGCGGGTCGACGTGCTGCCGTTCGCCGCGCAGCAGTCGATCCACAACCCGGTGCGGCCGGCCACGGGCCACCAGGGCCGCGACATCGCCTTCGCCGGCACGTACTTCGCCCACAAGTACCCCGAGCGCCGGGAACAGCTGGACCTCCTGCTCGGCGCGGCGGTCGCGGTGAGCCCACGGATGGACACCGGCCTGGAGATCTTCTCCCGATACCACGCCGGGGATGCCCGCTACCAGTTCCCGGCGCCGTGGGACGCACGAGTGGTTGGCTCGCTGTCCTACGACCGCATGCTCACCGCCTACCGGGCCTACAAGGTGTTCCTCAACGTCAACTCCGTCACCACCTCCCCGAGCATGTGCGCCCGCAGGATCTTCGAGATCACGGCCAGTGGCACACCCGTGGTGTCCACCCCGAGCCCTGCGGTCTCCGAGTTCTTCGACGACACGATGGTGTCCCAGGCGTCAACACAGGAGGAGGCGGGATTCGTTCTGCGCGCCCTCGTGCGCAGCCCGGAGCTGCGGGACCGCATGGTCCACCTGGCTCAGCGGCGAATCTGGTCCGACCACACCTACACCCGCCGGCTCGACCGGGTGCTCACTGCGGTCGGCAGGACCGAGCACCTGTCCGCCCGGCCGACGGTGTCGGTCGTCGTGTCCACCAATCGCCCGGATCGGGTCGACGACGTCCTGGCCGCCGTGGCGTCCCAGGTGGACGTCGAGCTCGAGCTGCTGGTCCTCACCCACGGCTTCTCGCCCGACCCGGCCGAGCTCCACGCACGCGCTGGCTCTCTCGGGGTCGAGAGCCTGCAGCTGTTGACGGCGGAGCCGGGCGTGCCGCTGGGGGAGTGCCTCAACCTGCTCGTACGCGCCTCCAGCGGGGACGTGGTGGCGAAGATGGACGACGACGACCTCTACGGACCGCGCTACCTCTCGGACCAGCTGCACGCGATGGACTACTCGGGTGCCGATGTCGTGGGCAAGCAGGCGCACTACATGTACCTGAAGGGCCTCGACGCCACGATCCTTCGCTTCCCCGAGCGGGAACACCGCTACACCGACTTCGTGGCCGGTCCGACCATCATGGCGCGCCGAGAGCTCGCCATCGGCATCCCGTTCCCCGCCACGTCGCGTGGTGAGGACACCGCATTCCTCCGAAACGCCGCTGCTGCGGGTGCGACCCTCTACGCTGCGGACAGGTTCAACTTCGTCCAGGTGAGGAACGACAGCGGGATCGCCCACACCTGGGACGTCACCTCCTCGGAGCTCCTCGCCAATTCGCGTGTGGAGTTCTTCGGGCGCAACCAGGGGCACATCTTCTGTTGAGGGAGGGTTGGATGCACGAGACCAAGACGGTTGCGGTGATCGGTCTGGGGTACATCGGCCTGCCCACCGCTGCCATTCTGGCGACCAACGGCGTGCACGTGATCGGGGTGGACGTCAACCCCGTCCACGTGGACGCGGTCAACCGCGGTGAGGTGCCCTTCGTCGAGCCGGATCTCGCGACCCAGGTGGCCGGTGCGGTGACCCAGGGATTGTTGAGAGCCCAGAAGGAAACCCCTCCGGCGCGCACCTACATCGTGGCGGTGCCCACTCCGTTCGGGGCCGGCCACCGGCCCGACCTATCCTGCATCGACGCTGCTACCGACGCGATCATCCCCCAGCTCCGGGGAGGCGAGCTGATCATCTTGGAGTCGACCTCGCCTCCGGGCGCCACCCGCCACCTGGCCGACAGGGTGCTTGCCGCCCGGCCGGACCTCTCCCTCGACGGCTCCGGGAGCCGGCCCCTTGTCCACTTCGCCCACGCGCCCGAACGGGTTCTCCCGGGGCGGGTGATGATCGAGCTCGTCACCAATGACCGGGTCATCGGAGGGTTGACCCGGGACGCTGCCGAGCGTGCCCGGGAGCTGTACGCCATCTTCTGCAGGGCGGACCTCCACCTCACGGACGCGACGACCGCCGAGCTGACGAAGCTGGTGGAGAACTCCTACCGCGACGTGAACATCGCCTTCGCGAACGAGCTGTCACTGATCGCCGAACGACTGGATGTCGACGTCTGGAAGCTCATCGAGCTGGCGAACCACCACCCCCGGGTGAACATCCTGCAGCCGGGCCCCGGTGTCGGCGGACACTGCATCGCGGTCGACCCGTGGTTCATCGTGGACGCGGCCCCCGAGGAGTCCCGACTGATCCGGACCGCGCGCGACGTCAACGATGCCAAGCCCCTGCACGTCATCGACACGGTGGCTGCGCATGCCTCCCGGTTCGACAGGCCCGTCATCGCGGCCTTCGGCCTGACGTTCAAGCCCGACATCGACGACGTTCGCGAGTCGCCCGCGCTCGCCATCGTGCGCGCGCTGGCAGGGCGACTGGGGGACGGCGAGATCTGGGTGGTCGAGCCGCACGTGGAGGTGCTGCCCTCCACGCTCGTGGCCTTCCCGAACGTGCGACTCGGGCCCGGCGACGAGGCACTGGCGCGGGCGGACATCGCGCTCCTCCTCGTCGACCACCGTCAGTTCACAGAGATCGATCGTGAGAGGTTCGAGGGCAAGATCGTCATCGACACCCGAGGGGCGTGGCGCTAGTGGCCGATGTGTCGGCGCGGTCCCGCTTCGTGGGCTGGGTCGCTGCCTCTGCTGCGGCCCGTCCGATGGTCGCTCATCTCGAGCGCAAGGCCCGCGCCGAGCAGGCGCGAGCCGAGCACGAGGCCCTGGAACTCGCTCGTGAGGAAGCGACCTCCCTGTGGAAGAGAAACCGGCGGACTCGGTCCATCGACGTCCTGCGGCGCACGCTCCTCTCCCACCCTGCGGCGAGCGCCACGTGGCACGTGTACGGTGCGCGGCTACTCGAGGTCGGGCGCGGCGACGCGGCATTCGAGGCGCTGAAGAACTGCGTTGAGCTCGACCCGCTCGCCCTGGACGCGCTCGAGCTGTACAACGAGCTGGCGCGGACCCGGGACACCGGCACCGGCTACGCCCGCGCGGCGATGGACCGCATGGCCCTCGTCATCGCGGACAGGCCGACGAAGCACCGCGAAGCGCTGGACTTCCTCGTCCCAGCCCGCAGAACGGACATCCTCCTGACGCTGGCCGAGTCGCCGGACAGGCTCGTGCGAGCCGTGGTGATGCTCAACACGTTCGGCCGTCCCTCGGGGGACTGGGCCAGTGAGATCGAACCGCTCGGCCTGACCGAGGACGAGAAGGCCCAGGCGATGCTCGTGTACGCCCTTGCTCGAGGCAGGGTGCGCGAGGCGATCTCGCTCATGGAGCGGATGTCCCCCGCGGACCTTCCCGCTCGCTCGGTGCGTCGAGCCGTGCGGCGGGCCCTGACCAAGGGTGACGTTCCAGCGGCCCACGACCTGCTGGAGCACTACCTTCGCGCCAGCCCGACGGACCGGTGGGCGGGCCAGAAGTACCGGGAGACCCAGGGGGCCGTCCTCACGGACCGCGAGCTGACCCTGAAGGGGTTCCCGTTCCCGGCGCGCGGTGCAGAGCCCTCCTACGAGCCCGACCCCTCCCGCAGCCTGTACCTCCTGCACAATTCGCTGCCCTATCACTCTGCCGGCTACGCAACGCGGACCCAAGGCCTCCTGACTGCGCTGCGCGCGGACGGCTGGCGAGTCGACGGGGTGACGCGGCTCGGGTACCCGTATGACATGGACGGGTTCAAGTACCGCGAGTCCATTCCCGTTCTGGACACCGTCGGAGAGGTGGACTACCGGCGGATGCACGCCCACCGCCTGGTCATCCCGAAGAACCCGCTGCAGCACTACGTCGAGCGGTACGCCGCAGAGGTAGAGCACCTGGCGCGTACGGAGAAGCCGTTCGTCATCCATGCCGCCTCCAACTATGTCAACGGCCTTGCGGCCATCGCCGCAGCGAACCAGCTCGGGCTCGCCAGCGTGTACGAGGTGCGAGGTCTCTGGGAGGTCACCCGTGGGTCGCGGGACCCCGAGTGGGCAGCGGGGGAGGAGTATGCGTTCCAGTCCAGGATGGAGGCTGACGCGGCCCGCCACGCCACCGAGGTCATCACGATCACCGAGGCCTTGGCGCGCGAGCTCGTGATCCGCGGAACCGACCCGGAGAAGATCACGGTGGTGCCGAACGGCGTCGACGTCGATGCGTTCGGGCCCCGTGAGCGTGACCAAGGGCTGGCGGCCTCCCTCGACCTCGAAGGCCGGGTGGTCATCGGCTACCTCGGGTCGATCCTCGACTACGAAGGGCTCGACGTGCTGCTCCAGGCCGTGGCGCTCCTTCCCCCGGGCAGCCGGTCGCGGGTCGCCGTCCTCATCGTCGGTGAAGGCCCGGAACGTCCCCGGCTCGAGGAGATGGCCCGCGAGCTGCACCTCACGACCGTGGTCCGGTTCGTCGGCCGGGTGCCGCACGATGACGTCGCGCGCTACTACTCGCTCATCGACATCGCGCCCTTCCCGCGGCTCCCGCTCCCGGTGTGCGAGATGGTCTCACCCCTGAAGCCACTCGAGGCGTTCGCGATGGAGAAGGTCGTCGTGGTCTCCAGTGTCGCCGCGCTCGCCGAAATGGTGACCGACGGTGTCACCGGACGCGTGCACGTCAAGGGCGATGCCGCATCCCTGGCCGGCATCCTCGATGAGCTCGTGAACGACGATGCGGCCCGCCGGGCACTCGCGGGTGCGGGAAGGGAGTGGGTCAACGCCCATCGCACCTGGCGGCAGCTGGTGCGTCCCGTCGGGGAGATCTACGAACGTGCAGGCGGCCTCCCGCTGCGTGACTGACGGACCGTCAGGCGCAGCGGTTGGCCTTCTGGAAGTGTTGCCCCTGAGCAGGTCGTCCCTGAAAGGGTGCTGATGATCGACGAGCAGACACGTGCCGCACTCGCGGCCCAGGAGTTCGGTGGCCCCTTCGTGCGCCGACGCCACGACAGCGAGCTGGTCGCAGATCTCAAGAACGGTGCGGTCCTGCTCAGGCCGCACCCTGAGTTCCACCTCCCCCCCTCGATCGACTGGCGGGCCGACCCCTTCGGCGACCGGAACTGGCGTGCCCAGTTCCACATGCTGCGCTGGCTCGACCCGCTCCGCCGGGTGGCTGCGGACGGCGACCAGGAGGCTTTCGCGCTCTGGTGGTCGGTCGTCGAGTCGTGGGCAGCAGACTGCCTCGACTCGGCGACGGCACCCCCCGAGGCCTGGATGGACATGGTCGACGGGATGCGGGCCATCGAGCTCTCGCTCGGCCTGCTCGTCGTCGAGCAGCACCAGCCGTCGTCGGTGGATCGGCTCCACGCACTGCTCGACGTGCACGGGGGGTGGCTCGCGGACCACGCCCACCGGGGCAGGTCGAACCATGCGCTCCACCAGTTGCAGGGGTTGCTCCTGTGCGGCGTCGCCCGGCAGCGCTCCGACTGGGTCGACCAGGCCACAGCCGAGCTCGCGGCACTCTTCGAGCAGGAGTACGACGACGAGGGGGTGAACCGCGAGGGCGCGATCGCCTACCACCTGAACAACTACACCTGGTGGCGGGATGCGATCGAGCGCCTTGCGCTGGTCAACCCCGCGCTCCCTCAGGCCTTCGGCCGGCTCGACCTGGTTCCGGAGGAGCTGGCGCACGCGACGCAGCCGGACGGGACGTTCGTGTCGATCGGCAACTCGCTCGGCGGCTCGCCGGTCGGCGTCGCGAGCCCTCACACGCAGTACGTCACGACCGAGGGCTCCAAGGGCGAGCCCCCCGAGGACCTCGTCCGGGTGTACCGGGCAGGGTATGTCTTCGGCCGCAGTGGCTGGGGGGAGAACGAGCGCGACCTCGTGGAGGAGACCTTCTACTCCCTCGTGTTCGGCTCGAGCAAGAAGGTGCACGGGCACGTCGACTCCGGATCGGTCACCTACTTCGCCGGCCGGGTCCCGTGGGTCGTCGACCCCGGGAAGTTCTCCTACGACGACACCGCGGAGCGGATCCACTTCATGGAGCGCGCCAGCCACAACGTCGTGACCATCGAGGGCCTCAGCTATGACAGGACCGCGGTGGTCCGGCTCCACCGGTCGACGATCCACCCCAACTACCACGACCTCACCCTCAAGGATGACGGCTACGGCACGGTGTCGATCACTCGTCGCCTGGTGTACTCGGTGACGGGGGAGTACCTCGTGATCATCGACTCCGTCAGGGCCGACGACCCGGTGACCGCGGTGCAGGCCTGGCAGCTCGCTCCGGACGTCGAGGCGACGCTGACCCCGAGGGTCGTGGAGTTGCGGAGCGGGGCAGCACATGCCGCGATCTTCAGTTTCGGACTGCTCCCTGAGGCCTCGGTGGCTTCGGGCGAGTCCGACCCACTGCAGGGGTGGGTGGCCACGGGTTGGCGGCAGAAGGCTCCCGCCCCCCGGGTGGCGCTTCGCAAGTCCGGAACGGCCTTTCGGTTCATCACCCTCATCGCCGCGGGATTCCGGGGCGGCGCCGTGCAAGCCCGTGCTGTTCCCGGCCTTCCGCGGGGCACCGTCGGAATGGATGTCTCCACGGGCCGGTCGAAAGAGCGCATCGTCATCACCGACGGGGCCGTGCTCTTCCCGGGTGCGGAGGCCACGCCGGGGGAGATTTCCGAGCGAGTGGCCGCACGCCTCACGAGGGTCGACTTGCCGAAGCGGGTCAGTTATCCGGAGGTGCGCGATGCCATCGTGGCCGCGAAGAAGCAGCGCTGGGAGTCAACGGGAGACCCCGCAGTTCAGCTGACCGACCTGCTGACCGATCTCGGGGATCCCGTCGTCGACCACGGGCTGCGAGCGGCGATCTCCGACCTCAAGAGCCGGGCTGCGACGGACGAGAGCGGGCCATGGCGCCAAGGCCTGGTGAACTGGGCCGGCCGGCCGGGCTGGAAGCCGACGCACTACCCGTTTCCTGTCGAGTCCCGTCGCGACCTGACTGCCGGTGACCTGCCCGAACCGGCGACCATCCTGTCCTATGACCTGGGGCATCTGACGTTGCCTGCGGCGTACCTCGCGGGTGAGGGGTCGGTACTGACGGTGCTCTTCCACGGTGCGCTCGACCGGGGCCGCACTCGGTTGCCGATGTTCCAGCGGATCACGTCCCAACGGGCCATGGGGATCGGGCCGGTCCTGGCGTTCGCGGACCCGACCCTCGACCTGTCCAGCGCCCTGCGGCTCGGCTGGTACCTCGGCACCGCGGAGATCGACCTTCCGACGGTGATGGCCGAGATCGTTCGTGACGTGATCGCCCGGTCCGGATGTGATCGCGTGTTCCTTCAAGGGGGGTCTGGAGGCGGTTTCGCGGCAATCGCCACGGGCATCCACGTCCCGGGGAGCGTCGCCGTCGCGTTCAACCCCCAGACGGATGTCCGGGCGTACTCCGCGACCTTCGTCAAGGAGTGCCTCGCCGCGGCGTTTCCCGTCGGCACCTTCGTGGGCGATGGGCCGCCCTCCGCGCGGCTGTCGCTCATGACCCGCATGGAGACCTTCGGGCACATCCCGCAGATCGAGCTGATCACGAACTCCGGTGACGAGTTCCACCTCAAGGGGCACGCCGCGCCGCTCATCGAGTACCTTGCAGCCCGGGATGCCGACGTGCTGAGCGTCACCGAGTTCGACCTCGGACCAGGGCATCGAACGCCTGACAACAACGCGTACTACCAGATCATGCGAGACATCTACGCGAAGCACCTCACCTCGTGAGCTCCCGTGCCGTACCGGCCGCGTCGCGCCGCAGCTCTGCTACGTACTCGAGGAAGGTCAGCTCCCAGAGAAGCCGGTGGAACAAGAACTCCTGTTTCTTGCCGCCCGTCCGGTCGTCCCCTGCACGCAGCGCGTCCCTGACGGCGTCCGGGTCGTGATGCATGGACCTGTCCAGTCGCTTACCCAGGTACGACTTCACCGCCGCCCACTCCGTCGTTTCCCAGATGAACGGGACGGCGCGGCCCGCGCGAGTCGGCTTGTAGAAGGGGACCTCCGCCCAGCTGGGGATCGCCGCGCGGATGATGGACAGATGTACCTGGCCGTCCGGCGCAGCCGCTCCGACGTGCTGCGCCCCAACCGTCAGCAGGCTCGCGGCGAGCAGAGGCGCGAGCGTGGAGCCGGTGGCGTAGGTGTTCGACCAGTACGGCATCCGCTCGAGCATGTAGCACAGGTCGAGGACGGCAAGCGCGCTGGGGGCTTCGATGTCGCTCGCGAAGGGAACCAGCCACTGAAGGCCGGCGATGGTGGCAGCGACGGCATCGTCCGACACGCCCAGCCCACCACGAGCCGTCGCTGCGAGCCGGTCCAAGGCATTCTGCGGCCCTGCGCCCGAGAGCCGCTCCGACCAATGGCCCGAGGCGAAGAACGCCCCTGCCACGAATTCTCCGCCAAGGCCGTTGAGGCGGGCTGATTGCTCGGTCCGGAACCCGGTGAACAGCGGCGCATTGAACGCGGAGGTCGCCAGGTAGCGCCCCTCCCAAGCGCGATGGCGCGCCAAGAGGCGCTCGAGGAAGGCCGTGGCCGGCACGGTGCGGGACCCCGCAGGCCGAATGATGGTGTGCCGGACGGACCCCCCCACCAGCGCCACGAGCCTTTGGGCGGTGTCCACCTCGCCGTGGTCGGTCGCGACGGTGCGAACGTGTCTGACCGCACCGCTCGTCAGGCCGACGGCAGCGACCGCGCGGGAGTCCTTGCCGCCGCTCAGGTCGGCCACCGGCTCATCGCGCCAGAATCGGGAGGTGTGTAGGAGTGCACGCATGTCACGCACGTTGTCGTCGGGTGTCACCACCGTCCGGCGGGCGTCGGTGAACCATTGCGCGAACCCGTCACCGATGGACGTCCGTGTTCCGTCCGCCGTGACAGTGATCCGGCTGGCGGGTGGAAGCTGGCGTCCGTGACCGAGCTGGGTCATCCCGTTCAGGGCCCAGCCGACGCTCGCCATTCCCGTCCACGCGAGGTCGTTTGTCGTGGGCTCGACGCCCATGAACACGTGCGCCAACCCGGGGCGGGTGGTCCATATTCGTGCGTTGTCAAACTCCATCTGGAACAGTCGGACGAGGCCCAGAACATCGTTGGCGATGTCGAGCTGCCCAGCGGACCAGCGCAGCAGGCCGAATGGGGCCGCGAGATCACCGGCCCGAAGGCCTCCACCAAGCAGCTGGTCTGCGAGGCCATCCTCGGTGGCCCAAGATTCCCGCAGCCCGGCGGCGCTGGGCACGTGGAGCCAGACAGTGGCCCGCGAGTCGTCCGTGACCACCGCCTTCCAGCCCACAGCGGTGTCCGTCGGAGTCCACGCGATCAGCCCGCTGCGACCGTCACCGGCTGCCACCATCCGCAGCTCTGCTCGAAACAAGCCAGAGAGGTGACTGCTGGCGTGACGCGCCCGGATTTCCAACTGGTCCCGGGGCTGGGGCTGGCAGAAAGAGTAGGCCAGCACGAGCTGCGAGCTGGACATGTTGCCTCCGGTCGGTGTGGAGTCTCAACGCGAGCAACGGCGCTCCCCGTCGCATCGTAGACTCACCGACGAGGAGGGCCGGGTGCGCCGAAGGCAGTGGGACCGAAGCCGTTGGGCCGCTTTCGTCAGCGCCATACCCGCTCATGGAAACCAGGGCCCAACGGGCTGGTATTCGATGGGCAAAGACCCGCTCGTTCCCGTCCCCGGGCACGAGTTGGAGCGGACCGGCTGGACGTACGCCGAGGACGTCTCAGTTCGACTGGGTCCCCAGTTCGCCTGGGAGTCGACCGTGTGTCTCGAGAGGTCACTGGCCTCGCAGCTCCACTCGTGGCGGTTCGTCGACCCGGTCCTGCTCCACCATCGGGAAACGGGAGACCTCGACGACCTGCGCTGGCTCGCGGACACACTCGAGGCATGGTGGTCGTATGCTCGCTCGGACCCGCCCGAGCGTTCGATGGCGTGGACCGAGTGGGCCGTGACGCTGCGCGTCCCTCGGCTGGTCAATGTCATGTCGTTCCTCGCGCGCACTCCCTTGCGAACCTGGCTGCCCATCCACCGCGACCTGCTTCTCACCCACGCCGAGCTCCTCGCCACCGACGCCTACTTCAACGCGCGGAACAACCACGGCTTCTTCGCTGCGGCAGCGCAGCTCACCGCCGCCCGCGCGCTCGAGCCGCTCATGGACGTCGGCGAGTGGCGACGACAGGCGCAGGAGCGCTTCGCCCTGATGATGAGCACCCAGTTCTCGAAGGACGGTGGCCACCTCGAGCACTCGCCGGCCTACCATCGGCTCCTTCTCGTCGCCCTGGCCGACCTGCTCGACCAGGGCCTGATCACCGAGGGTGACATCCCCTTCCGGATCCAGGACGCCTATGCGGCGCTGGCGTGGATGAAGCAGCCCAGCGGCAGGCTGGTCCAGTTCGGCGACACGGGACAGGATCCCGGGCACGTCCCGGACGTCGTCAGGGCGTCACCCGCCGACGCGTTCGTCCTCACGGACGGCCGGCAGGGCAGCCCGGGCTCGGAGACGTGGCGCGTGTTTCCGCACTCCGGGTACGTGTTCGTCCGCACTCCCGCGCCGGGTACGGGTACGGCCCCTGCGAAGGAGTGCTCCTCAGTGGCACTGATAAGCGGTTTCCACTCCCGAGCACACAAGCACGCGGATGACCTGACCTTCGTGTGGAGCGAGGGCGAGACCGAGATCGTGGTGGACTCGGGCAAGTTCGCCTACGGAGAGCTGCTCGACGGTGCTGACCCCCTTCGGAAGGAGGGTTTCTACTACACCTCGAGGGAGCGTCAGTACGTCGAGTCCGCCCGGGCACACAACACGGTGGTGGTAGGCCCCCTCGGACAAATCGACCGCACCCGGGTTCCGTACGGGTCGGGGGCGCCGCGTCTCGTCGAGGGCGGATCGGGGATCGAGATCTCCGCTGTGGCCAAGCACGCGCACTACACGCACGACAGGGTCCTCCTGTTCGAGCCGGGGCGACACCTCCTGGTGCGAGACGTCATCAGCCTGAGTGACGGAGCCGGGGGCCCTCTCGACACCGTGACAGCGTGGCTGAACGTGAACGGCGACTTCGGGCTCGACCGGCATGACAGAGGCTCGGCGCTGTTCGTGGACGACGAGTCGGGGCGCAGCGTTTTGCTCGAGGTCGTCATGGGTGACGGTGTGATCGCGAGCCTGGTTCGTGGACAGCTCGATCCGATGGCGGGATGGCGATCGGTGGTCGACCATGATCTCATCCCCGTCTGGAACATCGAGATCGTGGCGCCCGCGCGTCGGACGACCGAGATCGGCGTCAGGCTGACGGTGTCCGAGGAAGCAGCCTTCGGTCGCGAGGAGGGGTGACCGCGCGGGCTCGTGCTGTCAGGGCGGGGTGCTGCTCGCAGCCAGAGGAGTGGGGAGGGTCAACGGTCCGCAGGGGTGTCCTCCTCGATCGCTGCGGTCGCCATCCTGTGCTCGTCCGACGCTGCCGCGAGAAGCGCCCCTGCCTTGTCGTGGTTCCCTCGAGCGATGTTCCACGACCACCAGCGGTACTTCTGCGCGGTCTCGTAGGCGGGGCCGTCCATGACCACCCGGCCCTGGTCCAACCAGATGGCCCGGGTGCACATCTCCTCGACGGTCTGTGCCGCGTGGGACACGAGAAACACCGTGCCCGCGTTCCGGCGGAGTTCGGCCATCTTCTCCTCGGATCGCTCCTTGAAGGCAGCATCCCCCGTGGCCAGCGCCTCGTCGATGAGGAGGATGTCCGGTGTGGCCGCGGCGGCGATGGCGAAGCGCAGCCGTGAAGCCATCCCTGACGAGTAGGTCCTCATCGGGAGGTGGATCGAGCTACCGATGCCAGCCACCTCGGTGATCTGGGGGAGGAGCGCGTCAGCCTCCCGGGGCGACAGCCCCATCGCCAACAGACCGAGGCGGACGTTGCGCTCCCCGGACAGGTCCGGCACCAGGGCGGCGTTGACGCCGAGGAGGACGGGGGCCGACTGTGCGCGAACGGACCCCCGTGTCGGGGTCTCGAGGCCCGCGATGACGCGAAGGAGAGTCGACTTGCCGGAACCGTTCCTGCCGATGACTCCGATGCACTCACCGGAGCGGGCGACGAACGACACAGAGCTCAGGGCCCGCACCTGAACCTGGGGGCTCCTCGCGAAGAACCGGGCGAGGACCCGGGTGCGTGGCTCTCCCCGCCGCGGCGTGGGGCGTTCGGTGGACGATGTCTGGTAGCGCACGTGGAGGTCCGACACGGCCACGGTGGCGTGCCCGGTAGGCACGTCCATCCCGGTCTTGCGGATAGCGCTTCTCGCGCTCTCGTCACCCACGGCCGTAGCGCTCCTCCGCGCGCCAGAAGAAGACGAGGCCGATGGTGAGAGAGCAAGCCGCCCATGCCGTGAGGGTCAGCCATGACGCTGCAGCCGGGGTGGTGCCGTAGAGCAGCAGGTCCCTGGTGATGTCCAGCACGATGAACATGGGGTTCGCCTCCAGGAGCAGCAGCAGTTCGGGATTCTCGACATGTGCGTCGAAGGAGAACATGACCGCGGAGCCGTACAGCCACAACCGGGTGGCGAACCCCATCACCTTGCGGATGTCGGGAAGGTGGTGGGCGGTGCGCGCCATGACGAGGGCGAGCCCGAGGTTGAACAGCGTCTGCAGCGCGAACACGGCGGGGAAGAGCAGCCACCGCCACGTGACGTCGACGTGGGGCGGGATGGCCAGGATCATCGCGAGCATGGTGAGGACGACGGGCCCCATGCCGACCAGCTCTCGCAGCACCACCGACAGCGGCAGGGCTGCTCGTGGAAAGCTGAACGCCCTGATCATGTTTCGGCCCACGATGAGGGAGTTGGCGCCGCCGGTCATGCACCGGGAGGTGTAGTGGAACATGAAGACGCCGACGAGGAGGTACCCGATGTAGTTGTCGATGCCTCGCGATGTCTCGAGCAGGAGACCGAAGACGAGGTAGTAGGTGAATCCTTCGAGCAGCGGGCTCAGCACCAGCCAGACGTTCCCGAGAAGGTACCCTCCATTCGCGGAGAACGCGCGGGTGC
>Ga0073903_10000878_pt1 | contig 15806 bp, 21 predicted proteins | sample KloWWTKNB14_bulk_FD_66665 | JGI IMG/M metagenome (GOLD analysis project Ga0073903, IMG submission 66665) | Active sludge microbial communities from Klosterneuburg, Austria, studying microevolution and ecology of nitrifiers - Klosterneuburg... | ecosystem: Engineered > WWTP > Aerobic digester >... | reverse complement strand
GACGACGGAACGCAACGTAGGGCTCGCCCACGGATCTCTACCGGATCTCTCATGGCGCGCACACGCCCGTAACGACCGCGACTGTCGCCTGGCGACCTCGTTCCGCTACCGCTCGTGCTCTCCCGCTCGCCCGTCCCGGTCGGGCGATCGCTCGTCCGTCCGCCCCGGCGCGCAGCGCCCCGTGTGGAGGGAAGCGGGTGGGCGAGATTGGAGAGAGCCTTGGGCTCTCTTCAAGCGAGGGGAACCCGCTTCCCAGCAGCACAAAGCCAGGGCCGCCCGAGAGGGCGGCCCTGGCCGAGGCTTAGCCCCGGACGAAGTCCAGGGCTGCAGTGATCGTCTTGAGGTGCGGCTCGCCATCGAAGAGGGCGAGGAGCGTGGGGTCCGCGGCCGCGGCCGCGAGCAGGACTTCGACGGCTGCGACGGTCTCCTTGTCGGCCTTGATGAGGGCCTTGGCTACCTTCAGCTGCTGCGCCTGCCAGTAGGCGACCTTGCGGTAGTTGATCTCGGGAGTCTGCACGCTAGTGCTCCTTTCGGTAGCGGGGCGGCTCGTGCGCCCCAACGAAGACCCGGAGCCGCGCGGCCGAACCTGGAGTGTAGGCGACTTGGGGTAGGGGCCCCGGGTCGCCGGAATGGAAGGGGCGGACGTGTGGCATAGTGGTCGTAGTGGGGAGTGCGGGCCGTCTCGCCCGCAAGGTGCACGGCTTGTAGCCGGACGTGGTCAGCGGACGCCAGCAGACCGACGGCAGTGCGGCTAAGCTGCGCGCGCTCTCCGAGGGAAGTGGGTGGGCGAGAGTGGGAGAGCCCTTGGGGGCTCTCACACGCGAGGGAACCCACTTCCAGCTAACACAATCGCCACGCCTGTAGCGTGGCGAGAGGGGGCCGCAGGCCCCCGAAGCGTCTACGACTGTCGTGTGGCGACCCCGCTCGACCTGGCGATCGCCCGCTCCGCTCGCTTCGCTCGCCCGCGCCCTCGCCCCCGCTCGCCCGCCCCGGGCTGGCCAGCAGGGTTGGGGTAGCTTTGGCACGGATGCCAAAGGTGCTCCAACCCGTCGCACCCTTCTTGGGCTGGGGGTTTGGGGGCTTGCCCCCAATCGGCTGGAAAGCTCTGGGATGGATCCCAGAGCGTGCCGACGCCAGCCAGGCCAAGCCCCGCAAGCTCTCCGAGGGAACTGGGCGGGCGCCTTTGCCCCCACAGGGGGCAAACAGGGAGCCCAGTTCCCGGCCAAGCTGCGCTGCCCACCAACCCCCGCCCCCACAGGCCAGCCCACGCTACCTGGGGCCGCCGCAGGCGGCCCCCGAATTTAGGTTAACTCGAGGTTAAGCTGCCCTGGGAAGGGCTGCTGGCGAGCAAGTTTTGACCGCTACGGGGTATAATTAACTTGCGGAGCGCGCTGGTCGCCCCGCCGGCCGCCCGGCCTACCGGGGCCGCCCGTACCAGCTAAGGAGCTAGCGCTATGTCGAACGTTTCCCCCACCTTCCATCCCTTCCGCGCCCGCCGCGACGCCGCGGGCCAGCCCTACCACCTCGGCAAGCTGGGCGCCTGGAGCAACGCTGACCGCCAGGCGGCCATGGTCGAGGCCCTGGGCACGGTCAAAGGCCTGCCGGAGGCCCTGCGGGCCATGCTGGCGGCCGTCGGGCCGGTCAACACGGGCGAGGGCTGCCCGGCCCTGCTGGACCTGCTCATGGACGGTGCCCCGCAGGCGGGCGCGTGGGCGCAGGCCCTGGCGACGTGGGACCGCCAGGCCCCCGCGCGTGAGGCCCTGGCGGCCTCGCTGGCTGAGGTCGAGGCCCTTAAGGCGGCGCTGGCGGCGGCGCAGGCCCCGGCCAAGCCCGCGGGCAAGCCCGGCAAGTGAGCCGGGGCGGCAGGCGGGGCGCGGTGCCCCGCCTGCCAGGCCCTTGCGGTGCGCGAGGTCTGGCACGGGCCGCGGGTCCGGTGGGCCTGCCAGGCCTGCGGCGCGGGCGGCGGGTGGCGGGCGGGCATCGCCCGCTAGAGGGAGGGGGCCTATGGCCCCTCCCCTCCCCCAAAGCTTTAGCGGCAGGGGGAGGGGAGGGGCCATAGGCCCCCTCTCCCATGAGCGCACACGACAGACTTTCTGAATCTAGTGCTAGCACCTGCTATCTGTATCATAGCTGCTTGATCTGATACAGACAACCACTAGAGATCGCGGGTCCCATCGAAGATCTGTTTCAACTCGGGGGTCCCAATTAGGGGCTGGCAAAACTCCAGAGGGGTGCTAGCACTTTCTATCACCAGACTCCGGGGGTTGCCCAGCTCTTTGCTGATTTTGTTGTACTGCGCTTGAGTCAACTGCGGAATGATGGGAGCACCAAAAGGTTGAGCTACCCCCTGCCAGCTTTCAGCGACCACTGTACGCCCGTTAGCGGGCCCAAAGCTCATCGAGTCGATCCGTAAAGACCCAGTACCAAGCAGCAAGTTCTGAAAAACTTCAAAATTGCTTTTAGTGCCTTTGCGCTCAGCAGACCCGTCCGGCTTATAAGTAAACGGCAAAAGGATCGGGGTGCCCGGCGGCCCGGTCTCACGGTCTCGCTGCTCCCAGTACTCGGTCAAGAACTTCTGAACACACTGCTCGTGCTCGTAACCTGTGTCATCCACCCACATCATCTACGTCCTGTTCTAGTGTGCTCGTATGCGACTTCAGCTTGTGTTGAAGAACTACGCCAGAACAGCTCACTACCCTGACCATTGGTCAATACGGGAAACGGTAAAGGCCGGCCGAAAAGCTTAGTTCCCTGTTTCCTGGCGTGGTCAAAGGCAGCACCCATGTGGACCTCGAAAACAGTTTTGCCTGGTTGAAAGTTGCTATCAGGCTTGTCCTTGTCGGTGTACCACATCAGGTGCACCTCATCATCTCAGCTTGTAACTTGACTTCTGAGGGAACAGAGCGATCACGTAGCTGAGCTTCGCGAGCAGTCCCGTTGAGGATCGCAGGAAACGGCAGCGGCGTTGTGCCCGGCAGTCTAAACCAGGTGTACTCACGATGAATCTCTGCGCGGGTCTTGTGTGCTTTATGTGAAAGTTCAGGGGTGTTGCTATCTTGAAGCCACATGATCACCACCCTTCTTTCACCCAGATCAAGCCAATCTGTATGTCGATCTCATCTTCAGAAGCCCGACCGTGCGGCTCAAGCAAAGCCTGGGCGCCGGTGTCCGAAAGGGCCGGGAAGGGCAATGGGACATACCAGCTCTCGACAGGCAAAAGAGTCTGATCGATGTGCTCACGAGAAGTTTTGCGGCGAGGAGAGCCGCCGACGTCATAAGGCAGATGTCCTTCGGTGAGCCACATCATAAGACATCCTCTCGAAGCAGATCCGCGTACCGACGTTGAGCTTCGATTGTAATCTCGCCTAGAGTGGCGCGGCCTTTGGGCTCGTTTATGTGATCCAAAACGGTAAATGGCAAGGACACGTTCTTGCGCTTGCATATGTCATTTTGAATGCGCATTTCTGCTAGTTTTTTATGCGGCTTGTAGAAGTGCCGCCAGCGATCTTCAATATTATGATTAAATTGAAACCAAACGCTTGTATAGTCCATTTTGAAACCTTACCTCACTTTGTAGCTTGGTACGCGGGTGACTACACTCCACGTGCGAGTAGTGAGGTTTGACCCAAAGACTAGGTAAGTCAAAGATCTTTAAGTGGTCTTTAGTCATAACACAAGTGTTGAAGTAAAGTTCACGTTGCAGCTTTTTATCTGGGGGTTCCCGAAGCACATCAGAGATTTGATTGGTTACTATCCACGTAGATGACATCTTTGCCCTTTTCTAGTTGTCTTCGCAAGACGTTGAGCATGTGGTTGGACTGCGTGACCAGGCCCTGAAGCCGGTCTTGCACCATGTAGCGGAAGTCGCCCTGGTGCAGCAGTTCCGCACCAGTCTTGGTTCCTCGGGGCTCACCTTTTAGGTACTGGACACGATGCCACATACTACGGACTCTGCGGAAAGAACTTGCGGAGCGGGTCGTCGCCGGAGTCCGATTGGAGCATGGCTTGGGCCAGCTTAGCTAAGTAAGTAGAGCCCAACGAGCCGATGTTCCCAACATCCCAACGGCGGTCCCACGCGTGCTCCGCCGCGGTCTTGCGGCTGTTGGGCTCAAGCAATTGCTCACGCCGAATGGGAAACGGGAGTGCCTCCTCTACAAGCCGCACACGAGCCCTAAGCTGAATCAAGGGTTCACGTCGACCTTTACGCGACGGCAAAGCTCTTTCTCGAAGATTATCAGGTAGCGCCAAAGGCCGCAGGTCGGGAATCTTAGGGTCCACGATCACGTCTCCTCAGGTAGCTGAAACACCACGTTTGTGGCAGGCGGGGGCACCTGCAGACCTAAGTTCACGTGGAGCTGGCCATCCACACGTTTGGCCTTGACAGTAGAGCCAGGAAGGCCTGCAGCCTTGAGCAGAGCCCCAACGGTCTGCTCGGTTACCCGAAGGGCTTCTGCCTGGATCTCTGCAAAGCTGCTGCCAAAATCTCTGCAAAGCTGCTGCCAAAATCTCGACCAACGTAGTGCCGAAAGTTCTGCTCCAAGACCAGCGACATCTCGCGGCCAATCTCTTCACGAGTCTTGGTGCCTGGGCCCTCAAAGTACGGGTCTTCTTCAACCTCCGGGAACAGCAGCTGCCAAGACCGTGTGGCATCGTAAGCGTGCCGAATCTCAATAGCACGCTGCAGCCCAGGCTCACCAAAGGCTTTGTGCCGACAGCCCGCGTAGATCCGGGCGTTCTCGCGATCTGCATCAAAGGCTGCCCACATGCTGGTCGGTCCTCTCAGGGATACTAGCTAGCAAGTGCTAGGATCCCGTGCTCGCTTTATAAAACTTTGCCTTGCTCGTGCGATCTTGTGGGTACTATACCCGCAGACAAGCGTGGAACACTAGCACGTGCTAGATGCTAGCACACAACAAACAAGCGTGGTATGCTGCAAGCCGAGGTGACCACTGTGATTAAGCGCGTGCTCGTGATGCCCATCTTGACGCTTCCGACGCCAAAGTTCATCGAAGCTTTTGCCGGCGAGCAGGGCCAGCTGCTCTACCCGCTTAGGGTAGTTGCCGACGCCTCCGAAGCCAAGCTTGATCAGAACTGAGCCTGACCCATGGCCACCAACAAGCCCCAGTTCAACGTGCGCCTAGATCCGGCTGCTTACACAGCAATCGACAGTTACGCGACCAGTTCGGGCATCCCCCGCGGTCGCCTTGTCGAGCGCATGTGGGAGCGGTTCCAGCTCACCAGCCACATCGCCATCCAAGAGGTGTGTGACCATCTCGAAGCCTTTGTTGTGCGCGGAGTCCCCCAACGGGACTCCGCGCCTTTGTACAAGCTGATGCTGGCCCTGCAGAGGGCCTTCAAGGACCAACTGCAGGAAGGAAAGTAGCTCCATGCCCGACACCAACCCGCCGAACCACGACGACAAAATCGTGTTTGACGTACCTGATGAGTTTCTTCAGGCACTCAAAAGCAAGATGTTTCCACCCGGAGATCAGCCACAAGACCCGTATCAAGGCTTCGACATCTCGCTGAACATGCCTCAGCCCGTGGTCTCGTTCTCGATCGACTACATGACGCAGAACCTCTGGTTCCGTCGGGGCCTGCTGCCGTCAGACCTTGAACATCTCGGCAGCGGCAAGATACCCGTTCCCGAAGTCATCTTCATGAGCATCAGTAGCCCAGAAGAAGGGGGCAAGACCCTGATCATCCACACAACGGGTACTGCCAACATCGTGGAACTCAACGGAGGCGCTGGTCGCGAAGTGGTCGCGCTTGAACTCGTCGTCGACTACAACCAGATCGAGGTGGTTGACCAGGTCGCCACCAGCAAGGAGGACTAGCCCATGACGACCCCCGACACCAGCATCGTTGCGGTCGAGGAAGGCGCCTTTGATGGGATGGCCCTCACCAACGACCAGAGCTTTCAGCTCAAGCAGCTGACTGAAGAAGTCCTGTTCCTCGAAGCCCTCCGGGGCAAGAATGCCTTGGACCTGGGCAACAAGCTCAAGCAAGTCCGCGGCCTGCTCGGCAACACGCCGGCAAAGGGCGGCTCCGCCTGGGGCAAGTGGTGCGACACGTTCATGTACACGCGCGACTACGCGGCGCGTCTCATCCAGATTGCCGACGTCTTCGACACGGTCGCGGGGGCGGACACGCTCAGCATCCGGCACATGCGTGAGATCGCTCGAATCTCTTCGGAGAGCACCGTTTCGGTTCAGCGTCTTACGGACATCGTCAACGAGCACAACCTCGGCGTGCACGACGTCCGCCACCTGGTCACCGATGCCAACGCAGGCAAAGTCGACATCGAGGCCATGATCCAGGCCAACCCCGACTTGAAGGCCGAGATCGACCGCCGGGTCAAGGATGCCAAGACGACCTCGAACCAGAAGGTCGAGCAGATGCAGACGAAGCTGCGCGAGGTCGATGCGGAGAAGGACCAGCTCGCTGAAGAGCTGACCGCCCAGCAAGAAGCCCTGCGGACCGCCAAGCAGACCAGCAAGGTCGACGTCGCTGCCATGCAGCTAGGCGACGGCGACCCGGAGAAGGGCAAGCTCAAGATCAAGCTTGAGCAAGCGACCCAAGAGCGCGACAACTTGGCGCTCTCGCTAGACCAGACCCAAAAAGCCTTGCAGAAGGTCCAGGGCAACCACGACAAGTGGGTCAACAGCCCGGCTGGTCAAGCCAAGCTCGACTTCCGCCGGCTGCTCGACGAGATGGACAAGTTCTTCAAGGACACGTTGACACCGGCTTACGTGCAGTTGCGCGCGACCAAGGTCGAAGACGATGCCCGAGGCGAGTTGGCCAGCCGCGTAGAGTTGGTTCGTGAGTGGGTCGCTGCTGTCGACGCTGCTCTGAACAACGTCGCCGGCACACCGGCTCAAACCTAGGAGGTCGGCCGTGAAGCTCGACCCTGAAACCGAGTCGATAGACCTGTACGACCCGGAAACCAGGCAGGAGGTCACCTATGGGTTGGTGGACGCTGTGGAGATGGGTGAGGAGACGTACGCTCTCTTCTTACCCGTGGCTGAAACCCACTCCGGGTATGACGACGATGCTCCCATCCTGATCTTGCGAGAGCACTATGGTGAGCTGGTCTTCATCGACGACGAAGACGAGTTCGAAGCCATCAAGCAACACGTGACTGAGCTACTAGCCGAGCCAGAAGACGACCCGGCTTAGAAGCCAGCCGAAGGTTCTCGAATCGAGGTCATCTCGTAGGGTAACGGCTCGTCGTTATCGTCTGTCAGGTCCTCGAAGTCGGTACCCTCGAACTCCCCGTCGAAGTCTAGTTCGTCACCGTCCTCGTCTAAGAAGATCGCCTCGAATTCCGCGGCGGCACTCTGGGCGAGGATGGTTCCTGTTTGGGCTTCCCGCGACTGAGCGTCGATCTGGCCGTCCACCGCATGGCCCGGAAGGGGTTGATGACGACCACGGCCCAGCTGGCGTTGAGCTGTCTCACGGAACATCTCGAAGAGCCCGAGATTGTGTGCCACGCCCATGAGCACCCAGCCCGTGATGGACCCAAGTGCTCCAGCAACCCGACCGGTGTGCGGGCCTGCAACGCGACGACCCACAGCAGCCGACGCGGCTCCCAAGGTGTGTGCACCAACAACCGAAGCTGTCAGCCCGTAGAACGTAGACACAGCCTCGTTGATGTCCCGGCGATTTGCGTGTGACCGAATCATGGCACCCGCAAGCAGAGGGTGTGCGCTTACCGCAGCCCAAAGCGTGCCTTCAGCAGCTAGCTGAACGCGAGACTGGGGCGTTGAGCTAAACCCATTGAATGCCTGTGGGGCAATCAAACCCTGCAAGAACATCCCGATGAAAGCCTGGCCCATCGGGTTGTAAACGATGCTCTTAAGCGGCGTTGCACCAACTAACGTTCGGCTGAAGTTCTCAAGGCCTACACCGCGAGCCCGTCGAGCTAGCTGTGTTGCTTGGGCGTGGTCGAACCGACGCATCACCGTGTTGTAGTGTTCGACCTTGGGGTCATGATGATCGCCGCGATACTCGTGGGTCGGCTCTGGCACCGGGCCTTGGCGTGCAGACTCAAGAGCCAGCAGCGCGTAGACCGTGTTGCGACCGACCGGCTTACCTGTACGGTCATTGACGGCCTTAGCTTGAGTGTTGACCCAACTTTCCTCGTCGCGCAGCGCCCGCTGCTTAACCATCTCGTCGTAGTCGGCGCTTGGCTCAGCCACACTGGTTCGCGTGGGTGTGACACTACGCTCGACCAGGTTGTCCCACTCGGCCTTCTCGCGTGTCCGCAAGCGAGCCAGCTGCTCTTCTTCGCCCGACAAAGCAGCAATGCGGGCCGCGCGGCGGTCCAACTCGCTTTCGTAGTCCGGCGGGACTTCACGAGAGGTTCCCGTCCGCGAACTGGGTTGATTTACCCACTCAGCTTGAGCCCGTGTGTGCTGTTCGTTGACCCGGGCCGCACGTTCTTCTGCTACGCCCGCAGATCGCTCACGTGCGATCTCGTCATGTGTCATGTAGTCACTAGGCGGTTCAGGAACGAAGTGCTCACCCAGAGTCCGGCTTGGTGTACTTGGAGTCAGCGGCGTAGGCCGTGGAACAACCGCGGGTGTCGGAGCCTCAGGAGCAGCCAAAGTGGGCAGTTCGACGCGTGCCGGGGCAATTTCTGTTTGGCTAGTAGGCGTGGCAACAGACCGAGGGGCCTCGGGCGTAGCCGCTGGAGGCTCGACACCCGCCTGAGACGGCGGTGTGACAGCCACAGGGCCTTCGTTAGCCGGGGTAATAGCAGTTCGTGTGGTTGTAGGTGCCGGTGTAGGAGCCACAGGAACCGGGCCAGGCACTGTAACTGCCGCAGGGACCACCGCCGTAGCCGTTCCGACGCCAGGAAGGTCAACGGCGGGGTGCACAGGGACACCCGAAGGAACTGTGTAGCCCACAGGGACCGACACGCCCTTAGGAATCATGCCTACAGACTTGCCTGCATCGAGTTTAGCCTGGATGCTCGCGTTGTAGCTCGCGTCTTGACCCTGAAATTGGAGCTTCATGCGCTCAAACTGTTCGTTTACGCGCTTTTCGAAGAGTGGTGTGCCCGGAACAGCGGGGTTTTTGCCTCCGCGGCGGCGCACAGCCTCTTCCGCGTCCATGCGGGTCGGCTCAGTGCGGCTGATGTTCGGGGTTGTAGCTGTCCGGGCCTGCTCTGGGTTGGAAGCTGGGGCTGCAGGGGCGGCCGAGACCACTGGAGCAGGCACAGGCGGTACGTGAGCGGCCGGAGCCGTCCGGGTGACCGGTGCAGGAACAGCTTCTTGAGGTTGAGCTTGTGGGCCCCAGCCTTCGATGTCCCAAGTGCTGGCCGTCGGGTGATCGCGGCGCGTAACCGAGAAGCGATCACCCGGTTCAGCAGTGATTGTGCCTTCCATGTAGCGCGAAAATTCACGAGCATCGCGCTCGTTAGCAAACACATCGCGTTGGATCCTAACAGCGGGCCGGTCCGGTGTCCCCGCCGGTGCTGCAATGGGCGCCGTACGAACGTCTTCGTGGCCAACCACGGGGACTCGACTACCCGCCTGGGCCACTTCAGTTCGCGAAGCGCCTGGGTTGACCTCAAGAGTCCTGCGCGCTGCTGCAGTGCCCGCCTGGACACTCTCACCAACGTTGACGACACTCACACCAGATCCACGGGCAACGCCAATGGCTGTCCGTGTAGTGTCGTTGCTACCGACGTCACCAACCAAAGCCGTCCGGCTTTGGCCAACCATGTACGCTGTACGCTGGTTAAACAGCGTAGCTGTGCTTGTGTCCGCAGGGGCACGCTCGTGGAGGTAGTGAACCTCATCAGCTGCTGCTAGAATCTTGGCTTGGTAGCTACGAGCTTGCTCAACGAAGCCTGGAGTAGCCCTCTTGGAGACTGTGAGGTCATCAACAAAACCTTCGTGAGGCTCGACAGCCGTGATGCGGATTGGAGCACCCGCATCACGAGCCTGGATAGCCGCAATGGCCAGCATCATCTCGAAGCCAGCACGCGTACCGGTCATGAGGTGCAGGCCACCCGAGGCCTTGGCTTGCTCAGTCAGGTAGGTCTTCAGCTGCTCGACACCGGCAGCCATGAGCTTAGGTTGGAAGCTCTTGCCCGTACCCAACCACGGAGCTGCACCGTGACCGATGCCCGCCACGCGAACTGCACCTTCACCCGTCGAGCGACCCAACCCAGCCACCTCGGTGCGAGCAGGTGTCTCAAAAGGAGGCGCAATGTTCGGTCGGCCCGGATCCGACGACCGAGTGGGAAAGCGGGACGGTGTTGTTTCGGTCTTGGCGGATCCTTCTTCGCGTAGGGCTGAGCCCGGACGAATACGCGTGGGTGTCCACGAAGGGATCTCGCCCGGTCGCGGGGCCTGCGGAAGCACCGGGGCCGCAGCGTCGCTACCCCGCAGTGTCTTTAGCTGTCCGAAAAGATTTCGATTGGGTTCGAGTAGTGGTTGCTTTTTGTCGCGAGGGAATTGACGAGCATCCCCCAGGCTTTTCGCGGGTACCCAGCGGGATTCAGCTTCACCCTCGTAGGTGATCTGAACGTCGCGCCCGGAGACTTCGGTAATTTGGCCAGCCCCAAACTGCTTCGAGACGACTGGCAAGCCCTTCAGCGCTTCGATCGTAGGCCCACTGGGGGTCGTACGAGAAGCAGGGGCCGGGGCGGCGGAGGATACGGAGTCCGCAGCGGCACCAGTAATGGCCGTAGCTTCGGCAAACAAAGCTTCGTTGACGCTGGCTTCACGCCAGACAGCTTCGACTTCTGCAGCAGCGCCAGTGGTCCGGCCCTCTTGGGTGACCGGGCGAGGCTGGTCTGCACCCCCGCGGATGGCTTTGGCCACCTCTTCGATGTCAGCAGCCTGGGAAGGTGCGGCCTTGTCTGTCTGGTCACGTTCGGCAACGCGATCCGAGACGACGTGTTCGCTGTCTGTGTTGATGCCCGAGTCTCGTTCAGCAACAGGGTCGTTGGCTTTTCGAGCGTGCTCAACAGCTTCGGAAGCCTCGCGGCCTTCGACCTTGGCTTTGAAAGCTTGGGTGTCGTCACCGAGGCTTCCGCCGCCCGTTAGAGCTGTACGACCACCTGTAGACTGTCGACGAGCCAGTTCAGCTTCCGCTGAGGCCTGCGTCGGGAAGCTACGTAGGGTCCGTGCGCTCTTGTAAGCTGCGCTGGTGCTCTCGCGGAGCGTTACCACCAGCAGCTGGCCGGTGCGAGTCTGAATCAACACCCACATGCAGGGGACGCCTCCAGGAGGGGCTCGTAGGGGCAGCCTTCCCAAGCTACAAGCGTGAAGCGCCCATGTTCTGCACAGAATCTATAAGTCTACGCTGAGCATAGTGATAGCGTTCCGCTGTTCCTATAGTCAAAACACTTTCCGCCAAGGAGGTCTCCCAGTGTCCTACTCTGCCAAGCTGCCCAGTGGCATGTCCGTCACGTTCCGCGAGCCTTACAACAAGGACCGCCAGGCCGTGATCAACATGATCAAGCCGCAGGACAAGGTGGCCGTCGACGAAGTCCTCGCGGGCTACTGCCTCGAAACAATCGAAGGCCGCGCCTTCACCGACCCCGACCCGCGTTTCCGCATGGATACGTGGACCATCAAGGATTCCCAATACTACGTCCAGCTCTGGCTGGAGATGTTCACCGTCGGCGACGAGGACATGAAGAGGATCCGTGAGCTGGGAAAGCAGCTGCTCGCGCCCGCATCCGCGACGGACTCCGAGTAGAAATCGGAGCTATCCTCGCCCGCTACGGCAACATCCAGCCGTCCGAGTTCCACGCCATGCGAGACGAGGAACAGGAAGTGTGGGCCGAGGAGCTGTTGAAACTGGTGGAGCAGGAAAACCAGCGAGCTGATCACAAGATTCAGCAGCTGAAGTCTTCCAACACAGAGTCTGGTCCGGTACTACCCGACCGCCTCGGGATCCAGGATCCTCGATCCCTCCTCCGCCAGCACGCGGGCGACTCGCTCTTCCCCAAGCTCTAGAGGTAACCATGTCCTCTCCCAAGAAGCCAAAAGATCAGCCCCATAAGCACCCGCCGAGGGGTTACACGAAGCAAGTCGGTAGCTCGCTGAGCTACTGGGCTTCGTCGACGATTTATGGCTTCTTGGGTCACCCTGAGTATCTCCGCTTGGCGGAATACGAACGGGCCATGACGACTGATGAAACCATCAAGTCGGCCATTCGATTCATCCGGTTGAGTATTCAAGGGTCTTTGGGTGAGTACGTACACCCGGATCCTGAGATTCAGCAGTTTGTTCGAGACAACCTAAACCGCATGAAGGGCTCTTACAAGTCCGTACTGGGTGAGCTGATTGTCAGTTCACTTTGGTCGGGCTTTGGCGTGTCTGAAGTCGTCTACAAGGCCGAAGACGGCCGCATCTGGATCGACTACGTCACCAACTACAACCCACGTAACATCACGTTCCACGTGAACGAGAACGGTATGCTTACCGAGGGTGAGAAGGCTGCTTTCAACTCTGGGTTCTCGACCGGCATCTGGCAAGACCGCATCGGCAAAACGCCCGTCCGGCTGCCTATGAACCGATGCGTCATGGTCACCCACGAGAAGCGCCACAACAACTACTACGGCGAGTCCGCCCTCAAGCCTGTCTACAAGAACTGGCGCCTCAAGGAAGCCGTCTTGGAGATGTGGAACATCGCGCTGGACCGCTACGGCACCCCCGTGACCTACGCCGTCGTTCCGAACGGCTACACGGGGCGGGAAGTCCCCGACATGTCCAACCCCGGTAAGCAGCGCCCGGAGACCATCGCTGACTCGACCGAGCAGGCCATCGCAAACATCCACACGGGCACCGGTTTGGTCATCGAACGTCCCAGTCCGACGGACGACATCGACCTGGGTACCCTGACGACCGGCAACAACTTTGGTGAAGCCTTCCGGGACGCCTTGAAGTACTACAACAAGGCCATTTACCAAGCTCTGTTGATTCCGGCTCTGCTGCTTTCCGAGCAGGACAAGGGTGGTTTGGGGTCGGGCAACGCCACGGCCATCCACTTTGAGGTCTACAAGCTCATCCTCAACCAGATCTACGATGAAATCGTCGAGCCATTTGTCGAGCAGTGCATTGGCCGGCTGATCCGGCTGAACTTCGGCCACAAAGATCCGGGTCGTTTCGAGATGAGCCCGTACGACATTGCCACCGCACAGGCCACAGCCCAAATGGCAGGTCTCCTCAAGGAGTCTGGCGGGTTCGACAACACCAACCCGCGTGACATCAACTGGCTGCGCGCCCGCTGCGGCATGGAAATGCTCGACGAAGCCGGCATGAAGAAGCTGGTCGACTACAACAAGCGCATGGCTGACGCCGTGATCAAGCAGATGACAGCTACCGTAGAGGGCCAGAAGGTCCAGAAGGAGCTAGGCCATCGCGGTCACGACATCAACGAGAAGATGGGTCACGCCAAGGTCAAGACAGACAAGGCCAAGATGGAGATCGACCGCGAAAAGATGCAGGCCGACATCCAGAAGGAAAAGATCAAGATCAAGCAGACTGAGATGCAGATGAAGCAGCAGGCTCAGGAGCATGCGCACGTTGCTTCGGGTGCTGCGACCACGCACGAGGCCGAGAAGGCCAAGATCCAGATGCAGACACAAGAACATCAGGTCAAGATGCAGGAGCGTGCAGCCAAGACCCAGATGGCTCTGCACAAGACGAAGGCCCAAGCTCAGATCCAAGTAGCCAAAGCTCGGCCAAAGCCCAACCCAGGGGCTGCCAAGCCGGCTACTCGTGTGACTAAGAAGCCACCGAAGAAGTAGCTTGATCAGGATCCCGTCGAAAGCAGCCCAGATTCTACGAACCAAACCAAGTTACTCATGGAACCAGTGTTATAGCCACGTTCTCTCTCAGAAGAGGTGAACAGACTCTCATGCCCGTCCTCCACGCCGCCCAACGCAAGGCCCTTCCGGCCTCCGAGTTCGCCGTGCCCGGCAAGCGAAAGCTTCCGATGCACGACCGTACTCATGCGGAGCTGGCTAGGAAGATGATCAACCGAGCAGAGGGTCTCACCGAAGAAGACAGGCGTGAAGCCGAGCGACGCCTCAATGAGAAGCTGTCTGGCTACGAAAGCAAGGACACCATCTCGATGCCTCGCAAAGCTTTTGAGGCTGAGCACAAGAACCTCTTGAAGGTTTTGAAGAGTCCTGACCACAAGGACGACCTTGCTGAAGCCAAAAAGCAGCAAAAGGAAGTCGACGAGACGCACACCACACCAGCCGCGAGCATCGTCAGTAACAACGGCGGCAACGCGTACATGTCTTGTGGGTTGCTTCCTAAGGACCCCTCACTGGACCAGCTGTCTGCCGCAATCAGCTTTGTGGATGACCTTAACCCCATCGACGCCTACGACCTGTTGTCGGATGTTGAAGGCTGCGTCACCACGATGTTGCTGTCCAGCTTCGAGCACTTGAAGGGCCCCGCTGTCGTCAACTGCTACTTCTCGAACACGGTTTCCGATCAGAGCTGGATGCTCTCGGAGTCCGGCAAGAAGGTCAAGATTCCTGTCGCCCGCATGGGCACCTTCGTCCACCCGGTTTACGGGATCGTGACGTTCGGACAGCGCGACTTCGACGAGATGAAAGAAAACTTCGCCAACGACGAGTGCGGCTTCAAGCCGTACTTGCGCTACGGCCACGCGAGGCACCCGGCTGCGGTAGACGGTGAACCGGCCATCGCTTACTTGGAGAAGCTGGAGCAAGAAGACGAAGTTCTTTGGGGCGTTTACGACCCCCTTGACGACAAGCTCGTGGATGAGATCGAAAAGGGAGCGTACGTCAACGCTTCCGCCGAGCTGAAGCGCTACGCCATGAGCAAGCGCGACGGACGGGCCATCGGGACGCTGTTGACGGCACACGCCCTCACCAATGCACCGTTTGTCCCTGGGATGCCCAACAACCAAGTTTTGTCCGCGCAGGGCGCGGACGACGGGTCCGTCGCGACCGACAGCTGCACCCTCAACATGAGCGAAGGAGAGAATCCCATGCCCCACGGAAACGCCAACGAGGCGCTTTCGGATCTGTTGGCGCAGGTCGAGACCCTGTCCATCTCCGCCGACGAGCGCGAGAAGATCCGCAAGAGCCTGGCCAAGCTCGCTGGCACTGCTGCCCAGCCTGGCTACGACTCGAACAAGGAAGCCGGCAAGCAGTCCAGCACCTACGCCAAGGAAAAGCTCTCCGGCGAAGGCAGCGAAGCTGGTGAAGGCGAAGATCTGTCGGCTGGTTCCCAGGCCGTCGACAAGCCCGCGGGCAAGCAGTCTGGCACCTACGCCAAGGAGAAGCTCTCCGGCGACGGTGACGAGAAGAGCCACGGCGCTCCATTTGCCAAGGCTGCCGAAGCCTTGGAAGAGGCTGCGAAGTCCGAAGACGCCGAGGAGCACTCGGATTCGACGATGTTCGGCGAAGTTCTTTCGGCGATGGCCAACTTCTTCATGAAGAAGAAGGGCGCCAAGCCGAGCGAAAAGCCGGCCGGCAACCCGTTCGCCAAGGCGGACGAAAAGCACTCCGGTTCGACCACCACGATGCTCCCGGCGCCGGGCGCCAATGGCAAGCTCAACCTGTCCGACACCCCCGATGAAGGAGATGATCACATGAACGAGGCTCAGATCAAGGCGCTGCTCGACGAGCACGCGGCCGGCCTGAAGCAGGAGTTCTCGACCCAGCTGGCGGCCAAGGATGAGAAGATCCAGAGCCTCGAAGTCAAGCTGACCGAGACCGCCGAGCAGGCCCAGAAGTTCAGCACCTACCAGGCGACGTCGGCGTTCGACGCCCGCATCAACGGCCTTGTGGCCGC
>Ga0073903_10000872_pt1 | contig 15854 bp, 10 predicted proteins | sample KloWWTKNB14_bulk_FD_66665 | JGI IMG/M metagenome (GOLD analysis project Ga0073903, IMG submission 66665) | Active sludge microbial communities from Klosterneuburg, Austria, studying microevolution and ecology of nitrifiers - Klosterneuburg... | ecosystem: Engineered > WWTP > Aerobic digester >... | reverse complement strand
AACAGCAGGCACAGCGCCACGCCGAGCGCGCCCTGCAGCGCGAACAGCACGATCACCACGAGCATGGGATTGTCGCTCGGCACGCCCCGTTGAACTCCCCCGCGGCAGGAGCCGCCGCCGCCACTATAGCGCTGCGTTGCGCGCGCCGATCAAGCCGCCGGATCCGGCGGGCGCGCCTACAATCGCGGCATGTCGGCGACCAACCCCCTCGAGGAACGCAGCGATCGCAGGCCCCGGGCCGTGTGCCTGATGGGTCCCACGGCGTCGGGCAAGACCGCGCTCGCGGTCGCCCTGGCCGAGCGTCGTGGCTATGCCGTGATCAGCGTTGATTCGGCGCTGGTCTACCGGGGCATGGACGTGGGCACGGCCAAGCCCGACCCGGCGACGCTGGCGCGGGTGCCGCACGCCCTGGTCGACATCCGCGATCCCGAACAGGGCTACTCGGCGGCCGAGTTCCGCGCCGATGCGCTGCACGCCATGGAAGAGGCCCGGGAAAATGGCCGGGTCCCGCTGCTGGTCGGCGGCACCGGACTCTATTTCCGCGCCCTGACCCGTGGCCTGTCGGGCTTGCCCGGGGCCGATGCCGGCGTGCGCGCCGCGCTCGAGGCCGAGGCCCGGCAGCGTGGCTGGGCGGCCATGCACGGGCGCCTGGCGGCGGCCGACCCACTGGCTGCGGCGCGCATCCACCCCAACGACCCGCAACGGATCCAGCGCGCGCTCGAGGTCCTCGCGCTCACCGGGCAACCGATCAGTGCCCAACAGCGCGGCGGCAGCGGCCGTCCACCGTGGCGCTTCCTGCGCCTGGTCCTGGGCACTGCGCACCGGGCCGAGCTGCATGCGCGGGTCGAGCGGCGATTCCACGCCATGCTCGAAGCCGGGCTGGTGGAGGAAGTCCGTTGCCTGCGCGCGCGGGCGGGCCTGCACCCCGACCTCCCGGCGATGCGCGCCGTCGGCTACCGCCAGGTCTGGGGCTACCTGGATGGCGATTACGGCCTCGATGAGGCGATCAAGCGTGGCGTGCACGCAACACGGCAACTGGCCAAGCGCCAGTTGACTTGGCTGCGGTCGGAGCGCGATGCGGTCTGGATCGACCCCGCGGGTCGCGAGGGTGCAGGGCGCGTCCAAGCGCTGGTCGAGGGCTTCCTCGGACGCTGAATGACGCCAGGCCCGGCCCTGGCCGGCCGAAAACGCTGCATTTGCGCCTTCGATGCGTCCAATCGCGACCGCTGGCGGTTGAACTTTTCCCCAGCGCCACAATAGGTTGCTAGCATGGTCTCGCCGGCACGCGTTGCGTGGCGGCAGGTTGGGCAGGCCGTTGGGTTGCCTGCCGGGGCTCCCTCGGTCTTGGGGACGCTGAGCTGAAATGTCGGACGCACGGGAGAACAACATGTCCAAGGGACAGTCGCTGCAGGATCCGTTTCTCAATGCCTTGCGCCGCGAGCGCGTTCCCGTATCCATCTACCTCGTCAACGGCATCAAGCTGCAGGGGACCATCGAATCCTTCGACCAGTTCGTCGTGCTGCTGCGCAACACGGTGAGCCAGATGGTGTACAAGCACGCGATCTCGACCGTGGTGCCTTCGCGCAACGTGCGCGTCGGCGAGGTCGCCGCGCACGCCGGCCAGCATGCCGCCGCGGGCAGCGGCGCGCCGGTCGAGGCGGTCGAAGAGCAGCACTGAAGCGCCTGCCCGCGCCACGCGCGGGTCCGTATCGACTGCCCCCGGGAGTCCCGTTGTTCGAACGTCAAAAGCGCGGTGAACGCGCACTGCTGCTCGTGCCGCAACGTCCCGGCGAGGCCGACCCGGCCGCGCTGGCCGAGTTCACCGAGCTCGCGCGCTCGGCCGGCGCCGAGGTGCTGGGCTGCCTCACGGCCCGGGTCGATCGGCCCAGTCCGCGCTATTACGTCGGCAGCGGCAAGGCCGAGGAAGTGCGTGACGAGCGCGCGCGCCTCGGGGCCGACGTGGTCCTGGTGAACCAGACCCTGTCGCCGGTGCAGGAGCGCAACCTCGAGAAGCTGGCCGAGTGCCGGGTGGTGGACCGCACCGGACTCATCCTCGACATCTTTGCCCAGCGCGCGCGCTCGCACGAGGGCAAGCTGCAGGTCGAACTCGCGCAGCTCAAGCACATGTCCACGCGCCTGGTGCGCGGCTGGACCCATCTCGAGCGCCAGCGCGGCGGCGCCATCGGCTTGCGCGGCCCCGGTGAAACCCAGCTGGAGACCGATCGCCGGTTGCTCGCCAAGCGGGTCGAGATGCTGGAGAAGCGGCTGGAGAAGGTCCAGGTGCAGCGCGAGACCGGGCGCCGCGCCCGCCAGCGCGGGCACGTGCCCACGGTCGCGCTGGTCGGCTATACCAACGCCGGCAAGTCCACCCTGTTCAACGCCCTCACGCGCGCCGGCGTGTACGCGGCCGACCAGCTGTTCGCGACCCTCGACCCGACGGTACGGCGGCTCGACGGGCTGCAAAGCGGCCCTGCGGTGCTGGCCGACACGGTCGGGTTCATCCGCGACCTGCCCCACGACCTGGTCGCGGCGTTCCGCTCGACCCTGTCCGAAGCGCGCGATGCCGACCTGCTGCTGCACGTGGTCGACGCCGCCGACCCGTTGCGCGACGAGCACATCGCCAGCGTCGACGCGGTGCTGGCCGAGATCGGCGCCGACGCGATCCCGCAACTGATGGTGTGGAACAAGATCGACCTGCTGCCCGCCGCGGAGCCGCGCACCGAGCAGATCGATGCCGGCGGGCGCTGGCGTGCGTGGGTCTCGGCAGCGCAAGGGCTGGGGCTGGACGGGTTGAAGCAGGCGATCGACCACCACTTCGCCAGCGATCGCGTGCATCGATGGGTGACCCTGCCGGCAGCGGCCGGACGCTTGCGTGCACGGCTTTACACGGCCGGCGCGGTGGCCTCGGAACGCAATGGCGAGGACGGCATGGCGCTGGAGATCGATGCGCCCCGAAGCGTGGTCGAACCGCTGTTCGGCTTGCCCGACGGCGACGGCGAACTCCTGCGCGTGGCCCTGGAACCCGTCCGCGCATGACCGCGCAGGGGCCGCGCCTGCAGGGGCACGCCTCCGCGTTGCGCGGGGGGAGGCTTGCTTGCCGCGCGAGCGCCCCCATTCCTACAATCCGCTGCTTGATCGCCGCTGGCGGCCGCCCGGCCCCGCGGAATACTGGAGATTCGAATGGCCTGGAATGAACCCGGTGGCGGCAAGCGCCGCGACCCGTGGCAGGGTGGGGGCGATCAGCCCGACCTTGACGCGATGCTCAAGCGCTTCCGCGACGGCTTCGGGCGCGCCTTCGGGCCACCGGGCGGCGGCGCCTGGCTGGTGGTGCTGGCGGTGCTCGGCCTGTGGTTCGCGCTCGACTCGTGGCGCACCATCGACGAGAGCAAGCGCGGCGTGGTGCTGCGCTTCGGCAAGTTCGACCGCGTGATGGGTGCCGGCCTCAACTTCAAGTGGCCGCGGCCGATCGAGGAAGTGATCGTGGTCGAGTCGGCGCGCGTGCGCTCGACCACCGACCAGGTGCGCATGCTGACCCGTGACGAGAACCTGGTCATCGTCGATTTCAACGTGCAGTACCTGGTCAGCGATCCGCTCAAGTTCCTGTTCTCGGTCAAGGAGCCGGAACAGACCTTGCGCGAGGCGGCCGAGAGCGCGGTGCGGCAGGTCATCGGCGCCAACACCATGGACACGCTGCTTTCGGGCGAGGGCACCGCGCTGGCGCTCGACGCCAAGGACATCCTGCAGCAACGCCTCGAGATCTATGGCGCCGGCCTCTCGGTCAGCGAGTTCAACTTCCAGAACCGGCGCCCGCCGCCCGAGGTCAAGGACGCCTTCGACGACGCGATCACCGCGCGCGAGGACAAGCAGCGCATCGAGAGCGAGGCCCTGGCCTACGCCAGCAAGGTGGTGCCGGAAGCGCGCGGCCAGGCGGCGCGCGTGCGCGCCGAGGCCGAGGGCTATCGCACCGCGGTGGTCGCCCAGGCGGAGGGCGAGTCGCAGCGTTTCAGCCTGCTGGCCGAGCAGTACCGCGCCGCGCCGCAGGTCACGCGCAAGCGCCTGATGCTCGAGACCATGCAGGACGTGCTGGCCGGGTCGCCCAAGGTCATGGCCAGCGGCGACGGCGACAAGGTGCTGTACCTGCCGCTCGACAAGATCGGCGCCCCGCTGCTGCCGCCGGTCACCGGCGAGGTGGCGACGCCGACCGAGCGCATGGGCGCCTCGGCAGTGCCGGCAGTCGAGGCGAGCCGCAACCGCGACAGTGGCCGCAGTGGCCGCGAGGGGCGCGACCGATGAAGCCGATTGCCGTCGTTGCACTCCTGCTGGTGGCCATCCTCGGCTCCAGTTCGGCCTTCATCGTGCGCGAGAACGAACTCGCGGTGTTGTTCCAGTTCGGCGCGGTCCAGCGCACCGACTTCGGGCCCGGCCTGCACTTCAAGCTGCCGCTGGTGCAGAACGTGCGCAAGTTCGACCGCCGGATCCTCACCCTGGACAGCGAGCCCGAACGCTTCCTGACCTCGGAGAAGAAGGACGTCTTCGTCGACTTCTTCGTCAAGTGGCGGATCGCGGACGTGTCGAAGTTCTACACCGCGTCGTCCGGCGACGAGCAACTGGCGGCGCAGCGGCTGGCGCCGATCGTGCGCCAGGCGCTGGGACGCGAGATCAACTCGCGCAAGCTGCAGGAAGTGATCTCGGCCGAGCGCACCAACGTCATGGAGCAGCTGCGCGAAAGCGCCAGCAAGGCCGTGACCGAACTCGGCATCGAACTCGTCGACGTGCGGATCAAGCGCATCGACCTGCCCGAGGAAGTGAGCGACTCGGTGTTCCGGCGCATGCGCGCCGAGCGCTTCAAGGTCGCCAACGAACTGCGTTCGCAGGGCCAGGAGCAGTCAGAGACCATCCGTGCCGACGCCGACCGCCAGCGCCAGGTGCTGCTGGCCGAGGCCCAGCGCGACGGCCAGACCTGGCGCGGCGAAGGCGACGCCAAGGCGGCCGGCATCCATGCCCGCGCCTACAGCCGCGACGCGGAGTTCTACGCCTTCTGGCGCAGCCTGCAGGCCTACCGCGAGTCGTTCCGCAACAAGGATGGCGTGATCGTGCTCGATCCCGATTCGGAGCTTTTCGAGTACTTCGGCGAAAGCGGCACGCGCCAGTAGCGCGGGCCGGACGCGCGCGTGCCCACGGAGATCGCCATCGCCCTGTGCCTGGTCCTGGTCTTCGAGGGCCTGTTCCTGTTCGCGGCGCCGCGCGCATGGCAGCGCATGGCCACCGAGTTGTCGCAACTGGAGCCGCGCCGGCTGCGCGCCTACGGCGGCGTTGCCATGATCGTGGGCCTGGTGATGCTGCAGGTGATGCGCTGAGCGGGGCGGGGAGAAAAAGCGGATAATCGCGCACCGGCCGGGCCATGAATCCGGCCGGTTCCATTTTCGAGCCTCGGTAGGAGCGCATCTCATGCGCGACCGCAGCGCTCCGGTCGCGCATGAGATGCGCTCCTACAAGAGCACGGGGCTAGCGAATATGGGCAAGTCGGTGGTCATCCTCGGCGCGCAATGGGGCGACGAGGGCAAGGGCAAGATCGTCGACCTGCTGACCGAGCAGGTCGGCGCCGTCGTGCGCTTCCAGGGCGGCCACAATGCCGGGCATACCCTGGTCATCGGCGGCCGGAAGACGGTGCTGCATCTCATTCCCTCGGGCATCCTGCGCGAGGGCGTGCTGTGCCTGATCGGCAACGGCGTGGTGCTGTCGCCGGCGGCATTGCAGAAGGAAGTCGGCGAACTCGAGTCCAAGGGCGTCGAGGTCCGATCGCGGCTCAAGATCAGCCCGGCGACGCCGCTGATCATGCCGTACCACATCGCGCTCGACCAGGCGCGGGAGAAGGCCAGCGGCGCCAAGGCGATCGGCACCACCGGGCGCGGCATCGGCCCGGCCTACGAGGACAAGGTCGCGCGGCGCGGGGTGCGGGTGGCGGACTTGAACTATCCCGACCAGCTGGCCGGCAAGCTGCGCGAAGTGCTCGATTACCACAACTTCGTGCTGACCAAGTACCTCGGCGTCGAGGGCGTCGACTACCAGAAGACGCTCGACGAGGCGCTGGCCTTCGGCGCCTACGTCGACCCGATGAAGTCCGACGTCGCCGGCCTGCTGCATGAATTGCGCCGCGACGGCCAGCGCATCCTGTTCGAGGGCGCGCAGGGATCGCTGCTCGACATCGACCATGGCACCTATCCCTACGTCACCTCGTCGAACACCACCACCGGTGGCGCGCTGGCGGGTACCGGCGTGGGCGCGGACTCGATCGACTACGTGCTCGGCATCACCAAGGCCTACGCCACCCGCGTCGGCGGCGGGCCGTTCCCGACCGAGTTGCACGACGCGCTCGGCAACGAGATCCGCCAGCGCGGCGACGAGTTCGGCGCGACCACCGGGCGCCCGCGCCGCTGCGGCTGGATCGACCTGGTGGCGCTCAAGCGCGCGGTGCTGATCAGCGGCATCTCCGGGTTGTGTGTGACCAAGCTCGACGTGCTGGACGGATTGCCGACCATCAAGATGGCGATCGCCTATCACTACCGCGGCAAGAAGACCGAGTACGCGCCCCTCGATGCCGCCGGCTGGGACGAGTGCACGCCCGAGTACCTGGAGTTCCCCGGCTGGAGCGAGCCCACGCGCGGGATCCGCGAGTTCGGCCGGCTGCCGGCTGCCGCGCGCGCCTACCTGCGTGCGCTCGAGGAACTGGTCGGGTGCCCGCTGGCGATGGTCTCGACCGGTCCCGACCGCGACGAGAACATCGTCCTGAAGGATCCCTTCGCCTAGTCCTGCGGGCGATGCGGCGCGCGGCCCGGCTGCGCGCCCGTTGGCATCCTCCGCGCGATCGGGTTAGCCTACGGGCTGGCACCGCAGCACGCTGCCACGGATCGGCTGGGGACTGCGGAATCGTCGATCCTGCCGGGGGATGGCCATCATGAAGAGTCTGGCTCTGCTGCGGTGCGGCCTGGGCGTGGTGCTCGCCGCGTGCGTGATGACGGCAGGCGCCGCTGGCGCCCCGGACCAGGAACCCTACGCCGCGCAAGTCGCGGCCGCGGCCGACGCGCCCAAGCAGGTGTTCCCGGCGCTGGACATGGACCGGATCGCCCTCGAGGATTCCCTGGCCGACTACAAGGGCACGCCGGGCGGCTACCGCTTCGCGATCGCGCGCGACGTCGACATCACGCCACTCGACCACGGCGCCTGGGAGCGCGGAGCCGACGCGCGCTGGACCTGGCGCCTGAAGGTCGAGACGCCCGATGCCGTGCACCTCAACTTCGGGTTCGCGCGCTTCAAGCTGCCGCCGAGCGCGCGCATGATCATCATCGGGGCCGACGGCCGGGCCGCGCTGGGCCCCTACACCGCCGCGGACCAGCTGCCCACGGGGCAGTTGTGGACGCAGGTGCTGAATGGCAGCTCCGCCCTGATCGAGCTCAGTGTCGCCGACGGCGAGCAGGACCAGGTCGACGTGCGCTTGAGCCGCATCGGGCATGGCTACCGCGGCTTCGGCTACCTCACCAAGCACTGCAAGTCCGGCGCCTGCAACATGGACGTCGCCTGCCTGGGCGATGGCGACCCCTGGAACGCACCGCGCCGTTCGGCCGGCGCGATCACCATCGGCGGCACCGATACCTGCTCGGGCTCGCTGGTGAACAACACCAACAACGATCGCCGCATGCTGTTCGCCACCGCGACGCACTGCGGCCTCAACGCGGGCAACATCGGCAGCGTGCTGGTGTACTGGAACTACGAGTCGCCGACCTGCCGCGCGCCGGGTTCCTCGGCCAGCGGCATCCCGACGCCGCGGCCCGGCACCACCAGCGCCGGCCTGGCTTTCATCGCGTCGACCCAGAGCCCCTTCGGCGGCGGCGCTACGGGTCCGCGGTCCGACTGGACCCTGGTCGAACTGGCGGGCACGCCGAATCCGGCCTGGAACCTGCACTGGGCAGGCTGGGACCGGCGCGCGACGCCGGCCGTCTGCGCGGCGCCGGTCGATCCGGCGTCGACGGCGGGCCTTTGCGCCAGCATCCACCATCCCAGCGTGGACGAGAAGCGCATCACCTTCGTGCAGCAGAACTTCGAGGTCGGCAACATCAGCGGTGGCGTCGGCGTGCATTGGCACGCGTTCTGGGATCCGAACCCGCCGGTGCTGCCCAACATCCCGGCCCCGGTGCCGAACCCGATCCCGCCCGGCGTGACCGAGCCTGGCTCGTCCGGCTCGCCGCTTTACACGGCGCAACAGCGCCTGGCCGGCGTGCTCAGTGGCGGACCGTCCGCCTGCGGGTCGACCGGCGCCAACCTGTCGGACTTCTATGGCGCGTTGTTCCACTCGTGGGATGGCTCCGCGGGCAGCACGCCCGCGACCCGCATGCGCGACCATCTCGACCCTGCCAACACGGCAGTCGAGACCCTGGACGGCATCAACCAGTGCAACGCACCCGCGATCCCGGTCGGCATCGACGCGGTGGCGAGCGCGGCCAATCGCATCACCGTGAGCTGGGGCGCGGTGGCCGCGGCCGAGCGCTACCGCGTCTATCGCTCGAGTGGCGCGTGCCCCGGCAGTTCCTATTCCCAGATCGCCGAGGTGGTGGCGCCGGCGACCACCTACGACGACAACACGGTCTCGGGCGGCTCGGTGTACAGCTACGCGGTCACCGCGTTCGACGACAGCGAGGCCTGCGAGTCGGTGCGCAGCGCCTGCGATTCGGACACCGCCACCGGCGTGTGCTCGCTCGCGCCGACCTTCGCCGGACTTTCCTCCGCCGCGAGCGCGGCGACCCCGGGTTGCGCGATCAACCTCAGCTGGCAGGCGGCCGGCGGCAACTGCGGCGCGGGCAGCAACATCGCCTACAACGTTTATCGCGACACCAGCTCCGGCTTCGTGCCGGCGCCGGCCAACCGCATCGATACCTGCGGCACCGCGACCACCTACGCCGACACCGCGGTCTCCTCGGGGACGCGCTACTACTACGTGGTGCGGGCCGAGGACCAGGGCGCGAGCGGCAGCGGCGGCGCCTGCGGCGGCGTGCAGGATCCCAATGCCGTCGAGCGCAGCGCGCAGCCCACGGGCCCGTCCAACGGCTTCTCGGTCGACGACGTCGAGGGCACGACCGACAACTTCGTGGTCAGCGGGACCGGCGATGTGGGCGCGAATTTCGTCGTGTCGACCCTGCAGGCGCGTTCGCCGACCCACTCGTGGTTCGCGGTCGATCCGGCCAACCTGAGCGATCGGCGCCTGACCTACGCCTCGGCGGTGCCGGTGCCGGCGGTGAGCCCGGGTTCGCTCAACTTCTGGCATCGCTACGACACGGAGGCGTCCAGCACGGCGGGCGTGGGCTATGACGGCGGCGTGTTCGAATACTCGCTCGACGGCGGCGTGACCTGGAGCGACATCCTGGCTGCGCAGGGCACGGTTCCGGCCAACGCGGGCCGCATCACCGCGGGCCCGTACAACCGCACGATCAGTTCCAGTTTCGGCAGCGCCCTGGCGGGACGCCAGGCCTGGTCGGGGGATTCGGGTGCCTTCATCCAGACCAGCGTCAGCCTGGCCGATTTCGCCGGACGCTCGGTGACATTCCGCTTCCGCTTCGCTTCGGACTCCTCGGTCGCGGATACCGGGTGGTTCATCGACGACATCGATGCGGTGAGCTTCGGGGTGTGCGGCGTGCCGTTGCCGGATGCGCTGTTCGGGAATGGGTTCGAGGAGCCGCCGCCGGCCTTGTAGGGCGGGCGAGGAGGGGGCGAGGCGCGATCGAAGGCCTCGCCCTGAAAGCACGAAGGGCCCCATCGAGGGGCCCTTCGTGCGCTGACTGGATCGATTTCTCGACGAATGCGGCGCGGCTTGATGGCGCGTATTCGCTACGAATTGGTGCCGAGGAGAGGACTCGAACCTCCACGGGTCGCCCCGCTAGTACCTGAAACTAGTGCGTCTACCAATTCCGCCACCTCGGCAAGGCTTGCGGCCGCCGGGCAGGCCCGGCGCGAGCCGCGCAATGTAGCCACGGCGGCTGGGGCTGTCAACCAAGGCCGGGCTGGCCGGGCGGCGATGCACTAACATGCGCGGATGATGAGGAGCCCCGCATGAAAGGCAAGTCCGGCCCGCCACGACGCCCGTCGCCGGAGAAGAAGGCCGCGCCGTGGCTGCCCGATCGGGCGCCCGCGCGCGATCGTCCGCCCGCGACCGGCGCGCGCCCGGGGCGCGGCCAGCCGGCCCCGAAGCCGCGCACGCAGCCGATCGCCGATCCCCACGCCGAGCGCGAGGCGAAGCGCTATGCCGACCCGATCCCCAGTCGCGAGGCGATCGCGCATTTCCTTGCCGAGAAGGGCGAACTGCTCACCGCCGAGCGCCTGGCCGAGGAACTGCAGCTGACCGAGCCGACGCGGCTCGATGCGCTGGTCAAGCGCCTGGCGGCGATGGTCCGCGATGGCCAGTTGCTGCAGAACCGCCGCGGCGGTTACGCGCCAGCGCAGAAGCTGGACCTGATCGCGGGCGAGGTGCTGGCGAACGCCGAGGGTTACGGCTTCCTGCGCCCCGACGACGGCGGCGAGGATCTCTACCTCTCGCCGGCGCAGATGCGCGCGGTGCTGCACGGCGACCGCGCGCTGGCCAGCGTGGTCGGGCTCGATCGCCGCGGTCGCCGCGAGGGCGCGATCGTCGAGGTGCTGGAGCGTCGCGCGCCGCGCCTGGTGGGCCGCTACCAGGAGCAGGATGGCTTCGGCCTGGTCGTGCCCGACGACCGCCGCATCCACCAGGACCTGCTGATCCCGCTGGGTCGCAACCAGGGCGCGCGCAACAACCAGATCGTGGTCGCCGAGATCGTCGATCCGCCGACCCGCGAGCGCCCGCCGGTGGGACGGGTGCTGGCGGTGCTGGGCGAGCGCCTGACCGCGTCGCTGACGGTGCGGATGGCGATCGAGAGTCATGGCCTGCCGCACGAGTGGCCGGCCTCGGTGCTGCGCGAAGCCGAGCGCGTCGCGCCCGAGGTCGACCCGCGCGAGGCCGCCGGCCGCGAGGACCTGCGCGCGCTGCCGCTGGTGACCATCGACGGCGAGGACGCGCGCGATTTCGACGACGCCGTCTACTGCGAGCCGCGCAAGGGCGGCTTCCGCCTGGTGGTGGCGATCGCCGACGTCTCGCACTACGTGCGCCCGGAGACCGAGCTCGATGCCCAGGCCTTTGAGCGCGCGACCTCGGTGTACTTCCCCGACTTCGTGGTGCCGATGCTGCCGGAGTCGCTCAGCAACGGCATCTGCTCGCTCAATCCGCTGGTCGATCGCCTGTGCATGGTGTGCGACATGCAGGTCGAGCACGACGGCGAGGTGGCGAAGTCGCGCTTCTATCCGGCGGTGATGCGCTCGGCGGCGCGCCTGACCTACACCAAGGTGTGGAAGGCGCTGGGACTCAAGGACGCCGATGCGCGCGACGAACTGCGCGACCTGATGCCGCAGCTGGAGAACCTGCACGCGCTCTACCACGTGCTGGTCAAGCAGCGCGAGCGCCGCGGCGCGATCGACTTCGAGGGCCAGGAATTCCAGTTCAAGCTCGCGCCCTCCGGCGAGGTGCTGGCGATGGGCGCCTACGAGCGCAACGACGCCCACAAGCTGATCGAGGAATGCATGATCGCCGCCAACGTCCAGGCGGCGCGGTTCCTGTCGCGGGCGAGGATGCCGGCGCCGTACCGCGTGCACGCGCCGCCGCCGGCCGAGAAGTACGAGAACACCCTGGAGTTCCTCAAGGAGTTCCAGTTGAAGCTGCCGCCCGCCGGCACCGTGCAGCCCGGCGACTTCTCGGCGTTGCTGCGCAAGGTGCGCAAGCGTCCCGATGCCGCGCTGCTGGAGTCGGTGCTGTTGCGCTCGCAGAGCCTCGCGGTCTACCAGCCCGAGAACCATGGCCACTTCGGCCTCGCACTCGACGCCTATGCGCACTTCACCTCGCCGATCCGCCGTTACCCGGACCTGCTGGTGCATCGCGCGATCCGCCACGCGGTGTCCGGCGGCACCCCGGGCGACTACCTGTATGGCGAGTCGGAAATGGCCAACCGCAGCGCGCACTGCTCGCAGAACGAGCGTCGCGCCGACGAGGCCGAGCGCGACGTCGACGAGCGCTTCAAGTGCGCGTGGATGGAGAAGCACGTCGGCAGCGAGTTCGACGGCGTGGTGGCCGGCGTGCCCTCGTTCGGCCTGTTCGTCGAGTTGGTGCAGAACCGGGTCTCGGGCCTGGTCCACGTGACCCAGTTGCCCAACGACTACTACCACTTCGATCCCAAGAAGCACCTGCTCAGCGGCGAGCGGCGCGGCCTGCGCTTCCGACTCGGTGATCGGGTGCGGGTACTGGTGCTGCGCGCAAGCCTCGAGGACCGCAAGATCGATTTCCGCCTGGTCACCGTGGACGGCGGCCCGACCAGCGCGGACCTGCGTGGACCTGCGCGCGAAGACCGGCGACCGGCACGGCGCGACGGCGGCAGTTCGCGCGGTGCGCCACCCCGCCCCGAGCGCGGCAAGGCCGGCAAGGGTGGCAACGGCGGGAAGCGACGGCGTTGAGCACCGACCTGATCGCGGGCATCAATCCGGTCGGGTCGGCGCTGCGCAACGACTCGGCCAACGTGCTCGAACTGCTGGTCGAGCAGGGCACGCAGAACCACCGCGTGCGCGAGCTGGTCTCCGAGGCCAAGGGTCTCGGCATCGAGGTGTGGCAACGCCCGCGCGAGGCGCTCGACAAGATGGCGCCGGGCTTGCGCCACCAGGGCGTGGTGGCGCGCTACCGGCGCGCTGCCGCGCATGCCGCCGCCGACCTCGCCACGCTGGTCGCGGCAGCCGGACCGCAGGCCCTGGTGCTGATCCTCGACGGCGTGCAGGACCCGCACAACCTCGGCGCCTGCCTGCGCAGCGCGGAGGCCGCCGGCGTCACCGCGGTCGTGGTGCCCAAGGACCGTGCCGCCGACGTCACGCCAGCAGTGCACAAGGCCTCGGCCGGCGCCGCCGACCGCGTGCCGCTGGTGCGCGCCACCAACCTGGCGCGCGCGATGGACGAGCTCAAGCAGGCCGGCGTGTGGATCACCGGCCTCGCCGGCGATGCGCAGCCCTCGCTGCATTCGGTCGACCTGCGCGGGCCGGTGGCGATCGCCGTGGGCGGCGAGGCCGACGGCCTGCGGCGCCTGACCCGCGAGCGCTGCGACCATCTCGCGCGCATTCCGATGCGCGGCAGCGTCGAGAGCCTCAACGTCTCGGTCGCGACCGGCATCGCCTTGTTCGAGGCCCTGCGCCAGCGCAGCGCGGTTTGAGGATCGCGACCGTTCGTCCGCCCGTCGTCCGCCGCGCCTGCGGGGGTTGACGGCCGCGGCCGGCTCGGAGAGATAACTCCCCGATCGGATGAGTCCACAGGGGGACACATGGCCGCGAGGGAATGTTGCGCGCTGGGAATGGTCCTGGCGCTGGGCCTGTGGGCCGGGGCGGCAGCTGCCGCTGACAGCACCGCGACCCAGTTCGTGAACACCCTGGCGAGCCGCTATCCCGACGGGACCCCGGGGCGCGAGCTGCCGCAGCAGAACATCGGTTTCTCGCGCGACCGCAATCGCGCCTACTTCACCGCGATCGAACGCCTAGACCTCGCGCCGGGCGGCGCGACGCTGGGCAATACCGCGCTGTTCGCCTTCGACCGCCAGGCGCAACGGGTGCAGCGCCTGGCCGTGACCGAGCCGCCGGGCAACTACGTGCGCCGCCGCATCTGTTACGCGCCGCGCTCGGACTACGCCGTCATCGAAGGCATCCGCAGCGAAAGCGCCACCGACCCCGGCAGCAACCAGGTCGACGCCTGGCTGGCGAACGTGGTGACCGGCCAGGTCGAGCCGCTGCCGACCGCGACCGAGACCGGCGCCAGCTATCGTTACGGCGGCTTCTGTTTTGCCAACGCGCGCGACGGTTCGGCCTTCACCTTCATCGGCCAGTTGCCCTACGCCGACGGCATCACCGGCGCCACCTTCGTGGCCGTGCTCGATACCACGCAGCGCCCCTTGCGGGTGCGCGCCTGCGGCGATGCGCGCGAGTACCGCAACCTGCAGGGCGAAGTGGTCCAGCGCTCGATCCCCGTGCAGTACCTGCGCGACTCGCGCCAGGTGGTGCTGCGCGGCACCCTGACCGCGCCCTCCGATCGCAGCATTCCGCTGTCGATCCTCGACTGCGGCAACAGCAACCTCAACCGGCCGCCGGTGACCCCGTCGCCGACCGCGGAGATCCCGGGCCTGGTGGGGCAGGGATTTGCCTACGAACAGCTGTCCAACGACGGCATCACCGCCACGATCAGCGGCTTCCGCGCCGGATCGTTCGTCTCCTACGTCGTCGACCGGGTCGCGCGCCAGGTCCTGGTCGCGCCCGAGGACATCGGCGCCGCCTCGCTGCCGAACGGCTTGTCGGAGGACGGGCGCTTCCTGGTCGTGAGTCGCAGCTTCGGCAACCCGCAGTTCGAGCTTGCGGTGGTGGACATCGGTTCGCGGCGTGCCGCGACCTTCCTGCTGCGCCCCGACCTGCAGCCTTTCGAGAGCTTCACCGGCGACAGCTTCCAGTTCTCTGAGGACGGCAGCCTGGTGTCCTATCGCGGCGGCGGCGCCGATTTCGCGCCGGTGCCCGGCGGCAACAGCCAGCAGATCTACGTGTCGAGCAACCCCTTCTACGCCGACGCCATGCCGCAACGGCTCGCCGACCTCGCCAGCGCCAGCGCTACGACCGCGGTCTCCGACGACGCCCGTTTCGTGGTGTTCGATTCCGCGCTGGCCGGGCTCGATCCCGCGGTGGTAGACAACAACAGCGCCTGCGACGTTTTCCTGCGCGACCGCGACAACGGCCTGCTGCGGACGCTGAGCGCCAGCGGCGGGCAGGCCCGCGGCGGGTCGAAGCCGACGATCGCGGGCGATGGCACGCGCGTCGCCTACGTCGCGGCCGCGGCCGGCGGGCGCACGGACATCGTGGTCCGCGAGCTGGCCACGGGCGTGGACACCAGTCTCGCCGGCTTCATCGGTGGCGCTGCCGCCAACGCGACGCTTGCCGATCCCAGCCTCTCCGGCGATGGCCAGCGCCTGGCCTTCGTCGCCAGTGCGCCGCTGCTGGCCGCCGACACCGACGCCCTCGCCGATGTCTATCGCATCGACTTGCGCACGCGCGAACTCGGCCTCGCCAGCGGCGCCGCCACGGGGACCTGCCGCGGTGCGCGCATGGCCCGCGGCACCGACGTGGTCGCCTTCGAGTGCGGCGGCAGCGCGCCGACTGCACAGGCGCAGGCCAAGACCGCGCCACTGCCCGGCGCCGTGGTCAACCTCTACGACTTCATCCAGCGCAAGTTCGAGGTGCTCTCGCGGCCGCCCAGCGGCGGCAACGCCAACGGCGGCAGCAACATCCAGGGCATCTCCAGCGACGGCAACCGGGTCCTGTTCGGATCCGATGCCAGCAACCTGGTGGGCGGCGACAGCAACGGCATCACGGACCTGTTCCTGGTCGATCGCGCGGCCGCGCCGGCGCCGCGCCGCGTGGCCCTGCAGCGCTCCGGCGCGCAGCTGACGCTGCCCGTGGAGTCGGCGGCGCTGTCGCCCAACGGCAATGCGATCGCCTACACCACGCGCTCCGGCGGCATCGATCCGCTGGGACGCACGGGCGCCACGACCGCGCTCTACCTCGCCTCCAGTGCCGGCGGCGACGCGCGCCAGGTGCGCCGTGGCAACCAGTCCGGCTTCTCAGCCAACACTGCCGCGCCGGCGCTGAATTTCGACGGCGCCGAAGTGGTGTTCGGCGCCGATGCCGGCGGCAGCGGCGGCGGCACGCCCTCGAAGGCCGGCACCGGCTCGCTCAAC
>Ga0073903_10000871_pt1 | contig 15858 bp, 8 predicted proteins | sample KloWWTKNB14_bulk_FD_66665 | JGI IMG/M metagenome (GOLD analysis project Ga0073903, IMG submission 66665) | Active sludge microbial communities from Klosterneuburg, Austria, studying microevolution and ecology of nitrifiers - Klosterneuburg... | ecosystem: Engineered > WWTP > Aerobic digester >... | reverse complement strand
CGGGACCAGCTTCCGGTGACCCTCGACGTGAGCGTGATGTTCCACCTCGACGGCGATCAGGCCACGCTCACCCCGGAGTTCCTCCAGTACGAGCGCACCCAGGCCACCCGCGCCGTCCTGGGGTCGAACCAGACCCGGACGGTGTTCCTCCCGGCGGGCATGACCCCCAACATGCTCATGAGCGCCCCGCAGTGACCCCGACACAGAAGATCAAGTGGCTGGTGCTCGACACGCTCGCGCGCTGGCGCGAGACAGCCCCTCCCCCGTACCCGTGCCCCAACGTGGATGACCTCTACAACGCGGAGGAGGGGAGCGGAGATCGGTACGACGCGATCGAAGAGATCCGATGCTCCGGTGAGGGCACCGGGTTCCCCACAGGGGTGTCCCGCAACTACGAGTCCGACGCGGTGGCCAAGAACCTCCCCGATGGGACGTGGGTCGGGTGGACGTACTACCACGGCGGCGGGAAGCACAGCGACCCAGGCTCCATCCCGTGGATGGAGGATGCCTACAACGTGACCTCCCACGAAGAGACTCGGGTGGTGCGGGTGTTCAGCAAGCGCGGCCAGTGACCTGAGCCCACCAAACACGAAGGCCCCCTGACCTTCTCGGGTCAGGGGGCCTTCGTGTTTGGTTTGGCGTTTTCGCCCGGTTCCCTACCTATACGGTGGCCCTGTTGTGATGCCCCGCCTCTTGTGAGCTTTTCACACCAAGGAACACCCCTTGGTGTTCCTGTGAGCTTCGGGGTGATCGCACGGAGTCCCCACAATGCCCAGTGTCATCACAGGTGGATACGCGCCCCCCGGCGTGTACACGCAGACCTTCTTCGGCGCACCTCCGACGGTGCCCGGGGTCCCGCCCCTCGTCCCCCTCTTCATCGGGACGGGCTCGGAGATCCTGGTCCAGACCAACCTTCCGGTGGTCCGCGGGAGCTCCTCATCCATCGACCAGCAGATCGTCAACGAGGACGAGTCGGGTCGGGCGGTGACCAACATCGCACCCTCGGGGCTCATCACCCTCGGGGCCTTCGATGGGACCTTCAACCGCTTCCAGGTCAGGAACTTCCCCCTGGTCAATGGGGACGGCTCGGGAACCACGGCGACGGACACCTCGGCGGTGTCGGTGACCCTCAACGGTGACCCCGTGGTGGTCCTTGGGATCAACGGGACCACGGGCATCGTGGAAATCTCCGAGTACCCGACGGCGACGGACGTGGTGCTGGTCACCTACTACTTCGACCGCACGGACACCCTGGTGACGGACACCCTGTCGGCCCAGGTGACGACGACGGCTGCGATTCTCGACGGTCGCGTGGGCCAGAACTTCACCTTCGCTTCGGGCACCAACCAGTTCAAGCTCGCGGTGGACGGTCTCCCCGAGGTGACGGTCGCTCTTCCCCTCGCGGCGGTGACCGGCTCGGTGGTGGTTGCGACCATCAACGGGACGGCGGGCATCGGGTCGCTGGTGGCCAGCACCTTCGTGGACAACCTCGGACAGACCTGCGTGCGCCTCACGGCCGACAAGTCCATCGTGGTCGGTGAGGGCAACGCCAACGACGTGATCGGGTTCGTGGCCAACGAGGCAACCTCGCGCAACGCGACGTTCTATGTGTTCAACCACCCCATCGTGAACGGCAACGGCGGCGGCGTCACCACCACCAATCCCCTGGACGTGAGGGTTCTGGTGGACTCGGTCCAGGTGACCCCGACGGCGGTCAACGGTCGCACCGGGGCGATCACCCTCCCGTTCCCGCCCAAGCGTGGGAGCTCGGTGACGGTCCAGTATTACTTCAACTCGTGGCAGGACACGTTCGACTACCTCGCCAACACGGGCGTCACGGCGATCACCCGTGCGGGCATCACGGCGTCATCGAACGGGGCGGGGCTGTTCGTCCAGGGTGCGGACTACATCCTCAAGAACGACACCATCGTGTGGGGCACCGCGGTCCTGGTGAACACGGGGCTGCACACGGAGGGCTTCTCGGCTTTCGGCGGCACACAGGTGACGGCGAGCTTGGTGGACAACCAAGCGTTCATGGCCGAGTGCAGCCCCGTGGTGGTGACCTCGGGCACGGTCTCTACGGAGTCCAAGACCCAGTTCCAGCTTCCGTTCCAGCCCACCACGGGCAACGGTCGGAACTCCCCCCTGGGCACGACCAACTACCTCATCGTGTCCAACGGGCGCATGGACCTCCCGACGGACCAGCCCGACCTCGTGGTGACCTACTGGGGCTACAGCGCCCAGGACGCCTACGAGCGCGGTCCGGTCACGGTCACCAAGGTGGACAGCGCCACCAGCACGGTCACCCTGGCAGGGGAAGTCCCCGAGGGCGCGACCGTGTACGCGACCTTCTACTACAACACCCTGACGGACCAAGCGTTCATCGGTTCGTCCCGCGGGTTCACGGTCACTTGTGCATCCCCGGGCACCTCGGGTGCGGGCACGTACAACATCACCAACGGGCTGAACCTCCCGGTCTACGGTGTGACCTTCCTCGGCAAGGGCGCGGCCCTGAACACCATCGAGGTGGTGTTCCCCAGCGGGTCGGAGTTCCTCTCCGACGCACGGCTGGAGAACGGTGTCCCCACCCTGGAGACGGTCACGGTCGAGTTCGCGTCCACGGACGAGACCCCGGCCCTGTTCACCGCTCCCGGCGCGGGTCCCTACAACACGGTGGCGGGGCAGTCCTCGAACCTCCGGGTGACCATCGACGGCGTGGCGGGTACGACGGGCGGGGCAGGCGGCATCAACCTCACCATCCCCAGCGGGGGCACCCGAGCGGGTGCTTTCGCATCCATCGTCGGTGACGAGGTTCCCTACACGGCGGACTCGGGCCAGACGACCTACGACCTCGAAGCGGGGGTCAACGACTCCGTGTCGGTCCTCGTGGACGGCGTCTCCCTCACTGCAAGCGTGGGAACCCTCCTCGGGGCGACGGCACAGGACTTCGTGGACGCCATCAACGCGGCGGCAGTCGCGGGTGGGGCGGCGGACCCCTACATCGCCTCGGGCGGGACCTTCCCCACGGGTTTCGTGGTGACCTCGAACGAGTACGACCAACTGCTCTTCCGCTACACGGGCACGCCCGCAGGTTCCTCGGGGGACATCACCCTCACGCTCACCCCCGGCACCTACACGGCGGCGACCCTGGCAACGGAGATCGCTATCCAGTTCGCAGCGGCGTTCGGGGGCCTGGGACCGGCCTTCGCCGGGGCGGCAGTCGCGGTCGCGGCAACGGCAGACAGCGGGCTCCGGTTCACGCTCACCAAGGCCACGCTGGACACGTCGGCCTTCCTGGAGTTCATCACGCACGGCACCCCGGCGCGGGATTTCGCCGTCGTCGCGGGCATCTCCACCGACGCCACGGGAGGGAACGGGGCGAAGCTCTGCATCGGCCCCATCGCCAGCCTCTACACCGTGACCCCGGTGTCGGGACGCACCCCCTACGACCGGATCCTTCTCCGCAACCGGATCTTCCCCGGCGGGTCCAGCGTCGCGCCCTTCTCTGTGCTGTCCCAGTGCAGCCTCCAGTCCCAGGGCGGCACCGGGGCGGCGCTCGCGGGTCTCCCCTCGGGCATGACGGGCGAGGCGGCATACACGGGTTGCGCCCTTGGCCCCACCATCCTCGGTGACACGGGGTGGAGTGGCCAGATCGCGACCGCCACTTTCGGGGATGCCCGTGACGGCCAGCCCTCGGTGACGTTCTACGACGGGTCCGACCCGTCGTTCCCGGCGAACAACGTGTTCAAGCTCACGGTGAACGGCACCCTCATCACGGTGGTGTTCACCGCTTCGGCGTCGGGCACCGAGACCGCGGTGGGTCCCGCCATCGCAGGTTCGGTGATCCAGACGCTCAACACCGCCCTCGCGACGGCTCCGGGCCCGGTCAAGGCCATCCAGGAGGGAGCCAAGATCCGCTTCTACGGCACGGCGGCGGCGAACCTCTCGGGGAGCGCGGTCCTCATCGTGGGTGACGGCAGCGCCAACGACACCCTGGGTCTCACCTCGGGTGTGGTGGCAGCAGCCACCCCGGTCACGGTCAAGCAACTGGCGTCGGCCCTCCGGGGCCACATCGCCTCGGCGGACTCGACGAACTGGTTCCTCACCCCCGCCACTTCGTCCGCGGGCTACTTCTCGGCCAAGGGCCTCGCCACCTCGGTGGTGAGCTCCACGGGCGAGGAGTACCTGCTCCTCCAGAGCCGCACCCTCGGGACGGCATCGAGCTTCCAGTTCGCGACCGCCTCCCTCAACGACGCCCTCCGCACGGGCTCGGGGCTGGGGATGGTCTCGGGCGACGGTAGCTCCGGTGACCCCGCCCTCAACGGGTTCTTCGTCACGTCGTCGGACCCCACCAGCGGGTCGGGCAGCGCGAACACCTCGGTGTTCAACTCGGGCGTCGGTCAGGACGGCTTCGTGGGTCAGACCTACGTGGACGACGTGACGGGGCTGACCTTCACGGTCCTTCCCCGCAGCGGCGGTCTCTCGTACCCCACGGGCTCGACGGCCACCCTGTCGTTCCGGGTGTCCACCAACTTCGTGACGGATGCCAACATCCCCACGCTGGCCATCTCTGGCCTGGAGCTCACGGTGGCCAACACCGTGAACGTCCCGGTGGGCGACACGGCCCTGGTGGAGACGTTCAAGCGCGGTGGGAGCGAGCCCAGCATCGGGGAGGTGTACTACGTCTCGTACAACTACCTGAAGACGGACTTCTCCTCCAAGCTGTTCGCCCGTCTCTCGGACGTGGTGAACGAGTACGGACCCGTGTCCCCGGACAACCCCCTGTCCCTCGCCGCGTACTTCGCGTTCCTCAACGGCTCGTCGGTCATCGGGTGCCAGCAGGTCCCCAAGACCCCGGGCCTGTCCACGGCGTCGGAAGCCGCGTACCAAGCGGCCATCGACCTGTCCTCGGGACCCTCGCTCCCGGGCTTCGTGTCCCCCTCCGTCCTGGTGCCCCTGACCCCGGCCACGGAGACCCTCGCCCGGTACACGGCGATCCACTGCGACGTGCAGAGCTCCATTCGCTACAAGGCGGAACGCACTGCGATCTTCGGCTTCGGTTCGGGCACCCGGACGGACCAAGCTCTCGCCATCGCGGCGGCTGCGGGTGACACCCGGGTCCGGTTCGTGTACCCGGACATCGCAAGCGTGGCCCTGACCAACGTACTGGGCGTCACCAAGACCTACTTGGTGGACGGTCGGTACCCGGCAGCGGCAGTCGCTGCATCCACCACGGCCCCGACCATCGACCCGGCAACCCCGTGGGAGTCGCGTCAGATCATCGGGTTCACGGCTCTCAACCGCCGCCTCGACACGGTCACTGCCAACCAACTGGCCGTGGGCGGTATCACGGTGCTGGAGAACCGGCCCCCGTTCATCCGTATCCGCCACGGCGTCACCTCGGACGTGACGAACATCCTCACCAAGACCCCGACCGTGATCCAGATCGCGGACGAGATCCAGAAGAGGGTGCGTGCGGTGTGCTCCCCGTTCATCGGGGCCAAGTTCCTCCCCCAGATCCTTGGCCAGATCGAAGGCCGTCTGTCGGAGATGTTCAAGCAGGCCGTCGCAGAGCAGATCATCACCACGTTCACTGGCATCACCGTGACCGTGGACCCGTCGGACCCGACCGCGATCATCGTGGAAGCGTACTACCAGCCCGTCTGGCCGCTCCTCTACATCCAGGTCACCCTCCGCGTCAGCGCACAGTAGCGAAATCACCGGGGTTTCTGGCGAGTCCAGGCTCCGGTTGACAGACTACGGGGCACCGGAGAACCTCCGGTGCCCCTCCCACCTCACAGCCCTAACAGGGCTAGTCTCCCCCGCACATACGACACATCATCCCAGGGCTCATCCTGCCTGACCACAAGGAGGCAGTAGAGCCCTTGGGCCAATCTCTGTTTGGCTTGGTCCCGTTCTTGGGATCGCTGGTAGTCATCCAACGTGCGGTGGTAGGGGTTCGGGAACGTGTAGTGGGCGATGCCATGAAACTCAGCCAACAGGTTGTGGTTCTGGAAATACCCGTCGAACCGGAACCTGCCCCCCGTCTTTTGGTTGATGAATCCAGGCGGGTTCCATTCCTGGGTGTACTCGGCACCCCCCAGCGCACGAGACACCGTGTCTAGGAACAACTCCTGTGAGATGGCTCGGTGGGCCACCGGCAACCCCAACCGTACGCAGTTCCTCAACACCGTCAGGTGGTTATAGCCCAGGGTTTGGGCGGCTTTGCCAACGGCTACCTTCCCGTTCTTGAGCTTGAACGGGGCTAGGTCGGTCTCGGTCAGGGTGATTTTCTTGTAGTCGGCCCGTCCCAAAGAGTGTCGTTTGGTGCGGGGCACACCAAGGTCTCGTGCCGTTCGTTTGATGATCTGAAGGCCCACACACAGCCCTTTGGCGGCGGCATGGTGATCCAGTGTCCCGTCAGGTTCCATGTACGGTGCGAAGTCCGCCAAGGTGAACCGTTTTCGGAAGATGCTGGACATCTTTTGTTTCCAGGCATCAGACCTGGGTCTGGCGCTACTGACAGCGCCCACAGATCGTCGGCGTTCATCACAGAGTATCTGTGCTCCTGGGAACACCACGCTGTACCGGGTGGACAGGTCGGGGTGCTTCCACTGAATGTGTGAAGCCAGGGATGCCGAGCGGTGCCCACACACCCGACAACTCACGTAGTCATCGGGCTCAGACTTGCCGTCCCATGACTGATGCTTGGCCGAAGCTACTGCATCAGCTTGGATTTGTTTGCATGGGAGGCAGTCATGGGGAACCTTTGTGGATACTGACCTGGGTACCTCAAGGGGCGTGCCGCAGGTACCGCAGGGTACGGGCTTGGTTTGGCCCTTGATAGGGTTGGGCAGACCTTTTCTGGCGACGGAAGATTTGGTGCTTGTTTTGGTGCCCCTGGTGGGCGCATCCATCCCGAACTGCTCTCGGTACTGGTTGATGCTAAGGTGATGCACTAATCCCAGGTGACGGCACAATGACACCATGGGTTTCCTACACACCCGACAAGTGACGTGGTCCACCCCCTCAACCAGCCCCGCGAAAATGTCTCGGGACCGATAAGTAGTGTGGGCAGCATCTGTAGCGAGGGCACGGAAATGCTGTCCGAGGGCTCGTTGATTCTGATTTGGGTGATTGCAGACAGGGCAGTTCAGCATACTCAACCGTATGCCACATAATGGGTCTTACTGTCAACACCTCGGTTTCGATTCTATGCCCCCAAGTGGGTATGAGCAGCAGCAGTGACACTCGCGTGGCCAACGGAAATCAGGGCTCATCGTATTTGTACGATTATGGAACCTCTCCGAACACCCGCACCGCGGTGTCTCAGAAGGTTCGCCTCCTCGCCCCGGTCTTCGGCGCAAGCACCCCCTCCCTCTACCAGATGGGTGTGGTGTCCTCGTTCTCCCCGGGAGCCTCCTCCCGCACGGTGGATGAGGTTCGTGGCATCGGCTTTGGCGACATGATCGCGGAGCTCGTGCCCAGCATCACCGCGGCACACACAGCGACCATCGAGCGGGCGCTCCTGTACCTCTCGAACCTCTGCCAAGCCTTGGGCTACGCGGGTGGTGTGGACGGTCCGGTGCGGTCCCTCGCTCACCACCGCTGGCCGTTCGACCTCGAAATGCAACTGGTCTTCTCGTCCCTCGCGGACATGGACCTGGGTGGGATGTCCAGTGCCAACACCGGAGGCAGCTACCCCAACAGCGCGTCGGGTGGTGTCGTCACAAGTGGTGCTGGCACCCGTCCTGTCCGGTACCCCAACCTCGCCACGGGACAGCCCACCACGGGTCCGTACCCGGGTACTGGCACCCTGGGGCACTCGGCCATCATCACGATGTACGAGGCGTGCTGGCTGACCTCCTGGCAGGGCGCGGCGGCGACCAAGGACTCGGGCCAGATCATGGAGACCGGCGAGGTCATGATCTCCGATGTCCACGACTTCGCCAGCACCTACGGCGAGTTCCTGCCTGGAGGTAACGATCCAAGTGCTGGACAACTCGGATCAATCCGGTACGGCAGCGGAAACGTCAGCGCAGCCGGAAACGTCAGCGCAGCCGGGGACATCGGAGCACGCGGCGGCGTCTGATCCAAGTTCCCCCCTGAGCGGTACGGTGAGGGCGAGAGGGGGGTGACTTCTCTCGCCCTCGTCACATTCGGAGATCACCAACTTGGCACTCTCACTCAAAGACCTTCAGGCAGTCATGGCCCCCCTCACGGAGCTCGGAAAGGGAGAGGCCACGTTCGAGGTGGACGGCCTCAACATCACCATCCGTACCCTCACCCCAGAGGAGGAAATCTCCATCCAGCGGCACGCCCGGGGAGCCCTCACGGAGGGGGATGCCAACGACCAGATCAACGGCCTGGACTACCTGGATCGGTTCCGGGCGGGGTGCCTGGGTCACGCCATCGTGCAGATCGGTGACCTGGACTTCCGTGGGATGACCACGGTGGAGACGGGGGAGACCCTCGCCTCGGGGGTGACCGTGAAGATCAAGAAGCACGAAGCCATCATGCAAGTGATGGAGACGTGGTCCCGACCCATGGTGGTGGCGGTGTTCCATCGGTTCACCTCCCTCATGGAGCGCATCGAGTCGAACGTCGAGAAGAGCCTCAAGTACGACGACGACCACATCGAGTCCGAGATCGCCCGGCTGGAAGAGAAGCTCCTGGAGCTCAAGGCCATCAAGAACAAGCAGGGCGTGGGGGCCAACGACCCCCGCAAGGACACCATCGAGATCGCCGGGGACCGCCCTGCCAAGCCCAAGGCTGACAACACCACGGAGCATGGACCCACACCCGTGACCTGGGAGACCGCACGGGTGAACCGCACCTCGGATGAGCCCCCTCTGTCCGTCGAGGTGGCCGAGGGTGTATCCAAGGCCCTGGAGAGCGATGTGTCCACGGTGCCCGTCGCCGCACAACCCATGGTGGAGAACTCCGCGGCACCGCAGCCCCCAGCACAGCCGCGGAGGCCAGTGTTCGGGGACCGACCCCCGGTGCGTGATGTCCCCAAGGTGGAGGACAACACCGACCCCCTGAGGGACGTGTCCTCATCGCTGGTGGACACCAGCGACCCTGCGGTGATCGAGGCAGAGAACCGCCGCCTCATGGCAGAGCGTGCCCGACGGACCCCGCCTCACCAGTCGGCCCGAGAGACGGCACAGGCGATCGAACAGTCTGGGACCCGTGACGGGATGCCGGTGTTCAAGATGCCGACGGAGAACCTCACTCGGGAGACCGAGAAGCCCGTGGGGAGGACTCCCCCGCCGGTCACCCGGAGCAACACCAACCCCATCTTCCGCCCTGCCAAGACGTGAGTGAGCCCGCCCGACCGCACAGAGATGTACAGCGACCTCTCGGAGCTCATCACTCCGGGGTTCCTGTCCACGTCCATTGACGTAGACGGGCATCGCTACGTCCTGCGGTCGTTGTCTCAGAACGACCTCCAGTTCCTCCACAAGTACGTTCGAGATGAGGACCCCTCGTGGAGGCTCCACCTCGTGGCGCACAGCGTCTGGATGGCCGACGGGGTGCCACTTCTAGAGGAGACATCCCTTGCCCACCGAGTGGTCTACGATCACTTGTGCCGGTCGAGCCGGGTGTTGTTCCGGGAGATGCTGGGCACCGTGTATGGGTTCTTCGCCCGGATGCGGGAGGCCAACCACTACCTTGAAGCCTACCTGTACGAGGAGGACTCCAGGCGGGCATGGCGAGGGGTGGGGAGGGGTGGGTACCCCCTGGCATCGAAGTCGGCCATCCCTGGGGTGGAGAAGCTGGGCCTCAACCCGTTGCAGTCGGCGTGGGTGTCCTGGAACCAGATGGAGGACCAGCGGGACGACCAGGAGTACATCTGGTCGAACACCAAGGTGCTGGTGTCTCTACAGTCCCACAAGGGCTACGAGAGCCTGTCCAACAAGGACCGCCAGCGTGCGGAGACCGAGGAGGGGCGTCGGGCCACCGTCCAGAACAAGGCGTGGCGTCGATTCTGGTACGGGGAACGACCCGAGGAAGACACCAAGAACGCCCCGCCGGGCGATGAGGTTCAGAAGGCACGAACCACGGAGGAGCTTGAAGAGGAGATGCGGCGCTGGATCCGTGGTGAGTTTGACTGGCACGACACGGTGGTGGAAGCCTACAAGAACCGTATCCGTGACGAACAGAACGACCGGGAGCGCCAGAAGGCCGAGATCATGGCCGAGCTCCGAGCCAAGAGGGAAGCCGAGGAGAGGAACCTCGGGGTGTCCACTCCCAGGCTCCGTCCCATCACCGCGGAGGAACTGGCCGAGATGCGTGGCTCCCTTGGTCCGCGGTCTGGTGCTAAGTTCATCACCGAGGCGGACCCCGTTTCTAGGACTTTCAACCGCTACTTGCGACCAACCGTGCAACCCGGGAACCTCAGTGTGGATTCGTCAGGCAACATCGTCGAGAAGCCCGCAGTGGTGGAGGAGCAACCCTCCCTCGCTGATCGTGTGGCTTCCCGTCGGGTGGTCCTCGAAAGGTAACGGGCCATGGCCATCAAGGTCAAAGCAGATTTCAGTGGGGTTTCTGAGCAAGCCAAGAAGCTGGCGGACCAGTTCTCACTCTCCATGAAAAATGCCTCCGAAGCGGGGGCACAGAGTGTTTTTGGGTCGTACTCCAAGAGCTACAAGAAGATTGGAGCTCTTCAGGCTAACCTTGAACGAGAGAGGGGGAACCTTGAGAGGCAGAGGGCAGCTCGTGAGGTGAAAGAGGCAGAGCTCAAGGTAAAGAACGACCTGAAAGCCGCCCGTGGGGAACTCTCACACGCGAAGTTTGTCGAGAAGATCCAGACCGAGAATGCGCTGAAAGTCGCAGCAATCCGGGCTGAGTCTGACAAGGACACGAGGAACGCACTCAAGGCCGAGATCCGAGCGAACCAGGAGCTCCTGTTCCTTTCCCATCAGTCCGTAAGCAGTGCCAAGAAGCTCAACGACGAGATCAGAGAAGTATCCCTCTCGATTGAAGGTATTGACAGAGCCATTGAGGGTGTTGGTCACACCATCGCTCACATCGAGAAGGACTCAGAGAAGTTCGTCGAGAACCTGAAGGAAGCCTCGGATAGGGCCGAGTCCGCGGCCAAGGAGATCCACGATTTTTTCAAGGACCTAAAGGATGTTTCCAAAATTGGGGACAAAATCGAGGGGGTCGGCGAGAAGATCGGGGAGGCTTTCAAGGACGGCATTGACGTTCAGGCTCTGTCCCATGACCTAGGCAAAGGCGTTGGAAAGGTCCTATCCACGGTCGGAAAGTCCATGGGCGGCGGTGCAGGGGCACTGGTTGGGGTCCTTGGTGGGATTGTCGGCACGTTGGGGGTACTCCTCGCGGCGTTCATCGGGTTCGACAAGAAGATCAAGGAGTTCAACAAGGACATCATCAAGACCCACGGGGCTCTGTCCGTGATGCGGCTGGGTGGGGGTAACCTAAACAAGGGCCTTCGCATCCTGAAACACACGGTGTCGGACCTGTCCGGTAATTTTGGTGTTTCAGAGGAGGATGCCAAGACCCTGTTTGATGCCCTTGATAAGGGGGGCATCACTCTAGCGAGCCTCACACAAGGAACTAGAAATGCGGACGCTGCATCGCGTAGTTTGTCATCGTCTCTTCGGGACATCTACGCGGTGGCAAACACCACCGGGGTCGGTTTGTCTGAGTACACTGACAACCTGACGAACTACGTCAACGATCTTGCGATGTCTACACAGACGGTGAATGACAGCTTTGCATCCATTGCACAGATGGCCAGTGACAGTGCATTTGGTACCCGCCGGTTCTACTCCATGGTGGTCCAGGCCACGCAAGGTCAGACCTCACTGAATACCCGGTTGGAGGATACAGGGGATCTCCTCCTTCGCATGTCCAAGATCATGGGGCAGAAGAAGGCCGCTGAGATGATTGGCGGTGCAAAACTATCAGACAAGTCCACACAGGAATTGACCAAGATGGTCATTTCGTCCCGTGGTGGGATGCGCCGTGTCATTGCACAAGAGGCCCGGACCACCTCAGGCAACCTCGCCCGTCAAGCCTATGGCAGAGGCCAGGGTGCCGCGGCTGGTGGTGCGACCTCTGCCGTGGGCCAAGCTCTGTCGGCGGCTCACCTAAGCACCGAAATTGCCACTGCGATGGAGCAAGCTGGTATCTCTGGGGATAGCACGGCACTGATCAACACCATCAAAAGGATGGACCCAACAGCACAGGCAGACGCGATCACCGCGATGACCAACAGCACCGACCGTGGTGTCCAGGACACAGGCCGTCGGTTGCAGGAGGTTGTCACAAACATCCGTGGGATGACGGGTGGCATTGGGGCACAAACAGAGGCAATGGCCAATTTCGGTCCCCGTGGGTCCATCATGGCTGTCATGGCATCTACTAACGGGGTTCTGGGGAACCTCATGGAGCAGAATGGGGAGATCAGTGAACGCAACCTGATGGCGTTGGAAAACGTCTCTGGGTACAGCCGTGAGCAGGTTGCCTCCATGAGGGCGGTGCTCCGTTCCTCTAATGCTACTTGGCGCACGATGACTCGTATTCGGGATGATGGGGGTCAACAGACTGATGCAGAGCGGATTGCTTCTGCTAGGGCCAACGGAGCCATTGTCAGGAGCGGTAAAATCATTCAGGCAAGCGTTGATTCCATGGGCCATTTGGTTGAGGGGGCTCAACTGACTTCTGCCCGCGACATGATGGCCAACGAAAACACGGCCCTCGATGCCACTGGGGAGGCCGCACGCACGGCAATGGATGTGGCACAGGACACAATGGATGCCACTGTGTCTGTCGCGGATATTCTGGAAAACAAGGTTGCCCGTGTGATGCAGAGTCTGTACGAGGTGGTTGAAGGTCCAATCCAAAGTGCCCTGTCATGGATTATGGACAAGATGGGTATCACCACCGGGTCCGGTGGACAGACCCTCCGTAACACGAGAGACATCTCACGGGCCATTGATGAGAAAATCGCATCCATCATGGATACTAAGCAGCAAACGGCATCAAACATCACAAAGCAGCGTGAAATCATTGAGGGTGCCACTTCCACACCGGACCAGAAGGTCGCAGCACGGCTTGAAATCAAGCGTCTCCAAGACGAAGCGGCATCTCGCCAGGATCCGGTTGCACTCCAAGCCCTGACTGAAGCACGGGGGCGACAGCGGAGCGGGACCAACGACTACGATAGTCGTGCATTCCGTTTGACAGGTGCTGGGGGTAATGTAGGGGCTTTCTCTACATATGCGGAAGCCCAATCTGAGATGTCACGTAGGGGTGCTGCGGGGGACAGGATTACCCAAGAGCAAATGTCCCCCGAGCGTACTGTTGAGCGTATCCTCTCTAGGGCACTGACCCCCATGGTCCCTGGTGCGACGCCCACAGCCCCGGGCACGGCAGCCCCCACTGCGACGGCGACACCGGCTCCCCCCGTCCCGGCCCACGCAGAGGTTGCCGCGGCTCCCGTAGTGGAACAGGGGCAAGACGCACAGGCCCAGGATCAACAGCACCACGTTCAGACCCGCCACGACGCCCGGCAACGGGACCAGCGCGCTCAGGCGTTCAACGAGAAACTCCTCAAGGGGAAGGATCTTGGGGATGGTCTGGCCATGTCCAAGCTCCCAGATGCCATTGCAGAGGCACAGTTGAGGATGCGCCTCACTGAGGAGCTCATCAAGGCCGGAAAGAACCCCGCAGAGATCCAGGCCCTGTTGGGGGGTCGTGCCTCGGAGGGAGAGATCGGCGACACAGGTGAGAGCCGATTCGGGATCCAGGCCCTTCGGGGCCGGGCTGTCCATGACTTCATCTCGCAGGACCGCGGTGGCAGGACTGTCATCACTCCCATCGACCGGGCTGACCAAGTGACTGGACAGAAGCCGGGGGGTCCCATTGCAGCGGCGGGGCGTGGTGCCGGTGGCAACGTGAACATCTCCATCAACGGCGGTGACGAGCGCCGGGTGTTCGACGTGGTTCGTCGGGCCATCCGGCAAGCTGGCATCACCCCTAACCGGGTGCCGGGGGCCTGATGGCTGGCCAGTACATCATCCCGTCGGCGTTCCAATCACCGATGGATGAGTTCAACGGGAGTGGCAAGCGCCCCGTTGTGTTCGACATCATCGGACCCAACCGTCAGGACTCACTACTGCCGCCCGACCTGAAGCTGGTGTTGCACGTCAACCCCACCTCCATGGCGTTCACCTACGCCAAGACCATTTCCCGGCAACAGACCCTTGCGGGGTGGGTGGAGTACCACTGGGGGAGCAACCCCACGGAGATCGCCTTCACCCAGGCGACGGGTGGTTTCGTGCGCCTGCACTCGGGGTTGTCCAACATCACCGGCCCCACACCCTCCAACAACCTGCTGAAGAACGTGCAGGCGAGGGACGTAGGGGGCACCCGGCGGGACACCCTGGCATACGACAAGTACCTGGACATGCTGGCGTTGTTCCACAACAACGGGGCCATCTACGACTCCAAGGGGACCATCGCGTTCCAGGGACAAGTTCTCATCACCTACGACGGCGGGGCGTGGTGGGGGTGGTTCACGACGTTCACCGTGGAGGAGACGGCAGAGAAGCCCTATCAGTTTGCGCTCACGGCGAACTTCACCGTGGACCGTGAGGTCCACCAGACCAAGAGCATCTACATCCCCAGGGACATGACCCGAGGCCCGACATCCCCCGCCCCCACGGTGGACACCAACCCGGCTCCCACGGGGCCACAGCCCATGGGGAGCAACGACCTGGACATTCCAGACGACATCGCTGGTCCTCTCACCAATGCAGACACAGCGGTCCCAAGGCCCCACCACCGTCACCGTCGTAGGTGAGATGTGACCAAGCCACTCCAAGCACCCGCACAGTTCGTCGGAATCCCGGACACGCCCAGCTTTGGTCGGTCCATCGACGTACAAGAAGGCATCCCGCTGGATGGGTCGAACTCCGACCTCCGGTTGTACTCCCCCTTCGTCATCCGAGTGGTACTCCCCACCATCCTCGGGGGCGACAGCACCACCCTGTTGCAGACCCAACGGAGCCCCAACAGGGCACCCCCGGGTGCCACGGTGCGGAGCGACAACAGGGACGCTGTGACGTACTCCCAGGCCCAGTTCAGTTCCCAGGTGGACCCCTCAGGGAGGTCCGCCTACGAGAACTTGGTGAGCTCAGGGGGTGCTCTGGCTGGGCTGACCGAAGCGTCCCTGCTCACCTTGGAGGACGCCTACAACCAAGCACATTTCAACCAAGTGTACGGCCCGGCGGTGCGGAGTGCTGCTCACCCGCCCTCGAACGCCTCGAACAACGTGGTCACCCCGGCGCTGTCCAACGACATCACGGCGCTGTCCCTCGCGGTGCAGTTGAAGCAGTTGAGCACGATCCCACCGTTGCTCATGCTCATCAACCCGGCCTCGATGCAGACCACCTACACCAAGATCGCGCAGCACCAGAGCCGCAATCGCAAGGGGTACATCTACGAGGCATGGGGGGAGGAGATGCCCAAAATCTCGTTCACCTTCAAGATCGGAGCGTACACCGCGGGGTTGGCAAACGTCTCTCAGAGAGGTTCCGTGGTTTCGGGTGTCCAGCGGGCGAGCCGCAACGACAGCGCCTCGTACCAGCAACTCCAGAACTTGCTGGCCCTATACCAGGGTGGGACGTACCTCCAGGACACCACGACGAACTCACGGGCGTTCCCCATGGTCGGGAACTTGGCCCTTGAATACGACCAGATGGTGTACGTCGGGCACATGGAGAGCTTCAACTTCACCGACGACGAGACCCATCCTCACGGTGGGCTGGACATCTCCATCGATTTCGTCGCCAACAAGGTCTACGACGTAGCGGAAGCCCCCGG
>Ga0073903_10000864_pt1 | contig 15900 bp, 16 predicted proteins | sample KloWWTKNB14_bulk_FD_66665 | JGI IMG/M metagenome (GOLD analysis project Ga0073903, IMG submission 66665) | Active sludge microbial communities from Klosterneuburg, Austria, studying microevolution and ecology of nitrifiers - Klosterneuburg... | ecosystem: Engineered > WWTP > Aerobic digester >... | reverse complement strand
TTTTGTGTGGGAGCGAGCTTGCTCGCGACTGGATGCACGAAGGCGCCGCGTGCGAGCACGCTCCCACAAGAGCCAAAGCTGCGCTGTGCTGGATTGTGGAGCCTTGTTTTCTGTGGGGGCGAGCTTGCTCGCGACTGGATGCACGAAGGCGTCGCGTGCGAGCACGCTCCCACAGGAGCCAAAGCTGCGCTGTGCTGGACTGTGGAGCCTTGTTTTCTGTGGGAGCAAGCTTGCTCGCGACTGGATTCGCGAAGGCGCCGCGTGCGAGCACGTTCCCGCAAGAGCCAAAGCTGCGCTGTGCTGGACTGTGGAGCCTTGTTTTGTGTGGGAGCGAGCTTGCTCGCGACTGGATGCGCGAAGGCGCCGCGTGCGAGCACGCTCCCACAGGAGCCAAAGCTGCGCTGTGCTGGATTGTGGAGCCTTGTTTTCTGTGAGCGCCTTCAGGCGCTTGCCCCATTTTTGGGGCGATGCATCTACGCCGCGCCTATCGACCCTGAAGGGTCTCCTACAGCTGCGTGCGGCGCTTTGTAGGAGCCCCGCAAGAGGGGATAAACGCCCCTTCGTCGGGCTCAGGACAGGCTTCAGGCGTTTATCCCCTTTTGGGGGCTTGCCCCTGTTTCGGGGCGATGGATTTGCGTCGCACCTATCGACCCAAAAGGGCCTCCTGCAAAATCCGGCTGCGCAGTCCGTCATCACAGCGCAATGAAGTGTATGCGGGGTTTCCGATCTATTCCTCAAACAAGGCCGCGAGTTTGGCCAGGCTGGAGCTGGCGACTTCCTTGCGTTGTGCTTCATCCTGCTCGACGTCGCGGCCCGACCAATGCAGATCGGCTTCGGGCAGTTCGGCGAGGAAGCGGCTGGGGTCGTTGGCGATGATCTCGCCGAAGCGGCGCTTGCGTCGGGCATAGCTCAAGGCAAGCTGCTCCTTGGCGCGGGTGATGCCCACGTACATCAGGCGGCGTTCTTCATCGAGGCGGCCTTCCTCGATGCTGGCCTCGTGCGGGAAGGTGCCTTCTTCCACGCCGATGATGAACACGAAGCGGAACTCCAGGCCCTTGGCCGAATGCAGGGTCATCAGGCGCACGGCATTGCCCGGATCATCCCGATCGTTGTGCGCGAGCAGGGCCAGTTGCGCGGCGAGATCGCCAGCGGCACCTTCCTTCTGCATGGCGCGGAACCAGTCAGCGAGTTCCTTGAGGTTCTCCATGCGTCGCGCCCGCGCGCCCGCTTCGCTGACTTGCGCGGCAATATGGTCGGCATAACCGATGCGCGAGATCAGGGTATCGACCAGTTCAGCGGCAGGCAGGCGTTGCGCATGCTGCCCCAGTTCGCCGATCAGTTGGACAAAGCTGGCCAGTGCACTCGCAGGTCGCGCCGACAGACCGGCCAGTACAGTGTCGTGCTGGGCTGCCCGCAGCATCGATTGATGGCGCGCGCCGGCAGACTGGCCGAGTTTCTCCAGCGAGGTCGCGCCAATCTCTCGACGCGGCACATTGACGATGCGCAGGAAAGCGGCGTCGTCATCCGGATTGTTGATCAGGCGCAGGTAGGCGAGCAGGTCCTTGACCTCGGCGCGTTCGAGGAAGGCGGTGCCGCCGGTCAGGTGGTAGGGAACCCGCGCAATGCGCAGCGCCTTTTCCAGCGGCCGCGATTGATGGTTGCCGCGATAGAGGATGGCGAAATCATGCCAGCGTGCCTTGTGCTTTTCGGCCAGGTGCAGGATCTCGGCGGCGATGCGCTCGCTTTCGTGTTCATCGTCACGGCATTCAAGAATGCGGATCGGTGGGCCTTCGCTGCTTTCGCTCCACAGCTTCTTTTCGAAAAGATGACTGTTGTTGGCAATCAGCGTATTGGCCACACGCAGGATGCGTCGACCGCAGCGGTAGTTCTGCTCCAGCTTGACGACTTTGAGTTTTGGATAGTCACGCGAAAGCTCGGCAAGGTTTTCCGGATTGGCGCCGCGCCAGGCGTAGATGCTCTGGTCGTCGTCACCCACTGCGGTGAACATGCCGCGCTCGCCGGCCAGCGCACGCACCAGCCGATATTGCGCGGTGTTGGTGTCCTGGTATTCGTCCAGCAGCAGATAGCGGATGCGCTCCTGCCAGACGGCGCGCAATTGCTCGTTGGTTTCGAGCAGTTGCAAGGGCAGGCGGATCAAGTCATCGAAATCCACCGCATTGAATGCGGCCAGTCGCTTCTGATAATCGGCGTAGATCTCTGCTGCCTCTGCTTCACGTGCACCCTGGCTGCGCTCGGCTGCCTGCTCCGGGGTGAGGCCGTCGTTCTTCGCGCGAGAGATCAGGTTCTGCAATGCCCACAGGGCATCGTTCTTGATGCCCTTGGGCGCCAGATCCTTGATCAGGCCCTGGCTGTCGTCGGCATCCAGCACGGAAAATCCGCGACGCAAGCCAGCGTGGGCATGCTCGGTTTGCAGGAAACGCAAGCCCAACGCGTGAAACGTGCACACCGTCAAACCTTCGGCATCGGGCCCTTTCAGCAGCTTGCCGACGCGCTCGCGCATCTCGCGCGCCGCCTTGTTGGTGAAGGTGATCGCGGCAATTTTCGATGCCGACAGGTGCTTGCGCTTGACCAGATGCGCAATTTTTTCGGTGATGACGCGAGTCTTGCCGGAACCTGCGCCGGCCAGCACCAGCAGCGGCCCATCGCAGTACTCAATGGCGGCGCGTTGTTGGGGGTTGAGCATTGGAAAGCCGGGATTGGGGATTGGGGATGCGGGAACGTCCCGAATGTCGCCGCTTGGAACCTACCATTGTGCCTTCGTTGCCGCTTGGCGTCATGGGCCGCGGCCTGGGCACTCCGGTCAGTTCATGGTGGTGTCAATTTCCGGCAGAAGTAGCCGCGCTGTCTCTGGGAAAAGGAGCGCCTTGGATTTGCGATGCTCCTCCGCAAAGTGTTCAAGTAAGAATCCTACCCATCCCCAAGTCCAGAACTCCGCCTGAGTCTTGTGGGCGAAGACCGTACGAATACCAAGCGTTGCGACTACCTGCAAAACTGATTCGAGCTCCGTAACAGAAGTGATGGTGTAGGGCATGTTGCTGATAATGGCCGAATCAATTCCATCATTGACCAACGTCTTGACGACCGCGTCATGAAGTTGTCCGGTGAAATGCCCACCAAACAAGTGCCAGTCTTCCAGCGTCACTATCACGGGATATATTGGAAGCTCATCCGCTTGCCATGTCGTTATTCCCTTCTTGGCATCCAGGATGTTCTTGTAGTTCTGGATGATCGCCTGCGTCATCGCAGCCAGATCCCGTTCTACCGCTTCAGGATCGGTGACGTTCTTCGATCCCAAGGAAAGGCGTTTGGCCTTGCATTCGATGAAAAGGTGTCCGGTGCCATCCGAGATGATCCAATCTGTACCATGCTTGAGTTTTGCCTTGCTTTCCGCGTAAGGAACTTCTTCGATCACTCTGAAAGGTGGGGTGGGCACGGTGGCCGAAATGACTTCGCCGACATAGCGTTGGAATGCATCACCATAAGCGTTGGCGAATCCGTCGCTGTTGACGATGCCATAGAAAACGCCACTGGCGACACGATTGAGCAGGTACCGCGGAACTGGGCAAAAAACGTGATCAGGAATTGCCGGATCCAATCTGATCAGTGGCGTGTGTTCCAGTGGGAAGGATGCATACAGCCAAGCATCATTGTATTGCTGGCTTTGACGGGTTCGTTCTCTCAGGGGCGGCAAGTCGCAGGTGAGCCGATTAAGGAGTGCATGTGAGGCAGCGGGCGGGACGCCAATGGATGAGTAGTCGCTTCCAGGGTTCAGGAATGGACGGTTCAGTAGCCCTCCCGTTACAGCCATTCCTAGCCGCAAGGTTTGCTGCATACTCATGCCGATTTGTGCATGAACTTTGGCATCCAGCGCATCACTTCCGAAGATCTTCTGAACGCGCACGATCTCAGCTGCACGTTTGGCGCTACCCGTCTGCCAACGGAACTGGCGATGCGGGATACGCTGAAGATCCACCATGACGTTGGCTCGATCTTCACCTTTTTCGTAGGGCACACCCTCGAGACGACGGATATGGTTGACTGCCTCCGCCAAGCTATTCCATTGGTGAAGGCCGTCGCTTCCGCGCGTATCCGCATTGAGGATCACTTCGCGCACGAGGATTTCGAGATCCCAGGGATGGAGGAATTGACGGAGGTCCAAGAATGAGGGTTTGCCTAGCGCTAGGTCGGGAGCAAGAGGCCTGTTCTCGGAAATGCAAACGAAATAGCCCCAGAGCTGGATTAGGCTTTGGGTGATTGCGAACCGACGCATATAGTTGCGGAACGGCTTGTAGGCGGGGTAGAGGTCGATCATCCCTTGGTCTGCTTATTGGGTGGCCAGCATGCTCCACACTTCCGTGTCCATTCCAAGCGCGTGCGGCAATACCTGGAACATGACGTAGCGATGGCGGGCGCGGTAGTCATGTCGGCTCAGAGCGGCCAGGCACAAGGCGTGCGCGGCGTTGTAGGCCGGATCGATGCAGTTTGTGTGCGTAGCGGCTTCGATCGCGACTAAAGCGAATCAGCCGTCGCTGCGTTTGCGTCCCACCGTGCGCTGTTGTGCGATGTCGGTCACCACGAAACGACCGCTATTGCCCTCGCGCACGACAACGCTACCCGAGCTGATCCGACTGCTCGCGAATTCGCGCAGTGATTTCTGCTCGGACGCGCTCAGCATCCGTGCGCGGGATGAGGTATCGCGCTTCCGACTCCGTGAGTTGCTCGAAGCCAAAACCGAAAACCTGCCGCCACCAATGTTCGAGGCCCTGGTCATGAATCTCTCTCAGTTCGACCAACGTGTCTGGTCGCAATGCAAGCCTACCGGAAACTGCTTTTCCTGCAAGTGACGTGAAGCCCGTCACCTGCCCACCGAGGCCGATGACGTGGCCGCGTAGATTGGCCAGCGTGGCGCCTTGACCGACGAAATCGTCCACCAGCAGGAAGGGCTGATGCACATCGACAATCCCATCGAACAGCGGCTGGATGGCGAGCCGATAGTAGCCATCCTTGCGGGTGCGGGCGGCCACGTTGGACTGGATGATGCCAGTCTCCACTTCCCAACCCAGTTCCATTGAAAGGCGCTGCGCCAAAGCCAGGGGAATCGCATTGACCCCTTCGCTTTCTTCCGCGACGACCGGCAACAAGGCAGGCTGTCCGGGTAAACCGTGTCGGCGGATGGCTGCGACAACCTCGGTGTTGATGGTGGCATCCACCAGGCGCACCGCAGCCTCGCCATCCCCGGCTTTTGCATCGGCGTAGTCCGCATGCGCGCGTACCACCTGCTCGTCGGTCTGGTGGATATGCACATCGGGTTCAGCGTGCCAGGGTGCGCGCGGTGCCTTGAAGGGGATGGCAGGGATATTCGCAAAGGTTTCGATCATGAACGCACACAGCCTCCCTCGCGTTGCGCACGGATCGCCAGCAGGTCAAATGCGCCGATGATCTGCTTGGCCCGTGCTTCGGCGTTTTCGACATCGTGTTGATGCAGGTGCTCGACGATCCGGTCCAAGTCGTCGAACACTGCAGGAACCGGCCTGACTCTCGCCACTTAGCGGGCCTGTTTCCTGGCCGGTGGACGTTTCGAGCGTTTGCCGGCTAGACGTTGCTTGAGCCAAGTGTGCGCCTCCTTCCATGGGATGCTCGCGCCGGATTCCAGAAACTGCGCATAACGCTTGTCCGCCAGCGTATGAAGCGCGGTACGCTGTTCGGCCAGTTCAGTTTTCTCGGCGATTGCTTCCAAGATGAAGCTGTGCGGGGTAGTGCCGGACTTTTCGGCCGCCTTGGCGACGCGGGCCAGGAGAATTTCGGGTAGGCGGATCGTGGTGGCGCTCACGTGGGGTTCCCGGCGCAACTCAGCACGGAGAGGAATGTAGCACCGATGTGACACGTCGCTGTTGCTGGGTCCGTGCTTGAATGCGCGCGTATGCCAGAATCCACCGCCTCCAATTCCGAATCCCGGCTCCTCCATGGCCAAACTCTATTTCTATTACTCGGCGATGAATGCCGGCAAGACGACCACCTTGCTGCAGAGTGCCTACAACTATCACGAGCGTGGCATGCGCACGCGCATCTTGACGCCGATGCTGGACAACCGCGCGGGCGAGGGTGTGGTGGCGTCGCGCATTGGCCTGCGCGCGAACGGCATGCGCTTTGCCCGCGCCGATGATCTGCTGGCTCTGATCGATGCCGATATTGCCGAGAACGGCAAGCTGGATTGCGTGCTGGTCGATGAAGCGCAGTTCCTCAGCAAGGCGCAGGTCTGGCAACTGAGTGACGTGGTGGACAGACGCGGCATTCCGGTTCTGGCCTTCGGTCTGCGCACGGATTTTCGCGGCGAGTTGTTCGAAGGCAGCCAGTACCTGCTGGCCTGGGCCGACAACCTGGAGGAGATCAAGACCATCTGCCACTCGGGACGCAAGGCGACCATGGTGGTGCGCGTCGATGAACACGGCCATGCCGTCACCGACGGCCCACAGGTGGAGATCGGTGGCAACGAACGCTACGTGTCGGTGAGCCGTGCCGAGTTCAAGAAGATCGTGGCCGGGGAAGGCCATATCGAGTTGCAGCAACCGGTGTTGCCGCTTTGATGGTCGGGATTGGGGAATGGAGAAACACGATAGCTGCCGAATTCCCAAACCTTGTTCCCCCCTCTCCCGCTGGCGGGAGAGGGCTGGGGTGAGGGTGGGCTCCAAGCCAACGCAAGGTCTCGAAAAACACATCATCGTTTCGGAAACGAATCACACCGCAGTCCCTGGTCTTCAGGAATGGGGTGCAATCGGTGTCATGCACTGCAGGCGGCTCCGCACGATCCGCTTCAGCGGGCGCAACTCGAAATTTAGACGCGCGAAGAGTTGGATCTCTGTTTTCGCGGATGGACCACCCTCACCCTGACCCTCTCCCGCCAGCGGGAGAGGGAAGCAGGGAAACTCGATGGCTCCCGAATCCCGAATCCCGGCTCTCAACGCTGACACTGCGGGCAATAGAACGTGGAGCGTTGGCCGAGGCTGATGACACGGATTGGCCGCTTGCATACCCGGCAGGGTTCGCCGCTGCGGCCGTAGACAAACAGTTCCTGCTCGAAGTAACCAGGTACGCCGTCCGGAGAGATGAAATCCCGAAGCGTGGTGCCGCCGCGGCGGATGGCGTGGCCGAGGATGCGTTTGATGGCATCGGCCAGGCTATCGTAGCGTTCGCGCGAAACCGATCCGGCCGCGCGTGAAGGATGGATGCCGGCGGCAAACAGGGCTTCGGCGGCGTAGATGTTGCCGACACCGACCACGATGGACTGGTCCATGATGAAGGTCTTGATCGACGACTTGCGTCCGCGCGAGCGGTGCCAGAGCAGATCGCCGTTGAACTCATCCGACAGGGGTTCAGGGCCAAGCGTAGACAACAGCGGGTGCAGGGTTCCGGGGGGTTGCCAAAGCAGGCAGCCGAAACGGCGCGGATCGGTGAAGCGCAGCAGCTTTCCCGAATCGAGCAACCAATCGTAGTGATCGTGTTTGCCGGGAGCCGCTGATTGATCGAGTACGCGCAGGCTACCGGACATGCCCAGATGCAGCACGGCGCTGCCTGCATCGGTATGCACCAGCAGATACTTGGCACGACGTTCGATGGCGGCAATGCTCTGGCCGGGCAGCTTGCGAATCAGCGTACGGGGGATCGGCCAGCGCAAACTTGGCTGGCGGATGGCGAGGCGTTCAATGCGTCGACCCAGCAGGTGTGGTGCGATGCCTGTCCGCGTCGTTTCGACTTCCGGCAGCTCAGGCATGAGCGTGAGCCTCAGGGTGCGTCTGGTTCGGCGAGGAGCGCCTCGGCCTGCGATGCATCGAGCGTGTAATCGAGCGCGGGCTGTTCTCGATGGGCGATCACGGATCCTCCCGCCTGCGCCAGTTGGTAGCGAATCGTCGTGCCGTCGTCGAGTTGGATCTCGACGGAGTTGGCATCGGCTGGCGTGGACGCACCCGCGCGTGCGCTGATTGCCGTCGCCCGTGCCGCACTCCAGGCCGCAGCGCGCGCCATGCTCTGTTTTCCATCAATCACCAGCGCCGTAGGCGTGCGACCCGGTGGCAGCAGATGCGGATCGAGTTCGGATTCGGGTGTGGCCAGAAGATAGGGGCTGAAACGATCCGGCACCATGGCGATCACATCGTCGCTGCGCACGTAGCGATCACCGTTGAACGCGTCGGTCATGCCGAAATCAAGCGCCTGGGCATCGATGCGCAGGCTCATCAGGGGGGGGGCCAAGCCGATCTTGGTGGCGTCGAGTTCCGCAAGCGGGCGCCGACTGCGCACGCCGGAACCGGCGATGGCGAGTAGGCGTTCGACTTTCGTTGCATCAGCGGCGAGTGCATAAGGCGCGCGCATCTGCCACTGGCCATTGACGCGCTCGAACACGCGCGCCGTGCAATGCAGGCAACGTACTTCCAGTGTCTGCACCGCGCCCGGATCAATGGCACTCAGCGGCGGTTCGAATTGGTCGACTTCATGGCGCACCTGCAACCACACGCCGATGCCCAGCAGGGCAACCACGGCCAGCAAGATCAGATTGGTGCGTGCAGCACGTTGCATCAACGTTTCCGGCGCCGGCGCCAGATCCACAATCCGCTGGCCGCAAGCAGCAGCGGGAGTACCAGGAGAAAAGCAAAACTCAGCACGCTGAGCGCCGGGCCAGACAGGGCGATGGTGCGGTCCGTGGCCACCGGTTCGGCAATAGTTATCAAAGCGTCATCGGCGAGCAGCCAGTCGAAGATGCGCGTGCCAAGATCGCGATTGCCACCGTTGCCGATAAAGCTGTTGGAGATGAAATCGCCATCGCCGATCACCACCACGCGCTGTTCGGTTTTGGCCGGGCTGGGCGACAGGCGGGTCAAGGCCAGCCCGATATCCAGCGGGCCGGAAAACTCACCGGTATCGCCATCGAAGCGGATGCTGCCCTCCGCTTCGCCAGCCTGCGGAATGTGGCCGGTTTCGGTCCACGACAGTTTGGAAGTTTGCAGGAAGGGCGTGATGCTCCAGTCGGGCGGCGTGATCTGCGCCAGCGCCACCGGCTGCGGAAACAGGGTGCTCAGGTCCAGGCCCTGGACGATGGCATGGTCGGGATAGGCGCTGAGCGCGACCATGCTCGGATCCTCGATGCCGAGGGCCTGGCCCGCACCATCGACGACGATGCCATCGAGCACACGGATGGAGAGGGCATGGGCAAGCCGATCCAGGCCGTTCTTTTCTCCGGCTTCGAGCATCCACAACAGGTTGCCGCCGCGTTGCAGGTATTCATCGACCTTGCCGACGGAGGCGGCATCGAGCGCGACGCGCGGATTGGCGATCACCAGCAAGTCGAGGTTGTCGGGAATCGTCTCCAGCGTGCTCAGTGCGACGTTGACTGGGCGGATGCCGCGTTGTTTCAAGGCATCGCCGAATTGCCCGAGATCGGCATTGGCAACGCCATCCGGCTTGCGTTCGCCTTCGCCTTCGAGAAACCCGACCAGGGATTCGCGCGCGCGCGACAGGCGCAACAAGGCGCTGCTGACATCGGTTTCGCTGAGCGAGCGCAGTCGCTCGCTACGAGAGTTGTAGCGGACGTCCATTTCGCCGTTGATCTGCACCCCGGCAGCGCGCATGGCATTGGGGTCGGCATCCGGATCGACGAAACGCAGGCTCAGGTCCGGCTTGATCCGCGAATAACGGGCCAGGAAATCACCGATGGTCTTGCGCAACTCACCCTGCGGGCGCGCATAGGAAATAATTTCAACCGGGCCCTTGAGCGATTTCAGCAACTCGACAGATGCCGGGCCAAGGCTCGCCCGCTGCGTGCGGCTCCAGTCCTGCACGAAGCCATGGCGCGTGCTCAGGAATCCGATCAGTAGCGCGAGCGCGATCAGCAACAGGGCGTGGAAGAGATTGGTAAGACGTGTGCTCATCGCTCAACCATGCGCCCGCAGGCCATCCAGCCGGCGCCCAGCAAACAGCAGCGCCAGCGTGGTCAACAACAGGAAATAGACGATATCCACGCTGGCAACCAGGCCGAACAGGAAGGGTTCAAGATGCGTGGACAGGGACAGCCAGTTGATCAGCGCATTGTCGATGCCCTGGAAGCGCGCTCCCATGTCGAGCATGGCAAGAAAGCTGCCGATCACCAGGGCCGCAGCCGCCGCCAGCGCCGGATGCGAAGTCCAGGCGGAGCAGGCGATGCCGATGGCGGTCAGTGCGCTGGCATACAGCAACAGCCCGAGTGCTGCCGCCGCCAGGCGCCCGAGGTCCATGTCCGTGCCAAAGTGCAGGGCCAGCGGCATAGCCAGCGCGATCACAACCACCAGGGCGACCAGCGCATAGGCGCCAAGGAACTTGCCGAGCACGATGCGCAGATTGCCGATGCCCGCAGCCAGCAGCAACGGCAGGCTGTGGTTCCTGCGTTCGCCGGCAAGGCTGCGCATGGTGGCGAGCGGCACAATCAGCATGAGCAATCCGGACAAGCTGCGCAGCAAGGGAATTGCAATCAGGTCGGTTGCACCCTGGGAATTCGGCACGTTGGCGAGCTTCGGCACGATGCGCAGGTAGGCATCCAGCGCAACCAGAAATTGCCAGGCGAGCAAGGCGCAGGTGAGCGCCAGCACCACCCACGCAAACGGTTGCACGAACTGGCGCTTGATGTCATTGCGCGCAATCAGCAGGAAGCCGCTCATGCCGCGGATTCCATCGACGGCGATTCACTGGCGATCCGAACGAACTCGCTCTCCAGCGCTGCAATTTCCGATAAGGGTGCCGTCTTGCGCAATCGGCCGCGGTGCAGGATCGCAACCCGGTCACAGCAGGCCAGCACATCCGAAAGCACATGCGTGGAAAGCACCACCGCGCAATCCTTGGCCATGCTGCGCATCAGTTCGCGCAGGCGCAGGGCCTGGATGGGATCCAGGCCGGAGGCCGGTTCGTCGAGAACGATCAGGGACGGCTCGTGGATGATGGCCTGGGCCAGGCCCACGCGTTGGCGAAAACCCTTGGACAGCAGGCTGGTCAGGCGGTGACGCATCTCGCCAAGCTCGCATCGCGCAATGGCCTGCTCAACGGCCTGGTGAACCTTGTCGCGACCGATGCCATGCAAGCGCGCACAGAAACGCAGGTATTCCTCGACCGTGAGCTCTCCATGCAGGGGCGGTTCCTCCGGCAGATAGCCGATGCCGCGACGGGCCAGCTGAGGATGGCTGGCCAGGTCACGACCTTCCACAAACACCGTGCCGGTACTGGGCGTGAGCATGCCCACCATCATGCGCAACGTGGTCGACTTGCCCGCACCGTTGACACCCAGCAGCCCAAGCACCACACCGCGCGGCACATCGAGGCTCAGGTCCTCAACGATGGTGTTGCCGGACAAGCGGCGCGATACGTGGGAAAGGGAAAGTACAGGGGCAGGGATATTCATCTCGTCGGGATTGTTCCGGCAATGCAAGCGGAGGGCAAGCCCGCAACGCAAACCCGCGCTCCCGTTCCCGTAGGTAGGACTTCAGCCCGGCGTGCAGCCTGCCGCTTTTGTAGGTCGGAATTCATTCCGACATGCCGGTCGCGCATCAACAGAATCGTCGGGTTGCAACCAACGACAATGCTGAAACGGCGCATGCACGCCTATCTGTACAACCGCAGTTCGAGTTGGTGCAGGTCGGAATTAGTCCGACACGCAGCCTGCGGCTCCTGTAGGTCGGACTTCAGTCCGACAAGCAGCCCGCACATTGCCAAGAGCGTCGGGTTGAAACCCGACCTACCCAATCGCCGTTATCCATGAGCGTTGGAGCCAGTGCCTTGCGCTTGCGATGAAAGCCAGGCCAGAAAACAGAAAACCCGCCGGGAGGCGGGTTTTCCTAAAAATACCAAGACACTGGATGACCAGCCTACGGCTGTTGTGAAGCGCTTCCGGCCTTCGCCGGGATGAAGCATCGGCAAAGCCGCGCGCCATGCGCGCGGGCCGATGCTTCATTTGATTTTCGCTTCCTTGTAGGACACATGCTTGCGCACGACGGGGTCGTACTTCTTGACCTCCATCTTCTCGGGCATGTTCTTCTTGTTCTTGTCGGTGGTGTAGAAATGGCCGGTGCCGGCAGAGGACACGAGGCGGATCTTGTCGCGCTTGGATGCCATGTTCGATTACTCCTCAGATCTTCTGGCCGCGCGCGCGCAGCTCGGCAATGACAACTTCGATGCCCTTCTTGTCGATGGTGCGCAGACCATGGCTGGAAACCTTGAGCTGGACCCAGCGGTTCTCGCTGGCCACCCAGAAGCGGCGCTCGTGCAGGTTCGGCAGCCAGCGGCGCCGGGTCTTGTTGTTGGCGTGGGAAACATTGTTGCCGGACTGGAAACTCTTTCCGGTGACTTGGCATACCTTTGACATGCGAACCTCGTCGTTGTCGGTTGCCGACCTTGGCCAGGTCGGAAGCGGCCCAGCGGCGCCGATGCGCCACACGAAGCTGGGGGAGCTTCAGCATCGGAAGGGGGTCGTGTACCGGTCCCCGCCGACCCGAAAAACCGGGATGAAGGCTGAAGCGAGCCGCGCTTTATAGCGGATTTGGCCATTCCTGGCAAGTTTCAGGGGGCAAGCGGTGGCCGTGGGAAATCAGATCTCGTCAATCCCGCTGCGACGCGAGCGGCGAATCAGCCAGGCCACGCCGCGCAGGTCGGCGATGCCGACCAGGGCGCGATTGAGGTTGTTGTACTTGGAACTGCCTGCGCTGCGCGCACGGTGGTTGACCGGCACGCTTTTCACCTGCCAGCCGGCGCGCTGCATCAGGGCGGGCAGGTAGCGGTGCATGTGGTCGAAGTAGGGCAGGTCGAGGAAAGCGGCACGTTCGAACAGCTTGATACCGCAGCCGGTGTCCGGGGTTTCGTCCTTGAGCAGGCGGCTGCGGATCGCATTCGCCCATTTCGATGCCCAGCGTTTGCTGCCCGAGTCTTGTCGGTTCACGCGCCAGCCGGCAAACAGCTTGATCGATTCCGACGATTCATTGCGCATGGTCAACAGCTTGGGGATGTCGGCCGGGTCGTTCTGGCCGTCGCCATCCAGGGTGGCAATCCACTCACCGCGCGCTGCCTTGACGCCGTTGCGAATGGCCGTGCTCTGCCCGCTCTGCGTGTGGTGTTGCAGAACGCGCAATTCCGGGTTGGCCGCCTTGGCTGCTTTCAGGATCGACACGGTGTCATCGCGACTGGCGTCATCGACGTAGACGATTTCAAAATCGACCTTGCCGCGCAGTGCCGCAGTGATCTCCGCAATCAGAGGCAGCACGTTGTCGCGCTCGTTGAAAACGGGGACGACGACGGAAAGGAAAGGCATGGGGTTCGTGGTCTGCTTCAACGGATGCGGCCGAGGATGCCATCCAGTTCATCCAGGCTGTGGTAGTGGATGACGACCTTGCCGCGACCACCGCGACCATGATTCAAGGCCACGCGTGCTCCCAGCTTTTCGGCAAGTTGGCTTTCCAGGGCCAGGATGTCGGCATCGCGCTTGGGCTTGGCGGGCTTGCCCTTGGGAAGTTCGCTGGAGAGACGCACGGCCTGTTCCAGTTCGCGCACCGACCATTGTTGATCCACCGCCTTGCGTGCCAGCGCAATCGCGCGCGCTGCGGGCAGGGTGAGCAGGGCGCGACCGTGGCCCATTTCCAATTGGCCGTCATCAAGCAGTTTGCGGATTTCCTCCGGCAGTTCGAGCAGGCGCAAGAGGTTGGACACGGCGGCGCGCGAACGTCCCACCGCATCAGCGGCTTGCTGGTGGGTGAGTTTGAATTCGGCAATCAGGCGCGCCAGTGACTGCGCTTCTTCCAGCGGAGAGAGGTTCTGGCGCTGGATGTTCTCGATGAGTGCGATGGCGATGGCCGAACGATCATCGATCTCGCGCACCAGGGCCGGAATTTCCGCAAGGCCGGCCAATTGACTGGCGCGCCAGCGGCGCTCGCCGGCGACAAGCTCGAAGCGACCGCTGGAGATTTCACGCACGATGACCGGCTCCAGCACACCCTGGCTCTTGATCGACTCGGCCAGTTCATTGAGCAGGTCTTCATCGAAATGACGGCGTGGCTGGTGCTTGCCGGCGCGAATACTCGCCACGCCGAGCGTGCGCAGTTCTCCCGACGAACCTTCGGCTGCAGAGGAATCATTTTTCGCATCGCCCGAGCCGAGCAGGGCGTCGAGTCCGCGGCCCAGGCTCTCGCGTTTCTTTGCTGCCATGAGTGTGGAAATCCTAGGATGCAGTCGGTTGGGCGGAGTTGCGCTCGCGGCGCAGCATCTCTCCGGCCAGGCCGAGGTAGGCGATGGCACCGCGTGATTCGCGGTCGTACAGGTTGATTGGTTTGCCGTGGCTGGGTGCCTCGGCCAGGCGGATGTTGCGCGGGATGATCGAGCGCAGCAGTTTTTCGCCAAAGTGCTTGTGCAATTGCGCCGAGACATCGTTGCTCAGGTTGTTGCGCACGTCGTACATGGTGCGCAGCAGGCCTTCGATTTCCAGGCCCGGGTTGAGGCGCTTGCGCACGGCATTGATGGTGTCGACCAGGCTGGAAAGCCCTTCCAGCGCAAAGTATTCGCATTGCATCGGGATCAGCACGCCGTGGGCGGCGGTCAAGGCGTTGATGGTCAACAGGTGCAGCGACGGCGGACAGTCGATGAGAATGGTGTGGTAGCGGTCGCCCAGTTTTTCGAGCTGGTCCTTGAGCCGATGCTCGCGTGCGAGGCCATCCATCAGCTTGATTTCTGCCGCAGTGAGATCGCCATTGCCCGGCAGCAGGTCAAAACCGCCCTCGGTCTTCACGATGGCCTGCTCGATAGGCACTTCTTCCAGCAGCACGTCGCAGCCGTTGGGCTTGGCGTTGCGCTTGTCGATGCCGGCCGCCATGGTCGCGTTGCCCTGCGGATCGAGGTCCACCAGCAGGATGCGCCGGCGCGTCTCCGCCAGTGCCGAAGCGAGGTTGACGGCGGTGGTGGTCTTGCCCACCCCGCCTTTCTGGTTTGCCACGGCAATGATGCGAGTCATGCTGATTCCGGGTGTTTCCGGGGTCGCGAAACAGCCCGCAACCCGCCCTTGAACTGCCCATGTTGCGTGAGCCGGACGCAACTGACAACGCCCCGTCCCGGAATTTTCAACCGGATCGACGCGAAATCGGGCCTGCCAAGGGCGCCCTGGACCTGATCAGGCCGGTTCGGGCAGGCGTTCCAGCACCAGCAAATGGCGCTCGGCATCGAGGCCTGGAACCTTGATCTCGTGCACTTCAGCCAGTCGGAAACCGGTTGGCAGATGGTCGAGTTCGTCTTGCGGGAACTTGCCCTTCAGCGCCAGCCAGCGTCCGCCTGGGGCCAGCAGGTGGCCGCCCCAGTCCAGCATGTCGGCCAGGCTGGCAAATGCGCGCGCGGTGATGCAGTCGAATCGACCACTGACGGCCTCGACCCGGCCTTCGATCACGCGAGCCTGTTCCAGCTTCAATTGACGAACCGCCTCGCGCAGGAAGCGGGCCTTCTTGCCGTTGGAATCGACCAAGTGAACCTCAAGGTCCGGTCGTGCCAGGGCCAGTGGAATGCCCGGAATGCCGGCACCGGTGCCCAGATCCGCCAGTGAGCTGCCGCGCACAAAAGGCAGCACGGCCAGGGAATCGAGCAGGTGGCGGGTCACCATCTCCAGTGGATCGCGCACTGCAGTCAGGTTGTAGCTCGCGTTCCAGCGGATCAACAGTTCGAGGTAATCAAGCTGCTGCCCGATTACGGAATTCGGCAGTTCGATGTCAAGCTTCGCCAGCCCCGCGCACAGCCGTTGGCGCATCTGTTCGCGAATCGACATGGGAGGGTTTGCTGGAAATGGCTCGCCAGTATCGCGAGGCAATGGGGCGAAAACCAGCCCTCGAAGCGTGTTAGGCGGCG
>Ga0073903_10000863_pt1 | contig 15904 bp, 11 predicted proteins | sample KloWWTKNB14_bulk_FD_66665 | JGI IMG/M metagenome (GOLD analysis project Ga0073903, IMG submission 66665) | Active sludge microbial communities from Klosterneuburg, Austria, studying microevolution and ecology of nitrifiers - Klosterneuburg... | ecosystem: Engineered > WWTP > Aerobic digester >... | reverse complement strand
ACCGACAAGCAGGCCGATATCGCCATTCTGCGCACGCTGGGGGCACGGCCACTGTCGATCATGGGCATTTTTGTGATTCAGGGCGCCCTGGTTGGTTTCATCGGACTTGGTCTGGGGATCGTCGGCGGCGTCGCTCTGGCACTCAATATCGATGTTGTGGTGCCATTTATTGAAAGAGCGCTTGGCGTGCATTTCCTCTCGAAAGAGGTCTATTACATCTCTGATCTGCCTTCCGAGTTGCTATGGAGCGACGTTTGGGGTGTGACGCTGATTGCTTTTGTGCTGGCGTTGCTGGCGACGATTTACCCCAGTTGGCGGGCTTCCCGCGTCAATCCGGCCGAGGCGCTGCGCTATGAGTGAACCGATTCTGGTGGCCCGCGACCTAGGCAAGGTTTTTCGTGGTGGCGGGCTGGAAGTTGAGGTCTTGTCCGGAGTCAATCTGACGATTCAACCCGGCGAGACGGTGGCTGTTGTGGGCGCTTCCGGTTCCGGCAAAAGCACGCTGCTGCACCTGCTGGGTGGCCTGGATACCCCAACGGCGGGCAAGGTGGCGCTGATGGGGCGCGATTTTTCGGCTTTAAATGAGGTTGACCGCGGCGATTGGCGCAATCGGCATCTTGGCTTTGTGTACCAGTTCCATCATCTGCTGCCTGAGTTTTCGGCGCTGGAAAATGTTGCCATGCCCTTGCTGATTCGCCGCACCGAGCGCGGGGCGGCGCTGACGAAGGCCGCCGAAATGCTTGGTGCCGTGGGACTGGGGCATCGTCTCGAACATCGCCCCGGCGAACTCTCCGGCGGTGAGCGCCAGAGGGCGGCAATTGCCCGGGCAATGGTCAGCGACCCATCCTGTTTATTGGCTGACGAGCCGACCGGCAATCTCGATCGGCAGACCGCCAACGTTGTCTTTGATTTACTGCTGGAAGGTGTTCGGGCGCGGCAGACCAGTTTGATTATGGTGACGCACGACACACAACTGGCAAATAAGGCAAATCGTGTTTTCCTGTTGGACGATGGCCGGCTTTCCAATTAAAGTCCAGCCCGACTTTCAAGAACGACAACAATTCCGAGGATAGATCTGTGCAAACCTTGTTTTCCCCCGCTGTCGCATTGATGAACCGCCTGCGTTACCCAAGCAAATTTCTGCTCCTTGGTCTGGCGGTTACGGCGGTAGTGCTGCTCCTACTGTTCTCCGTGCTCAAGACCCAGAATCACGAAATTGAAGTGGCGGCCCATGAACTGGCTGGGGTTCAGATGCTGAAACCGATGAATCGCTCGGTTCAGTACATTCAGCAGCACCGCGGCTTGTCGGCTGGGCTGCTCGGCGGCAATGAGAGCATGAAGGATAATCGTACCGCCAAGGAAAAAGAGGCAGCTGACGCCTTGCAGGCAACGGAGGCAACACTCCCGCCGCTGCTGACCAGCAGCGCCGACTGGAAGAAAATTCGTGCTGATTGGGAAAGTCTGCGCAGCCAGGGCCTGACCTGGAGCGTGGCGGACAACATCAAGGCGCACAACTCGCTGATTGACCAGTTGCTTCAATTTATGGTCGTCGTTGCCGATGAAACCGAATTGTCCCTCGATCCGGCGATGGATACTTTCTACATGATGGATACCGTGGTCGTGAAAATGCCGGCCATGCTGGAGCGTTTGGGGCAGACCCGGGCCCGTGGCACCGGTGTGCTGGCCAAAAAGGAAATTTCGCAGCAGATGAAGATCGACATGGCCTCGACGCTGGCCGAAATGTCGAGCACGCTGCGGGCACAGAATATCAATCTGCAGAAAGTGATGCGCTTCGCGCCGGGTTTGCAGGGCGCGCTGGCCGGTCCTGGCAAGGAGTTTTCGGACAACGTCGAAAAAGTGGTTTCGTTGGTCCGGGAGGATGTTCTCGTTGAACGCTTCCTTACCCCTTCGCAAGATTATTTCAGCATGACAACGGCGACGATTGATGCCGGCTATAAAACGATGTTCGATGTCCTGATCGTCGAATTTGAACGCCAGCTCAACAACCGCAAGACTGAGTTACAGCAAGCATTGACCATCACTCTGATCGTGACCATCGGTGTACTTGCGCTGGTTACTTATCTGGCGGTCGGGATGTACTACTCGGTCATCAACAGCGTCGGCATTTTTTCCTCGGGAGCGCGTCGCCTGGCCGAGGGCGATCTGACGGTTCAGTTCTCGACCGAGGGCCATGACGAACTGCACGCTGCAGGAAATGACTTTAACGGCATGGCGCAATCCTTCCGCAGCTTGCTCCGCCATATTCAGCAGGAGGCGCAACAGTTGCGTGCTGCCGCCGAGCAGCTCGCCTCAGCCAGCCAGCAGATTTCCAGCAGCACCAGCGCGCAGAGCGATTCTGCTTCCAGCATGGCGGCATCGGTCGAGCAAATGACCGTGGGTGTCGACCACATTGCCAAAAATGCTCAGGATGCACAGGCCTACTCCCGTGAGTCGGACGAAGTTGCGGCGCATGGTGGCCGGATCGTGCAGGGTGTGGTCAACGAGATTCAGGCCATCGCCGAAACGGTGAACCAGTCGGCAGCGGCCGTCGAAGCCCTGGGTCAGCAATCCGAGCAGATTTCGGCGATTGTTGGCACGATCAAGGAGATCGCTGATCAGACCAACCTGCTGGCGCTCAATGCCGCTATCGAAGCTGCCCGTGCCGGTGAGTCGGGCCGCGGCTTTGCGGTGGTGGCTGACGAGGTGCGCAAGCTGGCTGAACGTACGGCAAAGTCGACACAGGAAATCGCCGGCATGATTGGCGGCATTCAGGCGGGCACGGCAACTGCGGTAAATAGTATGAAGCGCGGCGTTGACCGTGTTGCGGCCGGTGTTGAGCAGGCACAACTGGCGGGAAGCACGATTGCCCAGGTGCAGGAACAATCCCGTCAAGTGGTTGATGCGGTGGCCGAGATTTCGATTGCCTTGCGCGAACAGGCGACGGCCAGCACCGAGATTGCTCAAAACGTCGAGCGGATTGCCCAGATGGCAGAAGAGAATGATTCGGCCGCCCGCGGCAATGCCGATACGGCTGGCAACCTTCGTCAATTGGCTGAAAGTTTGAGCAGCGAAGTCGCCCGCTTCCGGACCTGACCCGCTGTTGTTGTAAGGTGGCGAGCCTCAGAGGCTGGCCAAGGAGCCATGATCGAAATTACCTCGATCATGGCTCCTTGAATTTTGAATCATTGATATTTTTTACAAATGCTGTTTATGGCAAGCAAATTTGCGCTAAATTCCCCCAATACAAGTATCTGTGAGGAAATGATCGATGAGAGCACTGTTTTCACCTGCCGTGGCATTGATGAACAAGCTGCGTTACACCAGCAAGTTTTCCCTGTTGGGTTTTGCCATGGCAACGGTCATGCTGGTTTTGCTCTTTACCGTTTATACCAACCTGAATCGTGATATCGAAACGGCACGCCAGGAAATCGCTGGCTTGCAGATATTGAAACCGATGAATCGCATGACGCAGTTCATGCAGCAGCATCGTGGGCTCTCGTCAGGGGTGCTCAATGGCAATGAGGCGATGAAGGACAAGCGTGCTGCCAAGGAGAAGGATGTTGCCGAGGCGCTGGCCGCAACCGATGCTGTCTTGTCGCCCAGGCTGCGTGACACTGCTGCCTGGAAGGCAATTCGCCAGGAGTGGGGGCAAATTGCTGCCCAGGGCATGAGCTGGACACCACCGGAGAACATCAAGCGGCACAGCATGATGATCGACAAAGTGCTGGTCTTCATGGTCGATGTGGCAGATGAATCGCAACTGACACTTGATCCGGTGATGGATACCTACTATTTCATGGATACAGTCGTCACGAAAATGCCGGCCATGCTGGAGCCTATGGGGATCACCCGGGCCCGGGGTACGGGTATTCTGACCAAGAAGGAAGTGACTCCCCAGCAAGCTATTGATGTTTCGTCGCTGATCGCCCAGATGGCAGGGACGCTGCGGGCGCAGAACATGAATCTGGAAAAAGTGAACCGCTACGCGCCGGAACTGCAAGCTGTGTTGAGCGGCCCGGCCAAGGAGTTTTCAGCTGGCGCCGAAAAGATATTTGCCCTGGTTCGTGAGGATATCCTCGGTGAAAAGTTCACCACAGCACCGCAGGATTATTTCACGCTGACGACCCAGGTGATTGATATTGGCTACAAGATGATGTTCGAGACGCTGATTCCGCAGTTCGAGAAGCAACTGCAGGGGCGCATGGCTATGGCCGAGCGCATGCTTGTACTGAATATCGGCTTGGCGTTGGCTGTCATGTTACTGGTTGCCTATCTGGCAGTCGGTACCTATTACTCCGTCATCGACAGCGTCGAGGTTTTCTCCAAGGGGGCACGGCAATTGGCGGGCGGCGATCTCACCGCTCAGTTCACGAGCGATGGCAATGATGAACTGCACGCCGCCGGTAAGGATTTCAACGATATGGCTGCGGCTTTCCGCAAGTTGCTAGGTCGTATCCAGAGTGAAGTGCAGCAATTGCGGGGTTCCGCCGAGCAACTGGCTACTTCAAGCCAGCAAATTTCGAGTAGCACGGCTTTGCAAAGTGATTCCGCGTCCAGTATGGCTGCCTCGGTCGAAGAAATGACGGTTGGTGTCGACCACATCGCCAAGAATGCTCAGGATGCGCAGGCCTATTCCCATGAGTCAGACAAGGTAGCCGCCGAGGGCGGGCGCATTGTCGAGGGTGTGGTCAACGAGATTCAGGCAATTGCCCATACGGTGAACCAGTCAGCCGCGGCTGTCGAAGCGCTTGGCCAGCAATCGGATCAGATTTCAGCCATTGTCGGTACCATCAAGGATATTGCTGACCAGACCAACCTGCTGGCGCTCAATGCAGCCATTGAAGCAGCGCGGGCTGGTGAGTCAGGCCGTGGTTTTGCCGTGGTTGCCGATGAGGTGCGCAAGCTGGCTGAACGGACCGCGAAATCCACCCAGGAAATAGCTGGCATGATTGGTGCCATTCAGTCAGGTACTGCGACGGCCGTTGCAAGCATGAAGCAGGGCGTCGAGCGGGTGGCAGCGGGAGTCCAGCAGGCTCAGATGGCGGGCGGTGCAATCAGCCAGGTGCAGACGCAGGCACGCCAGGTGGTCAGTGCCGTTTCGGAAATTACGGTTTCACTTCACGAGCAGGCAGCGGCAAGTACCGAGATTGCTCAAAACGTGGAGCGGATTGCCCAGATGGCTGAAGAAAATAATGCGGCAGCCTGCGGTAATGCAGACACCGCCGGCAAACTGCGCCAACTGGCGGAAACGCTGAACAGCGAAGTGGCCCGTTTCAGGACCTGACTCCCGTTGGGTTTGTGACTGTCTCGCGTTGGCTTTTTTATCTGCTTTTGCGTTTTCTCCAGGCGCGGATCAGGTAAAAACGCCACGCAGCCTTGGTGGCGAGATAGCCGATTACCGCTAGAGCTGTGGCCAGGACGATCAGCCCGATACCCAGCGGCTTGGCGACGGCGAGCATCCAGGCCTGCATGGCTTCAGTCCACCCGACAAAACTGGTGACGCTGAATTCCGGCGGGGCGACGAAGCCATTGCTTTCGCCAGTCATCAGCCGGCCGATCTGATAGGCCAGCAGGTAAAGCGGGACGAGGGTAATTGGGTTGGTGTAGAGCGTGACGAGCATGGCGAGCGGCAGGTTTACGCGAAAGATCAGGGCGCAAATTGCTGCACCGATCATTTGTAGCGGTCCTGGAATCAGGCCGCAGAACATGCCGGCGGCTACGGCACCAGCCGCCGAGTGACGGTTCAGATGCCACAGCCGAGGGTGCAGCAAGGACGAGGCAAATGGACGCAGCCAGGGGTTGCGGTGGATCGTTTCGTGATTGGGCAGGTATTTTTTCAGGTAGTGGCGCATGAACGTATTATTGCAGCATGCGCTTGAATATTCTCGCCTTTGCCGCCGGGGTTCTGTGGCTGCAGATGCAGCCGGAACTGCCTGTCTGGTGGCATTGGGCGATCGCTGGCAGCGTACTTCTCTTGCCGCGGCTGCACTGGTCGGCTTGGCCGACAAAGCTGCTCACCATTGTTGCTTGCTGCGCGCTTGGTTTTGCCTGGGCAAGCTGGCGGGCTGACCTTCGGCTGGCCGATGAGCTGGCGATGAACTGGGAAGGGCAAGATGTCGAGGTCGTCGGTGTCGTTGCCACCTTGCCGCAGGATTTCAGCAACGGCACCCGCTTCGAATTTGCCCTGGAAACGGTGTTGACCGTAGCAGCCGTCGTGCCGCAGCGCGTCATGCTTTCCTGGTATCAGGGACGGCGCGATGACGATTCGCTTGAGCGACTGGTGGTCCGGCCCGGTGAGCGCTGGCGTTTTACGGTGCGCCTGAAACGGCCGCATGGCAACGCAAATCCGGGAGGTTTCGACTACGAGGCCTGGTTGCTCGAACACAACATTCGGGCGAGTGGCTATATTCGCGCCAATCCTCCGGTTCGGCTGAGCGAGATGGTATGGCAGCCGGCCTACATGGTCGAGCGCCTGCGTTTTCATGTGCGTGCTTCGTTTGCCGAAATCCTGCCGGCCGAGCGCTATCCCTGGGCCGGCATTCTTGTCGCGCTGACCATCGGCGATCAGAAGGCGATTCAGGGTGATTTGTGGAACACCTTCAACCGCACAGGTACAACACATTTAATGAGCATTTCCGGCCTCCATGTCACGATGGTGGCCGCCATTTTTGGCTGGTTGGTCAATTTTGGCTGGCGGCGGGTGCCGCGTCTGGCGCTGGGTTTGCCGGCGCAAAAAGCTGGCCTCCTGGCGGCTTGTCTCGCCGCTTTGCTCTATGCCCTGATTGCTGGCTTTGCGGTGCCGGCGCAGCGGACGCTTTATATGTTGCTGGTGGCCGCGCTGGCCATGCTTTCCGGCCGGATCATCGCGCCCAGCCGGACACTGATGCTGGCGCTGCTGGTGGTGCTGCTGTTCGATCCGTGGGCGGTGCTGGCCGCTGGATTCTGGCTCTCATTTGGCGCGGTTGCCGCCTTGCTCTACGTAGCTTCGGCGCAAGTCGGCGAGGGGCATGGCTGGCGGCAACGGATTCGCACCTGGGGCGTCGTGCAATGGGCCGCGACGTTGGCTTCGCTGCCGGTGCTGCTCCTCGTCTTTCAGCAGTTTTCACTGGTTTCGCCACTGGCCAACGCGGTGGCGATTCCGGTGATTAGTTTTATCGTGACGCCGCTCGCCTTGCTTGGCGCCATCATTCCCTGGTGGCCGATTCTGGCATTGGCGCATGAGGTGATGGACTGGCTGATGCTGTTTCTCAACTGGTCGTCAAGCTGGCCGGTTTGGCAGGCGCCGGCCCCGCCGCTGTGGGCAGCGCTGGCCGCCGCTCTTGGTGTTGCCATCTGCCTTTTGCCGCGCGCCATGCCGGGGCGGATGCTGGGCGTCGTCTTGCTGATCCCGGCGCTGTTCTGGCCCGTTGATCAACCGGCCGAAGGCGAGGCCTGGATCAATGTGCTCGATGTTGGCCAGGGTCTGGCGAGCGTCGTTCGAACCCGCGAGCACACCTTGATTTACGATCCGGGACCGCTTTATAGCGCTGAATCGGATGCCGGTCAGCGCGTTGTTGTGCCTTATCTGCGCACGCTGGGCATTAGCTATGTCGACATGATGATGGTGACGCATCGCGATAGTGATCATTCTGGCGGTGCCACGTCAGTGCAGTCGGCGCTGGCGGTCGGTGAGCTGCGCTCGTCAGTGAAAGAGTTGGGCGGTGAATTCTGTATGGCCGGGCAACGCTGGGTTTGGGATGGAGTTGTTTTTGAGGTTTTGCATCCTGCGGCCGAGGCTTACGCGGTCAACCGTAAAAGTAACCATATTTCCTGTGTGCTGCGAGTGACTGCGGGTGGCCGGCGCATGTTGCTGACCGCCGATATTGAGGCACCGGATGAGGCGGCTTTGCTCGCCCGTTATCCGGAAGATCTGACGGCCGATGTTTTGCTGGTGCCGCATCATGGTTCAAAAACGTCGTCGACCGCAGCATTCCTGAGTGCGGTTGGGGCACCGAGCGCCATTATTCCGGTCGGCTACCGGAGCCGTTTTGGTCACCCGAAAGCGGAGGTGGTGGCGCGTTATGAGGCTCTGGAGACATCGCTGTGGCGGACCGATCGTGATGGTGCTGTCGAGGTCAGGCTGACCAAACCGGGTACCGCTGTGAGCGCCTGGCGACAAGAGCATCGCCGCTACTGGCATGGCCGGTGATACATTTCTAATTGAGGAGGCAATATGAAATTTACCCAGAAAAATGTCCAATGCATCAGCCCGTCCGGTCTGCATCGAATGGCTTATACCGAATGGGGCGATCGCCAGAATCCGCGAGTGCTGCTTTGCGTTCATGGGCTAACCCGCAATGGGCGCGACTTTGATGCGCTGGCTGAAGCGATGTCGGCGCATTACCGGGTGATCTGCCCGGATGTTGTCGGGCGTGGCCAGAGTGGCCGCCTGCGTGACCCGGCAGCCTACGGCATTCCGCAATATGTTGGCGACATGGTGACGCTGATTGCCCGGCTCGGAGTCGAGCGGGTCGATTGGGTCGGCACCTCGATGGGCGGCTTGATCGGTATGGCGCTGGCTGCCCAGGAAGGGACGCCCATTGGCAAGATGTTGCTCAACGACGTCGGCCCGCTGATAACCGTCGATTCACTGAAACGCATTGCCACTTACGTCGGAGCCGATCCAACCTGGCCGACTTTCGATGCGGCTTTGGCTTACGTCAAGCTGATCAGCGCTCCATTTGGTCCCCTCAGTGAGGCGCAGTGGTGGCGCCTTACCGAGACCAGTGTTGCCCAGCGCCCTGATGGCCGCTGGGGTTTTCTCTACGACCCGCAGATTGCCACGTCTTTCAAGGCACACTTTGCCGATCAGGACATCAATCTCTGGCCGCTCTACGGGCAAATCAAATGTCCGCTGTTGGTCATGCGTGGCGCCGAATCCGACCTGCTGACCCGCGAAACCTGGCAGCAAATGGGCGACTACGGTCAACGCACCAAACTGGCCGAAATTCCGGGTGTCGGGCATGCGCCGATGTTCCTGGATGACGAGCAGATTTCGATTGCCCGAGATTTTCTTTTGCACTCATGAAACATATTCTGGTCAATGGGCTGCGTCTCGAGTGCCGCGATTTTCCGGCGGCTGTTGAAGGGCGGCCGAGTTTGCTGCTGCTCCATGAAGGCCTCGGTTGCGTTGCCATGTGGCGAGACTTTCCGGCCAAATTGGCGGCGATGACCGGTTGTCGGGTCATCGTCTGGTCGCGTCCCGGCTATGGCGGTTCGCAGCCGTATCCGGAAGCACGTGAAATCGGCTATATGCATCGTGAGGCGGAAGAATCACTGCCGGCCTTGCTTGATGGGCTGAACATCGAGCGGCCGGTATTGATCGGCCATAGCGACGGCGGCAGCATTGCGCTGATTTTTGCCGGCGCTTTCCCTGAAGTACCACTCGGCATCGCAGTGCTGGCGCCGCATGAGTTTGTCGAGGAGATCACGCTGCTCGGTATTCGCAGCGCCCGTTCGGTTTGGGAAAGCACCGACTGGCCGAAAAAGCTTGGTCGCTACCACCTCGATGCGCCGCGTGTTTTCCGGGAATGGAACGACACCTGGTTGTCACCGCCATTTCGCGACTGGAACATCGAGCAATACCTGCCGAAAATTCGCTGCCCGGTATTGGCGATTCAAGGGGAAGACGATGAGTACGCGACGATGCGGCAGATTGAAGTAATTGCCGAGCAGGTGCCAGGTACGCAACTGCTCAAGCTGTCCAACTGCGGCCACACGCCGCAGCGCGATCAGGAGGCGGTGGTTCTGGCGGCGCTGTCGGAGTTTGTTAATCGAGCCAGCGGGTCCTGACGGTAGTAGCGTTTGAGTAGCCCGTAGAGTGCCGGATATTCACGGTCGACGACTTCCGGCAACTCGAAGAAACACTCGGATAGCACGGCAAAGAATTCCGCCGGGTCATCGCTGGCATAAGGATCGATGATGGTTTCTTCGCCGCTGTCGACGCGTTGGCAGAAATCGTCGTAGGCGGCAAAAAAGGTCGCCGCCCATTCCGCCTCGCTGATTCCGGAATGCAGCGCCGGGATGCCGTCCGCTTCGCCGTTCAGCATATCCAGCTTGTGCGCAAACTCATGAATGACGACGTTATAGCCGTCGCCAGCCATCTGCACGTCGCGCCAGGAAATGATCAGTGGGCCGCCCTGCCAAGCTTCGCCGGAAAGTACATCGGTGAATTCATGGACAACACCGCTTTCGTCCTCGATGTGCCGCGGCACAACAAACTCGTTGGGATAAACCACGATACCGACCCACTCGCGATAGGCCGCCAAGCCCAGCTTGAGGATGGGCAGGCAGCCCTGGGCGGCGATCGAAACGCAGATTTCGTCAGTCAGTTGCAGCCCGCCACCGGTGCTGAATTCCTTTTCGGCAAGGAATTGCTCGGCCAGCGATTTCAGGCTTTTTTTCTCGTCGACCGCAAGATTCTCAATGAACGGCAGTACCGCCAGCGTTTTCGCCCACAATTCGTCGGCAATTGCCGTTGACCGCGGGCGGCTGAACCAGTCGAACAGTCCCATTATTTTTTCATCGTCAGCCAGATGCCACTGAAGATCAGGCCGATGCCGAGATAGTGATACCAGAGCGGAATTTCGCCGAGAAAAATGGCCGACAGCAGCGTCCCGAAAACCGGCATCAGGTGAATGAACAGGCTGGCCTTGCTGGCGCCCACTTCGGCGACGCCGCGGTTGTAAAAAATGTAGCCGAGAAAGCTCGGAAAAATGCCGACGTAGGCCAGCGAGGCCAGTGAGCCGAAATAAACGTTGATCTGGCGGCCTTGCAGCATTTCCCAGAGGTAAGCCGGAAGCAGGGCGGTCAGGCCGACCGCGGTCATCGCCGCGAGCATCAGCATCGGGTGCACGCCACTCGGTCGCCAGGCCAGGCCGACGGTATAAAGCGCCCAGACCAGCACGGCGAGCAGCATCCAGGCATCGCCGAGATTGAGGTTGAGATGGGCGAGCACGTTGAGGTCGCCGCGGGCAACGATGGTCATCGCACCGCACAGCGAAATGATCACGCCGATGCCTTCAAGTCGCCGCAAGTGCTTGCCGAGAAAGGCCCAGGAAATGGCGATGGTGGCAACTGGAATGAAGGAGTTGAGCAGTACCGCGTTGGTCGCCGAGGTGTATTGCAGAGCGATGTAGGCAAAGGTGTTGTAACCGCCGACACCGATCAGGCCGAGGATCAATACCGGTCTCCAGCCCGCTTTCAGCAGTGGCCACTGTGTTTTGAAATGCGGCAGCGCGACTGGCAGAACGAGCGCCAAGGCGATCGCCCAGCGCCAGAAAGCGAGCGCCATCGGCGGTACGTCGGCGCGAATGCCGCGGCCGAGGACCATGTTGCCGGACCAGAAAAGGGCGGTCAGGGTGAGCAATAAATAAGGGTTGGTAAAAAAAAGTTTGGTGTTGGCATTCATGCCGTGAATTATGCCTCAGCCGTGAAGCTTGGCTCAGCCGGTATAATGCCGCCCATGGTTTCCGTCTCTCATTCCGTTGCCGCGCAAAGCGATTTCGACCAGTTTCTGACTGTCCTCTCGGAGGGCTTGAACGAGGTTGAAAAATCCAGCCTGAAAAAAGCCGTCGAGTATGCTTGGGAGGCCTATGGCACCAAGGCTTTAGGTAGCGGTGAACGCATCTGGGCGCACGCGCTGGGCATGTCGGTCATCATTGCCGGCCTGAAAATGGATGTTGAGTCGCGTATCGCGGCGGTCCTTTTTGCCATTCCGGCGCAGGATGAACATGGCGTTGCCCGGATTGAGGAGCGCTTCGGCAAGCCGGCGGCGCATCTGGTCAGCGGGATTTCCCGGTTGAACAAGCTGCGGCCGATTACCGAAGGTTTTGTTGCAGCCAATATCGAGGCTGGTGAAGTCAACCCGACGGAGGTCAAGGCGCAGGTTGAAGTGCTGCGCAAAATGCTGCTGGCGATGGTTGAGGATATTCGTGTCGTCATGTTGCGTCTGGCCAGCCGGACGCAGACGCTGCGCTACTATGCCGCCAATCCGGGTGACCTGCGGGTGCAAGTGGCGCGCGAAACCCTTGAGCTTTACTCGCCGCTGGCCAATCGGCTGGGTGTCTGGGAACTGAAGTGGGAGCTGGAAGATTTGTCCTTCCGCTTCCTGCACCCGGAGATCTATAAAAAAATTGCCGTAATGCTCGACGAGAAGCGCCGCGAGCGTGAAAACTTCATCATTGATGCCGTCGCGAAGGTGCGGGCAGAACTGGCTGGAGCGGGCGTCGATAAGGCTGAGGTTTATGGTCGACCGAAGCATATCTACAGCATCTGGAACAAGATGCGGAAGAAGAGCGTCGAGTTTTCCGAGGTGTACGACATCCGGGCCCTGCGCATCATTGTTGATGACCTGAAGGACTGCTACACCGCGCTGGGTATCGTTCATAACCTGTGGTCACCGATTTCCAAAGAGTTCGACGATTACATTTCGAACCCCAAGGGCAATAACTACCGTTCGCTGCACACTGCCGTGCGTTGCCCGGACGGCCGCAGTCTGGAAATCCAGATCCGCACCACGGAAATGCACAAACACGCCGAACTGGGCGTGGCCGCGCATTGGCGCTACAAGGAGGGCAGCAAGCGGAGCAGTGAAGATGATTACGACGAGAAGATCGCCTGGTTGCGGCAACTGCTGACCTGGAAGGACGAAGTCGTCGATAGCTCCGACTGGATCAGCCATTACAAGCAGGCGGCGCTCAACGAAACGCTTTATGTCATCACGCCGCAAGGCAAGGTGGTTGATCTGCCGCAAGGCTCAACGCCGGTCGACTTCGCCTATCGGGTGCATACCGATCTCGGTCACCGTTGCCGCGGCGCCAAGGTCGATGGCCTGCTGGTGCCGCTCAATACGGCACTCGAAACCGGGCAGCAAGTCGAAATCGTTACTGCCAAAATCGGTGGTCCTTCGCGCGACTGGCTGAATCCGGCGCAAGGCTATATTCACACCAAGAGTGCGCGGATCAAGGTGCGCTCATGGTTCTCCAACCTGGCGCTGGAGGAAACGCTGTCCGAAGGGCGTATCCTGATCGCCAAGGAGTTGCAGCGGGCTGGTCAGACGAGTGCCAATATCGAAGAGTTGGCGCACAAACTGGGTTTTTCGCGGGCCGACGATCTCTACATTGCGGCGGCGCGGGGCGAGCTTCACCAACGACAGTTCCAGGCAGTGGCGCGCGGTGGTGACTTGCTCACTGAAACGCAGTTGCCGGATGAAGTGCAGACCCGGCCGAGCAAACCGGTTGAAGGTAACCAGGGCATCCTGATTGTCGGTGTCGACAATCTGCTGACCCAACTTGCCCGTTGCTGCAAGCCGGCACCGCCGGACGAAATCCAGGGTTTCATCACCCGTGGCAAGGGAGTTTCGATCCACCGCATGGATTGCCCAAATTTTGCCCACTTGATTGCTCTTCACCCCGAGCGGGTGATCGAGACCGACTGGGGGCTGCAGACGACCGGGGTGTTTGCGACCGATATCGTGGTCGATGCCCATGACCGCCAAGGCCTGTTGCGCGATATTTCCGAAATTTTCACCCGGGAAAAACTCAATGTCATCGGCGTCAATACCCAGTCGAAACAGGGCAAGGCGCACATGAGTTTTACCGTTGAAATCACCAATCTGAAGCACTTGCAACGCACACTGACGCTGGTGCATGAGGTTGACGGCGTGGTCGGCGTGCGCCGCGCCTGATGCGAGGAAGAACCATGAAAGGCAATTTCGCTGCCATTGCACTCACTGTCATTGGTGCGCTGGCGTTGGCGGTCAATCTCGACCTGATCGAATTCGACCTGGTGACTCTGCTGCGCAAGTGGTGGCCCTTGGGTTTGATTGCGCTGGGTGTTGCCTTGTATTTCACGCCGGATGGCGAGCGGCAAAAATAAGCCGGATTCAGCAGGAAAAATCACCGCGCCGGTTTATTGCAGCAAACTGAAACAGGCGCTCCAAACAAAAAATGCGGCTTTTCAGTCGCATTTTTTATCTGTTTTTCAGGTTGACCGTAGCCGTGGCAGTTCAGCCGCTACCCAGCGTCAGCATCAATTCACCTTGCGCGTTGTGAGGCTTGGCGCGGGTTGAACGGCGGCGCTGGTAAGCGCCCGCGCTGTTCATCTCCCAGCCTTGCCGGTTGTCGGCCAGATAGAACTTGAGACCTTCGGTAATCACGCGTTTCTTCAGTTTCAGATCGAGGATCGGGAAGGCGAGTTCGATGCGCTTGAAGAAATTGCGTTCCATCCAGTCGGCGCTGGAGAGATAGACGTTTTCCTTGCCGCCGGCATAGAAGTACATGACGCGGTGGTGTTCAAGGAAGCGGCCAATGATTGAGCGGACGCGAATGTTCTCCGACAACCCAGGTAAGCCGGGGCGCAGCGTGCAGACGCCGCGAACGATGAGGTCGATCATCACCCCGGCCTGCGAGGCTTCGTACAGGGCATTGATGACTTCCGGCTCAACCAGGGAATTCATCTTGGCGACAATGCGCCCCTTCGTTCCGGCCCGAGCGGCTTCCGCTTCGGCGTGGATGGCGGCGATGATGCTGGAGTGCAGCGTGAAAGGTGCCTGCCAGAGGTGCCTCAGGGTGCGTGCCTTGCCCAGACCGGTCAGTTGTTTGAACACTTCGCTGACATCATGGGTGATTTCATCGTTGGCTGTCATCAGACCGAAGTCGGAATAGAGGCGGGCGGTGCGCGGGTGGTAATTGCCGGTGCCCAGGTGGGCGTAGCGTTTCAGACCGCCGTCTTCGCGGCGAACAATGAGCAGCGCCTTGAGGTGCGATTTGTAGCCGACGACACCATAGACCACATGGGCGCCGACTTCTTCAAGCTTGGTTGCCCAGCCGATATTGGCCTCTTCATCAAAGCGTGCCATCAGTTCGACGACAACTGTCACTTCCTTGCCATTCTGAGCGGCGCGGATCAATGACTGCATCAGCACAGAGTCGGTGCCGGTGCGGTAGACGGTCATTTTAATGGCAACGACTTGCGGGTCTTTCACTGCCTGGTTCAGCAACTCGATAACCGGTGCGAAAGACTGATAGGGGTGATGCAACAGGATGTCGTTTTTGCGGATGCTTTCGAAAATGTTGCTGCCCTTGCCGACGGCCTTCGGCACACCGGGGGTAAATGATGAAAATTTCATGTCCGGCCGGTCGACCGCATCGGGAATCTGCATCAAACGGACCAGATTGACCGGGCCTTGAACACGGTAGAGGTCTGCTGGCTTGAGTTCGAACTGGGCCAGCAGGAATTCGGTCATCGCCGGCGAACAGTTGTCGGCGACCTCCAGGCGGACGGCATTGCCGAAATTGCGCTGGGGCAATTCACCCTGCAATTTGGTGCGCAGGTTGGTGACTTCTTCTTCGTCAACAAACAGGTCGGAGTTGCGAGTGGCTCGGAACTGGTAACAGCCGAGCACCGTCATGCCGGTGAATAGCTCGCCGACAAACTCGTGCAGGATGGAAGAGAGGAAAACAAAACCGTAGGCGCAGCCAGCCAGTTCTTCCGGCAAACGGATAACGCGGGGCAGGACGCGTGGCGCCTGAACGATGGCGGCGTTGGAACTACGGCCGAAGGCATCCTTGCCTTCCAGTTCGATGGCGAAATTGAGGCTCTTGTTGAGGACGCGCGGGAAGGGGTGTGAGGGATCGAGCCCGATGGGGGTCAGTACCGGCACCATTTCGCGGATGAAATAATTGCGAATCCATTCACGCTGGGCTTCATTCCAGGTCGACCGGCGGAGAAAGCGGATACCTTGCTCGGCCAGCGCCGGCAGAATTATCTCGTTCAGTTGCTGATATTGCTCGGTGACGATGGCGTGAGCTTCGGCCGAGACCAGCCGAAAAGCTTCCTGAGCCGTCTTGCCGTCGCTGGTGAT